>JACCDO010740537.1_pt1 | contig 36918 bp, 26 predicted proteins | sample 7446101 | NCBI WGS metagenome assembly JACCDO01 (sample SAMN15323440, study PRJNA562643) | freshwater metagenome | isolation source: river surface water | place: USA:Blue River Watershed | collected 2017-08-16 | reverse complement strand
TTTCCTGATGTGTCAGGGTATTATCCTTCGTTTTTTGCTTACTGGAAACAAGTAGAGAAACGCTATACATGGTAACCAAAGAAGACATTGTTGTGGTTTGGTTGAAGCGGGATTTGCGTTGGTTCGATCACGCACCCGTTTCTACGGCAGCACACAGTGGATTGCGTGTTTTTGTTTTTTTTGCTTGGGACAAGGTGTTGATTGAAGGACCTGATTTCGATGATCGTCACGGGCGTTTTATACATCAAAGTTTGCTAGACATGCAGCAGCATGCGCCACCGGGTGCGGCGATTCATCAGTGCCAAGGTGAAGTGGTGGATGTTCTTGGACAATTGCAACAGCAATTCAACATCGCTCATTTGTTGTCGCATCAGGAGAATGGAACGCAGCGCACTTGGAACAGAGACAAAATGGTAGCAGCATGGTGCAAGAGCAATGCTGTTCATTGGAAAGAGTTTCAGCGGGATGGTGTGGTTAGGGGAATAAAAAATAGGGAAGGGTGGGACGAGCAATGGAGGAAGGTCATGGCTTCTCCTTGTTATCCCAAGCCTTCATCGTTGCCATGCGTGTCATGGGAGAATCCTTTTCCTGTTTCGCCAATGAATAAAGAGCGATGGAGCAAATCTGAAGCTGCATTTCAACCTGGTGGAGAGACAGCTTCACTGAAGTATTTGAAAAGTTTTGTTGAAGATCGCGTTGTATCCTATAGCAAACATATTTCGCGTCCTTTGGAGAGCAGAAAATCATGTGCCCGCATTTCACCGTATTTGGCTTGGGGGAATTTGACGATTCGAATGGCCTTTCAAGCGATGAGTTTTAACAGGACCAAGTCCAATGCGCGAGCCATGAACAATGCCATTACTCGGTTGCACTGGCATTGTCATTTTATACAAAAATTGGAAACGCAATGCAATTACGAAACGCATTGTATCAATCCTGCTTTTGAAGGTCTGCCGCGAGAAAGGCGGGATGATTGGATTCAAGCTTGGGAAGAGGGTCGCACCGGCGTTCCATTGGTCGATGCCTGCATGCGTTGCTTGCAAGTTACGGGGTGGATCAATTTCCGAATGCGCGCGATGGTGGTTTCATTCTTGACGCATCATCTTTTTCAAGATTGGCGTTGGGGTGCTTATCATTTGGCCAAGATGTTTTTGGATTACGATCCAGGTATCCATTATCCACAATTGCAAATGCAAGCTGGAACCACAGGAGCCAATACCATACGGTTGTACAATCCAGTCAAGAATGGTCAACGATTTGACGAGGAAGGTTTGTTCGTGAAGCAGTGGGTTCCTGAGTTGCAAGCGTTGCCCGTCAAGTACATTCATGATCCCTGGAATATGCCGGCCATGGAGGCCATGATGATTGGTTTCGAATTGGGTCGTGATTATCCTTTCCCTTTGGTGGATTTAGAAGTTGCCGTTAAGAACAATGGAGAGAAATTGTACCATTGGAAAAAAAGTCAGTCGGCGAGAAATTACGTTCCTGAAATTGTGGACCGTCATGTCCGAAAGAGCAAGAGTATACCCCGAAATAAGTGAGTTTATTTTTTCAGGATGGGAAATACAGCGTTACGGGAATGCAAGAAGTATACACCACTGGGCCATTGATTTGTGGACAGCACCAATGTTCCTATTGTCGATATTGGTGAGCACATCAACTGACCAATGCTATTCCGAATGGCGATTTCTGCCGTGTCATGGTTTTGGATGGTTAGTCGATCACTGAAAGGATTGGGGTAAACAAACAATGGGTTTTCTCGAACAGAAATGGATGTAGTAAATTCTTCGCTGGTATCTGCTGAACAACCATTCGCATCGGTGATAACCAGCGTAACTTCATCAGATTCCTCAGGAAAAAAATATGCGTCATTTTCTATGCCGTTCCAACTGTATTCATACGGTGATTGACCTCCGCTTATTCCGGCATATAGCGCTAATTCGCCATTGATGAGGGTGTCAATGATGTCAATTTCCATCTGGGGAAAGGCGTGGATTACAAAGTCGTGTTGAGAAAGACATCCGAATTGGTCTGTGGCATTGAGCGTATACCATCCTGGCGGCAGTTGGGATGCATCAATGGGAGAAACAGCATAGGAGGAAAGGACGGTTGTACTATCCAACAACGAAATGTCAAACCCTCCCAATTGATTGTCACAGATGGTGTCTGTTGTGATGAAGACCTGCAGTTCTGGGTGGTTTATGAGTTGCAATTGCACCGAATCAGCGCATCCATGGCTATCGGTGATGTAAACGATAAATTGATTCGAGCCAGAGGCAGTTGTGTCATTGACCCAGGTGGTGAGATAGGGTGCAGTTCCACCAACAACGTCCAAATCAGAAGGGATAGGGTCCAAGATGCATTTGAAAAGTGTATCTTCCAATGCTTCAATGGGTGCTGGAGATGAAATCGAAAAAGCGACATCACGCGGACATCCGTGAATGTCGATGACGTCGAGTTCATAGTCACCGGGAAGAAGAGAATCAATCAGAAGACTTCCCGTGAATAAATTGGAATTGAGGATTGTGATGTCATCAGAGAGAATCAAGCAACTGCCGTTGGGTGAATGGGGACAAAGAGTGGGAGAAACATTGAGTTGGATATTTGGAAGGTCCCACGGGATAAGATTGAAGTGAATCGTATCCACCAAGCCAAAAGAATTGCTTACCACTATCCAATGGCTGCCTGCATCAGTGTATATGGCAGAGGCGTCATCGGTTTCGTTACTCCAGTGGTAGGTGTTGCTGCCGGATAGATTGTTGCAATGGACATTTAAGAACGTGCTCCCTTGTGGACACAGGTGGAATTGTGAGGAGGAAACAATGACGACCTCAAAAGATTCACCTTCCGCCAATGTATGGGTATTGTTGGAGGATAAACCATAATATCTGTCTATCCATCCTGAAGGCCATTCGACGATCAATGAATCTGCAATTTGGGATTCACCAATACCAATGATGAGACCATTGGCATTCTGTGAAATATAGTTTTCTCCTGCCAGCACCTGATGAAGTGAGTATTCACCATTGTAGTAAGTGTGGATTTTTGCTCCAACACCAAAATGATCTGAGGCTTGACCATGCAGAACAATTTTCAGGGAATGGGCATTGGCGTCGGGTTCGTTAAGCCAAACATTGATGCTGCCTGGAAAACCATTGAGAATGGCCATGTCAGGTTCTAGGTCATTGTTGAAATCCCCCTCGACAATGGAGTAGGTTTTGTGTTCGTACGGATCGAAGTTCATTTGTTCAAATGATTGACCTTGCTGGCTCACTAGGAAGAAATTGGCATTGCTGGGTGTCCATGTCTCATCATTGCATACGTATAGGTCTTCCCAGCCATCTAGATTGTAATCTACCCAAAGACCTCCCCACCCAAAAGTGTACATATAGGCATTGGTTTGTGTGGAAATCTCTTCAAAACCATTGAGGTTGTTTTCTAGCAAATACTGTGGTCCAGAATTGCTCACAAAAATGTCAAAGTCCCCATCACGGTCGTAATCGGAGATGGAATTGGACATGCAACTTCCAATGAGGCCTGAGCCGTTGTAAGATTGATTTTCAAACATCAACCCATTTACATTTTTGTAGTATTCATTACCGGCATCGTGATCGTTGATGACATATAAATCCACCCACCCATCATTGTCAAAGTCGGTCCAAACGGATTGAAATGAGTTGTTCACCCAGGAGGCCACTCCCATGGATTGTCCTACTTCTTGAAACGAATTGCCCTGGTTGTTGTGGAAAAGCAAGTTGGGGTAATCCGGGTAACCAACACCATATTCATATTGACAAACAAATACATCTTTCCAACCGTCCTTGTCATAATCTCCCCAGCTAGCGCCATAGGCGTGCATATCGCTGTATTGGCTGAATAAATAGGATCGATCAGTGAATTCCAAGCCTTCAGTTCTTTCATATAAAAAGATGCCATCACCATAGGAGGTGGCAAATAAATCCAAATCAAAATCATTGTCATAATCTACCCAAAGGACTTGTAAAACATGGGTATTTAAGTAAATGAAGTGAACCATTTCAAAACTGCCGTCGCCATTGCTTTGATAGCAAGCTATGCCAATGTCTGATCCGATGGTTAAGTCATCGAATCCATCCAAATTGAAATCTATTGCACTGATGCCGTTTCCCCACATCGAATTGTTTCCGATGAAAAAAACGCCAGATTCATTGGTGAAATCAATGAACTGTGCATACGAATTTTGAATAAGTATAAAGAACAGCACTATATAATATGCCGCGCACTTTTTCATAGGTTTAGTATAAGGTGATACTAAACTAAGAATAAAGAAGTTCTACGCCAAATATATTTGTGTATTATCTAAAAAATAAAATTCAAAACCATTTTAATCAGCACACGATGTTGATGATTCTCTTGGCAACAACAATCACTTTTTTCGGTGCTTTGCCCTCCAAATAATGGGTTGTTTTTTCATGATTCATCACCGCCTCTTCCACAGATTTTGCATCCATATTGGCATCCAAATCAATGTTGAATCGGGTTTTTCCATTAAAAGAGACAGGATAGGAGAACACATCGTCTTCCAAGAACGCCCCATCTGCAATGGGCCATGGAGCTGTTGTAACAGAGGTGGTATATCCAAGCAATTGCCACAATTCCTCGGCAAGATGCGGTGCATAGGGACTGAGCAAAATAACCACGGGCTCCAAGGCTTGGCGGTGATGGCATTTTTGTTCTGTCCATTCGTTTACCGCAATCATGAGCGAACTTACCACAGTATTCCATGAATGACGATTGAGATCATCGGTCACTTTCTTGATGGTGCGGTGCAAGGTCTGCATCGATTTTTTATCGGGCGTTTCGTCCAAAATCAACCATTGTCCTTCATCGGTTTGGAATAGTCGATTCAATCTTCTCAAGAAATTGTGAACACCATTGATTCCCTTCGTATCCCATGGTTTGCTTTGCTCAACGGGACCCAAAAACATTTCATAGCATCGCAAGGTGTCGGCTCCAAATTTTTCGATCAATTCATCGGGTGTTTGAACATTGAATTTGGACTTGGACATTTTCTCTACCTCAAAACCACAGAGATATTGGCCTTTTTCGTTCAAAATAAATTCGGCATTGTGGTACTCCGGTAGCCAATTCTTGAAGGCTTCCGTATCCAACTGATCGTTGTCTACCATGCTGATATCGGCATACAGTCGCTGCGTATTGTACTCTTTTCTGAGGTCAGCAGAAACAAAAGTGTTGGTATCTTTTATCCGATAAACAAAGGAGGAGCGACCCAAGATCATCCCTTGGTTGATCATCTTTTGAAAGGGCTCACCAAAAGGAACGTGTCCCAAGTCATGCAGGATCATCGTCCAAAAACGAGAGTACAACAAATGCCCTGTGGCATGCTCTGCACCACCCATATACAAATCCACTTGTCCCCAATATTCCATGGCTTCTTTGGAGGCAATGGCTTGGGTATTCTTGGGGTCCATGTAGCGTAAAAAGTACCAGGATGATCCGGCCCAACCGGGCATGGTGTTGTGTTCCATGACAAATTCATTTTGGTACTTCCAATGGCTGCGCGCCAAGGGCGGCTCGCCATCTTCGGTAGGCAAGTACTTGTCTACCTCGGGTAAGGTTACGGGTAATTCATCTTCATCGATCATGCAAGCACGACCATCTTTGAAGTAAACAGGGAAAGGTTCGCCCCAATAGCGCTGTCGAGAAAAGACGGCATCGCGCAGGCGGTAGTTGATTTTACGTTTTCCTTTGTCGATTTTCTCTAACGCCTCAACGGCTAAGTCAAAGGCTTGTTTGCCGCAAAGTCCATTGAGGAAATCGGAGGCCACCAAAGGAATTTCTTTGGAGGTACAAGCAGATTCCGAGGCGTCGTGACCCTCGAAAATCAATACCATTGGAAGTTGGTGGCGCTGGGCAAATTCCCAGTCACGTTGATCTCCAGCAGGAACTGCCATGACCGCCCCAGTGCCGTATCCAGCCAAGACATAATCGCCAATGTAGATCGGAACCGCTTTACCGGTCAATGGATGAATGGCCATGGCTCCAGTGAAAACGCCGGTCATTTCTTTGCTTTGCACTTGTCGGTCACGTTCATTTTTCAATGCAGCTTGCTGCACGTATTCCTCAACCGCGGTGCGCTGAGCATCTGTTGTAATCAAAGACACCACGGGGTGTTCTGGAGCAAGGGTCAAATAGCTCACACCAAAAATGGTGTCGGGTCGGGTGGTGAATACTTCAATTTGTTCATCGTATTGCGCGATGTCAAAAAATACGGTTGCTCCTTCCGATTTCCCAATCCAATTGCGCTGAATCTCTTTGATGTTTTCCGGCCAATCTATTTGTTCCAAACCTTGCAACAATCGCTCGGCATAGGCCGAAATGCGCATGGACCACTGTCGCATTTTTTTCTGAACAACAGGATGACCACCACGTTCACTGACGCCGTCTTTGATTTCGTCATTGGCCAAAACTGTTCCCAATGCAGGGCACCAATTGACCATTGAATCAGCCAAATACGTTAGCCTGAAACACATCAGCAAATGATAGCGTTGCTCCTCGTTCATGCTCTGCCAATCGGTGGCCGTAAAATCTCCATTCCAATTTGTGCCAAAGAAGTAAAGCGGTTGACCTTGGTTGTCTTTTAATTCCAAAAGGGATTGATGCCATTTTTCGTCGCAGGCAGGTTGAACATTGAAATTGCCATTGGACTCAAAATGTTGTATCAGTTTATCGATGTGCTCGGTCTTTTGTGTTTCTTCATTAAACCAAGCATTGTAGATGGTGGAAAATATCCACTGCGTCCACCGATAGTAATCAGGAGAGCTGGTTCTTACTTCTCGGTTCCAATCGTAACAAAATCCAATTTTATCCAATTGTTCGCGGTAGCGGGCAATATTGTTTTCCGTTGTGATCGCAGGATGTTGACCCGTTTGAATGGCATATTGTTCTGCAGGCAATCCAAAACTATCATAACCCATGGGATGAAGCACATTAAATCCTTGGTGTTTTTTGTATCGGGCAAAAATATCACTTGCGATATAACCCAGCGGATGTCCAACATGAAGTCCAGCGCCACTGGGATACGGGAACATATCCAGGATGTAGAACTTTTTTTTATCTTGATTTTCTGTCACACGGTAAGTGTTTTGTTCTTTCCAGAACGATTGCCACTTTTTCTCTATCTCTTGAAAGGTGTAAGACATGTTTGCTTTGTTTTGAGGTTCGCGAAATTAACGGCTTTATCAGTAATCTGCTCTATGGTTAAAAGTGTTTTTTCGGCTGCTCCATTTTCCTTGCGTGAAATCAGGAATGTCTTGCTTGCTGCCACCTTCTTTCACACTTGTTTCTGAGAGAGGTGTTATAACAGACCATGTGGCCATGTCATAAACATCCAAAGGAAATTCTTCGTTGTTTTTGCAGCATTCCACAAAAGCATTCAGTACAAAAAAATCCATGCCTCCATGGCCTGCATTTTTGGCTTCAGCGCTATATTTTTTCCAAAGGGGATGATCGTAGCTCTCCATCCAAGTTTGGTCGGTTTCCCAAACATGGGGTTTGGTTTTTCCTTCTATATGGATTTGTTGTAAATCATCCATCCACAAACCATGTGTACCCTGAATTCTGAAATTCAATGAGTAGGGTCTTGGTGAGGAAGTGTCATGCGAAAGCATCATGGTTTCACCGTTGGCCGTTGTGAGCAGAGTGGTGACGATGTCACCCAATTTGAAATCTACGGCGGCATTTTTATGTTGGGCTCCGCCGTTGTCGACGATGTATTTGTGGAGTCCGCGGCTCTTGGTTGCCACGGAGCTGAGCGATACCAATCGATTGCCTCGGTTGATGTCAGTCATCATGGCGATGGGACCCAGTCCGTGAGTGGGGTATAGTTCCCCGTTGCGGTTCACACTGTGAGGTGTTCGCCATTTGGCTTCGGAAAATCCGTTGTCTCCAAATTCAACGCCTTTTCCATACGGAGATTTTCCGTCATTGAGTTTTACCGCGCGAAGATCGTGTTGGTATCCACCTTGCAGATGGAGCAACTCTCCGAATACGCCGCGTTTGGCCATGTTCATCACCGCCATAACATCACGGCGGTAACAAACGTTTTCTAAGAACATGAGCGGAGTTCCGGTTCGTTCAACGGCATGAACAATGTCCCAACATTCTTGAATCGAGATGGCTCCCGCGACTTCCATACCAACTTTTTTTCCAGCTTCAAGCGCAGCAATGCCCTGTTTGACATGCCATTCCCAAGGAGTAGAAATGATGACGGCATCGATTTCTTTCATCTCCAACATGCGGAGATAGTCGTTGTCATCTTTGCCAAAGATTTGAGGTTCTTTTCTTGATCCGCGCTTGAGGATTTCTAGCGAACTGGGAATGGCCCAATCTGAGTCAGGATCAGCCAGCGCAATTATTTCGACATCATCTCGCTTACACAATTCATCGAGGTGGCTTTGACCTCTTGCTCCAACACCAATGAGACCAATGTTGATTTTATTTTTTTTTGAAAATACAGGCAACGATATGGAGTGGGAAAATAGACCCACACTGGCCAAGGCAGTTGTGCCAAGAAATGTTTTACGATCCACGATGGTAGTTTATTTTTTTACTTAATCTTAACGAGGGCATTTCCACCCAACGGTGAAAATAATGGGAGCAAACCAAACAAATGAGAATGCCAAAGGAAATGACCAAGGGTTTTTGCCATCCTTCTTGGAATCGATGACTTAAAAAATTGATGATGGGTGCTCCTGTGATGCTGTGCAATAAATAAATCGAAAAACTTCTGTCACCAAAGTATCGTCCCCAATTCGCATCGAAATCACGAAAGAAGTGAATGAGCGTCAAGGCCATGAGCCCTACCAATAGATCGAAATGCCCCACCTTCCCATATGTCACAGCGCAGGCCAATACAAAGAATATCCAAAATTCAATTCGATCTATGCGCTTTAAAAAAAGCAAGATGTATAAAATTCCCATCAGGAAAAGGGAGCTCCAGGAAGAGAAAAAACTGGCTGCATCGGTCAGCCATGGACCTAGGAGCAATGCAGCGTAGAAAAGTATGCGAAATATCAATTGGCGATGGATGGCCAATGGGAAAAGCAAACCAAGGCAGAGATAATATTGAAATTCGACGGAGAGAGACCAATAAACGGGGTTCATCCACTTGGTGTTTTCAACGATGGGCACAAGGTAGCCAATATGCAAAAGGAAGTCAGACCAAGAAGGGGCGAGATCAATTTGTGCTGATCCGGGGATTATATTTCTGAGGTTGAGATAAGCGCAGGCGAGTACGAGTGAAATCAAATAGGGTGGCTCGATCCGCGCGGCGCGTTTGATAACGAAAGTAAAGAAATGGTGAATGTGATAGCCCGCATTGATCATGGAGATGGGAATCACCATGGCTGAAACAATGAAGAAAATCTGAACATTGAGAGCAAGCATTCCAAAGGTAGTCAATGCCCATTCGGACTGAATATACCCCGTGGTGCAGCAAACGTAATGGTATAGGCAGATGCCCATCGCACTGAATCCCCTGAGGGTGTGGATGATGGGCAATTCTGTTTTCATCCAACAAATATAACCAAAGGAAAAGACTATCGATTCACCTCTTTATTGAACCAGGTGATCTGTCTTTTGGCGTATTGCTTGGTATGGGTTTTTATCCATTCTATGGCTTCTGACAGGGTGTGCAAGCCATCCATGCATTCAAAAAGTTCTTTGTATCCGACTGTATTGAGCGATTGAAGATGGCGCTGGGGATATAGCCTTTCCGCCTCTTCCCACAGTCCAGCGTCCATCATTTTTTCGACCCGCGCATCAATGCGTTCATGCAGTAGTTCTTTTTCTGGTTTGATGTATTGGTATTCAACAGTAAATGGAAGTTGCTGTTTGTTTTGGGTTCTCAATGCAGAGAATTTTTTGCCACTGATTTCAATGACTTCCAAAGCACGAATGACGCGATGCGGATTGTCTATATCCACTTGGAGGTAATATTCGGGATCTTTGCGGTAAAGCAATTGCTGCAAATGTTCAAGCCCTTTTTCTTCGTGCATTGTCGTGAAAAAAGCGCGCACATGGTCATCTTGCGGCAGCGGATCAATTCCATCCAAGAGGACTTTTAAGAATAGTCCACTTCCACCAACTGCTACGAGGGTATCATGTTGTTCCAATAGCTCCATGATCTTGGGCCAGGCCAAAGCAGAAAATTGACCAGCACTTATGGGTTCAAAAAGGCTATGTGAAGCAATGAAATGATGCGGAGCCGCCGACAATTCAGATGGTTCAGGGCGGGCAACACCAATGTTCAATTCTTGATAAAATTGACGGGAGTCGAATGAGATGATTTCCGTATTGTTCTTTAATGCAATTTCGATTGCGGCAGCGGTTTTTCCACTGGCAGTTGGTCCAACTACGGCTATTAATTTTTTTTGAATCACTCTATGAGGCCTCTACCTACTTTTTTAATCTTGCCTTCCTTCTGCCATTTTGGAATGACTTGGTCCAAAATTCCATTGACAAACTGAGCGCTTTTCGGCGTGCTATAGTACTTGGCCAATTCAATGTATTCGTTCATGGTCACCTTAACAGGAATATTCTCGAAGAAGATGGCTTCGGTCAAGGCCATTTTAAGAATGACCATGTCCATTGTGGCAATGCGCTCCACTTCCCAGTTTTTGGTGTATCCCGATATCTCTTTTTCATGATCCGCTCCCAAGGCCAGTGTTTTTCTGAAAAGATCACGACAATAGCCTTCTTCATCATCGCCCACTTTCCACAATGGTAAAAAATGAACGTCCTCATCGTTGGTTTTGATGGATTTGATGGTCCGCAAAACCATGGAGGCAGCCAAGTCCAGATCATCATTCCAATAAATGCCTTGATCTTCTAAATATTCTTGAACGTCCTCGTGATTGATGATGTATTTTTTGAAAACACGCAGCACCAATTCACGGTCGTAATCAAAACCCCGTTCGGTGGCATTCATGTATTCCATGTAATCATCGGTTTCCATCAAACCCTTAAAAATCTTTTTTATCAATTCAGGGTTGTCATTCCACTTCAAGTGATTGTATTTCATTCCTTCAGCGAGTGATCGACTATGGGCGAGGATACGTAAAATCTCATTGGTCACAAATCGGGTGTTGGGATGCAAATCCTCATGACTTGGCAATCGCTTTTGCATGCCCATTTCGATTTTTTCTATAGCCAATTGGTGCATTTCCACCAAGATGCCCATCAAGGAAATGTACAACTCACGGAAGCGATCGACACTTTCGAATAGCATCTTCTCATATCGCGCTGCATCTGGCTTTTCCTCGTTGTAATATGCAAAAAGTATTTGTAATACTTTTATTCGAATGTGTCTTCTGTTGAGCATGGTGCGATTAATATTTTTTATTGATGTTGGCTATCGCAGCAATGCGTTCTTCGGCCATTTTATTGGCAGCTAAATAAGTTGGGATTTTCTCAGCATCCGATTTGATCAAGCATTTCTCCATTGTATTATAAATCAACTCGGATTGACTCAAAGCAGCTTCTTGACTATATCCAATAATTTCCCAATAACAGTTGATGATTCCACCTGCGTTCACCAGGTAATCTGGCGCATACAAGATTCCTTTTTTCATGACTTCAATTCCATGAATGGTTTCGTCAGCCAATTGATTGTTGGCTGCTCCGCAGATAATGGAGCATTTTAATTGTTTCAAGGTTTCATCGTTCACTGTGGCTCCCAATGCGCAAGGGCTGTAGATGTCCATGTCTTGGGTATACACGTCCTTGGTATCACAGGCTTTTACGCCGTATTTGTTGACCACCTCTTTTACCCTATCCTCATAAATGTCAGCAACGGTTACCAAGGCATTCTCTTTGACCAAGTGTTGAACCAAATACTCACCCACGTGACCAATTCCTTGAACCATCACTTTTTTACCCGCCAATGATTCACTTCCTGTTTGGTGTTTTACAGCGGCTTTCATGGCCATGTAAACACCGTATGCTGTTACTGGTGAGGGGTCACCACCGCCGTCCATATAATCAGGTAATCCAACAACATGGTCCGTTGACATTTTGATGTACTCCATATCACGCGTGCTCATACCGACATCTTCAGCCGTGATGTATTGTCCACCAAGTGTATCCACAAACTTTCCGAATCTTCTGAGCAAAGCTTCGTTTTTTTGCGTTCTGGCATCCCCAATGATGACAGCTTTTCCGCCGCCAATGTTCAAACCTGCTAAAGCACTTTTGTAGGTCATTCCGCGGGACAGTCGCAAGACATCGGTCAGCGCATCCGCTTCGGAAGCGTATGACCACATTCTTGTCCCTCCGACGGCAGGGCCCAATGTTGTGTCGTGAATGGCAATGATGGATTTGAGACCAGTAGCTTTGTCTTGACAAAAAACTACTTGTTCGTGGTCAAATTGGGACATTCGACCCGTGATGCCCGAGCTCATTTCAAGGGCCATCGAATTGTTGTCTGTACTCATATGATTTCCTAACCTGCTTTCAGGCGGGACAAAGATAATCAGATTTTTTAGTTTTCCTTGCTGCGGTAGTGAGCAACACCTATAGAATAAAAACCCAATCCGTAAAAGAAATCTTCAGCCGGTACTGACCAAATTCTCAAAGCACTATTCTCCAAGTTATTATAACGAACCACCGCATTGTCAATGTTTACTTGATCGAAATTGAACAATGGATATTCCCAAAAATGAATGCCGGTCAAAATGCCGTTGCACACATAGAATGGTATCAATAAGATGATCCAGGTAACCAAGATTTGAAGGTATTCCTTTTTTCTGCTTCGCTGCAAATACATCAAACCCATGCAACCTGTAATCACAGCGGATAGCGTATACCACCCTGTTGGGTTACGAATGATAAGGTATAATCCTACTAACAAGAAAAGGAATGTAATCACCTTCGACCAAAATTTTTTATTGCTATCCTGCGCCGATATATTCAGTGAGGGGAAATAATAGCGAATGCATTCCAACACAAATAGACAGGCAAATGGTGTGGCAATAAAGAACAATAATTCCTCCAGCGGGAGGTTGCCAATGTATACGCCTGAGAAATAGGACTCATGAAATGACCAAACCCCCATGTGTGTGAACCACATATCCCATGGAGCATATACGCACAAAATAAGTAGCGCCGATTTTAGTAAACCTCTCCACCTTTTATTGAATGATAAACTGTGATGAAAACCAAGAAGGAATGGACCAATAAATGTAATGGCCAAAACTCCCCAATAAGTATGGTGTCCTAAGTCCACTGGGTGTGTTGTTTGGCTTTCTTGGCTTCTTTGAAATATTTTAAGGGAACCCATAACATGCCGAAGCATTGACCTTCTTCTTTGCCTTGATTCTTGTGGTGAACTTTATGGGCTTTTCTCAAAGCACGAAAATACCAGTTGTCTGTGTGATCAAACCATTTGAATCTGCGGTGTATGAGTACATCATGAACCAAAAAATAGGCTATCCCATACAATAAAATGCCAAAGCCAATGGAGACACTCCACACATTGGCATTCATCATGCCCAGCATAATGCACAACCAACTGGGAATGGCATAAATCAAAAAGAATACATCATTGCGCTCAAATATTTTTTGATGCGGGACATGATGATCGGCATGGAAGTACCACATGAAACCATGCATGACAAAGCGGTGCGTCGACCAAGCCATGAACTCCATGATGCAAAATGTGGCCAGTGTAATTATGATGCCCATTGGTATTTGTTTTCGATGCTTTCAATCACTTGTTGAAATGCAATTTTAAACCATTCTGTGAACATTTGGGGTTGCGAAATCATCAAATTTGAAATTTCTGAAATGGAAAAATAACGCCAATCAGCCACTTCCTCTGGGTTCGGTTGTGGCGCGCCATTGAATTGACCAATGTATACATGATCCAATTCATGTTCGGTTAAGTTGTTATCCAATTGAGCTTTGTACAAAAAACTAAAAGCAAATTGCAAAGGACACTGAATGCCCATTTCTTGTTGCAATTTTTCTTGCAAAGTGTATTCTATTGCCACACCTGGCATAGGATGACTGCAGCATGCATTGGTCCACAATCCTCCGCTATGGTATTTACCCAAGGCCCTTCGGTGAAGCAGCATTTCTCCCTCTGCGTTGAATAAAAAAATGGAAAAAGCCCTGTGCAAAAGCCCTTCCTCGTGGGCCAACATTTTTTCACAGCGACCCACCTCCTGATCGCTCTCGTTTACCAAGATTACATCAATCATCTCAATAGGGTTAATTGTTTTTTAATATCACTCGGAATATGGGAATCCAACTGCATAAATTGTTTCGCCTTTTTCCAGTAGGTCACCTTGGTGGTTACATATTGTAGTTTGAAGTGATCCAAAACGACTCGGGCATCTTCCTCAATTTGTTGATGGTATCCCAAGAACCAAGGACTTTTGCATTGTAAAGTAAGTCGGATAAAACGACATTCTGTATTCCATGGATTTTGTCGCAGACAAAGTTCTAACATGTCCTTTCCTTGGTTGAAGTATTTCAATTTGTCATTTGGAAAGGAGGTGAGATCGGCTTTTAACATCATTGCGGCCGCACGATAGGCATCCATGGCAGGATGCTTCTCTTTTTGCCGTTCTACCAAGTCGATGAATGCGCTCTTCTTATTGTTATCGTCCAGGTCAAACCAGAGATTTCTTATTTCATCATTGGCCAATCCCCAATGGGTGAAATGGAGCAAAAATGAAAGTAAGATCATTCGGATCATAGCAAATTCAAATTGTGTTTAAGGAACGAGCCAAACATGAGGGAAACCTTTTTGGGATTTGGAATACGAATGCGCTCTTGCATAATGGTTTGGGCGTCCAATCCTTGAATCTTATGAAATAATTTCAAGTAGTAGGTATAGGCGAGGTAAACGCCATAGCGCGCTTCCTTAGGCAATTGAACAATACCACTGTAGGCTTCACGGAAATCTTCCGCGATTTCTATTTCAATCAATCGCTTGGTGTCGTTGTCAAAATACTGCATGTCAATATTCGGAAAGTACACCCGACCCAGTTGTTCAAAATCAGCATTCAAATCCCGAAGGAAGTTGATTTTTTGGAAAGCGGCTCCCAATTTCATGGCGGCCGGTTTTAGTTTTTGGTAGGTATGTTCATCTCCTCGGGTAAATACGCGCAAACACATGAGACCAACCACTTCGGCTGAACCCAAAATGTATTGCTCATATTGATCTCTGGTGTAATCAACATCTTCCAAGTCCATTTCCATGCTTTTCAAAAATGTGTCTGTAAGCGACCATTCAATGTTGTATTGATGCACAACATGTTGGTAGGCATTCAAAATGGGATTCAAAGAGATACGCTGTTCAATGGCTTCAACCGTGTCACTCCTGAATTTGCTCAGCAGATAAGTTTTATCGTGATCATGAAAAGTATCCACGATTTCGTCCGCAAATCGAACAAATCCATAAATGGCATAAATGGGGTCTCTGAATTCTTTGGACAAGGTTTTAATGCCCAAACTGAAGCTGGTGCTGTAAGATGTTGTGGTAATGCGGCTGCACTTCACAGAAACTTCATCGAATAATTCTTTTTTGTTCATGCTGGGGAATGAAGGGTTTTGGATAGTTCTGATGCAGCAAGTTGACCACTGATGATGCTCGGTGGTACTCCAGGACCAGGGACAGTCAATTGTCCGGCGTAGAATAGGTTGTCAACTTTATTGCTTTTCATTTTGGGTTTAAGGAAAGCGGTTTGCATCAGCGTATTGGCTAATCCATAGGCATTTCCTTTGTAAGAGTTGTATTCAGATACAAATTCTTCATGGGCAAAGCTACGTTTGTGCACCACGTGGTTGCGGATGTCTACGCCAGTTTTGCTTTGTATTTGAATGCACATTTTATTCCAGTAGTGTTCTCTAAGTTCTTCATCGGATTCGAGTCCAGGGGCTACAGGAATAAGTAAGAATATGTTTTCGTGTCCTTCGGGGGCGACAGTCTTATCTGTCTTCGATGGACAACAAAGGTAAAACAAAGGGTCGCTCGGCCATTGGGGTTTGTCATAAATCTCCTCGGCGTGCAAATCAAAGGAATGATCAAAAAACAAGTTGTGGTGCTCCAAACCAGACAACGTCGTGTTTAAACCCACATAAAAAAGCAAGGAGGAGGGCGACATTACCCTGGATTCCCAATATCTACGATCATATTGTCTCTTTTCTATGGGCAGTAAGTTCTGCTCGATGTGATGATAGTCAGCGCTGCCAATTACTCCATCTACTTCAATCTCAAAGTTTGCACCGATGACTTTACTGATTCGTCGACCATTGAATGAAAAACGCGTGACAGCTGCGTTGTTTTTGAAAACAACCCCCAATGATTCAGCCAACTGTATCATGGCTTCTGGCAATTTGGCCATTCCGCCCATCGGATACCAAGTACCTAAATTGAGGTCTGCATGATTCATTAAGCTGTAAAGCGCTGGTGTTTGCTGCGGTTTTGCACCTAGAAAAAGAACGGGAAACTCCAACAATTGCAACAATTGCGGGTGTTTGAAGTACTTTTTTAAATGAGACCGCATGTCAGTGAACAACTGTATCTTGAACAAGGATTTCAAAATGTCCAAATCCATGAATTCAAAAATGCTGTGCGAAGGTTTTCGAACAAATTTGCCCATTCCCGCTTCATATTTGAATTGCGCCTCGGAAAGAAATTGTTTCAACGCTTTTCCTGCTCCTTTTTCAATGGTTTCAAAAAGATCGGCAAGCGAATCTGTATTCGCGGGGATATCAACGTGTCCTTCATTGATGAAAACCCGGTATCCAGGATCAAGTTGTTTCAGTTGAAAATAGTCCTTTGTACTTTTTCCGAAATCTTGAAAAAATTCCTCCATCACCTCGGGCATCCAATACCAACTTGGTCCCATGTCGAAAGTAAAACCATCTGCTGAGTAGCTTCTACCTCTTCCACCTGCCTTATCATTCTTTTCAAGCACGGTCACTCGGTGGCCCGCCTTGGCCAAATAACAAGCAGCAGAGAGGCCACTAAAGCCGCTTCCAATGACTGCGATGTGTTTTGTTTTATCTTTTCCCACGTAACCTTAAACAAATTAAGGTCATTTTTGTTCAACGCGGTTTTATTTAACACGAATCTTTTGACCAACCCGAAGAACGCTGCTTGGTCGCATTCCATTCAATTTACAAAGCTTTGAAACTGAGGTTCCGTACTTGCGCGCGATGACGTTGAGAGTATCACCTCTTTTTACACTATGGTATTTACCGCCTTTGGAGGATGACTTGCCTTTTTTGCCTTTTTTACTGGTGGGTACAGGCTTCTTTGAATTGAGCTTGGTCAGATAAAACTCAGCGGTTTTGATTTTTCCTTGGGGCACATCCAATATAAGTGCAGGATCGATGGCATTGCCGAGATACCTGAACTCAAAATGCAAATGGGCTCCATAAGACCGACCTGTATTTCCTCCTAGTCCGACAATTTGACCATTCTGAACCCATTGACCAGGCTGAACAAAACGGGCTTCCATATGGGCATACAATGTCTCCAATCCATTTTTGTGTCGAACAACCACCACATTTCCGTATGACGGACTGTAGTGAGAAATTCTTACCATCCCTTCAAAGGCGGCCATGACCGGCTCGCCAGTTCGCAATCCCAAATCCAAACCATTGTGGTTGCGTCCCCACCGTGGTCCAAATGGTGAGGTAATTCTTGGGTATTGTGTGGGAAATGAAAAATCACAAGAGTCAAAAGTGAGAGTGAAGAGCAATGAGTCCAGGTCCCAGTTGAGCTCTTCGACTTGATGAATCGCTTTGTTGTCCCAACGGTCGTCCATTAAGTATCCCGGGATAATCTCCAACGAGTCTTCAAAAGAAGTTAATTTGAGATCAATGGCAGGAGCAGCTTCGTAGGTGTATATGTGATCAAACAAATTGAGGTCTATTTCAGAAATCAATTGAGCGGGATTGACAGCGCTGATTTGGATAATGCTGTCCTCCTCTTCCTCCTCTCCCGGCTCTGTGATGAGCGTTGTGCAGTGATTCAGCCATTTTGAAGAGTCACTCATCAACTCAATAGCGGATTCTACCTGACCCAAAGTGATTTTGGGAAGGCACAGAACCAACGCAAAGAGCAAAAGTTGACGCATGGATACAAAAATAGGACGAATCAAAGGCCTTTTCATGAGGCAGAGAATAGTTTCCTTCAAATCAATGTTAATGAAATGGACTATTTTTGTCGCATGGAAAATTACCAAGTGGATGTTCTTTGCATTGCGGCGCACCCAGACGATGTTGAAATTTCGGCTGGTGGAACCGTGGCTAAATTGATTGCTCAGGGCTATTCAGTGGCCATTGTCGATTTGACTCAGGGTGAATTGGGCAGCAGAGGGAGTGGGCCGTTGCGCTTGCAAGAAGCTGCTGAAGCCTCTAGAATTTTATCGGTAAAACACAGAGAAAATTTGGGATTGAAGGATGGTTACTTTCAATACAACGAAGATAGCTTGAATGCAATCATCGAAGTTGTGCGAAAGTACAAACCATCAATTGTGCTCACGAATGCATTACACGATCGCCATCCTGACCATGCTAGGGCAGCAAAGTTGGTGAGTGATGCTTGTTTCTACAGTGGACTCAATAAGATCGGTGGCTTGCCCAATTGGCGTCCAAAAGCCGTTTATCATTTTAATCAAGATTATTACAACCACCCTGATTTTGTTGTTGACGTGACTGATTTCTGGAAGGTCAAAATGGATTCATTGATGGCTTACCGCAGTCAGTTCTATGATCCCAACTCCAAGGAGCCTGAAACACCAATCTCTGGTCAGGGATTTTTTGATTACCTAAAGGCACGAGCTGTCGATTTTGGTCGACCTGCAGGTTTTGAATTGGCAGAGGCTTTTCAAGTGGCCAGAGTCATTGGTGTCGAGGATATTATGCAACTGAAATAAAAAAGATGCTGCATTGTTTGGTAATCGCCAAAATCTGTATTTTCTTTGCACCCGCTTAAACGGTGACTTTAGCTCAGTTGGTTAGAGCATCAGATTGTGGTTCTGAGGGTCGTGGGTTCGAACCCCATAAGTCACCCAAAAGGGGATAAACGCGTGAAAACAAGTTGTCCCCTTTTTTATTGCTTTGATCTTATTTGTCGAAAAGTGAGATTGAGTCGGGGATGTAGAACGCTTTTTCTCTTTGGCAATTCATGCCACCATTGGTCTTGCATGTTTTGCATCAGCAAAAGATCGCCATGATTCAGCACGATATCAATTTTTTGCTTTTTTTTAGGGCAGGTGAATCGGATGAGTCGGCTGGCGCCAAAGGATACAGATGCAATCATGGTTTGGACAATTTCGGGCTCATTGTCCCTGTGTTTGCCCATGCTGTCTTGTCCATTGCGGTAGTAATTGATGAGCACTGCATTGAAAAGGAATCCGCATTGTGCAGAAATCAAACCGGCCACTTCTTGAATCAATGGAGTCATCTTTTGCTGCGGCCAAGAAATGTCACTGTATTGGTAGGGAGGCCCCATCCATGCCGTTAACCTTGGTTCAAGATGTTTTTTTCCAAATACGGTGATCGTATTTTGGGTTAAAACGATTTCGTCCCTTTCTAGAATTTTGTCGGGATGATGAGCAGAACACAAATGAGAAAAGTAGTCTTTAAGGACAACCAGGGATTCTTGTCCATCTTCCCAGTAAGAGATGGCGTTTGAAGTTGGCATCAGGAGGCTTGTTGGTTCTCTCTTTTGGATGGCGTTTCTTCTTGGGCAGGAGTTGTAATGTCCATTTGATCCAATGGAGTCTGCACTTCTTTTTGGATGTCCTTGGCTCCTTTCATGATTTCATCTTGCACATCCTTGGCCGCATTGCGAAATTGATAAACCGCTTTGCCCATGGTTTGGGCCAAACTGGGAATCCCTTTTGCTCCAAAAAACAAAAGATAAACAAAAAGGATAATGATGATTTCGCCCGTACTCATGATGCAAAAATAAGGGGCTCTGATGTGAGCCCCTTCATTTTATTCGAATTATTTTCAGCTTACTCAGCAGACTTTTCTTCTTTCTTGCTCCACCAGCTGCGCATGTCAACGACGATAGGTGTAGCGATGAATAAGGTTGAGTAAACCCCTGAGATAACCCCGATAATCATCGCGAAGCAGAATCCTTTGATGTCATCGCTTCCGAAGAAGAACATCACCAAAAGGGTCAACAAGACGGTCATCGATGTATTGATAGAACGACCCATGGTGCTGTTCAAGGCATCATTGATGGTCGACTTTAACTCTGGGTTGCGACGGGTATTGAAATATTCACGGATACGGTCAAAGATAACCACAGTATCGTTGATAGAATATCCAATAACAGTCAAGATGGCCCCGATGAAGTTTTGGTTCACCTCCATGGAGAAAGGAACGATTCCATTCAACAAAGTGAAGGCAGAAACAACTACCAAGGCATCATGCGCCAACGCAGCGGCTGCACCAACAGCAAAGTCCCATTTTCTGAATCGGATGAAGATGTAAATACCGACCAATACCAATCCAATGATTGTTGACCAAATGGCTTCTTTGCGGAAGTCATCTGACATCGTTGCGTCTACTTTGTATGAAGAGTCAATAACATACTTGGTTCCAGTTGCATCCAATGCCTCCTTCACTTTGGCTGTTACCATCTCATCTACATTGTTGTCTTTTGAGTCAATCAAATAGTTGGTTGTAATTTTAAATGATTTGTTGTCATTTCCGATGCTTTGCACTGAGGTAGCGGCAACGTTTCCATTTTCTTCAACCAACGAGTTGTTTAATGAACCTCTCAACTGCTCAGCATCCAAAGCCATTTCATAGGTTACTTTGAATGAAGTTCCTCCAGCAAAGTCAACACCCATGTTAAAACCACGTGTTACCCAAGAAACCATACCAGCGCCAATGATAATCAAAGAGATGGCGTAATACATTTTACGCTTGGTCACAAAGTCATAATTGATTTTGGTGAACCAATTTTTGGTGATGTTGCTGTAGAAAGTAATGGGTTTCTTGCTCTCCAAACGCTTGTACAAAATCAAACGAGAGATGATGATAGCGGTGAAAAGTGTAGTGAAGATACCAATGATCAAAGTAGTAGCAAAACCTTTGATGGGACCAGTTCCAATGACCAACAATACCAAACCTGTAATCAATGTAGTGGCGTTACCATCGATGATCGCACTGACGGCTTTCAAGAAACCATCGTTCATCGCTGCACTGATGGGTTTGCCCAAACGCAATTCTTCTTTTACACGCTCATAGATCAATACGTTTGCGTCAACCGCCATACCCATGGTCAATACGATACCGGCGATACCAGGTAATGTCAAAGAACCACCAATGGAAATCAAAGCACCAATCATGAAGAACAAGTTGGCAATCAAGGCAACGTTGGCAGCCCAACCAGCCCAAGCATAATAGAATACCATGTAAATCAAAATCACCACGAAGGCTAGACCGAAAGAAAGCAAACCCGCTTTAATATTGGCTTCACCCAAAGTTGGTCCTACCGTTACTTCGTCAATGATTTTTGCAGGAGCAGGCAATGAACCAGCTTTCAACAAACCAGCCAAATCTTTGGCCTCTTCGATTTGTTTGTCGCGTGCACCGGTACCAAAGGTGATGACAGAACGACCATTTGGAATTTCACTGTTTACCGACGGAGCAGAGTAAACCAAATTGTCCATCACAATGGCAATGGCGCGGTTGTTATCTCCTGCATTTTTTTTGGTCATGTCTCTCCAAACAGGAGTGCCCACTTCAGGATCCATGGTCATTTCAACTGTTACATCACCGGTAGTTGGGTCAAAATCTTGACGGGCATCAATGATGGACTTGCCATCCAATTGCGCCTTCTTCTTCATTGACGGATCTTTAATCGCATACAATGAAACAACGCCAGACATCGGCTTGGCTCCCCACAACAAACGCATTTCTGGTTTGCTTGCAAATGCCGCTTTGGCTTCTGCACGGTTCAACAATTTGTTGATGGAAGTAGTGTCAGAAACACGTGCCATACCTACAACTGATGAGCCGGTTGGAACGCGTGGGTCCAAATAGGCAAACAGAGGATTCTTTTTACGACTCTCTTCACGGGTCAACAAACTATCCGCTTTGATTTTGGATGAGTCAGCAACAGCAACAGTAGAATCAGCAACGACAGAATCTTTTGGAGCAGCACTCAAACCGAATAACTCAGGGGCGTTGGCTTTACCCAAATTCTCGTTGGCCTTAACAACCAGGTCAATGACTTCAGTGTTGAAATAAGTATCCCAAAACTCAAGGTTGGCGGTTGATTTCAAATTCTTACGAACACGCTCTTTGTCACTCACCCCAGGAAGTTCAACAATGATGCGGCCTGTCAAAGATTGCTTTTGAACATTGGGTTGGGTAACGCCAAATTGGTCGATACGCTTACGGATGATGTTCTCAGTGTTGTCAATGGCATCTTGCGCTTCTTTTCTCAAGGCCGCAATGACATCACTGTCTGATGCTTTTGCTGGGAATTTGTCTTTGTTCTCATAATTGCTGAACAAAGTCCACAATTCAATATTGGAATTTTGTTTTTTCCAAGATTGTTCAAACAAAGAAACGAAATCTTCTGTCGAATTTTTTTGCGCAGCAACGGCATCTTTGATGGCGTTGGTAAAAGCGGGGTTTTCGTTGTAGTCAGATAGTGCAACAATCAAATCGGGGATAGAAACCTCCAAAGTCACACTCATACCTCCTTTTAGGTCGAGACCTAAATTCAACTCATGTTGCTTCAAGTAGTTGTAGGTATGACCGAACAAAGGATAAGCCTTGGCATCGGCGCTGTCACGCAAAAGTTTGCGCTCCAAATCAAACACAGCAATGTCTGCTGCTTCACCCTCCAAGCCAACTGAGGCTATGGAGTCAAGCGCCACTTGATGAATGTTCTTCTCATAACGAGCAGCTACCCATCCAAATGACAAGGAGTACAATACAGCCACCGCTAAAAGGATGACAAAAGTCCAAAGAATCGATCTATTCCGCATGTAACGTAATTTTTGTTTCGGTTTTATAGTAAGGGGCAAATATAATAAAATGAAGCGTTAGGCAAAGGACAAAAAAAAACCGGCTTTCGCCGGCTTTTTCGGCCTTTTAAAAGGCTTCAATCTTTTTTAGGCCATCAAACCATTGGCTTTGGCTTGCTTCATTGCAGCTGCCAATCCAATTTTATTGATGGTTTTCATTCCTTTTGGGGTGACACGCAATTCAATCCAACGTTGTTCTTCTTCAGACCAAAATTTCTTGTATTGCAAGTTGGGATAAAACTTACGACGAGTCTTAATATTAGAGTGGGAAACGTGGTTTCCTGAAATCGTCTTTTTACCGGTGATTTGACAAACGCGTGGCATATTTTCTACTTTTTAATTCTAAAATGAGGTCGGCAAATATACTCAATATTTTTAAAGTTCACATTTATTTGTTTAAAATGTTTAATCGCAAAAGATTGGTGACTTGCAGACAGGTGGTTTCAATGTTTCGTTCCCGGTTGTTTCCCAGCTGCAAGGTCTTGCATGTTGTTCCTTGGGGTCCAGCTACAGCAATGCAAATGGTACCAACTGGGATTTTGGGGTTTTGACTTTCTGGTCCTGCATAGCCTGTAGTGGCTAGTGCATAGGTGGACTCAAACTTTTCTCTGCAATTTTCTGCCATGGCCATCGCGACTTGTTCGCTGACAACATCATGCTCTTGAATCATATGAGCATCAATCCCCAACATTTTCACTTTCCATTGCGCGTCATATGGGACTATCCCTCCTCGGAAATATTGACTGCAGCCGGGTAGGTCGGTGAAGTGACTTTGTAATTTTCCCCCAGTGCAGGATTCTGCAATACTCAACGTTAGCTTTTCATTCAGTAATAACTCATGTGTGAATTGGTAGATGGATTTTTCTTCCTGACAAAAAAGAGCATCGCCGAGAATGGACTGAATTTGCGCAGCATAATTTTCAATTTTTTTGGATCCGTTTTCCTCGTCATAAGAGGACAATCTCAATTTCACCACCCCTGGACTAGGCAAGTAGGCGAGTGAGATACCTGAGTGGATCATGTCTTCTTCCATTTCCTTCAATTGTTCTGCAATGAACGACTCTCCGACACCAATCGTCATCAGCGTTTGATGAATAATATTGGGCATTTGAAATTGTTGCTTAATCCATCTGAAAACATATTCTTCCATCAGGCCTTTCATCTCAAAAGGAACTCCTGGCATGGATACCATAATTTTTCCTTGATGTTCAAACCACATCCCCGGAGCTGTCCCTTGATGATTGGGAATGACTCGGCATCGGCTTGGCACTAGGGCTTGAGCGCTATTGATCTCGAGCAACGGCAAATTTCTTTTGGCGAAGAATGTTTGGACACGATGTAAGGTATCCTTATCCACAATCAATTCGTCTTTGAAAAATTCGCAAATGGTTTTTTTTGTAATGTCATCTTTTGTGGGACCTAGTCCTCCGGTTACCAAAACGATGTTTGCATGTTGCAAGCTGTCTTCCATTTCATGAAGAATATCGTCTTTCAAATCGGGAATGGATTTGATTCTTCTTATTCTGATTCCCTCCTGATTGCAGCGCATTCCGAGCCAGCTGGCATTGGTGTTGATGGTTTGACCAATGAGCAATTCATCACCAATTGAAATGATATCACAGTAAACATTTTTGATTTTATCCATTCTCGTTTATATTCGCTTCAAACAAATTTATTCCTTAATTAACCAATAGCCCATGAAAAAGTTTTATTCATTCGGTGTGTTGATGGCAATAGCCAGCGCGATTTCCGCGCAGAGTCACATCAACCCAAAGCTTGGCAATACACAATCCGCCAAGTATAATCCATTTACCCAACAGGTCATTCACGAAACCATTGCCAAGCAAGGAAAGAAGCCTTCGATGGTTCCTGGTGCTCAGAAGATGATTTCTACGGAAGAAGAGTTGGGAGTAACCGTTTACGATTTGCAGTCCAACGGATCGGTTTGTCCGCGCATCATCGCTGATGACAATGGTGTTGCAGCAACGTTTACTTTTTCTGCCATTGAAGGTGGTGGATCATATTCCGATAGAGGAACAGGATATAACTTTAGAAGTGCGGCCACGAATACTTGGGAAGAGTTCCCATCCACACGATTGGAGAATATCCGCACGGGTTGGAGCAACCTTTTGCATTTGGGCAATGGTTCGGAGATGGTCATTTCACACAGTGGTGCAGGCGGAATTAAATATGTAAAACGCGATGCAGTAGGTACAGGCAACTGGACAACCGCTTCTGAAATTACAACCGCTACAACAGAAGCCATTTTGTGGCCAAGAGCAACAAATGGTGGTGCGGATGGCAATACAGTTCACATCATCGGCATTACGGATCCCAACAACACCACCAACTACAATGGATTGGGAAGTTGCTTGTTGTACTATCGTTCAACGGATGGTGGAGCAACATGGGATATTACTGATGGAGCTTTGCCAGAAATGAATTCCAATTTTACTTCTGGTGTTACTGCTGATACATACGCAATCCATGCCCGCGGAAATACAGTTGTCATTTCCGTTTTCGGCGAGTTGCAGGATTCATACATTCTTGTATCAGAAGACAACGGAACCACTTGGACCAAAACGGTATTTTGGGATTTTCCAATGGATAACTATGCCATTGATATGGGAACAGATATCGAAGGTGATGGTATTCAGGACACCATTCTTTCTTCAGACGGAACAGGATCTTTGTACATTGATGTCAACAACAACATTCACATCGCTTTTGGCACCATGTTCTATACAGATGATTTGGGTGTAGTGGACTCTTCCTACTCCTATTTTCCATTGGCGGGAAGCATTGCTTATTGGAACAGCAACATGACCCCAGAATTGGTCGGACAAGACAGCATTGTTGTCGGACAAGATTCAGTTTTCGCTTACAATGAAATTATCTATGGCAGTGAGATTGATTTCGTTAACTCGATCTATGGAACAGACACCTACGTGGACAATCAAAATATCGGTGATGGTCCTGAATTGATTGCCAATGTGGTCGCAGCACCTGATAATATTTCTTGGTCTACTTTGGACGTCACTTTCACTTCCGATAATGGATTGGGGATGTATGTATACAATGGAATGGATTCTATTTATTTGGCAGCTTCCAACAGTATTGATATTTCAGCAATGGGATTGGGTAGCAATTTTGATATGTATTTCTATGGTGAAAACGGAGGCATTCTGCAGGGAGTTGATATAACCTTCAACGGAACTTTCAGCACGGGTGAAATTGTTGACACCGTTTACGTTGTAGATACTGTAATCGCCGTCTACGATTATTTTGATGTATACGAATATGTTGATGTATTCAATTACAACAATTCAGTATTGGAAATTGGTGTTTCTCCTGAGATTGATACAACCGTTCCTGCAGATATCACAGAGGTAGGTCAATACGGTAATTCTGGTATCGCCTCTCACCCTCAAGTAGCAGGTGATGTTGATGGCAATATTTATGTAGCTTACGCTGCAGTAAATGAGTTGTTTTTTAACGGAGAAGAATATTTGCGTCACGTATTTGCTGTTAAGTCAACAGACACAGGTTTTACTTGGTCTGATCCTGCTGATATCACTCCTGATTTGGCCGAAGTGGGTTGGGAATACATGTTTGCTTCTATGGCGCATGAAGTTTACAATGACAAATTGCATTTGGTGATTCAAAAGGATGAAGAGCCAGGAGTGCACGTTCAACCTGAAGACGTTGCTGATCCAGTAGGTGACAATATTCAAATCTATTTGGCCATCTCTACGGATTTGGTACCTTCTTTCAACGAAGGCGTAGATGGATTTGAAGCCAATGTTGTGAGTACATATCCCAATCCTACCAGCAGCAATTTCACTGTAGTTACAGAGTCATTCGTAGGTGGTCAATTGGCTGTTTACGATGCCATGGGTAGAGTGGTTTTGAAAGACAATATTGCCACAGGTAAAACCAACATCAGTGTTTTGAATTGGAACAAAGGAGTTTATCACTTGGTCATTACCAAGGCAGGAATGAACTACCAAGCCAGTGTGGTTGTAGAGTAATTTTATCAGCTTGTTTAAGCGAAAAAGGCTGTCCAACGGACAGCCTTTTTTTATGGCCCCAGCTCAGAAAGTGTCCAAACGAAAAAGGACTGCGCTATGGCAATCCTTTTATCTTCAATACGTGTTGAGAACGTTGGGTGCTAGCCCTCAATCTTTCCGTGGCAAGATTTGTATTTTTTTCCTGATCCACATGGGCAAGGATCGTTTCTTCCTACACGAGGATCTGCCTTGATGGGTTCAGCCTTTGCAGGGGCACTTTCTTGCATGGCTTGCTGCTGCTGTTGGTTGCGTTCATTCAGATTTTGAACATCTGCTTTTGTGGTAGACACTTTCGGAGCAGCTGCAGCTGGTTTGGGCGCCGCCGTTGGATTTCCTTCAGCAATACGACAAGTGAACAAGAACTGAATGATTTCGCTGTTGATTTTGGCAATGACGTTTTTGAACAACTCATAACTTTCTAACTTGTAAATCAACAAAGGATCCTTTTGCTCATGGGAGGCAAACTGTACGTTGTGTCTCAAATCGTCCATGTCACGCAAATGTTCTTTCCAGTAAAGATCAATAATGGCCAAAGTGATGCTCTTCTCCATGCTATCGATAATTTCCTTACCCCCGGTCTCAATGGCCTTGACCATATTTACACCCAATTGCAGCTGCTTGCGCCCATCAGTGATTGGAATACCGATGTTTTGATAGCCTTGGTTGTTTTGATACACATTCTTGATTACCGGAAGGGCTTGATTTTTCAATGCATTGGATCGATGGTTGTAACCCGATACAACCTCACTGTAAAGCTTTTGTATGAGGTCATCAATTTTGCCTTGTAAAAAAGTGGTCTCATCCATTTGGGTATCAATTCCAAAAAGACGAAGAACTTCCAATTTAAAACCTTCATACTGTTTGGCCACATGATACATTTCAGCAACAGATGCGGCCATGTCAAAAATCATGTTGTCAATGTCCAATTGCAAGCGCTCCCCAAAGAGGGCGTGTTTTCTGCGTTTGTAAATGACTTCGCGCTGCGCATTCATGACATCATCAAATTCCAACAAGCGTTTTCTCACACCAAAATGGTTTTCTTCCACTTTTTTCTGTGCGCGCTCGATGGATGAAGTAATCATGGAGTGCTGAATCACTTCGCCTTCCTCCAATCCCAAACGGTCCATCATTTTAGCAATGCGGTCTGAACCAAAGAGTCGCATCAAATCATCTTCTAATGAGACATAAAATTGAGAGGTACCGGGGTCCCCTTGACGTCCAGAACGACCTCTTAACTGTCTATCCACACGACGAGAATCGTGGCGCTCGGTTCCGATGATGGCCAAACCTTTTTCCTTTGCTCCTTCACCCAGTTTAATGTCAGTACCTCGACCCGCCATGTTTGTGGCAATGGTTACTGTTCCTGCTTGACCCGCAAGGGCTACAATATCAGCCTCTTTTTGGTGCAATTTGGCATTCAAAACTTGGTGTTCAATACCACGTTGACGCAACATTCTGGAGAGCAACTCTGACACTTCAACGGTGGTGGTCCCCACCAATACGGGTCTACCCTCAGCCTGCAGTGAGGCAACTTCTTCGATTACTGCATTGTATTTTTCGCGCTTGGTTTTGTATACCTTATCGTTCTCGTCTTTTCTGCTGATGGCGCGATGAGTAGGAATCACCATCACATCCAATTTATAAATGCTCCAGAATTCGCCAGCCTCTGTTTCAGCAGTACCTGTCATACCTGCTAACTTGTTGTACATGCGGAAATAATTCTGCAAGGTTACCGTAGCATAGGTTTGGGTTGCTGCTTCAACGCGGACATTTTCTTTGGCTTCAATGGCTTGGTGCAAACCGTCTGAATAACGGCGCCCATCCATGATACGACCTGTTTGCTCATCCACAATTTTTACTTTGTTCTCCATGACAACATAGTCCACGTCTTTCTCAAACAAAGCATAGGCCTTGAGCAGTTGATTGATGGTGTGGATGCGGTCGCTTTTCACGGCGTAATCGCGTTGCAATGCTTCTATGCGCTGGACTTTTTCCTCTGCAGAAGTCGCTGTTTGTTCAATCACAGCCAATTCATGCCCCAAATCCGGAAGGACAAAGAACTTATCGTCTTCCATGTTTTTAGAAAGCAAAGCAATTCCTTTTTCGGTGAGCTCGATTTGGTTATTTTTTTCTTCGATTACAAAGTATAGCTCAGCGTCTACAGTGGGCATTTCGCGCTGGTTGTCCTGTAGGTAGGTGGATTCCGTTTTAAGCAATTGCGCTTTGATTCCATCTTCGCTCAAGAATTTGATCAGCGCTTTGTTCTTGGGTAGACCGCGATAGGAGCGGTACAAGGCCAAGCCTCCTTCTGTCGCATCATCCTTGCTTGGAGCGTTGTTTTCTGGCTGCAGTTTTTTCTTGGCCAAGGTCAAGAACTCGTTGATTACGCCTTTTTGTGTATTGATCAACAATTGGACTTTGGGTTTGAGATTGTCAAACTCTTGTTGGTCGCCTTTGGGCGTAGGGCCTGAAATGATCAATGGCGTGCGCGCCTCATCAATCAGAACAGAATCCACCTCGTCGACAATGGCAAAGTGGTGCTTGCGTTGAACCAATTGGTCGCTATCGGTGGCCATATTGTCACGCAAATAGTCGAAGCCGAATTCGTTATTGGTACCAAATGTTATATCAGCCAAGTAGGCATTTCTTCGTGCTGAGGTATTGGGCTGGTGTCGGTCGATGCAGTCAACAGAAAGACCATGAAACATGTATAAAGGCCCCATCCATTCTGAGTCACGTTTGGCCAAGTAATCGTTGACTGTGACCAAATGCACTCCACGTCCTGCAAGGGCGTTGAGAAAAACAGGGGAAGTGGCCACCAAGGTTTTTCCTTCTCCCGTAGCCATCTCCGCCACCTTACCACGGTGAAGGGCGATTCCACCAATCAATTGCACGTTGTAGTGCACCATGTTCCATTTGACGGGTGTTCCGGCAGCATTCCAAGCATTTTTCCAAATGGCCTTATCGCCTTGAATAGAGACAAAATCTTTCCCTTGTGCGGCGAGGTGGCGATCAAAGTCTGTAGCTGTGACCTCCATGGTGTCATTGTTGCTGAATCTCTTGGCTGTTTCTTTCACCAAAGCAAAAGCAATGGGTAAGATTTCGTCCAAATGATCTTGAAGCAATTTGAGATTTTCTCTTTCGAGAACATCCACGTCATTGTAAATAAGTTCTTTCTTTTCCAGCTCTTCCATAGAGAGCTGCTCAGCCTGTTGTTTCAATTCGTCAATTCTAGATTGATTGGGCGCAAGCCGCGCTGCAATGTCTTGACGCAATTGTTGACTGATCTCCCGCAAGCCGTCTAGGCTGAGGGAGGATATTTTCTGTTCCTCTTGTAAGATGGCATCTACAATGGGTTGAATGGATTTTAGGTCGTTCTGCGCTTTGTCTCCGACAAATTTCTTGAGTATACCCTGAATGGCTTTGATCATAACTTTAGGCCGTGGACTGTTGAACACGGCGAAGGCAAAAATAAACCATTCACTTACGAATTGATTGAAAAAAAACCATAAGAAAAAGAACGCGCGCGTATTTTCAAAAAGCTTCCTCACAAAATTAATTTCACGCTTGTTTTGAACAAAATGGTGTGACTTGTTAACGGGTAAAAGTTATAACCATAGGGTGTTAAAAAGTTAGGTATCTTGTTAGTTGTTTTGGATAGGTTTTGAATCAAAAAAGTTCCAATTTTGAAAACGCGAAAGGAGAGTTTACAACAATTCTATTCGTTCTACTAAACCAATATAACAGCGCAATGGAGCACAATTTATTTGAAGGAGCCGTCATCAATAACGGAATGTCAGCTTCAACAGAAGAACCGATTTTGAAAGAGAATCCAGATCGCTTTGTTTTGTTTCCCATTGTTCACCAAGACATTTGGCATTACTATAAAAAGTCAGAGGCCAATTTTTGGACCGCTGAGGAGATTGATTTAGAAGCCGATTTGGTGGATTGGAATTCAAAGTTGAATGACGATGAGCGCCACTTCGTGAAACATGTTTTGGCATTCTTTGCGGCCAGTGATGGAATTGTGAATGAGAATTTGGCAGAGAACTTCGTGCGAGAAGTACAATATACGGAGGCCAAATTCTTTTATGGTTTCCAGATTATGATGGAGAACATCCACAGTGAGACCTATTCCTTGTTGATTGATACCTATATCAAGGACTCTGCGGAGAAGAGTTATTTGTTCAAGGCCATCGATACATTGGATTGTGTAAAGAAGAAGGCGGATTGGGCATTGCGTTGGATCAAGAACGGCAGTTTCGCTGAGCGCTTGGTCGCATTTGCCGCAGTGGAAGGTATTTTCTTCAGTGGTAGCTTCTGCAGTATTTTCTGGTTAAAGAAGCGCGGGTTGATGCCAGGATTGAGTTTCAGCAATGAGTTGATTAGCCGTGATGAAGGATTGCATTGTGATTTTGCTTGTTTGTTGTACAATTCACACATCGTGAATAAGCTTCCCAAGCAACGTATTTTGGACATCATTACCAATGCGGTTGAAATCGAGAAGGAGTTCATTACTGATGCGCTTCCAGTGAAGTTGATTGGTATGAACAGTGATTTGATGGCACAGTACATTGAGTTTGTCGCGGATCGTTTGTTGGTGGAGTTGGGCAATGAGAAAGTATACAACGTGACCAATCCTTTTGATTTTATGGAGATGATTTCCTTGCAAGGAAAAACGAACTTCTTTGAGAAGCGGGTAGGAGAGTACCAAAAGGCCGGCGTCATGTCCGGAAAAGAAAATCAGAATTTTACTTTGGATGCAGATTTTTAATATTCAATTAAGTCCTATTATAAAACAATATCAGAATGTTTGTAGTTAAAAGAGATGGTAGAAAAGAGTCAGTGAAATTTGATAAAATCACTGCACGCATTTCTAAAATGTGTTATGGTTTGAATCCCAGTGTGGACTCCGTTAAAATTGCCATGAAGGTGATTGAAGGAGTTTACGATGGAGTAACCACCGTGGAATTGGATAATTTGGCTGCTGAGATTGCAGCCACCAATGCGGCCACTCACCCTGATTATGCTTCATTGGCCTCCCGCATCGCGGTGAGCAATTTGCACAAGAATACCAAGAAATCTTTTTCACAAACCATTCATGATCTTTACACTTACGTTGATCCCAAGACAGGGCAAAACGCAGGCTTGATTGCGGATGATGTGTACAAGGTGGTTCAAGAGAATGCTCCTTTGTTGGACAGCACCATCATCTATGACCGTGATTTTAATTTCGATTACTTCGGGTTCAAGACTTTGGAGCGCAGCTATTTGTTGAAGCTTTATGGTAAAGTAGCAGAGCGTCCGCAGCATATGTTCATGCGTGTAGCGGTGGGTATTCACAAAGGCGATTTGAATGAGGTAATCAAAACCTACAACATGATTAGTGAGGGATGGTTTACCCATGCCACACCAACGTTGTTCAACGCAGGTACCCCAAAGCCTCAGATGTCATCTTGTTTTTTATTACAAATGAAAGACGATAGCATCTCTGGTATCTATGATACATTGAAGCAGACTGCTTTGATTTCTCAAAGTGCAGGTGGTATCGGTTTGAGCATTCACAATGTACGTGCAAAAGGTTCATACATCAAAGGAACCAATGGAACCAGCAATGGTATTGTTCCGATGTTGCGCGTGTTCAATGACACCGCTCGATACGTGGATCAGGGTGGTGGAAAGCGCAAGGGGTCTTTCGCCATTTATTTGGAGCCATGGCATGCCGATGTATATGATTTCCTAGAATTGCGCAAGAACCACGGAAAGGAAGAGGCCAGAGCACGTGATTTGTTCTACGCCATGTGGACGCCTGATTTGTTCATGCAGCGTGTGAAGGAAAACGGACAGTGGACATTGATGTGTCCCAACGAGTGTCCAGGTTTGTCCGATGTTTGGGGTCCAGAGTTTGAAGCCCTTTACACCAAATATGAGAATGAAGGCCGCGGTCGCAGAACCGTAAGCGCACAAGACTTGTGGTACAAAATAGTGGAGTCACAAATCGAGACGGGTACTCCTTACATGTTATACAAGGATGCGGCCAACGGAAAGAGCAACCAACAAAATCTTGGAACAATTAAAAGTTCCAACTTGTGCACAGAGATTATTGAGTACACGGCACCGGATGAAATTGCAGTCTGTAACTTGGGATCCATTGCCCTTCCAAAATTTGTCAAAGAAGGAGAGTTTGATCACAACCGTTTGTTTGAGGTGACTTACCAGTTGACCATCAACTTGAACAAGATTATTGATGCCAACTATTACCCCGTTCCTGAGACACGAAAATCCAATATGCGTCACCGTCCTATCGGAATCGGTGTGCAAGGGTTGGCTGATGCCTTTATCATGATGCGTTTTCCTTTCGACAGTGACGAGGCGCGTCAATTGAACAAAGAAGTTTTTGAAACCATTTATTACGCTGCTTGCACCGCTTCTAAAGATTTGGCCAAGCGCGATGGTGCTTACGAGACCTTCCCCGGATCTCCAGCATCAAAAGGTTTGTTGCAATTTGACCTTTGGAAAGTAGGAACCACCAACCGTTGGGAGTGGGATGTGTTGAAAGAGGAGATCAAAGAATTTGGATTGAGAAATTCCTTGCTTTTGGCTCCAATGCCAACCGCTTCGACAGCCCAAATTTTGGGTAACAATGAGTGTTTCGAACCATACACTTCTAATATTTATACCCGTCGCGTATTGGCTGGTGAGTACATCATTGTCAATAAGCACTTGTTAAAAGACTTGGTGAGCTTGGGCATTTGGAATGAAGATTTGAAAAACAAATTGATTAGTGCCAATGGTTCTGTTCAAAGCATTGCTGAGATTCCAGACAATCTTAAAGCATTGTACAAAACGGCTTGGGAATTGTCTCAAAAAGCAGTCATCGATATGTCTGCGGATCGCGGAGCATTCATCTGTCAGAGTCAATCGTTGAACATTTTCATGGAGAATGCCAACTTGGGTAAGTTGACTTCTATGCACTTCTATGCTTGGGAGAAAGGCTTGAAGACAGGTATGTACTACCTCCGTACCAAAGCAGCTACAGACGCCATCAAATTTACCATTGATAAAAAGTACCAAGAAGCACCCAAGGGATCAGCAACTCCGGAGTTGTCCTCCGTTGCTGCCAAGACCATGGACCAAATCGCGCAAGAACAAGCCACCATATCTTGTTCGCTGGACAATCCAGATGCGTGTGAAATGTGCAGTGGATAGTGAAAGATTAATATTAGGTTAGAGGGGCCGCGCAGCGGCCCCTTTATTTTTTTAGACGGTGCAGTGTCCAATTGACAATATCAAAGGATGGGGTAGCGTAGAATAAAACGGAAAGTACTTTTTAGATTCTCTTGTTATCTATCGATACGTTGGTTTTTTTCTTTCCTCAGAGCAATAATGTAATCACTGCATCTGATCTCCGCGAAGCCGGCGGTAGGACTTGCGGGCTTCGGTGACCAAAAGACTGCCAGGTTGGTCCGTGAGAATCTTCTCGTAAATTTTCATGGCCTCCTCTTTGTTGTTCAAATGGAACTCATTCAATTGCCCCAATAGCATCAAAGCATCATCGTATTTCAATTCGGTAAAATGAAATTCAATGATCTCGTTGAGGTATTGTTGACAATGCATCCAGTCTTGTTGGTCATAAGCGATGGTTGCTTTTAAATACAAAGCTTCATCAATCAACGGATGACCAGGAAATTCTTTGGCGATGGAATCCAGCGTGACAAAGGTGGCGTTGTATTGATATTGTTTGGCCAACAGTTCTGCACGGGCATAAATCTCCAAAGGCGTTTCAATGGAATCTGGAATGCTTTCCAAAATCAAAACAGATAAATCAATGGCATCGTTGGAGACCAACTTGGAGGTTGAGCCCTTTAGGGCGTCCAATTGCGATTGGGCCCAAGCAAAGTCGCCTGCATAGAAGCTCACTTTTGCATTTTTATATTTGGCCTCATTGCCCAAAATGTCTTCTTTGAATTCCAATTCAACCTGGGAGTAGAGCAACGAAGCTTCCCAGATTTGATTTTGAATGATGTTCAAATCGCCGAGAACAATTTTGAGTTTGGCTTTGACTTTAGGGGAGAAATTATAATTGTCCAAATAGCTGTTCACTGTGCGCTGCGCGCTGTCTGCCATCTGTAGGCGGTATCCAATGATTTGAACAAAATTTTCTATGATCGGCAATACATCATCGTTGATAGGAAGAATGGATAAAGTGGATTGGTATTGTTGTCCCAAACCGCTCCATTGTTCGGCTGTGGTATTGCCCATGTTGTATTCTTTCAATCGCGTTTGCAATATCCCCATTTTGGCAGAGTAGTAATAGGGCGTCTGTGCTTGCCCCTTGGAGATGATGTATTCATAACAGTCCGCAGCGTATTTAAAGGCGTTGTCTTCTACACATAAATTGGCCAATTCAATGAGTCGTTGACCATCCTCTTTAAGTCGTTTATCAATTGCGGTGCATTGCTGCAAAGCGCACGAGTAATTTTTGGTTTGGATGCAGAACCAGGTCATGAGCTCCGCCATGGTGATGTTGTCTGGATTGGTTTGCAATTTTTTCAAGATGGCCAAACGCAAAGTTTCACTTTGCTCGGGATGGTCCTCAAATTTGATCAATCGGGCCAAGGAAGTTTCAACTGTTGTCAAATAGTGTGGCTCTTCCAACAACAAAACAAGAAACGCGTCAATCATTCCATTCATGTCGCCCATTTGTCCCTTGGTGTTGGCGATTTCGAAATTGTAGGCGTAGCCATCTTTTCCTTTCTTCTTTCCTTTCTCGTAGGTAAGAATGACATAAGGGTATTGTTGGATTTGAGAAAGCTCATTGGCCAATCGCTGAATGAATGGTCGTGAGGGGTCCACCTTGTCAATGGCTGTTTCAAATTGTTTGGCTGCTTCTTCTTTTCTTTCTTGCATCCAATACAAATTTCCCAACTGTACCAGGGAGCTTACCTCAGTGGATTTGTTCTTGACTCTTTTTTTTAATATCTCTTCCGCAGTTTCAAATTCTTTGAGCGCAACCAAACATTTGAAATAATTGGGGAATACTTGTTCCGGAGTGGTGGTGTACAATTTATCATAGTACAATTTGGCTTCAGCAAATTTCCCTTGGTTGAAATGATAATCAGCAATCTCTTTGTCACTAACCTGAGCCATGACAGTTCCCAAAAAAGAACACAGTAAACAGAATGTGAAAATCAGTTTCTTCATGCTTATTGTTCGTTGATGGACGACATCACTTTTTCGTCAAAGAGTGGTGAAATGATTCTGGCTTTCTCCAAAGTTCTGGTTGCGTTTTGATACAACTGTTGACAAGCGCTAACCAAAGAGTCTGTGTGGATTTTTTCAGCAGCAATAAGCGCCTCTATTCCTGCGTCATCCAAAGGATGGCCATCGGGGCTGACTGAACTCCCTGTTTTCATCTGTTCCGCCAGCATGCTTAACCTTTGGATGTCTTGGCTGGCAATTTCTTGGAGTGCTTTTTCAGATTGCATCAAAAAGGAATACTGCGCATTCAATTGAAAATAGTCCGGCGTCATCGAAAAAATCTGCTGCTGTTGCGCAGAGTCTAGATTGGTTTTAATGCTCAAGGTCAGCGCGTTTAATTTACTTTGATAAAATTGTAAACTATCTACAGGTGTACTCATCAACAATTGATTGTAAGCGTGCGTCACTACGCGCAAAGAATCAAGGGTCTGCACTGCACGTTGATGCTGCTGGTTTTGACAAGCCAAGCAGCCAAGAACAAGAAATGTGATGAACAGATCGCGCAT
>JACCDO010326132.1_pt1 | contig 36946 bp, 40 predicted proteins | sample 7446101 | NCBI WGS metagenome assembly JACCDO01 (sample SAMN15323440, study PRJNA562643) | freshwater metagenome | isolation source: river surface water | place: USA:Blue River Watershed | collected 2017-08-16 | reverse complement strand
GGATGGGAAATGTTAGCACAAATGGAACGATACTTTATGAAATCAAAATATCATTTTCATGGAATATCTCTATGGGATACATCACCAAACGATACTACTTGGTATCCTGTTCAAAGAAACATGTATATGGGACATACAAATGAGTCTTTAACAAGAAGTATATTACTTCTAAGATATATGTATAAATATGGATGGAACAAATTTGTTATAGATTACCCAAAGTTAGTACATTAGTATGTTAGCAATAACTTGAATTATATAGTATAGTAACGTAGAGGTCACTGAGACCTTTAATAAATTCATCAAATGGTTGAATTTCTTTGGAATAGTATTCCAATTCAAGTTCATATTTCTCATTGGCCGTTTCAACTTGGTGTATGGAGTTACCAGTTGTAACTTTGGTAAGGTCAATCTTCCAAAATTTATTAGGAAAGAACGTTAAACGTTCCTTCTTACGTATAGTGTTTCCCAAATTGGAACCATCTGTTGCCTTAAATCCAATAATTTTATTACTTGGAGATTCTTCCGATAATGCAAGACGATAAAGTAATGGTGTTTTTAATTTTTTATCTTCTCTTTGTTTGGTAAGAACACTAACTTGTGTTTTTGCCATATTTACAATTGGTCGTCTTGTATAAACATCATTTAATGAATGATATGTACTACGATATGCAGGAGGTTTTGGTTTCTTTATTTGATTAGCTAACATAAATGAATCAAATTCTTCACTATCAGGTACTCTTCTACTATTTAGAATTAAATCGTAGTTAGTCTCTATAATACTTGGATAACTTTTAAGAAAGAAATCTCTTAATTGATAGTAAATAAATTTATCAATATCCATACCTTTCTTTCCACTTTTAAATATTCTCATTTCCAGTTCCATTGGATTACCATCGTTAACCATATTTACATATTCATTATAAAGTTTACGTATATCATCAATCTCAATCTCTTTATCAAACTCAAAGTAAGTAGTTTCTGGTGCCTTCATTGCAATGTATGCTCTTTTGGATACTGACATAACTGCTAATTTTGATTTTATAAAATTGGTAGGGTCTTTTGTATCAATACTTTGTAAGTTTTCTGCTATATCCTTCAAAGATACTGGATTCATAATTGCATTCATAACTGACATCATAGTTTGAAGACTATTTGCTTTTGTCTTTTCTGTGCGAACTCTATATACCAAAAACATATTCCAATTTTTATTATTTCCTGGGTCAATAACACATTCCAATATAACTGGATTGGTTTCAGAATACTTCGATAAATCAATTGTTTTGTTGATTGATGCAGTTTTGGCAATTTTCTTGTCTATATCGGAAAAGACCAATGTTGCCGGATATGCATCTTTTTCTGTTAATGGTTTTACCATAAATTGTTGGTCAGTAGATGTTAACAATAAATTACCATCGTACTTAAAATCTATACTTAATTGTTTTTCTGGTTTCCATTTAAATTGAACATTCTGATAGGAGTTCCATGCCCTAAATGGAACATATGGTTTATCAAACGGTTGAAAGATAAGCCCATCGTCAACTAACTTGTTGTTTCTATTCTTGTTTGTTTCAGATAGTACGTATCTATGGATATCCTTTTCAGAAATCATAATATCAATTGGCCACCATTTTTTTATAGAAATGGTAAGTAGTCCAGAATATTCACGTAGTACATAGTCTTTAATAACATTGAGAAAGTCGTTTGCCGTTGTCATTCTATTTTGATAAAATTCATTACCATAGTAGTAAGGATTTGAATCATTTTCAAACGTATAGAACATGGAATCGAATATTAAATACTCATACTTACCACCAGCAAACGTTACCAGTTCTCCATCAAATAAAAACGGTTTAACTCGTTTCCTACCTAACAACGTTCGAGTATCGTTAGAAAAATAATAAAAATTAACTTCACGGTCTATCAAGTAAAGTACACCTTTAGAATCCATAAAGAGTAAATATCTTTCTCCATCTACTTTAAGTGTAACGTGGTATGGAAACATACCATTGTTTGTACGATATAACTCATTTGTACAATTTTGCTCTAATTGAACAGGCATTCCACCAAAAAATGGTTCATCTGTTTTTTCTACCTGTCTAATAGGACTTATCAACGTTTGGTATTCTCCATAAAGACGCTGGTATTCATCGTTTATTGTTTCTATAGTATGACTTTTCATATCTAAACTAATTTTAGGTCTACCTGTCTTTGGGTCAATTTCTGTTTCTGTTCTTGTTGAAACATATTCACCTACTGACACTTGTTTGGTTACTTCTACTTTAACTTTATGGATACCCATTGCATTACTTGATTAATTTAATTATTTTTTTATTCAAAGAATATTAAAAGAATATTCATCGGAATACTCAATAACATTTGTCAGAATACTCAATAACATTCATCGGAATACTTAATCCTATTGTATGGAGTTATCAATATTGGTTGAGAACGTAACTGTTCTCTTGTAGGGTCGTTATATTGCAATGGTATGTTAATCAAGTTCTTTGATAAATCATTGGATAGTTCTGGTGGATAACTTGCTGGAAGAACGTTATCTACCGTTAACTCTTCCATCTGTGGATGAACAGGTGGACTATATGGCATTCTATATCTTGATTCGTTGTGAATTGGTTGAAATTCAGCATCTGGGTTTATCAATCGTTCAGATTGTGCAGGAACTGCTTGAAATTTACTTTTAAATAACTTAAAAAATATCAATAACAAAACACCAACTACACCTACAAAAATCATAACTTTAAAAAGAATATCTCTACTACCATTCTCCATGGATAACAACAATTAAAATAATTAATTAATAATACTATTATTAATTATTTTAATTTAATACTTTTTTTGATTTAACGTTCATTAATCTTTTAGAACACCTGCTTCTCTTGCCCATCGTCTCATCAGTGTGTGATAACTTTGATATGGTGGTTTGTGGTTATCTTCCTTCCATTCAACGTCGTTACAAGTTGTATGAGTTAATTCATGGATAGCAAGGTCTAAAACTTTTGAATAGTTCCATAATTTGTTGGTTCTAAAGTTTCTAATTGTTAGAAAGATTGCTCTACGTTTTCCTAACTTTACTTCAGATACAGTTCCATTGGAGTTAGTTACCTTTACCATTTCTACTTCTTTTGGTTTGTTTAGTCCAATTATGGAATCAGTGTTGGGATGCATTTCTTGGTAGGTAAATAATTTGTTCATGTTACTACATTCTCTATTTATATAATCGTTGGGATTCTTAGAATTCATTAGTTCATTTAACTTTTTTTGCCAACATGGAATATGGATATCGAAAGTATGAACAACTCCCATTGAAATTGGATGTTGCATCCATAGTTGTGGATTTTTACAAAGATAAACCAATAACTTGTTGATATCTCGTCTAATTTTAGAAAGAACTTCTGCAACTTGTTGGTCGGTAGTTACCGATTCTGTTCTCCATACTTTATATTTTACTGAATCACTTGCTATTACTTCACGATAACCTATAGTTTCTTCATAATCCCAAAACGGTTTAGTCATTAATGATTAATGAATATTCTTCCGTTTGGTGGTAGTACCTTTAACTTTACGATTATTTTTCTTTTTACCAAAAGTCATTACTTTGCAGGTATTGTCAGTATCTGAGTATACACAACTTCTACCACCTATACCACGTTGTCCAACACATCTGTTTCTCTTTTCTTCTGGTGTAATGGGATTGTATGTTGGAGGATTCCATCCAGTTACTATCTTCTTACGTTCTCCTTTGTCGGTTGTGATAAATCCATAAATAGGAGTATTTGACTTAGGGTCAAGTTCGTGGTCTGCATTAAATCTTGAACAAGAGTCAAAGTTGTCTTTGTACGCTCTAATAAAGTTTCTTTTTGTAACTGGTATCCATTGATGTTCCATCTTACCAGGTGTTTTGGTAGGTAGAGCAACATAGATAAATGGATATGTACCTGGTGCCTTAACTATACGATTTTCATATGTCATTACACCTGACCTTGGGTTAATAACGGTAACCATATTTTCTATATCAAATGGTTGAGGATAACGTTGACCATTTGTCTTAAGACGTATAACGTCATAGAGATATCCATCGCCAGCATCTTTGATACCAAACTTACCTGTAAGTGGATTAAATAGTACCTTTTCGTTACCAATAAATGGTTCTACTCTTGGTTTCTTTGTAAGTTCTCTATATGCATCCATAACGCTTAATGAATAAAACTGTGTTGGGTTGTGACTTTTAGTAAGACCATCAACGATATTGTCAGAATAAATGTTCTCTATTACCAAATTTTTTGATTGTGAATAGACTTCTGGGAAGTTTCCAGATATCAAATCCATGTTTTCACCAATAGATTCAGTACTACTTATATTCATCTTAGCAAGTATTTCTTCTTGTGCTCTAAGAAGATATACATTCCAAAATTCTATCAGTTTTGTTTGGTCTTCAACATCTGAGATAATATTTTTAGTGTCTTTTAAAAGTATCTTCAAAGTTACATAAAATCCATATCTAAGTCTGGAATAAACTTCATCGGATGTAATCTTTTGTTTATGTAACAATTGGTTGTAATCAAGTAAATCTAACGTTCCAATCAATACAGAATAATTCTTATAATCACCTGTCTGTTTAATGTAATCATCTGCTATTAGTTTACGTCTGTAAGATAGTACCATTTGTTCAGTTAATAATTTATTTCCTCTAACTCCAAGTGGTAATGTATTTATGGAACTTGTATCCATGGAGTCAATATCCATAAAGTCAGAATTATCATTTGTATTATCATGACTATTAACAATAAACTTCCATTCCATTACAAACTCATTTAACTTATCAGCCAATATCATACGACGTTGAACTAACTCTTGATAATTGGTGGTATTACCAGATGCAAGTTCTGTTGTTATTAATGCATCTGTTTGATGTATATTGTTTCTTATAGATTCCACTACTTCCGTTATTATGGCAGATGATTCTCTTTTCACTTCAGGAATTATATTTTCTACTATGTTATTTGCATGAAGAGAGTACCATTGGTCATACGTACTTAACAAATCGGTTAAATTATTAATTTTACTAACATCAATTGATAAATTAGAAAAATTTGGTCGTAAATTTATAAGTTCTGAAAAGTTAATAAATAGATAATGTCTAATTTTAATAAATAAGTTTTCTGGTCTTGGGTTGTTGTTTATGGATTCTCTTGAATAAACTAAATACAAACTAACCAAATTGTTTAAAACAATTACCAATGAAATTAAACGGTCTTCGTTTTTAAGTACTTGTTGAGGTTCCTTTAATAATTCTTTTATAGTATCTTTTACTTCTTTATCTGATTCTTTACGTTTAGACTCTATGGATTCTCTTATTGTAGATATTCTATTGGTAATAAGAGAATAGTCAATTATTCTTTTGGAGTCTGCATTAATTTCATTATTGTTAATTAACTTTTTAACAATATCGGTAATCAATTTATATTCTCCATAACTTGTTGAAAGATTAAAACAAAGATGTTCTAACTTCTTAGAACGAACATTGATAAAGTATAGTTTATGGTTTGGTGTTTTGCTTCTTAACAATGATTTAAAAATGTTTAAAGTACCCATTCTTGCTTTAACCGATGTTGGCATTATTTTTAGTTTTGGACTAACTTTAACATCCTTTCCCAAATGTTGATTATATATCATAGAGTATTTTGCTATCTCCTTTTCAAACAATACAACTTGATATACCGATATCTTACCATCGAAAAGATACTTCCTAAAGAATGGATAATGTTCCAGTACAAAACGTATATGGTCTATCTTCTGAGAGTATTCCATCAATGGTTCTAAGAACTTAATACATACTGAGTAAGTATATTCTTCAAGTCTACGAATAAGATGTTCAGCTCGTTGAGAATAGTCTACTCCATATCCAACAAGTAAGTCACGAAGTAACAATTTCCTTGATTTATCACGTATAACGTTATTAATCACCTTACCTTGAACAGTATTCATCATGGAGTTTTGACCATTAGTAAAGTTCATTGTTTCAACTTCATTGGAAGAAAGTATAACAGAATCTACCTTTTCATTATATTCAGCAGTAAGACTTTTAATTTGTCTACGCAATCTTCTAATTTCTATACTTGGTTTATTTTTTGTTACTTTGTGTTTTATTGGTACAAATCCTATATACTTTCTTGTTTCCGATGTTGTTTTTGCAATACCTATTTGGTTTTCCATTGTTCTTAGTTTGTTAACCAATTTGTTTATTTGTTTCATTCCTTCAATAGGAGTCTTAAATGACGCCTTTACTCTTTTAAAGCTTCTATATAACGATTCTCTTTCTAATTCTTCTCTTTCTAACAAAGACAATGCTTTATCTTTTCTATAATCCATAACTGCTTTACTTACTTCTTCATTGGTTCCAGTAAATGTTAAAACATCATCAGAACGCTTAAGATATCCCAATTCACGTTCTTCTCTATCTATTTTACGTTTTCTATTACTGGTAACAAGTTCAGTCTGTTCCATACCTGTATTGTTTGTATAATACTCTCGGTCCAAATAAAACTCAGTTGTAGGATACTTTTTAAGTATACGTTGATATTCTGGTTCCATTTTGTCTAATGGTATTTCTTTATTCTTTTCAACTGTAGTAGAATAGTTTAAATCAATGATACATGATTTTAACGAACTAAGGTCAAGACGGTCTAAATATTTTCTTGCGATTCTTTGTTTTTCTGCAACAATACTTTGTGCTTCCATTTCTTCTTCGTCCAATACAACTGGTAACAACTGACGTAGAAATACTTCTTCCTTTAGTATCTTAATAAACTCAACTTCATCGAACAACTTATTACCAATCAGTTCCCATGTATCTCCAATAGATGTAACGTTCATTTTATGAACATAACCTGGAAGATATTTAGCATACTTTCTATAAAATTCCATACTTGCTTCGTTATATGCTTCATCTGTACGATAACTTTTACGTTTTGGTGGTTTAAGTGTTAACTTATTTTCATTTTTCTTGTAGAACTCAGATAACGCAAGTGTGTATTCTTCATCTGATTTAAAATCTTTTCTTGATGGAGCAACCAAACCAACATCCGATAACCGATGTTTAATACCAAGTTGTTTGAGAACCTTTTTTAGGTCTTTTTCTTCTTTTTTACTTAACGTTGTAAGATAAGTAGGAAGAAAAATTAAAAGTTTGTGATAAAATTCAAATTCTTTATCGGCAAACGCTTTACTATTAAAGTTTCCATTGGCATCGGTATAATCCTGTTGTTTGGGAAACGGAGTATTCATTTTCTTACCAAGTTCATATAATTGTTGTTTTTCTGCTTCTATCATCAAATCAAACCAAGAACGATACATCTCGAGTGATGTTGGTGCACCTTCTGTGTTTAGTGATGATTCTTCTTCAGTTTGTTTAATGTAGTTATCTACTTCATCTAACAACTTAGAATATTTCGATTCTATCTCGTTAATGTCTTTATCTGGAAAAATAAATTTACTGTTACGTGTATGCGTAGCTGTTAAAAATTCATTTTGATATTCTTCCATAATCCGTTCAAGATCAGTATATGCTGAGTAGATAAAACGATTGGAATCTTTATTCTTAATTATAGCATTATCAAGTTTATCTCCATACTTAGCTTTATAGTTATTAATTTTCACATTGATGTCTCTAAGTTGAGTTATCAACAATTGATTGGATGCCTTACCTAACATTAGTATAGTATTAATCTTTTCACGAAACAATGTTAACAGATCTACTATCGATATAATGTTACCCATTGGTGAGATTTCATCCTTTATCTTTATTTCTAAATCAAATAGCAAAGTATGGAGTATGTTAATATTTACAATATTGAATAACCTTCCTTCACGCATTACACCAATTTTCTTTTTTTGTGTAGTACCACTTTGTTCCATTAGTTTAAACTTATCGCTCTTTATAGAATAATCTTGTATTTGTGTGATATAATTATCAAGTACTTGGTCAATCTTAGACAATGCAAGTAATACCTTCGGAGATAAGTTAGGTATGGAGTCTTCTTCCATATTGTCTGGATTAATATCGTCAACGTCTTTCATGTTTCTAAAAAAATCAGCTTTATCGTATACTTCATTGTTAAATTTCATTATGATGTCGATTTTGTCTCTTCTAACTTGAACGAGTCTACTGAGATACTCTCTATCAGTTATCGGCACTGCCGTTCGAGTAATATTAATGTTTTGATTTCTATCGTCACCGATAATATCTTCTTCATCTCTGTATTCATCCATATTCTCATTTTCAGATTCAGCATCTGACATTTCTGAATCAAGGTCATAATCATCCAGTTCATAATCAGAGTAATCACCCATTTATGTAGAGCTCGTTTAAATGAGTTAATTAATTAATTATTATTATTATTTTTTATTAAATAATAATAATTGATTAATGAATAATATTAATAATAATAAATAACCAAATTCACAATGAATAGTAAAAAAACAGTAAAGAAAGGTAATAAGATTAAGATTATTAATTATGGATATCTACCAATTATGTTTGGAAGTAAAAAGTGTCCAGCATGCTTAATGCAATTTAAATTGATGGATGACCTATTCAACAAACTTGGTAAAAAGGGTAGTGTAAAATATTACGACCTTGACAATAAAAAACCTCCCATTGAGATTATCGACAAAGATGGTAACTACTCCATGCCTACTTGGTATATCCCAAAAACCGATGGTAAGGGAATGTTAAAGAAAGGAATCATCACCAACGAAAACATACTTCAAAAAATAGTTGAACTTGATTCTGACCATTTACCAACAAAGAATGTTTCCTTTGGTGGACTAAGAAAAAACAACACCCAATTTGGTTTTGGTTCAATACCAAGAAAAAATAGAAAGTTAGTTCGTAAAACAGTAGTCAAGGCAACTGGTGTTAGAATAAGAAGACCAAGAATGGGTATAATAAGACGAAGAAATCAAACTCGTTTTGGTGCATCAACTGATTATACTCCAACTATAGATGGTCGTGCTTCAGCAAGTATATTTAATAAATCTTCTACAAAAAGTTGGGCAGATATAAATGGTTCAACACCTGGTACATTTGAACGCTCTGGTGAAGATTACTACTCTAAGAATTATTTCTATGGACCACGTATGGGTGGTAATCCAAGTAATGATTACTCTACTGCACTATTCTTAAATAGAAACTGTAATAATATGAATACCAGAGATTACTCCAAAAAACCAGGACTTCTTTATGATTCTCCTAACCAAATGATATCCTCTTCTGGGTTTGGAGGACTTCGTAGAAGACCTGTTGTTAGACCAAGGTCAAAGTCAAGATTTGGATTAAGTTTAATAAGACCAGCAAAAGCATATGATAATAGTATTTCTATTACTCCATATGGAGGAGGAACCAATAAAAAAGAAAATATACCAAGTTTGGGAAATGGATACATTGCATCTGCCAAACCATATAATCCAATTGGGAATGGTAATAAAACACAGTTATTTGGTAAACGTAAGAAGTCTAAAAGGAGTCATTTTGGTAGTAACTGTAAGGGATTAAAGTTCAATGACGTTAAGGAAGGTTCAGTAATTGAACTATCATCCAATGGTAAGATTAAAGTCAAGAACTGAATAACCAATTATGGATACCAATAAATGGTGATACTATACCTGTTCCAAATCCTATTACAGTACCACATATAAAGTTTACTAATCCATTACCTTTCTGCATCATAGTATAAGAAAGTATACCACCTAAAAGACTATATACTCCAAGGTATCCAACAGTAAGCATCGTTAAAATCATTCTCTTGTTATTCTTTTTATTAATTAATAAATTAGTTATATTCTTAAAATCATTAATTAAAGTAGTGTAATCTACACACTGGAATATACTTATCCATACCTCCAATTTCTACTTGTTCTTTAGAATCCGATATCTTCTTAGTAAATGGTGCCAACGTTCCATTACTACACGGAACACAGTATGCCTTTAGTTTGGTTATGGAATCACACATTGGAATCAATCGGCAAATATCACCAAATGAATTTCTATTAAAGTCACCATCTAAACCAGAAATAACAACATGTTTATGGTGATTATCAACCAAATCTGTAACAAATTGATAAAGGTCAGGAAAGAATTGTCCTTCATCGATAAAGAACGAATCATAGTCAACAAACTTCTCTTTTGGTAGTTCTGATAGTTTATTTACTTTGATACAGTTAACTTTTACCAAGTCATGACTAACTATACCAGTTTTAGAGTATCTATTATCTTGTGAATAGTTGATTACAATAATACGTTTGCGTATGGATTTCTCTCTATTAATTCTTCTAATTAATTCAGAAGTTTTACCACTAAACATGTTTCCAACGATAATCTCCATGGAGCCAAACATGATTTTTATTTTCTTTTTCTTTGTTATTAAATTTAAGTAATGTAAATATTCACCATTGTTTAAATTTATTTGTTTCTTATGAAAATCTTTTGATTAGTTCATCTAAGTTACTTGGTCCATTGTCATATATTTTTGTCCCAGTAACGGAATATTCACCTTGGGTACCAATATCCATGGAGTTCATTCCAGGATTTTTTAACCAATCTAAATTGGAAGATTGTTCTAATGGGTCTCTATTCATATAACCTTTAAAGTCACATTCAGATTCTTGCCCAGTTACACAAGTTGTATTGTTAAGTAAGTCGATAAGTGAACAATAAATAACAGTATTAACGTTAGCAGTAGTTGAATCAGGTTTTTCTGAATTTTGAACTTTTGCTATCTGTGCGTTCCAGTAGTTACTTATTGGTGTAGCATCTTGATAAAAGTTTCCTTTAAACATTATAGTGTTATATCTTGTTGTATTTACTGCAGAAAAGAAACATTGATGATAGAATCGATAACTACCATCTGTAGCTTGATATGTATTAATAGTTATATCTGTTAGAACAAGTCCTTCACAAATTGGATTATAGTCCTTAAACATATCTATGGAGTCAGTTGCCTGAGCAAGAACGTTTTGTATTTTATTGGTTAGTTCAAGTTCTATTGCATTGAGTAAACTGTTCAACGGTTCCTTAGAATAATCACCTACGTATCTATACTTTAATTGAGACATTCCTGACATTTTTAACGGTATGGAGTCATTGAGTACAACTTTTGTAAGATAGTCTTTGATGTTGTTAAAATATTCAGTTGGATTGGTTATCTTTCTCATTGCATACATCTCAGATGCAACATATGGAGATGTCCATGTTTGAAGAGGAAGAGTAGTACTACTATTACCTTTATTGGAATATTTCAATATAGTATTACCACAGTTATGGATTTGTTCAGGTCTTACATATGGAGCAGAGATTGATGACCAATCGTCAACAATTGTTCCAGTTAATTTTTGGTTGAACATTTTTTATTCTTTGTTATTCAACAAATATTATTTTTTTATTTAATGAACTGGAATCTAAATAAAAAACAGGGACGTCCTTCTTAACAACTAACTTATCAGTATTTAAAAGTAAATAAATATACCCTGGTTCAACTATTGAGTATCTATCTTTATCAATAGAATGGATATAGTTACCTTTCTTAGAAGAGAACTTTTTTGTTACATAGAACAATGTTCCATGTTCAACTTCACTAAGATTTTTTGTTTTATCAAAAGATAATTTATTAACATTTGGTTGTTTTGTTATTCTTTTTAACATTGACTTCTTTCTTTTATTAATAACATTAAGTATCAACAATACAGTTAATACTATAACAACAATAACTACTGCAATAAGTATAAACATTTGAAATTTGATTAATCACTGAATTATGGAAACATTAATTAATCAAATTTTAAACTCTGAATTGGAATCATTCAATAAGTATATAAAGGCAAGAAAGAAGTTTATCAAACAAATTAAAAACCTAACTGAATTAGATGAACAAACAATAAGTTCTATCACTAACATATTAAATCTACAAAGTAGTATATCTGAATCCATGAATACCATTTTACATAATAAATCATTCGACGATAAGTTTGACAATATCTTTCTTCAACATTACTTTTTGTTTCGTTTACTGGTAAACTTTCGTTTAGGTAATTCTTCAGATAATACTGATTCTTCTGATGAACTTTCGGAACTTTCCGATGATTCAGATTCTTCTGAAATGGAATCGGAGTCAGAAATCTCTGAACTTTCTGAAATAGAATCAGACTCTTCTTCGGATTCTTCTGACTCCTCAGATTCTTCTTCAGATTCAGAACCTAAATAAAGTTCATCAAGTTCAGTTTCAGATACATTTTCTAACATTGCAGTTTTATTGTAATCCGATGAAAGTTCATTCTCCATAAAGAAGGTATCGCCAATAAATATTTCCTTTAATTTAGCAAGTTGGTTGGTATTTAAACACTTTGGCAATACAATGTTAAATCTAACAAAGAGGTCACCAAATGTACCAGGTTTCTTGTAAACAGGCATACCTTCACCTACAACTTTACGTAGAGATTCATTCATATGTAACGGATCTGATGGATTTTTAACAATACGTAAGATTTTACCATCAAGATGTTGAATGTCGAACGTAAAATCAAATGCTTGATATAAGTTAATATTTTTAATAATAATCAACGAATCACCATCACGTTCAAAGATTGGATGTTCATTCTCAATAAGAGTAATAATAACATCACCTGATATATATCCTGGATATTGGTCAGCCTCACCTTCAAAACGAATTTGTTGTTCATGCTTCATACCACGTTCAATTGGAATAATTAATTTCTTCTTTTCTTCAACTACTGTTTGTTTTCCATTGGCATCGATGGTAATGCATTTTCTTTTTACATTTAGTTTCTTTTTCTTACCTGTATAGAAGTCTTCAAGATCAACGTTCAAATCATAACAGATATCTCTTGTACGAGGATAAGTTATTTCTTGAATTGATTCTTCTGAAGAGTTTGTTTTGTTACCACTACCACTTCCCATTTCATTAAAATTAAAATTCATTCCACCTCCACCACCGTTATTTACCATACCACCAAGCATACTAAATATACCGGCCATAGGATTTCCGTTGGAAGAACCAGAATTCATGGAGTTGAAAATATTTTTAGTAAGATGGGAAACCATATGTTCCATATCCATGTTTTCCATCATGTTCTTTTCTTGGTCAGACATACTGTTTGCGATATCATTAGCCATTTTAAAGATATCCATTATGTTTTGTTTGTGTTTTTGTGAATTTATATGAAAATAAAGTAATAAAATTGTTCATTATTACTTTAAATCATATTCGATAATATTCGATAATATTCTTTTTAATTTAATTTAATTATTGGTAGTTTCATAAGATTTTTCCAATTTTATGCGTGTAAAATGGTCACGTCTCATTCTATTAACAATAGCATCTGGTATTCTCATCTTAACATGGAAATGATGATGTGTTTGATAGTCACCGTTGTTTATCATTAATTGATAATTCTTGTTTAAGTTCCAAAATTCAACAAATACATTAATATCATTAAATAGTTCCAGTTTGATAAAATCTGGTATCTCATCTATGTTTTTGTAATGAGCCTTAGATGTTATAATAATCAATGGACGTCTAAAGAGGTCATGATTAAATACAAAGTTATCGGTTTGACTAATAATGTGTTCTTTTAAAGTTCCACGTGGTTTACAAGTATAACAATTATTTAATGTTTTGTTTCGTTTTCTAAACTTCTTTATACTTTTTGGTACCTCCGATTCATCTATGTTTTCTGATTCTGGAGTAATCATCAGTGTCTTAAACTGGTCTGATAGTATGTTATCGTTGTTACTTTCATTTTTTTCTGATTCATTGATAGCTTCAAATGAGTCAGTATCTATCTCAGGTTTTCTTGTATCAGCTGATGTGTAGAACTTTTTTAAAATATTCATTTCTTTAATAATAGTATTTAATTAAAATTAATACTTTAAATTGGTTGAGACATTTCTCTTTCTCGTAGTGCCATTATTTGGTCCAAAGATAAGTTTTTGTTTGAATTGTCGTTTAGTTCCATCATTCTTGGTGGATCCATAGCCATTCTCATATCTGTTTGCTGGTTAAGATTTCTTGGTTGGTCGGGTGTTTGCATACCAAGTTGTGTATCCATGGGCAACATTCGGCCCATTGGACCACCCATCTGGCCCATTGGACCCATCTGGTCCATTGGTTGTTGCATCTGACCCATTTGGCTACCCATCTGGCCACCCATCTGGCCCATTGGTTGTACACTTGGAGGAACGTTACGTCTATCGCTAAGTTGTTGTGGTGCAGGAAACTTTGTTTCTGATGGGTCACCCATTCCATGACTTCCATTCTTTTGTCCCAATAGAGCGTAACCATTAAATACTTCTTCTTCATTTCCGTCAGTGAATGCATAATTCATGGAATCTTTACTTGCAGCTGGGTAGAATGGTTGGCTAAGTTGGCTAAGTTGTTTATTTAACCAATCAAATGCTTGTTTACCCAGATAAACTTGTTTTCCATCGTATACACATGGAGTTTCTGTTACTTCATCTGGTATATCTGGTATATTATCAATATCAACAGTATTAAACTTTGCAAACAATTCTTGATTAGATGAAAGTTTTGTTATGAATGTATGAGAAAATCTACACTCTTTGCTAACAAAAACAACAAACTGAGGTTTGGGTCGTTGTACTGCCATTATCGTTGATTAATTAACTATAAAAAAATATTATTAAATAATAATTATTACGAATTTGCTATAAAAAATAAAAATGTTTGATTTTTTCTTAGATGAAGGTGTTCTTACAGTTGGTGCAGTAACTGGTATTTTTACTGCAAATATGTTAAACTCGTTAAAAGGAAACGTTGTTGACCCATTTATTGAAAACTTGATACCAAGTCATAAACTGGATTCTGAACCAGAATCACAAACAACAGAAAAGTTTGCAGATATCATGACAACAAAGATAGAACCACCACCTAAACAACCACCTGGTCCTAAAAAAGTTAAGTGGCAAACTTTTCTTAGAGACTTTATCACTTGGATTATATTAATGGTGTTCATGTACTTTATATGGAAAAAATGGATTCATCCTTACAAAATGTCAAAACAACCAGTAGCTTAAAAAGTTTGTTAGTTAGATTAAATTTGATTAATTTTGATTAAAATTCCGGAATCCATAAAAAATAAAAATAAAAATAATAAGTAAATATTAATTAGTATACCATTAACATCTACAATGTCGTTTATAAATCCATCAGGATATTTAGAACAACAAAATCAAGATGAGTTTTCATGGGACAACAAAGCAGTCAGAACAAGAGAAACAATTGCAAAAGACGACCTTGGGTATTACTTTACCAATTACCTACAACCCAAGTACAATCTTCAAAATATAAATGTGAATAACACTGCTACGTTCATGAAAGAACTTGAAATGAATTGGTCAAGGCTTGATTCTAAATTAAAAGACTCCGTTATGGATATTATGGTCGATGGAATACTTACCAAAGATTCCGATTATGATTTTAAAAAACGTTTTATTCAAAAAATGGGTATCGATGTAGGAAGGTCTACTACTCAAGGTAACACTATGGGTGTCACTATGGGAAACTCAATTGGTAACTTAGTTGGTAAAGAATCATTCGGTTCTGATTCTAAAACAGCAGGTATTTATATTGGTGTTAGTGTTGTAGTGATTATTGTCATTTTGTTGTTGCTTAACAAATACATTAAACCAGTTCCTGCAATTTTTACAAAAATATAATTGACCTAACAAATTAAATGAATAATTTAATTAATAATAGATAATAGATAATAAGAAATTCCATGAACGACTATCTTAAAATTCCATTTGTTGAAATTGAAATCCGATTTGGAACCATTGGTAAGACCTTTGATTCATCGGTTGATGTTTCCAATTTCAACAAAATTATGAACACACTTCGTGGTAACCAGTGGTTACAAATCAATGAGTATTCTACTATAGAACATATTAGTAAGGGAGTCAAACTTATCGATGATTCTGATATTATTATGAAAGAAAATGTATATACTAAGACTATGTCTTTACCAAGTGGACCATTTGATGTTAGATTCTCTATAAATCAGGAGTTTCAATTAAATAGTTATCTTAACTCATTTAGTAAAAACAATTGTGTTATTAGAAAGAAGAATAGAACTTCATTTATAGAACAAAACTTTCGTTATGACTTAACTCATGTGAAAGAAACTATCAATGGAATCCATAAAGAAAAGAATGAGGTTGAGTTTGAACTGATTGCCAATCAAGAAACAATTAAATGGTCTAACGAATATATCATGGACTTTATTCAGTGTAAAGTTTATGATATAATTAATATAGTTGAAGAAACTGATTTTAAGAATTTTAAGTTAAATTTACTTAATTAACTGATTAACTGATTAACTAATAAAGAATTAATGTATAACAAAAGTAACATACCTAAAGCTCTTCGTGAGCAGGTTTGGTTACGTTATTTTGGAAAAAACTACAGCCACAAATGTTATGTTAGATGGTGTGACAATCAAATAAACGTATTTGACTTTCATGTTGGTCACAACGTTCCAGAAAGTAAGGGTGGTCCTACAACCCTGGAAAACCTAAGACCAATCTGTAGTCGATGTAATTTAAGTATGTCAAATAATTACTCTATTGATTCATGGAACAAACTTGGTCAAAAAAGATTTTCATTTAGAGACTTTGTCAACAGTTTATGCGGAGGAACTGTTAGGAAGGATGGTGAATCCTAACTCAGTTGCGATTAAGTTAATAATGTATGAATCATTGTTGTTCCATGCCTGGTATTGCTCTTGAGTAAGGCTAATTATCTTTCTATCAACAATACCATTATCGGAATATGTATTTACGATAAACGATGCTGTTTTAAACAACTCCAACGTTCTTAGGGATACGTCAAAACTTGTTATTGTAACCGTAGTGGTTTGGGTTGCAGGTACGATGTTAATCTTTGAGTTTGACATTTGATTTGACGTTTAATTTGTTTAATAATTACTATTATTTTATTTATAAAAGAATAACCGAACAAAAAATATGGACCCAAAAAAATATCTTCGTGACCCTGGTATCATTAAAAGAGGAAACAATTATCACTATATAAAGGATAATAAACAAGTTACCGATTGTAAAACATTGGAACGTTTAAATAAGTATCGTGTTCCTCCTGCATGGAAATCTGTATGGTACGCAAGTAGTAAGGATAGTCATATTCAAGTTTATGGATTTGATGGTGGTGGTAAAAAACAATATATCCTTTCTGAAAACTGGATAAACAATGCTAAGTATGAGAAGTATCTTAGAATGAAACGTTTTATTAGAGACTTAGGTCACTTTAAAAAGAAAATTGCATTGCCAAAAAATAACGTTGGCTCCATAAACAAAGACCAACTAATTAAGTTATTATTTAATTTATTGATTGATACACATATTAGAGTTGGTAATGAATGTTATGCAGAAAAGAATGGTACGTATGGATTAACAACAATGAGACAAAAACATGTTAAATATTCAAATGGTAAGTATTTATTTGATTTTGTTGGTAAGAGTGGTATCAAGCATTCAGTTGAGGTTCCATCGGAATGGAACAGTTATATCAAACGTCTAATAATACCAGGTAGTAACAATAAGTTATTATTTTATTACGATTCAGTTCCATCAAATGGAATAGAATCAGAAGAATTAAATGATTATCTACGAAGTAATATGGGTTCAGATTACACTTGTAAAGATTTTAGAACATATTCAGCCAATGTGTTGTTTATTAAAGCATTTTTAAAGAACTCTAAAGTTCCACAAAAAAACGTTAAAAGCATTAAAAAGACAATACTAAAAAGTATATCAGAATCAGCTGACCAACTTGGTCATACCAGAAGCATATCTAAGAAGAGTTATATATCAGACTCATTGTTAGATTACTGTTCAGATTTTTTCTCAGAAGCATCTGGTAAATCTGTTTCTGAGTTATTGTGTAAGGTTTGGTCCTGAACATTTAAATTTTGACTAATTTCTGTCATTAATTTTGACATTACGTCTTGATTTTCAAACATTTTGTTTATTGTTTTATTTACTTGGTTTAACATGTCAGGGTTTTGTTTTAACATGTTACTAACTGATGAAAATATATCATTCACCGATGGTTCTGGTATAGGTTCTTTACCTTTTGCTTTGAGTTTCTTTTTCAGTCTGTCTCTGAGTCGTCGCTCAGATCGTGAGGACTTTCCTTGAGTAAGTTCATTAGTGTATTCCATTTTTGTTGAGATAACAAATTTTTATTTCTTAAATTTGTTAACACTTTTTCTAAAATTAATATAAAAAGTCCAAAAAAGAATATAAAAAAGAAATATGAATAAAATAATATCCCTATAGTATCCATGATAAAATAACTAATTCATTAATTAATAATTCATTTCATTGATTCTTTAATTAAATTTAACAAAGTTACCAATCAGATGACCTAAGTCGTTTAATTTAATTGGTAACTTTGTTAAATTTATTAACAAAATTTAAAACGATGTCCACAATTTAAACATAAACACTTGTTTGTCATTGGTTCATCTGCACTTCTTGATTGAATTTGGTAGTATTCAACTTCCTTGCTCTTACACTTACCACAAGTAATGATACTTTCATATCCAAGGTTCTTCTTGTTTGCCAAACTGTTGTATTCAAGTAACTTCTTAGTTTTTAAGTCATACTCTTCATAAAGTTCTGGATATAGTTCTCTTGGTGTCATTGTAACCAAACGTTCTGGTTTAATTTTACCAATTGAAACAAGATGTTTTATATCAGATGCATTTTTGTTTGTTGTAACGTTATAGTAAATACGTAAGTAGTGTGTTTTGTATTCTTTAACAAATGCCGAACAATCCCATGAACGTTCTATACATTTAATTTTAGCTTGACGAATAGTATGGTTGTATATGTTCTGCTCTATGGATTTTGGTAATGTTTCTTCAAAAATTTCACTTAACTTTTTTAGAGAATATTCTCTAATTTGTGACATTTAAACTTTGTTTAAACTTTAGTTTAATTAACTTAACAATTAATATCTTAAGGAATATTAATTCTTTGTAAAATTTTAAATGAATTATTTATTTTTTGATTTAGAAACAAACGGTCTTCCTACTCAATATCAAACTTCTAAGTATGCTCCATACCAGATGATAGAGTATTATTCTTCTTCAAGAATACTTCAGTTAACATGGATATTAACAACAAAAAATTTTGTAATTATTGATAAATCTGATAATTATATAGAACATATTCCACCAGTTGAAGTTTCTGGAACTGAAATCCATGGAATTACAAAAGAAACAATTGATAAAATGGGAATATCTTTTAAAAAAGCTGTAGATAAACTAATCGGTGCAATAAACCAATGTAATACTATAATATCGCATAATATATTATTCGATATCAATGTATTACGTTCTGAACTTTATCGTTATTCATACGAAGAAGTAATTGGTATTATTAATAAAAAGAAACATTTTTGTACTATGCAGAATACTATAAGAGTACTTAAGATACCCAGTAATTATGGATATAAGTTTCCTAACTTAAGTGAACTTTATCGTTATTGTTTTGAAAAAGAACTACCAAATCCTCACAATTCGTTGTGGGATACAATAAATCTGGTAGATATTGTAAGACACCTAACAAGTAATGGACAATTAACAATTAAATAAACTTAAACAATAAAAAATAAACTTTATTAAACAAAAATGGTGCTGGTTAGTCTATTAAATTTAGGAAATACATGTTACTTTAACAGTGTAATACAACTTTTTATATATGATTCTACCTTTTATAATAAGATAAAGAACAATGAAATCGTTGAGTTATTTGATGAAATTAAATCAGAAATAGCAATAGAAGATAATAAGAAAGGTAAAATATATAGACCAATAAAGTTGTTAGGTTACTTCAAATCAAAGATAGATTCATTTGTTGGTTTTCAACAACAAGATTCACATGATTTTCTTATGTCCTTTATTGATTTATGTTTTCAAGACTCGGATCCATATATTTATGGAAAAACATCTACAAAAGTAAAATGTGTAGAATGTGAAAATATTTCTCAACGAATTGAAGACTATTCAACTATCAACTTATTTGTTAGTGATGAACCTACTAACTTAGTCAATTTAATTAAAGGATATCTCAAAATAGAACATAATAATGACCAAAATAATCTGTATCGATGTGACCGTTGCAACAAAAATACAATATCCATGTCTAAGATAGACCTTAAAAAGGTTCCACAAAGACTTATTTTTGTATTAAAACGATATAACAACGATGGTAGTAAAAAACAAACAGAAGTTGACATTCCAATGTCTCTTAATTTGTTTGTAGACCAAGTTACCAATCGATATTCACTAACTGGTGTAGTTTGTCATGTTGGAACATATAACAAAGGACATTACTATTCAGATATTAAAATAGATAAAGATTGGTATCAGTTTGATGATGAACTTATTAATATTTATTCTGACTATAAACCAAGTTCTACTAAAAGCTATATACTTTATTATACATTGAACCAAGAACAATAAAATTAATTAAAAAATGAATAATATTTATTTTTTTATTAATTCAAGTAATATTTCTTTATAAATTGATAAGTCTTCCAAATTGGTAGACTCTCTTTGTTCCATTGGGTGCAACATCCATACCCAATACAGAATTCATTCTTTTCAATACTTTAACTTTATCTACTCCAAGGTCCTTAAACTCAGATTCAATTGATGGTCTTTCTACAGTTTTAAAGGTATATGGAGATGCCCCTGGAATTGGATTTCCTTTGTAGAATACTCTTTGGTTTGTAACGAAGTATCCATGTTTTAACTTTTTAACGGAGTTTAATTCTTCTCCTGGAAATAATACCAATTCTTTTCCTGAATACATTACCTTTGATTTATTGATATAGTAACCTGGTCTTGGACTGTTAGGATTGTTTATACTTGTTGGTGGGTTTACAGGAACTGTTTGTTGGTTACCCATTTTTGTTATTATTATTATTATTAACAAAAACAATTATTATTAATTAATTATTTTTTAAAAGTTATTTAAACTAATATTCTTAATTTCTGAAAGTTGATAAATTTAGTATTCCATGGAGTTAATACTTTTTCGAAAAAATGAAATTGTACCAGAACTTTTTAAAAATACGAACGTACTTTATAATCTGGTACCTGAATCCATGAACGACATAGGACAATTAAAAATGGACTATCTTGGAAATTGGAGACTATTGGATAAAACAAAAGAATCAATTGACAATTTGGACTATCATTCAGAAAAACTTAGACTAACGGCAGTTAAGTATCTCCATGAATATGAACTTATCAAAATTATTTGTAAGAAACAAGTAATTAGTAGAGCCTATTTCAAGTTATATGAAATGATATACCATGACCCAATAGTAGTATCTGAATCATTGAACTGTTTCTTTATTTGTGAAGCACCTGGTGGATTTATAGAATGTATATCGGACATTAGAAGAAAGAAGAATCTTAGGATGAACTTTCTTGCTCTAAGCAAGGATGACCGTGAAATTAAGTTTGATAGATATTTAGAACAGAATAATCTAATCAGTATGGATATGTTAAATGTAACATTGGTAGACCAACTGATAAATAAATTAAATGGTAGAAAGTTTAATCTTGTTACATCTGATGGAGGATTTGATATAAAACAATACAACGGCCAAGAAATATATTCAAGTAGACTATTACTTTCTGAAATTTATCTTGGTCTCCATGTTTTAGAAACAAATGGTATGTTTATAATAAAGTTTTTTGATATGTTTACTCATAATTCATTGATGTACTACTTCATTCTTTGTAGTATGTTTAAATATGTAAAGATAATTAAACCAAAAACAAGTAGAAATTGCAACTCAGAAAGATATTTAATTTGTTATTACTACAAAGGTATGGATACTAAAATAATAACAGACATCAAAGAGATACTATACAATGTTCCAACTGATAAATTATTTATCATTTATCCTAACTTCAATTTAGGAATATTCTGTGACTATCTATCAAAACTTGAAATATTTAATAATTTAATTGTCCATGAACAAGTAAAAACAATAACGGAATCCATAAAGATGGTATACTCAAAGGATAAGTACCTACAAGTACTTATACTTAAACTATTCCAAGAGAAATGTAGTATAAACTACATCAAGAACTACAAAAATATACTCTATACAAGATTAAAAAAATGTATTCAATTTTTAAAATACTACGATATCAATACCCACCAGATGTTATTTATTTGATTCATTTGATTTATTTAATAACTGTTGTTTTACACATTGGGCATAAATCACTCTTCTTTAACCAACGGTCAATACATCGTTTATGGAAAACATGTTTACAGTTTAACTCACGACAATAAGAATCTGGCTGGTCATTCTCAAACGTTTCAATACATATACTACAAGTTTCTGATACTTTATCAGAAGATAACTTCTTTATCTTTATGGATTCTAAACTACGTATCTTACTTCTTCTACTATCTGTCTGATTTTGTTTCATTACTTCTTTGGTAAAATCCGTTACCAATGAATACAATACACTCGACGATATATCGTCAAATGAATAATTATCTTCTGCATCTACCACCCATCCTCCTGTTGGTGGACTATTGAAGTATCTACTTGTTCGTAGACGATGTGTGCCTCTCAAACCATTAGGATTTCTACGTAGTATAGAATCTGGATGATACATGTCGTCCATTTTTTGTTAGTTATTTAATGTTATCAATTATTTTTAAATAACATTAGTATTTTAGGTTATTTACTTTATTTTTAATTTTAAATTTTAAATTTTACTATATTTTAGGAAAATCGATTAATAATTTCCCGAAGGAAACTATTAATTGATTTGTTTTTTTGTTTATTTAATTTTTTTGATTTATTTGTTTGATTTGATTATTATTTAATTTATTTGTTTGATTTGATTATTATTTAATTTATTTGTTTGATTTGATTATTATTTTAATTTATTCGTCAATTTCTACTTCTTCTTCCTCTTCAGATTCAATTGCGGTATCGTTATTAGTATCCTTCAATTCTTCAGAATCGTTGGAGTCGTCAACTTCTTCATCATCAGATTCTTCAGTTTTCTTGAAAGCAAAACCAGTAGTTTTCTCTTGCTTCTTAACCTGAACCTGAATTGCAGACCAACTGATACCAAACGATTTGTTTGCAACCCAGATACCAGATGGGCGAAGTAAACAAGAGACGTTGTCCCACTTTTCAAGATAGGTTTCAGGCTGTTCTTCACGTTTGGTATTCCAGAAAGTGGTGATAAACTTTCCAGGAGTTTCCTTTACTGGGTCAGGTTTACGGTAAAGAATCTTGCAACGTATGGTATCAGCATACTGTTCTTTTGCAGAAACTCTGACGCTTTTGAAGCAAGACTCACTGAGAAACTCGCGAGACATTTCTTTCTTGAAGAATGTTTTAGAGTTCTTACAGACATACTCTAATATAGCTTCATCGATTTTGGTAAGAACATCGTGAAACCTCTTGATATCGTCAGATGACTCGATACCTTGGAAGGATAAGTCAATCATACGTTTGTTAGGGTCGTGTTTAGAAACAGAGAGACCAAACGGGCACTTCATACGAGGAGTTTGAAGTAAAAAGTCTTTAGGTAAATTACCAAAAGTGAGCTCGATATCATATCCAGAATTTTGATTAGGTTTGTGTTTTCCAAAGGAAATGGAATCAATTGGGAATTCAGCAGCAGTAACAATGGAAGGCATTTGTTTAATATAAGTTTAGTATTGGCTTAAGATGATTAGTTTGTTAAATAGTATTACCAAAATTTCTTTAGGTAAATTTATTTTTTGTAAAATTTTAGAAAAGAATTACTTAAAGATTATTTTAGATTTTTTACGAATTAAATGGTATTTGCTACAAAATTACTATAAAATTGTCAAAAAATTAAAAATAATTAAAATAAAAAATAAACAGACTTAAAGAAGCTAAAGTATTACTATTCACTAAACAAAAAGAACTAAATCAAACTAATACAAATGGCTACTGAAACTACTACTGCTACTGCTACCGAAACTGTCACTCTTAGCGTTGTTGACCAGATGAAATCATTGATGGCTCAAATGATTGAACAACAGTCAACTACTAAGAACATGATTGCCTCTCTTAAGGTAAGTCTTCGTGATGCTGAAAAGCAATCCAAGGAACTTGACAAACTTCGCAACAAGAAGTCAAGATCTAAGGATGATTCTCAGAAGAGTTCAACTCCTTCTGGAATTACCAAGCCTGTTGCTATTAGCGATGATTTGGCTAAGTTTTTAGGACTTGAGCCCGGTACGTTAATGCCTCGCAATGAAGTCACCAAGAGCATTGGTAACTTTGTGAGGTCTAACGAACTGTATAACCCTGCCAACAAGCAACAGTTTGTGTTGGACTCCAGACCTCAAGCACAAGCGTTGTCTAAGTTGTTAGGTAATCCCACGGCACAGGTCACTTACTTCAATCTTCAACGTTTCCTTGCTCCTCACTATCCTGCAAGTGCTGAGAAGCCAGTTAAGGCTCCTAAGACTCCCAAAGCTCCTAAGGCCGATGCTGGTAGCGCTTCTACCGCTGAAGCTGCTGCTAAGGTAGTGATTGCTGCTTCTAAAGCTGTTGATGCTATGGGTAATAAATCAGAAACCAGCAAAGGTAAAGGTAAAGCGGCTGCAGCCAAGGAGCCTGAACCTGAGCCCATTGCTGAACCTGTTAAAAAAAAGATAGTTATCAAGAAGAAGAAGTCCGAGCTTCAGGAGGAGACTGTAGCTTAAATGACTTAACCAGTTTTGGTGACCTACCCTTTCAAATAAAACAAAAAAAAGAAATATATTATCAACTACCAAATACTATCAATCACGAAATAAAAATAATGCTAACAAGATGTAAATATAACAACTTACTTTATAATTCACGATATTCATCTGACATTCATCAAATTATTGACCAAATTACAGTTTAAACAATACCAATAATACTAAAATACTAAAATACTAACAAACATTAAAATTAACTACCAGTTTGGTTAATTTTAATCTTTTATAAATGATAATCAATAATATCGATAATACTAATAATACTAATAATAACCGTGAACTATATCAAAATGCTCACCTGGATATGACTCATCATATGGGTCTGAATCGGAATCTATATAATTAACGATGTTTTGTATATTTTTTTCTCTGATTTTTTCTCTGATTTTTTGTTCAAGGTTTCCTCTACAATATGGACATGTTTTTTTACTTTGAGATAAGAACCAATGTATAGAACAATCTTCACACATGATTTGATTACAACATGGAACATTGATATACCTTTTTTGTTCTTTGATACAGATGCTACATTCAATGAAAGAGTCTGTTTCTTTAATGCCGATATTCTCTAATAAATGTTGTTCTAATTGTTTATTCATTAAAGCAATTCTTAAAAGTTCAGATTCATATAATCTTGAACCATGATTTTGACTACTATAAAATTGTGATATATCGACAGGATTATTATTTTCATCAACAAACGCGGAAGCATGTCTTAATCCCATACCTCTCTCTTCAAGTGGTCTAATACCACCAGATATATTTATCCAATTGTTATTATTTATAGCTGCTGGACTAAATGGAGATGATCTTGTAGTATTAAATGATAATATATTTAACAGTTCAACATTTAACTCTTCACGTTCTCTTATCATACGTTCGTATTCTGTTTCTATTTGACCAGAAAGACTGTTAAGATTTGTTTGATTATTATTTTGATTATTATTTTGATTATTATTTTGATTATTATTTTGATTGTTTGTTAATTCTGAGTCTTCTAATCTACGTTCTTCAAGTCTACTTTGATACTCTACTTGTGACATAAATAATCTTGAATGATAATCAGGTACTTGACCACTGTCGTAATTCGCAGCCAGTCTCGTAATCATATCCATATCTATATCGATATCCATACCTACATTTATTATATTATTCGATTGTACTTGTTCTGAATCTGGTACTTGTTCAGGTTCGGAGTCTAAATCGTCAAAGTCTTGATCAGTTGTAATGATACTATTAACATTATTATTATTAATGATACCATTAATGTTAACATTATTTGAACCAATTGGAACGATATCAAATGTATCAGAAGTTATATCAAAATTAACTTCAGAGTTAACGTTAGAAGGATTTATAACAGAACTAATCTGAACATTTTGTACATTAAAATAGTCTATAAAACTTTGGTCAACTACTTTATTACAAATTTCTGGATTACTACGATAATAAAGTCTCATACGTTCAACCCATTGTTCTTCTGTCAACATTTGTGATAACCAATAAAACAAAAATAATAGAAAAGGTAATAATAAACTTCTACATTAAGTATATTATTACTTTAAATCAATAACCAATAATCGAATAATCGAATAATCGAATAATTATTAATTTACATCGATTTATCCAACTTTGGGTACAACGTTCCATCTATGTCTTGTAGGGCTGCCTCTCTTGAATATTCACCTGTGTAGGATTCCCAACGACTTACCAATCTTGGATTAACCTTACCACCAACTACTTGTCCATATGGAATATCTCCTTCAGTAATACAAAGGTCTCCATACTTAACTACATTGGGATAAGTAGATTCACATCCAGTAGATGTTGTTTGTTGGCCAGGAGATGCTTCAAGTCTTAATTGTTTTTCTGGATTCCAGTTAGAGGAATAATCCATTGGTGAAGTTGCATCGAGATATTCATTTCTGGGAATAAACAGTTCTCTTGTTCCATTGGAATAGGCAGCTGCAGCAAATTCCTTTTCATTGTCTTCGATAGGTTTAAAATCTGATTGGTTGCCAATACCTTGTAATTTGATTATTCTTGCTCCATCTAAAACTCCTGATGTACCTGTAGGGTCAACGTAAGAAGATGAACCATATGCCTCTGGTAGTTTATGTTCAGTTAATTGAGAACTACGGTCAGCTGGTGCAAATGACTCAGTATCCTTACGGTCCATACTTGCTCCAGCACCTTGAGGATACACATACGTTAATCCTACTTCTTCTGGTACATCTGGTTCTGCAAGTTTCATTGGTGGCTGTGAGGTTGGTACAGGAACACTAATTGGTTGGAATTGTTGTGGTTGTCTGTTTGTTGTAGCATCTCCCCATTTTGTTCTATTAAATGAACTCTTTTTAACAAATACAACATAACCAATGATAGCCAATAAAACAGCAACAACAATTGCTATAACGGTTCCATTTATTTTGCTAAAATTAAATACCATTCTGTTTGTAAAATTAGTTTGGTTTTAATTTTAACTAAATATTATTTTATCCAGAATAAATCCTAAAATATCGTGGATGTCGTGGTATACCTGCATCCGTAAGAAACGTATACTTATACGTTATAACGGTACCTACTGGATGTGTCTTAAGATAGTTCCTACGTATAGTATCATTCATTCCACCTACATAAAATACCTTACCTTTATTTGTTGTACATTCAAAAGAACCAAGCATACCGGAATACTTACCTGCACCTGGTTTATAACCCGTAATAGTACACTCTGCATCTTCTTCTGGCTTTAACTTAAGTAACAACTTTGTACGATACTGAAGATATGGAATCTTTCCTGCCCTAAGCATAACTCCCTCTGCATCGGCAGATATCAATTCAGTATAGTACTTATCTAACTCAGATTCTGATTTAATAAGATATTGTTCTGTATATATCATTGGACAATCTGGCTTGGTATGGAGATAAACTGGTAACTGTATCAGATTCCATACCTTACAACGTTCTGCGATAATACGTTTTAATGTTTCCATACGCTGTTCAAATGGAACTGATAAATCTGGACCTGTACCTGCTTTATTTAGAGTAATACAATCAAATACCTGATACTTAATGTTTATCCATTTAAGGTCTAACAACTCTGCTGTATTGTCACGTTTTGTACGAGCATCAACTTCTTTCAACTTACTTTTAAGAAATCCCAATTCTTGAAACTGATTACGGTCTATGTAGAACTCACCATCCAAACATATACCTGGTGGCATCAAAGCAATAAACCATTCTGGTACATATGGATATACTCTTGGTAAAGAACTTTTAGAACCTCTGGTCACAAACTTTGCACCATCCCATAGTGCTCGTTGACCATCAAACTTCTCTGACATATACCAACCTACTGGTGGTGGTGATACCTTGTAATTGGAATATACTGTATAGTCTCTACCTCTACTTGGCATTGATGTCATCCCTTTACTCTTAGAGTAGTAAGGTTCACCCAACATCAATGCATCTGCCAATCCTGGAACATATGTATCGTTACCCGTTGTTTTGGTTGGCTCATCGAGCGATGGGAAGATGACTCTACCAGAAAATCCCAATTCAATTCCTTGGTCTGTCAACTTTTTAAAATGCTTATCCATAGCCCTTGCAACGTAATGCTCAAAATGTATTCTTTTATTAGCAATCATTTTCTTAATACAGTTTATTAGACCAATTACTTCTGTATCTGAACTCATCTTTTGTTATTAACTATTACCATTATCATTACCATTCATTTTATTTTTGTTTTGGTTTCATGGATTTTACTTCATGGAGAAAATATCCATATTTACCTAATCTACCAAAAATAAATATAATATCAAATTGACGAAGGTATTAAATATCGATTAAACCGTTTGAAGAAGTGATAACTAAAAAGTTTTTAAAAATTTTGAAGAATTTTTTGAAGTACTATTTGTTTCCAATTATATTATCCATATCTACCTATTCTATTAAAAATAATTACTATTACTAACTTATACTATTATTTGTTATAGTTTATTAAATTAGGTAGATATGGATAACAACTAATAATATAACAAAGAATAATATAAATAATATTATTATTAAATAGGTAGATATGGAGTAGTATATTTATCCATGGATAACTAATAATAGTATTATTAACATTTAGTATTAGTATCATTTATAATAATAATTATTTTTAGTAGAATAGGTAGATATGGATATTATAATTGGAAAGTACTATATATATTACTTTTCTAATTTTAGAAGAAAATTTTTGAACTAATCTAAAATACTTTTCTGTTTCCACTCAAAATGGCCGTTGGATAGATAAACGTTCGTCGATTCACCAATATAGATAATTTTATTATAATAGGTAAATATGGATTCTTTCTCCATAAAGTAAAATCCATAAAACAAAAACAACAAATAATTATTTATTTATAGAATTAGTTATTAACTAATAAATATCATCTACGTAAATGCCTAATTGTGAACGTTGTGGTGATTGTTTTAAAAGTATTTATATTTTAGAAAGACATATAAATAGAAAAAATCCATGTATAAGTAAATCAGAACCTATTAAACCAGAACCTATTGAAATAGAATCTATTAAATTAAAACCTATTAAAACAGAACCCATTAAAAAAACTAAATCACATAAACTACATAAGTTACGTAAATTATCTAAAAACCACAACGATGATACAAATTGTTTATATTGTAATAAACAAATAAAATATTCAGAATATGAAATACATAAACAAACTTGTAATAATTACGAAGAATATAATAACCAATGGGACAAATTAATGGATACTATTAAAGAAGAAGGAGATTCGAGAAAAGACATAAAAAAAGATATTGGTTATATCTATCTTCTTCAAGATGGAAAACATATAAATCAAGGTATATATAAGATAGGAAAATCAGTTCAATGTTCATCAGATACAAGAACATTAAACAGAATTAAGTCTTATTCTCATGGAACTATACAACATTTCCTTATAGAAGTCCCTATTAATTATTTAAATAAAGTTGAAAAAGCTATAAAAAATACATTTTCTGAAAATTATACATTAGTTGAAGGTACAGAATGGTTTTCTGGTAATGTTGATGAAATGAAAGTTGATATAATGAATATAATGTGTGAATTATACGAAGACCCATCATTTAAATCTAATTCACAAAATCAATTCTCAGGTATTTGTAATTTAATAACTAAAATGATACATAATAATATTAAAGATAAACCAGGTAATATACAAAATGATATATTAAATAATTTAATAGAAGGTATCGCAAACCTACCAAGTGATTTACGTAATTCAATATTATCGGACTCTGATTAATAAAGAATATTATATAAAAATAATATCATTAAAATCTACATTTACTTAATGTTTAATTTTATAAATTTGGTAAATATGGATTATTTCTCCATAAAGTAAAATCCATAAAACAAAAACAAAAAAATAATTAAATAAAAATAACCAATTAATCAATTTATTAAACGTTAGTTGTTTATTTTTATTGTTTACCAGATTTGGTAAAGTAATTTATCATAAATTCACGATGTTCAGCAATACGTTCAGAGTATCGTTTTGGTGGATATGTATCCTTTGGGTATATCCGATAGCCAACAATTTTGTTTGACAATATCAACTTTTCTTCATTTCCTTTGTATTTAACATCAGAAGACTCAATAAGTGTATCGATGTATCTAATATTGGATATATACTGTCCAGCAGAATCAGCAAGGTTTCTCATTCTGGTAAGTTTCTTCGACTTATCGACAGGAACTCTAAAATAAACATTCACAATTTCATTCTTTCCAAAGTTTTCCATATTTTACAAATTAGATTGAATTAAATTAAATAAAGAAAAGTTTTATATTTGCTTATATTAATTTTACTGAATTAATAACGAATTAGAAATATCAAAAATACCAAAAATGAATGATGAATTTGTTGACTCCATAATCACTAACTTGAAGATAATATCTATGTTACAAATAAATGAAAGACTTTGTATCAGGTCTGGACATTTACAAATTGACAAAGACTCAAATATTCAATTTATTAAACGTTGGCTTAATAGAGACTCTCGAAATATAATGATGTCTTTTATTAAAGACCTCATAAAAAACATATCTGTATTGTTAGAACGATATTCTAATAATAAGAAAGAGTCTATTAATGAATCTGAGAAGATATGGATTCTAACTCGAGTAAATGCCGAAATGGACCCAGTACTAACTGGGTTTGGCAATTTAAAAACTACTTATTCATTTGACCCAATAACTATCGTTTTTATAGAAAACGTTGTTATCAAAATCAAAGAACTATCAAATAATATCAAGGAACTTATTAATCATGGAAATGGAATTGGAAATGGAATACCAGTTACAATTATAAATTCAAGTAAGTCCAAATAAAAATTTTACTTTATTGAAATCAATTACAACAAACCAATGTGGAATCGGTCTATTTTTCCATAAAGTAAAACTTTTCTTATAAGTAATATAATAATTTCTATAACTTCTAACTACTGATGTAGTATTCATAACATCTGGTGGCATACACAATGGAACTGGTGTGAGACCCAAATTTGTTATCTTCGAATCATTTGCAAAGATTGTATCTGGTTTAATTAACCACTGTTTGTCACCAATGTATGGAACATTGTGTGATAACCAGTCTAAGTGGGAATCACACGAATGAACTTTATTATAACGATAAGTATACTCCTTAGACAATTCAATGGCCAATTGAGTCCCAAAACGATAATTACTTTCACTTGTTCGTATCCATATACACATTGGATGGTTTTTAGATGCAATACGATAACTATTAGCTGGTAATACTGATTCACAACAGTGATGAGCAGTATATAACATCTGAACAAGTTCCAATAACATTTTAACTACATGTTTGTCACAATGAAACTTTGCTATCTCTTCTATTGAATAACTAAGAAAGAAAAGATTCATTGTCGATAATGTTTAGTAACCCTGGGTATGGAAACCCAAAGGTTAAATAATAATTATTTACTTTCTTGTTCTTTGTTTAGGAGAAGGTTGATATACTTCTTGCTTTTGTAATATAAAACAAGAATTAAGAAAACTTATTTCAAGTTCTTCTAACGTTATATCAGGAGAACCTTGTTTAGGTGTCCATACACCAAGTTTAAATATATCTTCAAATGGTATTATTCCTTCTCTTTTAAGATTGTGATAGGCTCCTGGTGTATGGTGAATAGGATGTAAAAAGTTTACATTACTTGGAAACAATGAATAGTTTCTTGCTAAATCAATTAGTGTTTTAGAATCTGCAAGATATTCCGTTGATACACCAGTCGTATTGAAGTAGTTTGTTTTATCATAACGGTCATTAATTGTAAACTTATACTCATTGCCAAACTTTTCTGTAGTTCTTTTGTTAGTATAAACACGCTCAAGTCGTAACAGAGAGTTAGTATATACTTTTTCCTTTCCTGTAAGAGAATTAAACTTCTCTCTAATCTTTAAAGAATCTACAAATGTTCCAATAAAATAACCACCTGGACGAAGATACTTACTTACCAACCTAAGAACTATGTCTAACGATTCTAACGATTCAAAGAAATAATGAAGTGCAAACTGACAAGATACTATATCAAAACCTTTATTAATACCATTCTTTTTTCTAAAGGACTCTATGGATTCTAATAGTTCTTCGGTAGGTACTGTTACATCGGCAACTTCAAAATGTATTTTTGTTCTTAAGTTTTTATATTCTTTGAGTCTTGCTTTGGCACCTGGGTTTGTTTTATCGGTAGATTCAATGGAATCTTCATTCTTATCAAACGCAAAAACTGATTTTATTCCTGAACGATTCCATTTATCAATATCTCCACCTCTACCACATGCAATATCCATAAGTGAGATATAATCTGCTCCATTGTTATCAAGTACTAACTTGTTTTTTATATTGGTAATAAGTTCACGTTTAATCCAGTTATGGAAATCACGCATAGCAATAACGGTAGATTCCTGTCGCATACTTTCCGATATATTGATTGTATTGCCAACTTCTGCTTCAAACTTTTTAGCATATTTATCTGTACTATTAATACAACTCATCAAAGAACTCAAACTAAAACTGTTGAGATAGTCAGTCAACTGGTTTTTATCAAGATTTATTAATGTTTCCTCGATATTTTTGGTACTCATCGTTTTAGTAAATAAATAAATAAGTAAATTAATTAATTATTACCAACTTTTAATTTTTGCTGATAATAATTAATTATTGAACGTTAATGTCTTTTATTTTTTTGTAATATTTATAATATTTATAATATTATTGATGTTATTAATTAAAGATACATTCCATATGGAGCTTCTGATTTGGTAGTATTCTTTGTCTTTTTAATACCAATAAGTATCTGTAATGCCTTAGTAATGTCATCCTCATTAAGTATCATCTTTTGATATCTTTTAAGACCAAATACTCGTTTGGCATGTACTACCTTTGCTTTATCAAACAAGGAAAGAGTATCTCCTCCATTGTTAGTAAATGTACCAGTAGGTATGGATTCAAAGAACTTATTTAAGTTGGAATAGTCATTTTCTATAAGTTGGTCAGATAGCGACCATCCAGAATTTTCAACTTGATAACGAAATATACTACTCAACGTTTTACTTGAATAACCTTCAATAGAGTATACCCATGGAAACCTTCTGGTTAGTCCCTTGTTTATGGAGAAGAAATATTCATCAAGATCTTCCTTGTATCCAGCAACAATAAGAATAAAATTTGATGGATGTTCAGATAAAAATTGATTAATAGTATCAATACATTCCTTACCATATGATGTACCATTGGATTCACCTACACCAAGTGAATAAGCTTCATCTATAAATAAAACTCCACCTATACTATCGGTTAATACTTTTTTAGTCTTTAACGCAGTTTGACCAAGATATCCTGCAATCAAATCAGAACGACCAACTACCCTAAACTTATCTGTTGTTAGAAAACCCATAGAACAATAAAGTTCAGCAAGAATCTTACCAAGTGTAGTTTTACCAACACCTGGTGGACCCATCAAACAAGTATGTCCCATTTCGTTGGAATTTAAATCTTGTATATAAAACAATATCTGATTAACAATGTTTTCCTTTATGGAATCCATACCAACCAAATCATCTAACTTCTTTAACTGAGGTAGAATGTTAACTAAGTTAGAATAATCCTTGTTATACCCTGGTTTTCCAAAAAATACAGTTCTTTTTCGTTTATTTGTTCTTTTGTATGCATTTGAACTGGTATGATAATACATCTCATTGTCATAATCAGTTGCCAATTTTATTAAGTCTTTAACGGTTTTTATGGATTCCATAACTTGTTAATAATTTAACTTATTTATTAACTTATTTAAATTAATTGTTTAATATCTTATTTTTTACAAATTTTTAAAATACCTTTGATTCTTATTGGAATACCATTAAGAACAACAACAAATGAACTACTACAAGGTAATGGCAGAAATATTAGACATGCCAGAACAACAAGTTTATTATTCTATCAGATATATTGTAGTTACAATGAAAAAATATATCGTAGAATCTGAGGTAGACCAGAACCCAGAAGAAGCAAACTTGTTAGACAATGACCTTGCCATTCTTACAGAAATGTTAAATATACTTCCAAAAGATTTAACATTTGAAGTAGACACCATCATCGAATGTACTCTACTTTATTTTTATTTTATGCAAATAGTTCATGGACACCATCGTATGGATTGCATCAGAGACTACTTTGGCATTAAAAACTACAACGAAGTTATTATGAAAAATATTAGTCATTTTTCAAAAGCATACTTCAACTCCATAAGTAAGTTCTACACTTCACCATTTGCATAAAATAAAATTAATAATATTTAACCAAGTAAATAACTTCCCGGTAAATGACCCCTGGGATACCTACATGCCAAATCATTGTTGTCCTTTGTGGGCACAATAGGCTTAATTTCTTGATTTTTTGGTTGTTCAGAGTTCATTTCACCAAACTTTGATGAAGAACTTGAACCTTTTCTTGTTATTACAAACAACACAATTAAAAATAATATAATCAAAGAAAATGTAATCATAAACTTGATACCATTGATTTTGTTATTAACTTGCATATTGTACATGAATAAATCTTTTAAAAACATTCTTGGTTATTATTTATTATTTATCATTATTTTATTATTTTATTTAATTATCTATCTTGTAAAGAAGAGTATCAATAGTTTTCTTAAGGTCAGAAATAGTACCAATGTTATCTAACGTATGGTCAGAAAGTTCGATAAGTTTAGTAATTCCCGCATCAGATGGATGAATAGTACCTTGAAGAATAGTATTTTGAATGGTATTATTTTCAATATAAACTAAGACACCATTTATGGATTTTACAAATTCCATTTCATTCTCAAACCGAACATCCGATATTACAATGTCTTGGTCTTTGTCAATTTTATCAATTTGTTGTTGCATAATACGAATCCAAAAGTCATCACAAATATTCTGTCTAAACATTTCATAACCAACCTTACGTAATGCATCACGTGGAGTTATGTTCCAAGTAGAGTCTACTTCTTCTCTCCATGTTCGTGACTCGTTTGTGTTTCCTTCTAACATGTCACGGTCCCAACCAAATGCAAGAGCTGTAATGTCTTTTAACTTTGATGCAAAAGATAATTGTTTAAATCCATACTCTCTAACGAGAATACCAGCAGTAGTATCCTTACCACTACCAATTTTACCACCTAAACAAATAATTTTTCGTTTACTATTGAGTTCATTTTTTTTATAAGACTTGGACATTATTAAAATTAAAAAATTAACAAGTTAGTTAGTTTTTTAAAGTAATAACATAATATTTTTTAAGTTAGTTAAAATCAGTGATTTAAAATATTTTAGGTAATTAAGAATATATGTATTAGTAAATCAGTAAGTTAGTAAGTTAGTTATATATGGATTTAGATTCTGATTTAGAACAAGAATTTAATTATGATTCTAATTTAGAACAAGATTCTGATTATTCATTAGATTATTTCTTAAATACGTCAAAAGATAGTAATTATAATATAAGACATAGTTTTGAGTTACCAAATCATAAAAATTTTAAATGTAAAGTGGTTTATTTTAGAATAAATTGTACTGAAATAGAATTACAAGATTTAACAATAAAACAAAAGTTTCAGATCTTATGTAATGAGTTATCTATAATAGTTAATAATAAATATAATTATGGCGTTCAATCAATATATAATATATTATCAGTTCAAACATTTTATGGAAATGAAATTATTTGTCGTGAATCTGATATATTGGTACCTATTTTTTGTGATAAACAACAACACAGTCCTTTTAATAAAATAAATATTATAATATTTGGAGCAAATCATACAACTTTTTTTGAAAAAATGTTAGACAACAAAAAACTTTTTTTAATTAAATGGAAACCATTAAACAATACAGTAAATTCTTTTTTAACAATAAATTATGGTTTAAGACCAACATCAATGTATCATGAAATGGTAGGTTCTGGCAGTTATGTATCGAAGTATAAACTTTATAACACCTTATTCAATATGTGTTTTATAACATTTACATATATTCCATATAGTTGTTCAGGTGATGATGACTATTATATAGATAGTCCATATCCGACTAACATTGAATTTAATTCAAGTAAAAATAATGAAGCTATGTTAAATTTTGATGAGTCTGACATATTTCAATTTAATTTTTTTGGTATAAAAAGTTATTTAATTTCATTATATTCTTCAGTTAAAAATTTTGAAGATATCACAAAAACTTTTATAAATAATATAACAACAAAAAACTTATCTCATTATATTGATTTAAAATTATCATCATTAGTTGCAGAAAATAATAACTGGACTATGACCATTACTACTGAACAAGAAGTAAATAAATATCAATTAGAATGTTCAGTTTATATTATTGATCATATATATGATTGGATAACTTAAAATAATAAGCTTAACGAAATAGTATTATTTTAAATTAAGAAGTATTAT
>JACCDO010853347.1_pt1 | contig 36947 bp, 39 predicted proteins | sample 7446101 | NCBI WGS metagenome assembly JACCDO01 (sample SAMN15323440, study PRJNA562643) | freshwater metagenome | isolation source: river surface water | place: USA:Blue River Watershed | collected 2017-08-16 | reverse complement strand
GCTTTGCCTCGGCGCAAACCACCTTGTATATCGGTGGGTCCGGTGGGTCGACCGAAAAACTGTTCAAAGAAAAAATTATTCCGCCGTTCGAAGCGAAGACCGGTGCGAAAGTGGTTTATATCGCAGGCAACTCAACTGATATTTTGGCGAAGCTTCAAGCGCAGAAGGCCAAGCAGGAGATGTCACTAGCAATTATTGATGATGGCCCGATGTATCAGGCCGTGGGTCAAGGACTTTGCTCTAAGGTTGAAGAGGCGGGCGCGGTTAAAGAACTCTATCCAAATGCCCGGATGATCGGGGATAAATCAGTAGGGATTGCTTATATCGCTACAGGCCTTGCTTACAACAAAGACATATTCGCGAAAAACGGTTGGGCAGCACCGACCTCTTGGCAGGATCTCACAGATCCAAAATACAAGGGAAAAGTCGTGATACCCCCAATCACCAACGGCTATGGGTTATTGACGCTGGTCATGATGGCCCGCTTGAGCGGTGGTGGTGAAGCAAAAATGGACCCGGGTTTTGATGTCATTGCGAAAAAGGTGGCGCCGAACGTTGTCGCCTGGGAGCCATCGCCAGGGAAAATGGCTCAGATGATGCACACGGGCGAGGCGGCTTTGGTAGGCTGGGGTAACGGTCGTGTGCAATCTGTTGTTGACCAAGGCGCACCGGTGCAGTTTGTCTACCCGAAGGAGGGAGCCGTTGCCTTGATGGTTGCTGCGTGTGTGGTCGAAGGTGGGCCTCAGCCGAAATTAGGCCAGCAATTCCTGCAGCACATCGTATCTGCGGAAGTTCAGGCGCTGATGGCGAATGATATTGGATTCGGACCAGTCAACAAGACCACGAAGCTTGATCCAGCGGTCGCCGAGAAAGTTGTCTTTGGCCCAGAGAAGGTTAATAAGCTGATTTCGCCTGACTACAACATCATCAATGCTCAGCGCGCTGAGTGGACGAAGCGTTGGAATCGAGTTGTAGAAAAGTAAACATCATTTGAGACGGATGATCCTGCCATGGCTTTCCTTGAATTAAAGGGTTTAGTGAAACGTTACGGCGACTTCACGGCCGTGGAGGATTGCAGTTTGTCCGTTGATCAAGGCGAGTTTCTTTGTTTGCTTGGTCCATCTGGTTGTGGGAAGACTACAACCTTGCAAATGATCGCCGGATTTGCGCAGCCGTCTGCAGGGCGCATCATTCTCGATGGAAAAGACATCACTGACCTGAAGCCTAATAAGAGGGGGTTGGGTGTGGTGTTTCAAAGTTATGCGTTGTTTCCGCATATGACAGTTCACGATAACGTTGCCTTTGGGCTGCAGATGCGTAAAGTGCCCGCTGCCGAGTTAAAGCGTAAAGTGTCTGAGACGCTTGACCTTGTGCATCTGGCAGCTTTTGCGCAACGCTACCCAAGTGAATTGTCGGGCGGTCAAAAGCAACGGGTCGCGATGGCGCGCGCGCTCGTGATTCAGCCGCCAGTTCTGCTGCTAGATGAGCCGATGGGTGCTCTTGATGCAAAGTTGCGTGAAGAAATGCAGATTGAATTGCGGGCTTTGCAGCGTCGTGTGGGCATCACCACAATCATGGTGACCCACGATCAAGCGGAAGCGATGACCCTTGCTGATCGTGTGGTGTTAATGAACAAGGGGCGCATTCAACAAATTGCGCGACCTGTTGAGATGTATGAAGAGCCAAACGGACGCTTTTCTTCGACCTTTCTTGGAAAAGCGAATGTGTTCGAAGGTACGCGTGTCGCGAATGGAGTCGTGGTCGGTGGGTGCATCATGCCGTGCTCGCCTGGCTCCTGTGAGGGCGAAGTCGATTACATCGTTCGTCCCGAAAAGATTGGCTTTGTACACGCGGATCCTTTAATTCGCGGGAGTGTCGCTGCACGTTTGTTTCTCGGGCATCACTGGTTATTCCAAATTCAAACTAATCTCGGGTTGATTCAGGTTACACAGGCAAATGTCGAACGACCAGCAGTAGCCGAGGGGGATGAGGTCGGTCTGAGTTGGCGTCCAGAGCATGCGCGTGTTATCAGCCGTGGTCAGATGTAAGCTATGTCAGTTCAGCGCCAAACTCTCCCTTACTGGCTAACTGCACCAAGCGTGCTTGTCATGCTTGCTTTTGTGGCATTGCCGCTTGTGCTGACACTATCGATGAGTCTTTATCCATACGACTCTGCGCAAATGATGGGCAACACAGTCACATCGGCCAATTATGCAGAAGTACTCAGCGACGACTACTTTCACGTGATTTTTATACGTACGTTCGGGATGGCGTTCCTCGTGACATTTCTCTGCATATTGATCGGTGTGCCGGAAGCCTATGTACTGAGTCGCTTGTCGTCTGAGTGGCGCGCTGTATCGATGGTTGTCGTCCTAGGACCCCTGCTGATTTCCGTCGTGGTTCGTACGCTTGGTTGGGCCGTCATGTTAGGTAGTGAAGGCTTGATTAATAAAACGTTGTTGATGATTGGATTAATCGACGCGCCGATCAAACTCCTCTACACATTTACGGGAGTCGTGATCGCACTAACACATGTGTTGATGCCCTTTATGGTGCTGGCCGTTTGGGCTTCGCTGCAAAAGCTTGATCGTGCGACGGAGCAGGCTGCGGAATCCCTCGGGGCGAACATGTTCACAGTGATGTGGAGAGTCGTATTTCCTCAGGTGATTCCGGGGGTACTGTCTGGCGGCTTAATTGTTTTTGCCTCGGCTGCAAGCGCCTTCGCGACACCCGCCATTATTGGGGGCCGGCGCTTAAAAGTTGTACCAACGACGATCTATGACGAGTTTTTGGGTAACTTGAACTGGCCTCTCGGGGCGACGATCGCGGTGCTTTTGGTAGTCATCGTACTGGCGGTATCGCTTTTGCTTAACCGGCTCGTTGAGCGACGATGGAAGCAGGTGTTTAGATGAGAATGCGCAATCCATTCGCCTTAATCGCCTTTCATTGGCTCTTTGTGACGTTCATGCTGGCGCCCTTGCTGATGGTTGTGCTGGTTTCGTTTACGGACAAGGGGTATATCTCCATGCCCTTTGATGGGGCCTCGCTGAGATGGTATCGAGCCATACTCGACGCTCCGGATTTTATCGACGCATTTTGGCGTAGCTTAGCTCTAGGTTTTGCCGCGGCATCAATCGCAACACTCGTCGCAGTGCCAGCGGGTATGGCAATTGCATGGCATCGATTTCCAGGCCGCGATGCAATTCTGGGTTTATTACTGTCACCCTTGATGGTGCCGCATGTGGTTTTAGGCATCGCCTTATTGAAGTTTTTGACGCAGATTGGTGGCGCGAGCACGGGGTGGGGCTTAACAGTGGCACATACAGTGATCGTGTTGCCCTATGTCTTGCGCCTGGTAGTTGCGGCGGCGACAGGCTTCGATCGCAGCGTCAGCCAAGCGGCTGAATCATTAGGTGCGTCTGGGTGGACTGTTTTTCGCGTGATCGAATTGCCTCTCATTTTGCCGGGAGTGGCTGGTGGTTGGTTAATTGCGTTCATCAATAGTTTTGATGAGCTCACAATGTCCATCTTTGTAGCCTCGGCAACGACTGAAACACTGCCAGTCAAGATGTACAACCATATCGCACACACGATCGATCCATTACTTGCTTCAGTCTCGACGGTTTTGATCGTCTTGACGCTAGTTTTGATGGTAGCGCTCGATCGTTTCTACGGGCTTGATAAAGTTCTTTCGGGAAAAACATGAGTAGTCGAATAGATTGGGACGCTATTGTTATCGGCGGCGGCATGGTTGGAATGGCCGTTGCTTACGGTTTAGCGAAGCAGGGTGAACGCGTCGCCTTGCTTGATGAGGGTGATGATGCATACCGCGCAGCACGCGGAAACTTTGGTTTGGTTTGGGTTCAAGGAAAGGGCTTGGAGAACCCCGACTACTCACGCTGGACCATTGGATCCGCCACGGCTTGGCCCGCCTTTGCGGATGAGTTGCTTGAGCGAACTGGTGTTTATCCCGATCTCGCACAGCCTGGCGGAATCGCAATCAGCTTAAATGATAAAGAGCTCTCCGACCGAGTGACTCGGCTGACTGCGTTACGCGAAAAGCTAAACGGAACGTATCCGTTTGAGGTATTGAATGCGGGACAGCTAAAAAAAATGATTCCCGAAACGGGGCCGGCCGTTGCTGGTGCAGTGTATTGCCCGCTCGATGGACATGCTAGTCCGTTGCGTTTGTTGCATGCGCTGGTGAAAGGTTTTGAGAGCGCTGGAGGAGAGTTGATCTCAGGCGTTCGTGTCGGTGCGATAGATACGTTGGCCGGTGGTGGTTTCAAGATCCATACTAATCGTGAGGTGTTTGGTACAAAGCGCGTCGTACTCGCAGCGGGCTTAGGCAATCGTGATCTCGCTCCCTTAGTTGGTTTGCGAGCGCCCGTCGCGCCAAACCGAGGTCAGATTTTAGTGACTGAACGTGTGAGGCCATTTTTAAAATATCCGACTTTGCATGTAAGACAGACGAATGAGGGCGTTTTACAAATTGGCGACTCTCAGGAGGATGTTGGGTTGGATGACAGTACGACCTTGGCGCAGTTATCTCGTATAGCGTTGCGTGCGCAACTGGCATTTCCTCTACTCGAGAATGTAAATATTGTTCGCACTTGGGGCGCCTTGCGAGTCATGAGTCCTGATGGATTCCCGATTTACCAGGCGTCTACCGAATCGCCTGGAGCCTTTGTTGTGACATGTCATAGTGGTGTGACGCTAGCCGCGCAACACGCCGGCGCGTTAGCAAACTGGATTCGTGGGGGCGAGCAGCCCAGAGAAACTTTATCTTTTAAGGCGGAGCGGTTTTATGTTTAAGCCAATGAAGGGGGTCGCCGTATCGCGAGTCGTCGATATCTATGTGGATGGTCGACTCGTCCAAGTGGCTGCTGATCAGACTTTGGCACTTGCTTTGATGCAAGCGGGTGTGGCGACGATGCGGCATAGCGCTGTCTCAGAGGCTCCGCGGGCTCCGTTGTGTTTAATGGGCGTGTGTTTTGAATGTCTTGTACAGGTCGATGGCAGGGCCAATGTCCAGGCCTGTATGGTGAAGGTGTCGGAGGGGATGAAAGTGGTCCTCCAGCATGGGGCGAGAGCATTGGAGACGCAAGCATGACACACGATTTGATTGTCATTGGTGCTGGGCCGGCCGGGATGGCTGCTGCGACAATGGGTGCGGCACTTGGGCTAAAGACAGTGCTACTGGATGAGCAGCCACAACCAGGCGGACAGATTTATCGAAACGTGTCGACGGTACATCCTGCAGTCGCGAAGCTGCTTGGGCCGGACTATTCGCACGGAACGACATTGGTCGATGGAATGCGTGCCGCCGGTGTGGATGCGCGTCACGATGCCTTGGTATGGGATATTTCACGTAATCTAAGTGTGACGGCATTTGCGAACAGTGCTGCACTACAGTTTCAGGCACCACAGATTATTGCGGCATCCGGCGCTCTGGAACGCGCATCCCCGATTCCTGGCTGGACCTTGCCTGGTGTGATGAATGCAGGTGCTGCACAGATCGCCTTGAAAGCTTCTGGGAGCGTGCCTGCCGGACGTACTGTCATAGCTGGTGGTGGGCCGTTGCTGTATCTGGTCGCTTGCCAGCTCCTCGAGGCAGGGGCAGACATCGCTGGTATTGTGGAAACAAGCCCCAGTTCAAACCGTTTCAATGCACTGCGACACTTACCCAAAGCGCTAGGAGCCCCTGAGTATTTGCTAAAGGGGCTAAAAATGATGGCGCAGCTGCGTCGAGCAGGTGTACCTTGGTTCCAAAATGCTAGCGCCTTGTCTGTTCTAGGGGAGGGTCAAGCTCAGGGGTTGTTGTTCGAAGTCGGTGGAGCCCAGCACACTATTGCAGCCGACATAGTCCTATTGCACCATGGTGTGATTCCGAATACTCAGATCTCGCGCCTGATGCGTGTTGAGCATGTTTGGAGTGATGCCCAACGCGCATTTAACGTTGTGTGCGACGCCTATGGACAAACGTCTTTACCAGGATTTCGAATCGCTGGCGATGGTGCTGCGATCGGTGGTGCACTCGCCGCGCAAAACTCAGGTGCGTTAGCGGCTCTTGGTGCGGCGCTGGATCTAGGGAAACTCTCGCGCAGCGACTTTGATCGACTCGTTATCCCCTATCAGCGCGCGCGCGATCGTGACCTCAAAGTGCGTCCATTTCTCGACGCGCTATATTGTCCGCCTAGCGCTATCACTGAGCCCGTCGATGAGGCGATTGTTTGCCGTTGTGAAGAGGTCACTGCGGGTCGGATTCGTGAAATGGCAAGCCTAGGATGTCAGGGACCCAATCAAACTAAGTTCTTTAGTCGATGCGGTATGGGACCGTGCCAGGGCAGAGTCTGCGGCAGTGTCGTGACCCAAATTTTAGCGAAAGAGCTCGGCAAGACACCTGACGAGATTGGCGCTTACCGAATCCGTGCTCCCCTTAAGCCAGTGCCGGTGGCTGCTTTCTCTGGCTTGGCCGAATCCTCTGACGAGTCAGTTTGGCATTGAGCCTCTTGGGCATTGTTACAGCTTTAACAATCTTTAACTAAATACGCCGCAATTACGCACACATCCGAATAGAAATCATTCAAACTGATGTTTATGATTTCTTAATGGAAAAACGTGTGTACGCTCTTGAAGTCATTGCTGAACAGAACGGCAAATTAATTGAACGTCTTGACAAGAGTATTGAGCGAATCGACCGTAGCATCGAACGTCTTGATGACAGCATGGCGCAGATAAGCCAGGCCGTATCGGACTTGCGCGTTGACATGATTCACGGGCAAGCAGCTCTGCGCCAAGATATTTCTGACGTTCGTATCGAGCTGCGATCCGAAATCGAACGCAAGACCTTTTGGCTCATGACAGCGCATTACGGCGCCTTGCTAGCCTTAATTGGGTTCTTGGGTAAGCACTTCATTGAGACCTATCTCAAATAAAAATAGACAAAGTTTGTTTTGGATCAAATAGTCAGTCTGTCGTTAGGCGCCATGCATACAAGGTTACGGTAATGTGTCTGCATGACAAATTATTTAGATTCTTGGTTTACGCCGTTATCCATCGTCGGTAAGAAAATATCGCCGATTGTGCAAGGTGGGATGGGCGTGGGTGTATCGGCCCATCGTTTAGCAGGTGCGGTCGCACGCGAAAATGCGATGGGTACTATTGCGAGTATTGACTTGCGTCATCATCATCCTGACTTGGTTAAACAAACTGAGGGATGCCGGGATCGTGACCTGATTGATAAGGCAAACGAAGTAGCATTAGATCGCGAGATCAAGGCCGCCCTCGCGATCGCACAAGGTCACGGTGTCGTCGCTGTCAACGTGATGAAGGCTGTGCGCGCTAATCCAGGACTGGTTCGGCAGGCTTGTGAAAGCGGCGCGCAAGCCATTGTGATGGGGGCGGGCTTACCTATAGACCTCCCGGAAATGACGGCGGATTTCCCAAAGATTGGCCTCATACCTATTCTCTCCGAGTCACGCGGTGTGGCAATTGTGATGAAGAAATGGTTAAAGAAAGGTCGTTGTCCTGATGCAATCGTTCTGGAGCATCCGGGCCATGCCGGCGGCCATTTAGGTGCTGCGCGCATTGAGGACTTGCACGCGGAACGATTTGAGTTTGATCTAGTCATTGAGCAATGCCAGGCCTTATTTCAAGAGTTAGGTTTAGGTGCAGATGCACCACCCCTGATCCTTGCAGGCGGTATAGATTCACACGAAAAAGTGCGCCACTGGCTTGGTGCTGGTGCCAGCGCAGTGCAGTTAGGCACAGCTTTTGCCGTGACCAACGAGGGTGATGCGCACTTTGACTTTAAGCGCGTACTGATGGAGGCTGAGCCCTCGCAGATGATCGAGTTCACGAGCGTGGCGGGGCTGCCCGCACGTGCAGTGTCGACGCATTGGTTGAAGCAATATCAGCGACACGAGTCACGCATGCAAGCGTGTGCAAAGGCAGATCCTCGTCGGTGCTCTCAGCGCATGGATTGTTTGACGCAATGTGGATTGCGTGACGGCAATGCCCGTGTTGGACAGTTTTGTATTGATTTAAAGCTGGTCGCTGCGCTCAAGGGCGACATACAAAAGGGTTTGTTCTTTCGTGGCGCAGGAAGTTTACCTTTCGGTCGTGCCATGCGCTCAGCGAAAGAGTTGATTCATTATTTACTGTACGGCGATCTATGCATGCAGCCAGTCTAAACGCCGTCGAGTTCGATGCGGACTTGATCGCGCGGTACGAGGGAAGTGGACCTCGCTATACGTCTTATCCTACGGCCGATCGATTCGCCGAAGGAGATGTGCTTGGACAATACCTGCGAGCGCTTTCCCTTAGGCAGGGGACGAGACCAAATGCGCCTCTGTCTCTGTATGTACACATTCCTTTCTGCGACACGGTTTGCTATTACTGTGCCTGTAACAAAGTAGCGACGAAAGATCGTGCACGTGCCGATCAGTATCTCGATTACTTGCAGAAAGAAATCCGACTCGTATGTGATCGCTTCGGCACTAAACCTGCGGTGAGTCAGTTGCACTTGGGTGGTGGTACTCCGACCTTTCTAACAAATGCTCAGCTCGAACGACTTTTGCGAATGTTGCGCGATGCGTTTCGTTTTTTACCTGAGTCGGAATGTTCTATCGAGATCGATCCACGTCGATTGAATCCTGGCGCGCTGGAGCTATTGGCTGAGCACGGCTTCAATCGAATGAGCTTGGGCGTTCAGGACCTGGATCCGATTGTGCAACGCGCAGTGAACCGTGTGCAGCCGGCAGAAATGACGGAGGCAGTGTTACGGCAGGGGAGGCAGTTAGGTTTTCGTTCGATCAATATTGATTTGATCTATGGGCTACCGTTTCAGTCCACGGATACCATGTGCAGCACACTCGAAACCGTTTTACGATGGCGTCCAGATCGCATTGCGTTGTATAGCTACGCGCATTTGCCTGAACGCTTCATGCCACAACGTCGTATTGATGTGACTGCCGTTCCCAGTGGGGCGACAAAACTTGCAATGCTGAAGCTTGCTGCTGAAACACTTCTGTCAGCTGGCTATGTCTATATCGGGATGGACCATTTTGCGCTTCCAGGGGATGCGCTTACCGAGGCACTCGAGCAGGGCTCGTTACAGCGTAATTTTCAAGGCTATGCGACACAGGCTGAGTGTGATCTTGTCGCGCTAGGGGTCTCAGCGATCGGTACGGTTGGTACAACTTATATACAAAATTACCGAGCTTTACAGGACTATTACGACGCTTTGGATCGAAATGAATTGCCTTTGTCTAAGGCGTTGACCATGACGATGGATGACGAAGTGCGACGGGCGGCGATTCATGATTTGCTGTGTCAGTCGGAAATTCAAATTGCAGAGTTTGAAGCCCGTTGGAAGGTAGATTTCGCTGAATACTTTGAGCCTGAGCTCGAGCAGCTTGAGTCTCTAGCCGCGGATGGGTTGGTGTCAGTGAGTGAGTCAGATATTGCGATCACTCCACGGGGACGTTTTCTCGCACGTATCATTGCCATGTGTTTTGATCGTTATCTGCGCGAGGCTAAAACACACGCTCGTTATTCAAAGGTCATCTAGCGTCCTGGGCCTTGTTTTCGTTACATTTTCAACCAATTTTTGATTGAGATTCTCGAAACGAAGCGACATTTAAGAGCATCAAGCATGAGTCGGTCGAAACCCGCAAGCAAATCGTCAATCTCAAATATATCGTCGTCACTACGGGGATTGCGTCGGTGATTGGCCTCTATGCAGCCAACGTCGCTACGATGCAAGCGTTGTTGTCGGCGTATGACTCAGGCAAAGCAATCGCCACCGTATTTGCCCAAGCTGCGGAGCGGATTCAACGCACAAATGAACGTCTAGACGTCATGGAAGAGCGACTAAATCAAAAAATGAACCTGCAGTAAAGAACCTAGGCGTTCGCCACCCAGCTACCGCTTTTGCCGCCATGCTTCTCAATCAGCTTGATGCCGTCCATGACCATGCCACGATCGATTGCTTTGAGCATGTCATAGATAGTGAGTAAAGCGACGCTGGTGGCGGTCAGTGCTTCCATTTCCACGCCGGTGCGACCGACAGTCTCTGAAGTGGCGGTACAGGTGACGCTGCACGTTACTGCGTCTGTGACAAACTCAACGGTCACGCGTGTCAATGGGATAGGGTGGCAAAGTGGAATTAAAGCGCCTGTTTGTTTGGCTGCCATGATGCCAGCCAAGCGCGCAATACCCAATACATCCCCCTTTGCTGCGGTACCTTCAGAAAGTTTCTTGAATGTCGCGGCTTGCATCGTGATACGGCCTTGGGCGATCGCACGACGATGTGTCTCGGCTTTAGCGGATACATCAACCATATGCGCTTGGCCGCTTTCGTCAAAATGTGTCAATTGATTGGTCATGAGCGGCTCCGCGGAGTCTGAAACATTTCTAGGTTATTAAAGTTGCTGAACGCATGCGCTTCATCAAAATGTACAGCTTGCGCATTTGCTTGTTCGAGCCAGCGTAAGACCGAACCATGCCCCACATCGAGGTATTTGCTTAGACTGCCCGCAATGCTTGGCCGCAGCAAGCAACACAGAGGCTGAGGGCCATCACTTGTCATGGCGAACGCAGCATGGCTGTCTGGGTGGTCCTCAAGTGCTTGGTTCAAGTTCTCAAACAGATTTTTGGGTAGTAGAGGGGTGTCGCAAGGCACGACAAGCAGTGGATTTTTTTTACAGCGCATGAGTCCAGCTTCGACACCAGCGAGTGGGCCCATAAAATCTGGCCGCTCGTCAGTGACGACAACATGACCAGTTTGTTGGTACGCATCCAGATTACGGTTCGCACTGATGAAAATGCGAGAGGGGGCGGGTGTTTGAGACGTCAGCCGAGCCAAGGTGTGCTCGATGAGTGGCAGACCATCCCACATGATCCAGCCTTTGTCTCGTCCTGATAGTCGTGCTCCACGTCCGCCCGCCAGTATCAAGGCGTCATAGTTGACCGCCTTTACGTTCGTCGTGGATGCTAGTGGGGACGTCATTTCCATTTAGCAGCGGCATGGTCGTCACTGTCGCGCGCCTCGATCCAACGCGGGCCTTCAGGCGTCCATTCTTTTTTCCAGAAGGGGGCTTCGGTCTTGAGGTAATCCATGATGAATTGATTGGCCTCGTAGGCGTCGCCACGATGCGCGCTCGCAGTCAGTACCATGACGATCTGGTCGCCGGGGTACATCTTTCCAACGCGGTGAATAATACGCGCGGCCTGAAGCGACCATCGCTGCTCGGCTTGTTGCGCAATTCTCAGAAGAGATTTCTCCGTCATGCCGGGATAGTGCTCAAGCTCGAGTGCCACGACATCTTCCGCCAGGTTTAAGTCGCGCACCATACCAATAAAAGCTACGACAGCGCCAACGCCCTTATCGCCTGAGACGAGCAATGCGCGCTCGTGCTTGAAATCGAAGTCCGCTTCTTGTATCGAGACGGTAAGGCGTGCACTCATTTAACCACCTGTCACGGGTCTAAATATCGCCACTTCCGCGCCGTCTGTCAGCGTGGTCGTGAGGGTAACCATGTCTTGGTTTAGCGCCACCCGGAAAGCTTGTTCGCCGGAAAAGGTTTCTTGCCAGACACCACCTCTGCTTGCGAGGTGGGCGATCAAATCGGCGACAGTTTGCACTGAAGCGGGAGCCTGGATGGTTTCTTGGGCAATACCAAATTTTTCGCGAAGCTGCGCAAAGTACAGAAGCTGAAGGTTCATGGCCTGCGGTTAGTAAAGAAGTTCTGATAACGAAAGATAACGCAGTTTGTCGCCAGGCGCGATGGTGGTCTCAGGCGCGAGATCCACAAGCCCATCGGCCCAAGACAAGCTGCTCATGACTCCTGACCCCTGATTCGGCCAAAGCTCTAGTACAGGTTCACCAGACACATTGGTAGACAGTTTGACTCGTAAAAATTCCCGTCGCTTGTCAGGGCGTGGCCAACTAAAGCCCGAGACTGCCGTCAAATAGCGCAGGCTTGTATCGGCAACACCCATACGCTTGAGCAAAAACGGACGAGCCATCAGAAGAAACGTCACGAAAGAGCTCACGGGATTACCGGGTAAGCCAATAAAGTCGGCCTGTTGTACGCGTCCATAGGCAAGCGGCTTTCCTGGTTTCATAGAAATCTGCCAGAGATCTAGTGATCCAAGAGCCTGTACGGCACCTTTCACATGGTCTTCCTCGCCGACCGAGACTCCCCCGCATGTGATGATGACGTCGTTTTCGCTGGCTGCTTGGGCGAGCGCGTCGCGGGTGGCCTGTGCCGAATCCCGGACAATGCCGTAATCCTTGACGGCGCAACCTAGTTGTTTAAGTAGTCCGTTGATGGCGTAGCGATTGCTGTTGTAGATTGCGCCGGACTTGAGGGGCTCACCTGGCTCGGTTAATTCATCGCCCGTAAAAAAGACTCCCACTTTTAAAGCGGTAAAAACCTCGACTTGTGCGACGCCAATCGATGCGAGCATAGCTAGGTGCTGTGCACCCAATCGTTGCCCCTCAGCTAAGACGAGACCTTGCTCAGCAATATCCTCACCTTTGCGTCGAATATGTTGCCCAAGCTGAATGGGTTGGGTCAAGCGTAAGCGACCGTTATCGTCTTGCGTGTTTTCCTGTGGGACAACGACGTTAGCGCCCTCTGGTACGGGTGCACCGGTGAAGATCCGCGCTGCGGTATTTGGTGCAAGTGCTGCGCCTGTTTGCCCGGCAGCGATACGTTGAACGACTGCAAACGTCTCAGGTAGTGCGTCGATGTGTGCAATGTTTAACGCATACCCATCCATCGCCGAATTATCAAATCCGGGTACATTGATTGGTGACACGACTGCTCGAGCGAGCACGCGCCCTTGCGCTTGCAAAATGGGTAGCATCTCGGTGGTGTTTAGGCTTTTTGCGCAGCCGAGGAGCTGTTCGCGGGCTTGCTCAAAATTCAGGAGATTCGCTCTGGGTTTCATAGATGTGACGCGCAGATCTATTGAATCGGCGCGTGCAGAGTTGATTGAAATAAACGGGATGTACCGCGCTGTGGTCAGCCGCCAGTTTGCGACATGAACCGGATGATTTTAGTGGGGGCTTCGCGGAACTCGTGTTTCTCAGGCTTAAGTTCGATTGCGTCACGTAGCGTTTGCTCGAGCTCGGCATCGCTAATGCCGTCACGCAGGAGAGGGCGCAGTTCAACTTTCTCTTCTTGGCCAAGGCATAAATAAATCGTGCCATCGACAGCCATGCGGACCCGATTACAGGTTTCACAGAAGTGCTGGCTAATGGGCGTGATGACTCCGATTTGCCCTCGTCCGTCCTTGGTGCGCCAGTAACGAGCGGGGCCGCCACCCATTTGCTTAATTTCGGGGATGAGATCAAAGCGAGCACGTAACCTGTCGACAATAGGACCCAGTGGCGCATAACCAGAAGCCAATCCCGTGCTACCCATGGGCATTGTTTCGATCATGCGCAGGATGAACCCGCGGTTGATACAGAACTCGGTCATCGACTCGACTTCATGATCGTTGACGCCTGGCATCACGACCATGTTGAGTTTGATGGGTGAAAAGCCGGCCTCTTGGGCGGCATCTAGGCCTGCCATAACATCATCGATGGAGTCGCGACCGGTGATCTGTGTAATACATTCGCGGTCTAGGCTGTCCAAGCTGATGTTTAAGCGCGTCACGCCTGCGGCGCGTAGCGCTTTGGCGTGCTTAGGCAGTTGAGTGCCGTTGGTCGACAGTGATAGGTCGCGAATGCCGGGCAAGGCACTGATGCGCGCGGCCAGTTCGGGCAAATTACGGCGCAGCAGGGGTTCGCCGCCAGTCAAGCGCACGCGTGAGGTGCCTAGCCTGCCAAACGCTCCGATGACGCGCTCGATCTCGTCGAACGTTAGCCAGTCTTTGGGTTCTTGGTAGCCTTTGAAGCTTTTGGGCAAGCAATAGCTACACTTCATGTCACAGCGATCCGTCACGGACAGACGCACGTACTCAATACTTCTGCCGAAGCGATCAATGAGCGGTGGTGAGGCGTGATTCATAAAGAGTCCAACAAAACGGGCAGAGCGAATTCTTGACGGCTACTGTACCCGCATTTTTTAGATTTGGGCACAGCGACCTTGATGCAAATCAGGTTATGTTGTTGCAAGCTTATTTTCTTAAGGGTTTTCCCTATAAAAAGATTTTTTGCCTCTGGGGCTCAGAATTGGGACATCAGCTTGGTGAAGCCGTACATTTTGTCATTGATACCGTTCATTCTGAGTGCGTGCCAATAGGTGGCCACATTCACGCTGATGACGGGTTTTCCGAGCCATCGCTCTGCCTCGTCGGCGAGCCGGGCCATCGGTAAATTTGCGCCAAACTGCACGATGGCCTCTATGTCGTCTCCATCGATGGACTTAATCGCTTTGATCATGTCTTCTGCGGTAAGAATCGAGTACGAAGCTGGGCTTTTACCTCGCATGTGGTTGAAGCGCACGACTTCATAGCCATGTGGGTTTAAAACCCCTTGCATTCGTGGTTCGATAGACGGGTAGTAGGGCTCCATCACGGCAACAGTGCGTTTGATTCCGTGCGCCTTTAATGCGGCGACTACTGCTTCGCTCGCGATCGCGACAGGAATATCCCAGCCTGCGACTTTACGAATCCTTGCCTTTAGTTCGTCCCCCCATTCTGGAGTGCCACCCCAGACAGCCAGTGCGGAGATTCCCAACGCGAATGCATTTGGTTTGCAATCCATCACTTGATCCACAGCTTCTTCCAGTGCTGCGTCGATCAAAGCGATGGACTTATCAAAATCCTCGGTGCAGGTAATCGCCATGTCAGGGATGACCATGCGTCCCAAGTGATTCGTCACACCTGCCGGTCGCATATCGTCGTATTCAGGTTGAACGACTGTGTTTGTCGACGGAGTAGTCACTCCGAAGGCCATTCTCCAGGCTAAGTAATCACGCATGTTTTTGCTCCATTGGTTGTTCTTATTTGTACGTCCGCTTTTTTAGACATGTTGCTCGGTCGGCAAGCTGTCTTGACACTATATCAACCTTCCGCTAATTTGAGACATCAATAACAAGAATCAATCCTCGCGGATCGCTGAGACATTGTCAGGAAAAAAATGGTTTCTAGTCAGAGCTTGTTGTTCAGCCCATACCGGATTCGCGATGTGACGTTGCCAAACCGTATTGTGTTGGCGCCGATGATGCAGTGCAAAGCGATTAATGGCTTTGCGTCCGATTGGCACTTTGCCCATTTTAGTAAGTTTGCGCTTGGGGGCTTTGGCACAGTCATGACCGAGGCGGTTGCAGTTGAACCTATCGGTCGCATCACATACGGAGACTTAGGTTTATGGTCCGATGAATTTGTTCCTCAGCTCAGGCGCATTACTGATTTCATTCATGAGCAAGGCGCACTGGCTGCAATCCAACTGGCTCATGCGGGTCGCAAAGCTTGCTGGCAGCGTCCGTGGGACGGTAATGGTCCGTTAACGAGCGATGATGCGGCGCGCGGAGAACCTCCTTGGGGGTTGGTTGGGCCGAGCGAGATCTCCGTCGGGGAAAAGTATCAAACCCCACATGTGCTCTCAGAGATCGAGATTCAACAGATTATCAAGAAGTTTGGTCAGGCGGCAGCGCGCGCCGATGCCGCTGGTTTCGACATTATTGAAATACATGGTGCCCATGGTTATCTAATCGCTAGCTTTTTGACACCGCTTGTCAATAATCGTCAAGATAAATACGGTAGGGACCGAGCGGGGCGTATGCGCTTCGCCCTGGAGGTGGTGGCTGAAGTTCGTGCAAATTGGCCCGAAGGTAAGCCCTTGTTTTTTAGAGTTTCGTCTGAAGATGGCGGTGGCGAGGGTGGTTGGGGTCTGGATGATTCTGTGGTGTTAGCTTTAGAGTTGCACAAAGCAGGCGTAGATATCGTTGATTGTTCCTCTGGCGGTTTGCGGGTTTCGGCCACGTTGTCTAATCAGGCTCGAGGCCCAGGCTATCAAGTTCCTTTTGCTGATCGTATCAAGCATGAGGGAGGCATCCCTACGATGGCGGTTGGATTGATTTTGGATGGCCCACAGGCTGAGAAAATTCTTCGTGAGGATCGCGCGGATTTAATTGCGATTGGTAGGCAGGCGATGTTTGACCCTTTCTGGGCTCACCACGCAGCGCAACAACTTGGTGCAGACACGCAGTTTGAAAAATGGGACCCGTCGGCCGGTTGGTGGCTTGATAAACGGGTGGGTGGGCTGGCTCAGGTTGGCTACGACTCAAGTGGATTAAGGAAGGTTGCTTCGTAGCAGTATTTTCTTGACAGTAGTTAGGCTGCACATTACAACGATATCAAGGTGCAAAACATCAAAGAATGTTCGCACTGCAAAACTTGTCCCAAGGAGGGGTCATGCACTACTTCAAATCCATCATTCGATCTGTTTTGTGGCTCGTCGGTTTAGGCCTAGTTTCCTCCGCCTCTGCTCAAACCAAATGGGATATGTATGCGTTCCCCGGGGCGAGCCATCCGATCACTTTGCGTTTGGCAGAATTTGCGGCTGAGGTTCGCAAGCAAACAAATGGACAATTGATTATCACGGTCAGGCCATCTGGTGAATTTCCATTTAAAGCTACCGAGGTAGTACGTGCAACGGGTACCGGTCAGGTTCAAATGGGCGAGGGCTATTCTGGGTTTATTTCAGGCTCGACGCCGTTAGCTTCGATTGCTAACTTGCCGATGTTAGTTCGTAACGCAGAAGAGCTCGATAAGGTTTGGCCCATCATCAAAAAGTACGCAGAGCCTGAGTTTGAGAAGGCTGGCGTCAAAACATTATTTTATTTTTCTTGGCCACCACAGAATCTTTTTGGCCGTGGACCGCAAATTAAGACGATCGAAGAATTTGCCGGCCGAAAGTTTCGGACGACGGATGGAAAGCAAAGCGAAATGCTAAAGCGCCTTGGAGGCTCTGCGGTATCGTTGACTTTGGCTGAGGTTCCCCTCGCGGTTGAGCGGGGCGTCGTTGATGGTTTCATGACTGCTGGTTTCAACGTCATCGGCGCCAAGTGGCACGAGTTTGTTACTTGGGGTTATGTGCCAGGGATTCATGCCGGTGGGCCTGACTACATTATGGTGAATATCAACGCTTACAAAAAGCTAAAGCCAGAGGTTCGCGAAGCATTAGATAAAGTGGCGGCAGTCTGGGGCGAAAAAATGACCCGTGAAAACGCTGCAGACGAAACGCGTGACCTCGAGACATTGAAATCCAAGTACAAGGTTGATCTATATGTGCCTCCTCAGGCTGAGCTTGATCGACTGACAGAGTTGATGAAGCCTTATTGGACATCGTGGGCAGAAGCTCAGGGTCCGAACGCTGTTGCTGCGGTAAAAGAGATTCGCGCAGTGCTGAATCGTTAAGGGGGATTTGATCATGCAGCGCATTGCCTCCAAAATTGTTCAAGGCACCGGCTATCTTGCCGGTGTCGCTGCCGTGTTGATTTTGTTATTGGTGTGTGTGGAGGTCATCGCGCGGTTTTTCAATAGCTCCACCCAAATTGCGGACGAGTATGCCGGCTATTTGAACGCGGCATTAATTTTTCTGGGGCTTGGGTACTCACTTAAAGAGGGGGCGTTTATTCGTGTCGAACTTTTATATGATCGACTCAAAGGTGGGGCACTTTTTTTTGCGCGCGCGTTAATTACACTTTCGGCCCTGATCTTTGCAGCAATCGTGACGTATTTTTTAATTGTTCACACGTATTACGCCTACACACAAGACGTGAGGGCTGTGTCCATTCTGCAAACGCCCGAATGGATTCCGATGAGCATCGTCGTGTTTGGTGCTGCTGTGCTGACGTTGCAGCTTGTTATTTTTACCGCGACCCGATTTAAAAATCTTCCATAGAAGCCGCTTATGAGCTCAGAACTTGTCATTGCAGTCCTATTTATTGGGCTGGGAGTAATGTTTCTAGTAGGTCAGTGGACGGCGTTCGCCTTGGGTGTGGTCGGAATATTGGTCATCGCGTTGACGAAGGGTTGGGTCGGGATGCTTGGCCTGAGCTCAGTCGTTTGGAATAACTCTAACAGCTACATCCTAATCGCTGTCCCCATGTTTTTGCTGATGGGCGAAGTGATTTTACGAAGTGGATCCAGCAAAAGCTTCTACAACGGCATTGTCAAAATGACGCACCGACTGCCGGGCGGACTCCTACACGCGAATATCGTGGCATGTGCGATTTTTTCTGCCGTGAGCGGATCGAGTGTTGCTACAGCAGCGAGTGTGGGTACTGTCGCGATTCCGGAGTTGAAGAAAGCTGGATATCAGCACTCCGCGATTTATGGTTCGTTAGCTGCAGGTGGTACGTTGGGTATTTTAATTCCGCCTTCTATCATCATGGTGCTCTATGCGGCGTTGGTCGAAGAGTCAGTTGGCAAAATGTTTATCGCGGGGATTATCCCTGGGTTGATGTTGAGTCTGATTTTCATGATCTATATTGCGGTGAAGGTTTATCGTGATCCATCGATCGCGCCTCATATCGCAAAGGCTGAAAAATTATCCGCAGATCTCGCGTCTAGCAGTTTTGCGAGCGCCCTTTGGGATGTCGTGCCGATTGTGTCACTGCTGGTTGTGGTGCTCGGAGGGATCTACTCAGGTTTGACTACGCCGACAGAGGCGTCGGCTGTTGGGGCTGCTGGCGCTTTGGTCATGGCTGCGGGATATCGCAAGCTAACGTGGGAGGTTTTTCGCGATTCCGTTATGGCGACGGTTAAGACTACTTGCATGGTGGCGATGATTATCATCGGCGCACAGATCTTATCGATGGCCTTAATTTTTTCTGGGCTCAGCCGAGAAATCAGTGAATGGATCGTAGAGCTTGGATTAGGAAAATGGGAATTTTTCGCGATTCTTGTGGTGCTCTACATTATCTTGGGTTGTTTTGTAGATGGAATTTCAATGATCTACATGACGCTACCTGTGCTTCTTCCTGTTATCAAGGTCTTTGGTTTTGACTTGATTTGGTTAGGTGTAATCATCACCATTTTGATTGAACTCGGGCAAATTACCCCGCCGGTCGGATTGAATTTGTTCACGATCCACGGAATTTCTGGTGGGGCGAAGTTCTCTGAAGTGGTGTCTGGATCTATACCCTACGTTTTTCTGATGATTATTGCGATCGTGTTGTTGACGATCTGGCCTGAAATTGCGACATGGCTCCCGGAGACCATGCGCGGCAAGTAAGACTTGAGTTGGACGGCACCTAGGAGGGGGTTGGATCCTCCCTAAGGTGCTTTCCTCAGGCGTGCGAGTACAGTGGACGCCCCGCGACGGGCATGTCGGCCACTAGAATCGTGCCAGATTTTGATTCGGTAATGAAAAGCTGTTTATTGTCTTTTCCGCCGTAGGCACAGTTTGTGACAAGTAGGCCTTCTGGTGAGTTGATACGCAGCATTGGCTCACCGATTGCGCTGAAGAGCCATACAGCCCCAAATAAGACATGACAGACGGCGAGATTGCCCGCAGAGTCAACGGCCATGCCATCAGGCCCTGCGCCTCCGGACATTTGTATGCCAACACCAACTTTGCTCGCCGTGCCGTCATGCATGATTGGCACGCGCCAGATCGCGTTATCCCGTGTTACACAAAGGTAAACGATTTTTTCATCGGCGCTCAGCACGAGGCCGTTAGGACTGGGTACATTGTTCAAGACACAATCCAGTTGCCCATTAGTACGCAAACGGTACAGTCGCCCGCTGGGGTCTTGTAGGCCTGTTTGCCCCTGATCGGTGAAATAGATATCCCCGTTGCTAGCAAAGAACAAATCATTCAGGCCTTTAAACCGTTGCAGGAGCGGGCGATCAAAGTGCGGCTCGATCTTCCCCGTCTTGGGATCAAAGACCATCAGCCCGTTTTTATGATCGGTAATGAATGCACGCCCATCCTTGTGGAATTTCAGGCCGTTTGGTTCCCCATCGTATTCAAGCTCAAGGCTGACGTCTCCGGAAGGGGTGATTTTGAACAGGCGCCCGAAAGGGATGTCGGTCACCCACAGGTCACCGTTTCGGTCAAAGGAGGGGCCTTCCAAGAAGCTTGGTAGTTCAGCCCCATGAAATTGCACATCAGCGAAAGCGGATCGACGGCCGGGTTGGCAGAACTTATCGGGAAGGCGGGCGAATACCCGAGCCGTAATGGCTGGTGGCGCTACAAACATGATTTGTCTCCTTTTTATGGTTTTTTATACCATGCAGGAGGCCGCTAATTGGCGGAAGCGGTGAGATTCGAACTCACGGAGGGCGTGAACCCTCGCCGGTTTTCAAGACCGGTGCCTTAAACCGCTCGGCCACGCTTCCAGCGGGAAGGCCTGCATCATAAACGATTTATCGACGAGTTTCCTCCTGAGACCCTGACAGGATACAATGTTGGGTTACCGAGCTTTTTATTAACGACCACGACCTTAGGGCCGAGCCTGATGAGTAATACCCGTACGCGCCTGGTAATGGGCAATTGGAAAATGCATGGCAATCTTGGCCAGAACGCCAAGCTGCTGGCCGCGCTATGTGCCGCCCCTCGCTCGTCGTCGGGTACCTTAATGGCGGTTTGTGTGCCGTTTCCGTACCTCGGGCAGGCGGCTGACGCCTTGAAAGGCACGGCCATCTCTTGGGGCGCGCAAGATGTGAGCGCGCAGGCTCAAGGCGCGTTTACCGGTGAGGTTTCGGGTGCGATGTTGGTCGATTTCGGATGCCGTTGGGCGCTGGTTGGTCACTCTGAGCGCCGCTCATTGCATGGCGAGACTGACCAACTGGTGGCAGACAAGGCCAAGGCCGCGCTTGCCAGTGGCATTACTCCAGTCGTTTGCGTTGGCGAATCGCTTGCGGAACGCGATGCGGGGCAGGCAGTCGCGGTGATCAAGCGACAGCTGGCGCCTGTTTTAGCGCTGGGCGCAGACGCAGTCACAAAAATGGTTGTCGCGTACGAACCCGTATGGGCGATCGGTACAGGTCGTACGGCTTCACCCGAGCAGGCGCAGGAAGTGCATGCGGCAATCCGCACGGCGTTGGTCGCGGCCGGTTCCGGCAATATTCAGATTTTGTATGGCGGCAGCGTCAAAGCATCTAACGCTGCAAGTTTGTTTGCGATGCCTGACATCGACGGAGCACTCGTCGGTGGGGCATCATTGGTGGCAGAGGACTTTATTGCTATTGCTGCCTAATGCGCATGCTAGCGATTGGTTTGTAAGCCCTTCAGTTTTCGGAGCAATGTAATGTCTTGGATGTTTACAGTTCTGCTGGTTGTGCAGATTTTGTCGTCGTTGGCCATCATCACGCTGGTTTTATTGCAGCAGGGGAAGGGCGCCGACATGGGTTCAGCTTTTGGTAGCGGCTCAGCAGGTAGTTTGTTTGGCGCAACGGGTGCTGCCAACTTCATGTCACGCGTCACCAAATGGGCTGCGGTCGTTTTCTTTATTTCGACAATTGGCTTGGCTTACGTCGCAAACCGCGGCAATAAGGGTCAAGACACCGGGATCATGCAAAACTTCACGCAAACGGCGCCTGCTGCACCTGCTCCAGGCTCAGCGGTTCCTGGCGTGGCGCCAGCAGCACCAGCAAGCACTTCAACACCAAGCGTGCCAGCTAATGCGGTGCCGGGAGTGCCAGCCGTACCGGGCGCTGCCGTGCCTGCTGTTGTACCAGGTGTGCCCGCACCAGCAGCGAAGTAAAGGTCTAGATGTGGAGTGAGCAGCTCGCTGCATGCTACAATCTTGGGCTTGATTATTGAGAGTTCGTAGCGACTAGAACGCAGCGAACACACTCACACCGCCGACGTGGTGAAATTGGTAGACACGCTATCTTGAGGGGGTAGTGGCGAAAGCTGTGCGAGTTCGAGTCTCGCCGTCGGCACCATCAAAAAGACGACCGTCTTGATCTGCATCAAATCCCGCTGTGAATAAGTTCGCCGATTTGGTGTATTCCTCCTATACTCCGTTTAAGCAATTTCACAACTCAAAAGGGGTAGGTCATGAAAGTTCTCGTTGCTACCGATGGTTCCAAGCATGCTTTGCGTGCGGTCAAGCACGCGGCGGCGCTACTCGCTAACAATAAAGATAAAACGAACTCTGTCACGCTGATTAGCGTGCACGACGATGCTGGCCTGCGTCACGCACAGTCTTTTGTCGGTAAGGCTGCAATTACTGATTATCTGCGCGAAGAAAGCGATAGGGATTTGAAATCAGCGATGAAAGTGCTGAACGACGCAGGCATCAAACATGACCAAATTATTTTGGTTGGTAAACCTGCAATTGAAATCGTCGCTGCCGCCCAGAAGGGTAAGTATGATCTGGTTGTTCTCGGCTCAAAGGGACGTAACGCTGTATCCGACTTGTTGTTAGGCTCTGTTGCTCAACGCGTGATGTCTTTGTCAAAACAATCGGTATTGCTGGTGAAATAATCGAGCTGTTCGTAACGTAGCTACAAATGCAGTCTTAAAATACCCCGCACGCGGGGTATTTTTTTGTCTGCACCCAATTGAAACCAAAGGCCTTCTGTTATGTCATTTATCGCCGATCGTTTAAATCGCATCAAACCCTCACCGAGTTCCATGGCTACACAGCGTGCGCGTGCCTTAAAGGCGGCTGGTCACGATGTAGTGGGTTTGACGGCAGGGGAGCCGGATTTTGATACGCCGCCCAATGTAGTGGAGGCGGTCGTGCGCGCCATGGCGGCATCCAAAACCAAGTACACCGATATTGGAGGTACTCCCGAATTAAAAGCGGCGGTGTGCGCTAAATTTTTACGCGAGAACCAGTTGACGTATTCGACCAGCGAGGTGATCGTGGGTACGGGCGGCAAGCAGGTGATCTTCAATGCACTCATGGCGACAGTACAAAAAGGCGTTGAGGTCATCGTGCCCGCGCCGTTTTACGTCTCGTACCCAGATATTGTGTCACTTGCAGGAGGGACGCCCGTGCCGGTGATGTGCCCGCCTGAAAAGGGCTTCAAGCTCCAGCCCGAGGATCTTGAGCGCGCCATCACGCCGCGTACCCGTTGGTTGGTTTTAAATGCACCGAACAACCCAAGTGGCGCGGTGTATTCGAGGCAAGAGCTGCGTGCTCTGGCCGAAGTGCTTATTCGTCATCCTCATGTCTGGGTGCTGTCCGACGACATTTATGAACACGTGCTGTTTGATGGTCGCGAGTTTTGCACGATGGCCCAAGTTGCTCCCGAGCTCAAAGAGCGGACCTTGACCGTGAATGGTGTATCGAAGGCGTACGCCATGACGGGTTGGCGTATTGGCTACTGTGGCGGCCCCGCCGAGTTGATTAAGGCCATTACGAAGCTGCAATCGCAGAGCACGTCCAATCCGTCGTCCATTGGGCAAGCGGCCACGTTAGAGGCGCTGACTGGTCCGCAAGGATTTATTGCTGAGCGCACAAAAATCTTCCAAGATCGTCGCGATGCAGTGGTCGCTCAACTCAATACCATTCCAGGTATTACTTGTCACTTACCGGAGGGGGCGTTTTATGTGTTCCCCTCATGTGCCGGCGTGTTGGGTAAAAAGGCTCCGGATGGTCGTGTGATTAAGACCGACGAAGATTTTGTTTTGTATTTATTGGATTCAGAAAAACTTGCTGGCGTACACGGGGCGGCTTATGGGTGCGCCCCGTTCTTTCGCTTCTCGTTTGCAACGTCAATGGCTGTGCTCGACGAAGGCTGCGCACGGTTGAAGCGTGCGTGCGAACGATTGATGGACTAGTTAGTCCACTTTGAGACCGATGTCCTTGGCGAGTTTGACGAACTTATCGATATCGCCATCGACGATTTTCTTAAATGCGGCCGGCCCATCGTAAGCAGGGGTGTAGCCCAGGCTAATTAGTTTTTCTTTGACAGCGGGCAGCAGTAATGCCTTGTTAATACCCTCGTATAGTTTTTGCTGGATCGCGGGAGGCGTGTTGGCTGGCGCCATCAGTCCATGCCACTGATTGAGCTCGTATCCTGGGTAGCCTTGCTCTGCAACGGACGGAACGTCAGGCAGAAGGGCAGTGCGGGTCGGTGAGGTCACGGCCAGGGCGCGCAACTTACCTGCCTGGATTTGTGCCATCGCGCTCGACGCTGTGATGATGGCGAGAGGAATTTGTCCGCCCAACACATCTTTCAGCGCAGGACCGCAGCCCCCGTAAGGAATGTGCGTGATGTGTGTCTTGGCGTAAATATTGAGTGAGGCGCCAGCCAGGTGCTGAGGCGTGCCGTTGCCACAAGAGCCATAAGAGACATCGTTTTTGGTTGGCTTCGCTGCATTGAGTAGGTCTGCGAGCGTCTTGTAGGGGGAATTGGCTGGAACCACTAAAACGGAGGGAATCCACGCCATGTTCACGATAGGCACAAAATCTTTTTTCGGATCAAACGGCATCTTCGAGAATACGGCGGGGTTGATCGCGAAAGAGCTATTCACCATGAGTAGCGAGTAACCATCGGGGGCGCGATCGGCCAAGTATTTGGCGCCGACGTTACCGCTCGCACCAGGTTTATTCTCGACAATGGCCGCATGCCCCATTGTTTCATTCAGATAGTTGCCAATCAGTCGGGCCAAAATGTCCGTCCCACCGCCTGGCGGGAAGGTGACAGTAATATTGATGGGCTTATTCGGAAAGACTTCTTGGGCAAAAGCGCTTTGGACGCCTAGCGTTGATATAGCAAGCGCTGCGCCTCCAACTAACGCGACTGTCCGACGTAATAGAGTCATGCCCGAGCGTTGGTGCTGCATATTGAGATCCTTTCCGCTAAATGAGAGTTAAAGGGTAAGCACGACCCATCGTACTTAAAAGCGCTTGGGCTGAACAGAGGATTCGTCTGCCGGGGCCTGAATGCTGCAGGGAAGAGCCGGCGTTTAGATTTTTGTGCAAACGCGGGTTAACCCTATGTTTTGTGCTTTTAAACCACAGAATGTTGCAACGATCCAACAAAAAGATGCCCTCCAGGCTCTTTTCTGCCAGGTTTCATAGCCACAGGCTCAGAATTTTGATGCAATAGCGTCAACTTCCCTTAGCGGAGTTAGGGGGGCGGCAGACAATTCTGTTTGTTGCTCTTGTCACTCAAATCAACGGAGATTTCTTAAATGAAAAAGACTCTGCTCGCTGCCGCCCTGCTAGCCGGCTTTGCTGGTGCCGCTTCGGCACAATCGTCAGTAACTTTGTACGGTGTTTTAGATGGCGGTTTGCGCTATCAATCGATCAGCCTCGCTAACGGCGACGGCGTAACAAACTTCGGTGGTGCTTACGGCGTTCAGTCGGGCAACCGCTGGGGCATGAAGGGTGTTGAGAGCCTGGGTAACGGCAACAACGCAATTTTCATGCTTGAAAGCGGCTTTGACGTCGGTAACGGCACAAGCCAGCAAGGTGGCCGTTTGTTCGGTCGTCAATCATGGTTGGGTCTTGAGAACAAGTCCTGGGGTCAGGTTCGCCTTGGCCGTATGCTCAGCTTGACCACAGACTACTTGGTTAACGCTGTTGACCCATTTGGCGCCGGTTTCGGTCAGCTGAACATGGGCCATGCGTTTACATCAGGTAACACGCTCCGCCTCGACAACACCTTGATGTACAAAACACCAAACATGAGCGGCTTTGAAGCTGGTTTGGGTTACTCGTTCGCAACAGGCTTGACCTCGAACGGCGGCCAGACTGGCTACGGTTTCGCAACTAGCAACAACACACGTCAATTGACAGTTGGTGCTAAGTACGCAAACGGCCCATTCTACGCAGCTGCATCGTACGAAAAAGCATATGCTGCTGATTCGACCGCACAAAGCGGCAACAGCGTCAACAACTGGAACATCGCCGGTTCGTATGACTTTAAAGTCTTGAAGTTGGCAGTTGGTTACGGCCAGACACGTGACGGCTTCTGGGCTGGTTCGGGTGCTGGTGCTGTTGGCGCTTCGCTCGCTGTAGCTCCTAACGGCACGACAAACGCACTGGTGTTCGCACCTAGCGTTGGTTACAATAGCTACATCGTTGGCGCAACGATCCCTGTGAACGCTGTTTCGCGTGTCTTGTTGTCATGGACCATGATTGCTCCTAACACCAACATGAAAGACGCTTACAACGCTCAGAACCAGAGCTCGTTCAACTTGGGTTACACCTACGACTTCACGAAGCGTACAAACCTGTACACTTATATCGGTCAGTCGGTTAACTACGCAACGATCGATACAGCTAAGAGCACCGTGGTTGGTGTTGGCCTCCGTCACCAGTTCTAAGCAATTGCTTAGCACATCGGTTTAGCCTCGGCTAAGCCGATAGCGGTAAGTCAAAAAGCGGGTCACTTTTCGGAGTGACCCGCTTTCTTTTGTGCGCAAGAAAGAAGTGATGATGTCCGCCCCGTTGTGTGAGTTTTCTGATGCAATCCCCTTAGGTGGGTTGGGCAATCGAAGCAAGTGAAAACCCTAGTGACAATGCTACAATCTTGAGGTTTGTGCAACACAGCCGAGACTCTGGATGAATCTGCAACAATACTTTCCCGTCCTGCTCTTTATTGCAGTGGGTAGCGCTATCGGTTTTGCGTTGATCGCAGCCGGCTCTTTGATTGGTCCGCATCGTCCTGATGCGCAAAAACTCTCACCGTACGAGTGTGGTTTTGAAACCTTTGGTGATGCACGCATGAAGTTCGATGTGCGTTATTACTTGGTCGCCATTCTTTTTATTTTGTTTGATCTCGAGATCGCGTTTTTATTTCCTTGGGCCATCGCGAATGGCGCAGTGGGGTTGGTTGGTTTCGTCACGGCAATGATCTTTTTAACGATCTTGACTGTGGGTTTCATCTACGAGTGGAAAAAGGGTGCGCTTGACTGGGAATAGTCCCCAGCAACGCAGAGCTTATATATGGCAATCGATGGCATTCTGAAAGAAGGTTTCATCACCACCAGCGCCGACAAGTTCATCAACTGGGCAAAGACTGGTTCGATGTGGCCGATGACGTTTGGTTTGGCATGTTGTGCGGTAGAGATGATGCACGCTGGCGCCGCACGTTATGACTTAGATCAGTTTGGAATTATTTTCCGTCCTAGTCCCAGGCAATCAGACCTCATGATTGTTGCAGGTACCTTGTGCAACAAGATGGCACCTGCACTCCGTAAGGTCTACGATCAAATGCCTGAGCCTCGCTGGGTGGTATCGATGGGCTCCTGTGCAAACGGGGGCGGCTACTACCACTATTCGTATTCAGTGGTGCGTGGCTGCGATCGGATTGTGCCAGTCGACGTTTATGTGCCTGGTTGCCCTCCCACTGCAGAAGCTTTGGTTTATGGCCTTCTGCAGATGCAAAACAAAATTCGCCAGACCAACACGATTGCTCGTTAATTTAAACAACGTGTTAGCCAAGGCTGGACACGTTGCGTTACACAGGCTTAAGACATGTCCAGGCTAGAAAACCTGCAGCAACAATTGATGACTTTGCTTGGCGAGGAAGCCAAGCTTGCGCTGTCGACTGATGAGATCACACTCGAGGTATCGCCCGATCAGTGGCAGTCGGTGTGTCAGCGTCTGCGTGACGAACCAGCTTTGCGTTTTGAGACCTGTATTGATTTGTGCGGTCTTGATTACATGACCTATGGCGCTGGGCGTGTGGGTGAAACGCCTGCAGCCGCGTTGGTGCCAGCCAGCAGGTTCGCTGTGGTTGCGCATTTGTTGTCACTGACCCATAACTGCCGTCTGCGTGTGCGTACATTTTTGCAGAGCGCAGATTTTCCGGTATTGGATTCGCTAGTGGAAGTTTGGCCAAGCGTGAATTGGTTCGAGCGCGAAGCGTTTGATCTGTTCGGTATTGTGTTTGAAGGCCATCCTGATTTGCGTCGCATCCTGACGGACTACGGCTTTATCGGTCATCCATTCCGTAAAGACTTCCCCGTATACGGCAACGTTGAGATGCGTTACGACCCTGAGCAGGGTCGCGTGGTGTATCAGCCTGTCACGATTGATCCCCGCGAAGTGATTCCGCGTGTGATTCGTGAAGATGGCTACGGGATGGGACGATAATCATGGCTGAAATCAAAAATTACACGCTGAACTTTGGCCCACAACATCCTGCGGCGCACGGTGTGTTGCGATTGGTGCTTGAGCTTGATGGCGAAGTGATTCAACGCGCAGATCCACACATTGGTCTCCTGCATCGTGGCACGGAAAAGCTCGCTGAGCATCGTACGTTTTTACAAGCCCTGCCGTATATGGATCGCCTCGACTACGTGTCGATGATGTGTAACGAGCACGCTTACGTGATGGCCATCGAGAAAATGATGGGTGTGCAAGTGCCTCTGCGTGCACAGTACATCCGTGTGATGTTCGATGAGATCACACGCCTATTGAATCACCTGATGTCTTTGGGCTCACACGCACTTGACGTCGGCGCGATGGCGGTCTTTTTGTATGCTTTCCGCGAACGTGAAGATCTCATGGACTGCTATGAGGCGGTATCGGGTGCGCGCATGCACGCCGCCTATTACCGTCCGGGAGGTGTGTATCGCGACCTGCCTGATGCGATGGCGCAGTATGGTAAGTCGAGTGAATACCGCTCAGCCAAAGATTTGAAAGCGATGAACGATGCGCGTTCAGGATCGTTGCTTGATTTCATTGAAGACTTTACAAATCGTTTTCCAGCTTGCGTGGACGAGTATGAAACGCTGCTGACCGATAACCGCATCTGGAAGCAACGCTTGGTTGGTATCGGCGTTGTGGATCCAGAGCGCGCCAAGGCGCTCGGGTTTACAGGGCCAATGTTGCGTGGTTCGGGCGTCGCCTGGGATTTGCGCAAGATGCAGCCCTACGAAGTCTATGACCGTATGCAGTTTGAGGTGCCAGTCGGCGTGAACGGCGATTCGTATGACCGCTACTTGGTTCGCGTGGCTGAGATGCGTGAAAGCAATCGCATCATTGCCCAATGTGTGAAGTGGTTGCGTGATAACCCTGGTCCTGTCATGACAGACAACCACAAGGTGTCGCCACCTCAGCGCACGGGCATGAAGTCCAACATGGAAGAGCTGATTCACCACTTCAAACTCTTCACCGAAGGCTTCCACGTACCGGCTGGTGAGGCATACGCAAGCGTAGAGCACCCCAAGGGTGAGTTTGGTATTTACATGGTGTCTGATGGCGCCAACAAGCCGTATCGCTTAAAGATTCGTGCGCCGGGTTTTGTGCATTTACAGGCGCTCGACGAAATGTCGCGCGGCCACATGATTGCCGACGCGGTCACAATTATCGGTACCCAGGATATTGTTTTTGGCGAGATTGACCGTTAAACGTCGTCGCCAAGTTTCTACCGGATGTAAACATGCTGCTCTCTGAACAGGCCTACAAAAGAATCGACCGCGAGATCGCCAAGTACCCGGCTGATCAAAAGCAGTCGGCAATCATGGCGTCGTTGGCAATCGCCCAAGAAGAAAAAGGTTGGGTCTCTCCTGAAGTGATTCAGGATATTGCCGATTATTTAGGACAGCCTGCGATTGCGGTGCAAGAAAACGCGACGTTTTACAACATGTTCGACGTGCGTCCAGTTGGTAAGTTCAAAATCAGCGTTTGCACAAATCTACCGTGCGCGTTGCGTGACGGTGAAAAAACCGCTGATTACCTTAAAAAGAAGCTCGGTATTGGTTTCCGTGAAACGACTGCATGCGGCACCTTCTCGCTCGTCGAGGGGGAGTGTATGGGCGCATGTGGTGACTCTCCGGTGCTATTGGTTAACAACACGCACATGTGCGTACGCATGGCGACAGACAAGATTGATGCAATGATTGCCGATCTGAGTGCCGCTGCAAAAGGAGGTGCTGTATGAGCACCGCAGCGATTCTTTCGAAATATGGTCAGGGTCTGATTGCCTCGCCTGGTACACCTGCTGATTCAATGGCCTTACATGGTCGACATATTGGTCCGCAGATCATGGCGGATCTAGATGGCAATAATTGGCGCTTGGCTGATTACGTTAAGCGTGGTGGTTATGAGGCCTTGCGTAAAATTCTGACCACTGGCATGAGCCAGGAAGACGTGATTGCTGAAGTCAAGGCGTCTGGCTTGCGTGGTCGTGGTGGTGCAGGCTTTCCGACTGGCTTGAAGTGGAGCTTTATGCCTCGCACTTTCCCGGGCCAGAAATATTTGGTGTGCAATTCGGACGAAGGCGAGCCCGGCACATTCAAGGATCGCGATATTCTTCGTTTGAATCCGCACATTGTCATCGAAGGCATGGCGATCGCAGCCTACGCGATGGGAATCCCCGTTGGGTACAACTATATCCACGGCGAGATCTTCGAGGTCTACCAACGGTTTGAAGAGGCGCTAGAAGAAGCGCGCCAGGCTGGGTTCCTTGGGGACAACATCCTCGGGTCGCAATTTAATTTCCAACTGCACGCCTTTCACGGATTCGGTGCATACATCTGCGGCGAAGAAACTGCACTGCTTGAATCACTTGAGGGCAAAAAAGGCCAGCCACGCTTTAAGCCACCATTTCCTGCGAGCTTTGGTTTGTATGGCAAGCCTACGACCATTAACAACACTGAAACCTTCGCAGCGGTGCCGTGGATTATTCGTAACGGTGGTGCAGCCTACTTAGAAGTGGGTAAGCCCAATAACGGTGGCACGAAGTTGTTCTCGATCACCGGTGACGTTGAGCGTCCCGGCAACTACGAAATTCCCTTGGGTACTCCCTTTTCCAAGTTGTTAGAGCTCGCCGGCGGCATGCGCGGTGGCTCGACGCTCAAGGCTGTGATCCCAGGTGGCTCGAGTGCTCCAGTGATTCCTGGCAACATCATGATGGACACCACGATGGACTATGACGCCATCTCCAAAGCAGGTTCAATGCTTGGTTCAGGTGCTGTGATCGTGATGAACGATACGCGCTGTATGGTGAAGTCGCTTCTGCGTCTGTCTTACTTTTATTTTGAAGAAAGCTGCGGTCAGTGCACGCCTTGCCGAGAAGGTACGGGTTGGCTCTATCGCATGGTGAATCGCATCGAGCATGGCCAGGGTCGCCCTGAAGATCTCGATATGCTGGACTCGGTTGCAGGCAACATTATGGGGCGCACAATTTGCGCCTTGGGTGATGCCGCTGCGATGCCGGTGCGCGGTTTCTTGAAGCATTATCGCGACGAATTCGCCTATCACATCGACCACAAGCGCTGTGTGGTGGCCCCCTATCTCTAAGGTCTGGATAAAGTTATGGTTGAGTTAACCATCGACGGCAAGAAAGTCGAAGTGCAAGAAGGCAGTATGGTGATGCACGCCGCCCACAAGCTGGGCGTGTATGTGCCGCATTTTTGTTATCACAAGAAGCTGTCCATTGCCGCCAACTGCCGCATGTGTTTGGTTGAGGTTGAAAAAGCTCCCAAGGCGATGCCTGCGTGCGCCACGCCTGCGACCAACGGCATGGTTGTGCATACATGCTCTGAGCGTGCCATTGCCGCACAGAAGAGCGTGATGGAATTCTTGTTGATCAATCACCCGCTTGATTGTCCGATTTGCGATCAGGGCGGTGAGTGTCAACTTCAAGACTTAGCCGTAGGCTACGGCGGTTCTACCTCGCGGTATCAAGAAGAGAAGCGCGTCGTGTTCCATAAGGACTTAGGTCCGTTGGTTTCCGCTGAAGAAATGTCACGCTGCATTCATTGCACGCGTTGCGTACGCTTTGGTCAGGAAGTGGCCGGCGTCATGGAACTCGGAATGATCGGCCGAGGCGAGCACTCAGAAATCACAACGTTTGTTGGTCGTTCGGTTGAGTCAGAACTGTCGGGCAACATGATCGATTTGTGTCCTGTTGGTGCCTTGACCTCCAAACCCTTCCGTTATCAAGCGCGCACGTGGGAATTGGCACGTCGCCGCTCCGTATCCCCGCACGACAGCTTGGGCGCCAATTTGGTTGTTCAGGTTAAGGGCGATGAAGTGGTGCGCGTTGTACCGTTTGAAAACGAAGAGATCAACGAATGTTGGATCAGCGATCGCGATCGCTTCTCTTATGAAGGTTTAAGTCAGGACCGCTTGACCACGCCGATGGTTAAAGGACAAGATGGTCAATGGCGTGAGGCTTCGTGGTCTGATGCGCTACAAGTTGCCGCGCATGGCTTGATGGATGTACGTGATGCGTCGGGTGCTGCTCAAGTTGGTGCGCTCGCAACTGAATACGCAACCTTGGAAGAGTTGGCTTTACTCGGTCGCGTGACACGTGGTCTAGGCTCCGAGAATATTGATGCACGTTTGCGCCAGACAGATGCAAAATTTGATGGCGCACTGGGCGGTGCCCCATGGCTGGGAATGCCAATTGCTGAGCTCGATACCTTGGATCGTGTCTTGGTAGTCGGCTCCTTCTTGCGTAAGGATCATCCGTTAATGGCGCAGCGCCTGCGTCAGGCTGCTAAGCGCGGGACACAGATTTCTGCGATCGATACAGCTGGCGATGATCCATTGCTGAAGTTGACCGCGCGTGCAACAGTGTTACCCACTGCGTTGGCGCAAACCTTGGCTCAAGTGCTGGTTGCGCTTGCTAAAACAAAAGGTGCTGAGGTGTCAGCTGCGTTGGCTGGTGTTCAGTCAGATGCAACGGCGCAACAGATTGCGCAAAGCCTCGCTGGTGGCGAGCGCGTTGCAGTGTTGTTGGGCAACACTGCAGTCAATGCACCTGATGCAACCGAGATTGCTGCACTGGCGCAGTCGATTGCACAGTTGTCTGGCGGAAAACTTGGATTCCTGACTGCGGGTGCGAATACCGTAGGTGCGTACTTGGCCGGGGCTGTGCCTGGTCAGGGTGGCAAGTCAGCGGCTGCGATGGTGGCTGAACCTCTCAAGGCTTATATTGTGCTGCACGCCGAGCCTTTGTTGGATATGGATAACGGTGCACAAGCGGTTGCTGCGTTGAAGTCCGCAGAGTTTGTTGTTGCACTGACAGCCTTTGCCTCCGATGCGAGCGAATGGGCAGATGTGATGCTGCCGATCGCGCCCTTTACGGAAACCTCGGGTACTTTTGTTAATGCGCAAGGCACCGCGCAAAGTTTCAAGGGCACTGTTGCACCTCGTGGTCAAACTCGTCCAGGTTGGAAGGTGCTACGTGTTTTAGGCAATGTCTTGCATCTGGCCGGTTTTGATGACGAGACCTCTGAGTCCGTCCGCGATGCAGTGCTGTCGGGTGGCGTGTCTAATCGCTTGTCCAATCAGATCAATGCAGCGGTTGCTGCGGTGAATGCAGGACACAGTGCCGCAGGGACGTTGCAGCGGGTCACAGATGTACCGATCTATCGCAGCGACGCCTTGGTGCGTCGTGCGCCAGCTCTCCAAGAGAGCGGTGCGTCGCGCGCGCCTGCCGCTCGGATGCACGCCCAGACACTGTCGAGCTTGGGTTGTACCGCAGGTGCTTCGGTGCGTGTGAAATCCTCAACAGGTAGTACGACCTTGGTCGCGGTCGAGGACAACACCTTGCCGCTCGGGGCAGTACGTATTGCCGCAGGCTTTGCGCAAACGGCTTCGCTTGGTAGCGCATTTGGTCAACTTCAAGTGGAGCGTGCCTGATGGAATGGCTGAACGTTCTTGAGTCTTTCGGGACTGGTTTAATCGGCGAGACCCCATGGATGGTGGTGTGGACGCTGGTCAAGATTTTGGTCATTGCCGTTCCGATCATTCTGTGTGTCGCATACCTGACATACTGGGAACGCAAGATGATTGGTTTCATGCATATCCGCTTGGGACCGAACCGCGTTGGATTCCGTGGCTTGCTCCAACCGTTTGCCGATGTGTTTAAGTTGCTGACTAAAGAGGTTGTGGTTCCGAGTCAGGCCAACAAAATCTTGTTTATTCTTGCGCCTGTTGTGACCTTGATGCCAGCGCTGGCAGCATGGGCAGTCGTTCCATTTGGACCCGAGATGGTGTTGGCAGATGTCAACGCCGGCCTGATGTATGTCATGGCGATTACATCTATCGGTGTGTATGGAGTGATTGTTGCAGGCTGGGCATCGAACTCCAAATATGCGTTTTTGGCGGCGATGCGCGCTTCTGCGCAAATGTTGTCCTACGAACTTGCGATTGGCTTTGTGCTCGTGACGGTGCTGTTGGTTTCTGGCAGTCTGAACATGACTGAAATCGTCAATGTGCAGACGCGTGGCTGGTTTGCCGACAAGGGATTGAATTTTCTATCCTGGAATTGGTTGCCACTGCTGCCACTGTTTGTGATTTACGTGATCTCAGCAGTTGCGGAAACGAACCGACATCCGTTTGATGTGGTGGAGGGTGAGTCTGAGATTGTCGCAGGCCACATGGTTGAATACTCCGGAATGGCCTTTGCGTTGTTCTTCTTGGGCGAATACGCCAACATGATTTTCCTGTCCTGCATGGCATCGATCATGTTCCTCGGCGGCTGGACACCACCGTTTGAATTTGCACCCCTGACTTGGATTCCAGGTTGGTTGTGGCTTGGCATGAAGACTTTCATCGTGGTCTCTTTATTTATTTGGTTCCGTGCGTCGTTCCCACGTTACCGCTATGACCAGATTATGCGTTTAGGTTGGAAGATTTTTATCCCGCTCACGGGTGTATGGCTGGTGGTTGTGGCGATCTGGATGCAGACGCCCTGGAACATCTGGAAGTAATCCGGCGAGTCGAAGTAAGAAAAGGTATTTATGGAAGCGATCAAGGATTTTTTCGGTAGTCTCATGCTGCTTGAGTTGCTCAAGGGGATGAAGCTGACTGGCAAGTATTTTTTCAAGCGCAAGATTACGTTGCGGTATCCGCTTGAGAAAACGCCTATGTCTCCACGCTTTCGTGGTTTACATGCCTTACGTCGCTATCCCAACGGCGAAGAGCGTTGCATCGCTTGTAAATTATGCGAAGCGGTCTGCCCAGCGATGGCGATTACGATTGAATCGGATCAACGCGAAGATGGTTCACGCCGGACAACGCGTTATGACATTGACCTCACTAAGTGCATTTTTTGCGGTTTCTGCGAAGAAAGCTGCCCAGTGGATTCAATTGTTGAAACACACATTCATGAGTACCACGGCGAGAAGCGTGGTGACTTGTATTTCACCAAAGACATGTTGTTGGCCGTGGGCGATCGTTATGAAAACGACATTGCCCGGAACCGCGCCATCGATGCGCCTTATCGCTGATCGTCAGGACTAGAAGCCAAATGATCTTTACTACTGTTCTGTTTTACGTCCTGGCGCTTGTCCTAGTCGTGGCGGCGTTCCGGGTGATTACGGCCTCGAGCCCTGTTACCGCAGTCCTGCATCTCATTCTCGCGTTTGCGAACGCAGCGATGATCTGGATGCTCTTGGGCGCTGAGTTCTTGGGTCTGCTGCTCGTGCTGGTTTACGTCGGCGCAGTGATGGTGCTATTCCTCTTCGTTGTGATGATGCTTGATGTCAAGATGGAAGAGCTGCGCGCCGGAATCAAAACATATTTGCCGCTTGGGTTGCTGGTTGGCTTGATCATGGTTGCCGAGATGTCTTTTGTATTGGCGACCTCGTGGGGCCAGGTGGGACCCGCCGCTGATTTGGGTGATGACTACAACAACACCCGTGCGTTGGGTGAGTCGATGTACACAGAGTATGCCTTTGCAGTGGAAGTAGGTGCCGTCCTCTTGCTGGTCGGGATGATTGCAGCCATCTCGTTGACGCTGCGCAAGCGTCGCGATGTGAAATATAACGACCCCGCCGCAGCGGTGCGTGTGCGGGCTTCTGATCGCGTTCGACTGGTCGACCTGCCCAGCCAGGAAGCGGTGAATGCTAAATCGGGAGAGCAAGCATGATGACGCTGACCCTGCCACACTTTCTGGTGCTTGGCGCAATATTGTTTGCAATTGGTGTCTTCGGTATTTTTTTGAACCGGCGCAATCTGATTGTGTTGTTGATGTCAGTTGAATTAATGCTGCTGGCCGTCAATATGAACTTCGTCGCGTTCTCGACGTGGATGGGTGACGCGGCGGGTCAGGTATTTGTTTTCTTTATCTTGACGGTGGCTGCAGCTGAAGCAGCAATCGGTTTGGCGATTCTGGTGCTGCTGTTCCGCAACCTCAGCACGATCAACGTTGATGAACTTGACCGCCTCAAGGGCTGATCGGAACACAGAACAATATGTATAGCTCACCTTCACTCTATTTGGTTATCGCCCTGGCTCCGTTGTTGGGTGCGATTTTGGCTGGTTTGTTCGGGACGGGATTTCTCGGACGACAAATCGGTCGACGCACCTCACACATGATAACGATCGCCTTGGTCGCGGTCTCAGCCATCGGTTCAATTTTTGTGCTGTTAGACGTACTCAATGGTTTGCGTTTTGACGGCACGATTTACACATGGTCAATGCTTGGTGATGCCAAGCTCGAGATTGGCTTTTTGATCGATCCGCTGTCTGCGCTAATGATGGTGGTCGTCACATCGGTTTCATTGATGGTGCATATTTATACGATTGGTTACATGGCTGAAGATCCAGGCTACCAGCGTTTCTTTGCGTATATCTCGCTGTTCACTTTCTCGATGTTAATGCTCGTCATGTCTAACAACATGGTGCAGTTATTCTTCGGTTGGGAAGCAGTGGGCCTGGTCTCATACCTGTTGATTGGCTTCTGGTACACACGTCCAACAGCGATCTTTGCAAACATGAAGGCGTTTTTGGTCAACCGTGTAGGTGACTTTGGCTTTGTGCTTGGCATTGGTTTGTTGTTCGCCTATGCAGGCACGATGCACTACGGTGAAGTATTTAAGCAGGCGGATAAGCTGGCAGCGCTGACCTTGCCAGGTACTGACTGGATGCTCATTACGGTTGCTTGTATCTGTTTGTTCATTGGCGCAATGGGAAAGTCGGCTCAAGTGCCACTACACGCCTGGTTGCCTGATTCGATGGAAGGCCCGACACCAATTTCTGCGTTGATTCACGCGGCGACCATGGTGACAGCCGGTATTTTTATGGTGGCTCGTTTCTCGCCATTGTTCGAACTCTCAAATACAGCACTTTCCTTCATCATCGTGATCGGTG
>JACCDO010176169.1_pt1 | contig 36953 bp, 34 predicted proteins | sample 7446101 | NCBI WGS metagenome assembly JACCDO01 (sample SAMN15323440, study PRJNA562643) | freshwater metagenome | isolation source: river surface water | place: USA:Blue River Watershed | collected 2017-08-16 | reverse complement strand
CCCATCATTATCAAAATAAATCGTCCATTTATCACTATTATTTAGTATGGATTGTGCCATTAAAAATGCTGGAATAATTGGAGTCCAATGAACGAGTTCAACTAAATTTAACATAAAAGCATTCGCTGTACGAGCCATTCCAATATCATAGAGAGACGTTTTTGGCGCCGCTTTATTCCACCCCCACGATGGATTTGAAGGAAATCCTATAGAAAACCATTTATTTTCAACAGAAAAATAAGAATTATTGTTTTTTTTAATATTATTATCTACCATTTATTAATAATATTATTATAAAAAACTTTATATAGAAAAGATTATAATTGTATAAAAAAATTATTTCTGTTTTAGGAATCAGATTTTTTTTACATTTATTTGATTATTAAATGTTGAAACACCTATTATAGGCTGTCCAGAATATTGTATATATTGCTGAGCAGCTGGTTGGCCTTTATTTGCGACTAAATTTTTATTATTATTCGCAACTTCCATTTTCAAATTTTTCAAATAAGCTTTTCTGTACTCTGGGGTATTCATTTTATTTATATAATTATTATAAATAAAATTAATGTGTAAGAAATTATATTTTCATTTTTTTTATTTAAAATAGATTATTACATACATCACAATCCTCGCATGTGTCTTCGTCTTCGCTGTCCTCGTCTTCGCTGTCCTCGTCTTCGCTGTCGTCATCTTCGTCTTCGTCTTCGTCATCTTCGCTGTCGTCGTCTTCGTCATCTTCGTCGTCTTCGTCATCTTCGTCGTCATCGTCTTCGTCGTCATCGTCTTCGTCGTCATCGTCGTCTTCGCTGTCCTTATCGACAACGCAACACTCTCCCTCCTTTTGACAATCATTACACTCCTCCTTTTCAAAGAATTCCTCGGCAACATCGTCCAATAATTTATCCAAATCCTGCTTTTCTTCAGATAATCCTAGAATTTTATTTCGAATACATAATGTATGTAAAAAATGCGAACATGGTGTAATAACATATTCATTGTTCTCAATCTTATTCTTACAAAAAGTACATTTAATATTAAATTCGGAGATATCACGCTCCTCATCTTCTTCTGATTCATCATCATCAGATTCATCGTCATCTTCTTTATTCAATAAATCTTCAGATATATTTGGAAATATCTTTTCGCAAAAATTTTGAACTAAATTTGTGAAATTATTCTTTTCATCCTCACTAAATGACATTATTATATATTATATCTAATATATTTAATTCCAAATTAATCCGCTTTATGCTCTAAATAAAATATTTCATCGAAATTAATAAATTCCATATCTTTTCTTAAATAATCCGTTTTCATGCCCTTATAATCAGATGTCCAAATTTTAAATATGCAATTATTTATTTTCGGACTCACCGACAAACCATTTATTTTATTATCATACCCACCATCTTTTGTTATATTATTTAAACATAAATAAAAGATTATTTTTGTCCAATAATCAAATGAATCTTTTTTTGTTAATCGCATTGACCAGTATCCGCCATGAATATTGCTTTTATCCTCATAAATTGGATTTATACCATCCTTCATAAAAAAGAACATGCCATGTGTTATATTCTTTATATTATGAATCATAAATAATAAATCACTATAATTAACTATATTCATCACTTTTGTATAACTTTGTAATGACCAATCATTATCATTGACATTGTGAAACCATAATGTCCATTTATCTCTTAATTCAAAATCTGTTAATTCCATAATATTTATATTTAATATTATTTAATTTCACTTTAAATTAATTTTATTTTAATATTGACAAAAGTGTATCATATTTTTCAGAATATCCGTGTGCTATTCTAACCTTTGACCTGTTTGACGATGTATCCTGGCATGTATTAATTTCTCCTCTGCAATACATGCAAATTGGGATTTGATACGTCGAAAAATCCATCCATTTATCATAACAAATTTTATGCACAATATGTTTACACTTAAAAAATAGAATGTCATTTGTCGTATTTATCTTTTCACAACATATAAAACATCCATCTTCAATCATATCTGAATTTATAGCTTCGTGCTCTTTACAACAATAAAATTCATTAGAATTAATTCTTTTTCTACACTTTTTCGTAGCTGAAATATAACCTTTGCATCGATTCATTTTTACATATAATTATGTAATTATAAGCTTTAAATTAGTTTATTTTTAAGATTTTTTTAATATATTTATATACTATATAATGGTTGCATTCTTCTTTCATAATAAATTATCTAATAGTGAATTACTAAAAAAAATAAGTCCAAATTTTGATATTACTGATGGATATATAATCATAGAAAATTATGATTCTGAAAATGATATTTTAACAATTAGTAATAAAAATGAAAATAATAATACAATATTATACGGAAAAATAGTTAAGTTCTCTAATATGAAATTAGAAGTTATATTAGAAAAATTAGGCTATGTCGAGGAATGTAAGTTAAATACAATTTGGGCAAATAAAAAATTTGGCGGAGTTTGCAAGACATACATTATTTCATAACTTTCGGCTCAAAATAATCGTCTGTAAATTCCTCTTCAATAAAATCATTTTCCCCATCTTTGGTTAATTCTTCAGAGTGAATGTTATTTACATCATTATTATCATTTATTATTTTTTCGGAGTTTTCTCTTTGTTCATTATTATTATTCTTATAATCTTGAGAAAATGCACCCTCCGGTAAACTGTTATCATCCTCCAAATAATATCTTTTACCAGACTGTTTTAATTGTGTTTTAACTCTCTTTTTATCTCTACTTCTATCTATCTTTCTCTCTTTACCTGACATTATTAATATATAATATATTATAAAAATTATTTTATATTACTATATTACTATATAGTTTATATAAAATCCCTATGTCCAAAAGATACTTCATCATACCTCGCACGCTTACAAAATATTTCGAACGCACGAAGTATTTCATTCGCTTCGCCAGTTATACCAAAATAATGCATATAGTTGCCTACGGTACTACACGTGAATGTTAACTTCTTATCTCTACTATAAAAATGAAAACCTTTTAAACAATCATTAAACTTATTTTTTTCATTAACTATTCGTAATAAATTTTGTTGAGTATCAATATTCAAATCTTTACAAAAATCAAAAAAATTATCAACTGCACATTTATCTGCACCAAACTGTAAATATTCTTCACAATTATTGTCAATACCGTCTAAATAACTAAATAAAAGGCGTGCTTTACTGTCCATTGTCCCATCAAAATAACTTTTTACAAAAGATGTTATATCCTTTTTTATGGATAAAAACACATTTTCATCTATATTAAAAAAATCCAATACTTTTTCCATTTTCCATTTAAAAATATGATTATTTAAAAATATTTATAAATATATGTTAAATATTCATTTATAAAAAAATAAAAGAATCAATTTTTTTATTATTTTTATTATTATTATTATTATTTCACATATAATGAATTTATCGATGTTATATCACGAATTAATAAACTCGTCGAATTCTCCATCTTTTCACACAAGTCATATCTTTTCATCGTCATACATATATCTTTTAAATTATCACATACATTATTTAATCGCATAATTGCTTTCACAAAATTGCCATCATATACACTTGTAACATTATAAATATCCTGAATTGTTCCACCATCTGCCCAAATATAAGCTGGTTCCACAAAATCCAAGTATAAATTATAATCACTCTGTATATATAATCCGCACTGCTCCTCTTTCGAAATAAAATATTCGCCCAAATTCTTCATTTTATTCAGAACAGCACGCACTTTACCAGGAACGTTCAAATCACTGATGTATTTTTCACCCGAACCACCATCCTTTTCATTAATAAAGGCCGATAATATTGCCACAATCTCGGGGAATGACATCTCGTCCAAATAACCTCGTGAAATCATTTCCGTAAAGAGCAACTCCTGACAATCATTTATACAACTCGCAATTACACCCTTTGGTAAAATTTTCATATCATTGGGATCAATATAATTCTCCTCTATAAGAATATCCTTTATTTTATGAATATTTATATTCAAAATATTGGAACAGTATGAAATATCTTCAGCATTCTTCTTGAGGTTATCCTTCTTATGAATATATGTTTTAAACTTTTCATAATGATTTTTGAAAGTTTTATCAAATTCTATCTCCTTCTTCTCGTTTTCAAGCTTCTGTCTATCCTTATTTTTTAGAGTAAAGAATCGGTCCCCTAGCTTCTGCACAATTTCATAATAACGTCTGCATCTTTCAATTTTATCCAATGGAATAACAATTGATGATATAGACTCCTCTATCTCCTTTGCCTCGTTCGAAAGAACCTGAATCTCCTTTGCATACTCCGTTTTAATTAACGTATTTTCCAAAATTTGATTTAGCTTATCTTGGTCCATTAACATCGATTTTAAAACAAATTGATACGATAAACGGAAACGTGATTGGATATATGGACTCTTCCCGGTCATTAATCCCCTCATCTCAGTCTCGCTAAATAAATCATTCGTAGGAAGAAGGATAACTGTGCCAAATTTATCCAGGCCACGTCTACCGGCCCTTCCACTCATTTGCAAATATTCGTCTGTACGTAGAGCACGCATCCCTCCATTTGTAAATTTCTCCAATTCACTGAAAAGAACCGTCTTTGTAGGCATATTTACACCAATTGCAAAAGTCTCTGTGGCAAAAAGCACCTTCACCAACCCTTTACTAAATAAAATCTCAATAATCTCCTTTAATATTGGAATTAATCCCGAATGATGATAAACAGCACCTTTGCGGATTTGGCAAAGAATATCCTGGTATTGTGGCAAGATTTCGTACGTTGACTTGTAATCCTTCATATAATGATTAAATATATTCTCTGCCTCGGCTGTCTCCTCGTGTGTTAACAAATTGCGCCTAACCATGTGGCACAACTCCTCACACTTTTTGCGCGAAAATTTGAAAAACAGAGCAGGTGTATAATTGTGCTCCACTAAAAAATCAATCAATTTGTCCATCAACTTATTAATTTCATACCTCTTATACTTGTTTTTAATTACATCATAATTCTGAAATTTACCGTTTTCACTCATAACCTCTACCAAATTCCATCGCATCTCATCTTTGCCCACCTCATTCTGAAATTGGGTGCCTTTCCAGAAGTAATGTTTTAACGGAACTACACGATGAGAGGTTGGAATCAAATTAATTGGCTTGTCCTTTATATTACCTACCCATGAAGCGAAAGATTCAGGGCGGTCAATTGTGGCCGATAACATTACCAAAGTAATTTCGCGCGGAAGTAGAACAATAACCTCCTCCCAAACTTTGCCACGGTCAGGGTCATTAATATAATGAACCTCGTCAAAAATAACAGCACCAATCTCACTAATTTCCAAATTAATAGAATTCGTATTAATAATTTCTGACGAATTTTTATAAAGCATATTACGCAAAATCTCAGTTGTCATAATAATACACTGTGCATCTGGATTCATTTTAATATCCCCTGTTAAAATACCAACACTGTCAAACTTTTCCCGGAATTCGGCAAACTTTTGATTCGATAGTGATTTCGTAGGTGATGTATATATCACTTTTTTACCATTCCGAATACATTCAGCAATAGCATATATGGCTAAAACCGTCTTACCAGAGCCGGTGTGTGCCGTAATCAAAACATTCTCTTTTTTATAAATACGATAAATTCCTTCCTTCTGAAAATTATCTAGCTCATATGGAAATTTAAATGCAATATCCTCCTCTGGAATTTCTCCTGGAGCTTCAGTTGTAAAAATATTTACTTTACTCATCTTATAAATTATTTATAATCGTCTATTTAACTTTATATACTAAATAAAAATAATCTTCAATTTTATTTTTATTTTTAAAAATAACAAAATTATTGAAAATAATTTATTATATATGAATATTATATATGAATGCGTTTGTATTAATTCATTTTGGTGATAAATTGAAATATTTAGAATTAGAAATCTACACTGCAATAATGCTTCGAAAAAATACAAAAAATGATATAATTTATTTATATTCAATAAATGATACGCCCCGCAAATATGTAGAAATTATGAAAAAAATATGTAATAAAGTAATTAGGTACAATGATTTAGGTATAACATATAATATAAAAGGATATAAATCACTATATACGCATTTTAATACGTTAAGAACGTGTAATTTTATATATGCATATAAATTGGTAGAATATAATAAAATATGTATCATAGAATCGGATATGATAATATTAAAAAATATAGATGACATATTTGAATTAAAAACACCTGCAACATTAACTTATTATAATATAGCGAATATGCTCGATAATTGTAAAATAAAAATAGACAAACAGAAATGTATTCAAGAATGTAATATAAGAAGTAATATAAATGGTGGTGTACTATTAATAACCCCGTCTTTAACCAAGTATAATTTATATCTAAATAACATAAAAGCGGTAATCGAGAATAAATGTATTTTCCCAAATGAAACACTATTTTTGATATCAAATGAAATTATATATAATCTACCTTATAAATATAATGGTGTCCAATATCAATTATTGGAATATGCAAATCATTTCAAAATTAATATGAAAGATTATTTGTCAATTGTTCATCTAAATAATAAAGAAAATAAACATATCGATATAATTCGTGATAAGTATTTAGAAAAAATAAAAAAAAAGAATTTTTTATTATATTATTTTATAAATATATTTAAAAATACATACTATGATAAGTACAATGAAAGGATTAAAAAAATATTAGATAAGATATGAACATATCGTTATACTTTGCATAAATCGTTAAATAATTTTTCATTATTATTCCGAAGAGCATACATTAATGGTGTATCCTCATACCTATCTTCTATAAATGGGTTGGCACCGTGGCGTTTTAACAGAAGGGCTATTTTGTCGTTTCCACCGTGTCCACATGCATAATGAAGAGGCGTACAACCCTTTTCATTGCGAAAATCTACGAGTGCACCTTTTCGAATTAAATCGAAGACCATTGAAATGTTGTTGTAAAATACAGCATAATGTAATAGGGAACAATTATTTTTATCTAATAAATAAATAACATCTTCATTTTTCAGGGATTCTGTAAAATAATGATAATTACCTTCCATTATTGCAAAGTGTATTTTGGAAAGATTAATCTGTTCTAAAATAGTATTACGTAAAGGTGGTATATCTTTTAATTCTTTCATTTTTAAGGTGAAAATATGAATATAATATATATAACATATTGTACAACTTTATGAAATTTAAACAATCATTTTTTTATTAAAAAATATAAAATTGATGGTTCATTTTCATAATAATTTTTAAATATATTAAATAATATCTATATTTTATAGTCTTAAAAAATGACAGAATTTATTCCAGACAAGTTTAATGACAAAAAGTTTGATCAGAATCTTTTAGCAGCTTCTGAGAACAAGGAAAACCTTGTAGAGGCTAAAAAAGAATGGGGCCATTTTGGACATGAAAAAAGTCCACAGAAAAAGACGTGTATTTGTAATCATAAAATAACAAATGTTGAATATTTTCTAAATTTACAGAATGGTGCCATCATATGTTGTGGTTCTGTCTGTTGTAAAAAATTTAATTTTGACACTACAAAAGAGATAGATAATCATGTGTTGAAAGAGATTTTGACATTAAGAAAGCCTTATGGTATTGACTATAAACAATTTGCGACTATCCAAGAATATTTGGCTTATGCAAAGGACGAATTGGCACAATTCATGGCTAAGAAGATTGAATCGGCAAAATTTGACGACCTTGTTCTTATGCTAGAAAATATTGTGAATATTCAGGCATCATTTGGCGTAGATACTTTTAATACACATATTGACTTGATAAAAGTGAAAATTGTGGAATTCATTCCATCTTATCTTGAAGATGAAATGTCAAAAGATGTATCCTCTATTTTTGAACAAATAACTAAATTAGGGAAATTATCGGCTCATTATGGAATTCCTAAAACGAGTCCTGAAATATTCAAGACCGCTATTTCAAAAATTGTTGACTATTATGTTAGCGAAAGAGGTTATTCTGGAGATACGACTGTTCCATTTCAAGCAAAGATTGATAAAATACTTCTGAAAATTGAAGCGATTAAAAGAATACATAATAAAACTATGTTTTTAAAAGATTTTTTTATCGAGATGAACGAGAAGCTTAAAAAGAAGATTCAGAGTATCCGTGATGCGAATTTTGCTAGAGATAAAGCAGCATGGGAAAGGAAAAAAAAAATTTCAAATTGGAAACATAGAAAGGACCCAATTTAAAAAATTAGATATAAAATATTTTATAATATATAATATTTTATAATATATAATAATATATAATATTTTATAATATATAATATATATTATTCATACCTAAAAATGAACTTTTTTAGATTTTTTTCATTTGTATTATTATCTACAAAGAATAAACCAAATATGATGTGTAAACCATGTTTTCCAAAATTTGAATTTAATGAGAAAATTATGATGGAGACTATCTTGGTAAATTTATAAGTTTATGTAAAACCAGAAAATCGTCCCATGTATAAAATAACTTATACTTAGAATAGTTTCGATAACATTTATCAATTGATATAATTGACTCTATCTTTTCTCGTATCTCTTTATAGTATCTTTTAATAGATTGTTCATTATAATTAAAATATTTAAATAGAAAATAGATAAATATCTTCTGCTCTCTTCTGTATAATGTTCGACGCTTTTCCGAACGAGCATTTATTTTCGGCGAAGAATTGATTATATAAATATCATTATTATTAATAATTGAGAAGCAGATATTGTTTATTATTTCTAATATAATTCCCTTAATATCAATGTTTTCCCCAGATTCGTCCAATATATATGTTTCAATATCATTCTTTAAATTTTTTATATCATTAATAAAATAATAATCGATGATATCATTTATTGTATTTTTCATTAAAACAAAATTATCTATATTCTCAGATAATCCATGTCGAACATAAAACGATTTTTTAAATATGTTAAAAATTAAATATTTAATCTTATCCGAATTTTTTTGAAAATATTCAAAATTATCTTTGTAAAATATCTTCTCAACCGTATTATAATTATTATTTACAGTATCCAAATTATTCAAATCAATCATAATATCATCAATCGAAAAAACATTATCTCCATTTTTGTTTAAAAATAAATTATATTCACTATCAATAATTTTTGATATATTTTTCAATAAATAATTTTTATACATTAATATATCATGATATTGGAATGTAATAAAATATATCTTCTCATTATTTGCATCCGACCCTTTCAATAATAAATCCCTAAATTTTATGAACTCTTCCCAACTCATGTTTTTGCAAAAATAATTTTTCATAATCTTTTCCATCTCCTCTTTGCCCATGTTTAATTGAACAATATGGTAATATATCTTTGATATATCACTTATGTAATTATACTTATATGGGAGTGAAATCCACCCATTTTCAATAGCTAGGAGATGAGACTTTAGAAATTCTACCAATTTATAATAAGAGCCCTCCTGCCGAACAATATTCGCCAAGTAAACAAAACCCTCCCTTAATGTGTAAATATTTGTTCCATCAATCATATCAAATTTATTGTGCAATGACATAAATTCAACTGATACGGATATTCGAATATCCTCCTTGCTATAATTATTATAATCAAGGTTGAGACCATAACTACTCGATTTTGCAAAAATTTTATTCTCCAAATTTGTCATCTGATTTATAATAAAATTTGTATGATATTTGTGAATAAAATTAATGCATCTAGTATCAATGAGAAACTGCAACTCCAAATCCGATTCATACTCCTCCTTCGCAATTAGAAATTCACTCTCCATTAAGATTGAATGAATAATATAAAATTTATTCAAATTAATATCAACGTGATTTTTTGACGGATATTCAAATATTATCTCAATACTATTATTATTCTCCCTGACATTTGAAACACTTGAACCAATCATATTTTGCAACATATTCAAACTAACATCAATATTATATTTACTATTACTGCCCTGATTATACTGAATTACTATTTTTTCAGCGCCCAACTTCTCTGATATTTGGCAAAATGTACGGAGCTTAAACTCCATCTTCTTTAAAACATAATTGTTAAAAGGGATAAATAACTCCTGATTTGATAAAAGAATCTTTTTATAAAAAACGCCCGGCTCAATCGAATTTTCATAAAAATGGAGCTCTTTCATCTTCTTTAAAACAAGAAAACGAAGTTTATCTTCGTTTATCACCTCCTTGTAAAATATATCTTTCACCTCTTTTGGAGATTTTTTTATAAAAATATTAAATAATTGTATGATATTAACAATCTTGTTTTTATCCGAATATTTTAAATAAACAATCTCATATTTATCATAATAGGATAACAAATCTTTCTTTAGATTAAATAAACTCTTCGTAAAAAATTTGGATGTTAGAAAGATAATGTAATCATTGAAAAAGATTTTTATAATATTTATGATATCTATATCATTATCATATAATAATGATAAATTATACTTTTTATCGGTCGGTATAAAAATATCAAATATTTGATATATTTTTTTACGAAATTTATCAGACATTTCAATAATTATACAAAAGATTAAAATTTGGAAATCTTCGTTTCAAAAAATTCCAATGCATTTTCAATGGCCTGGTCCATATTGAAGTATTTATAATTTGCTAAACGACCCACGAAATGAATACCCTCCTCCTTTTCGGCCATCTCCTTATATTTTTGATATAAAGATAAATTGCGTTCATTAGGGACAGGATAATATGGTTCGCCCTCATCACATGTCGTTTCACCAACAATAATTGTATGCGGCGATTGTTGATTTAGAAAATGTTTGTATTCAATAATTCGAGTATATGGCACCTCATTTCCGGGATAATTCACTGCACCACACGGTTGATAAAAATTCATATTCATATGCCTCTCTATGTGAAAATGAATACTTCTATACTCTAAATTTTCGAAACCTCTGTCTCTAAAATATGTATCAATTGGACCGGTATATATAATCGGAATATTCGTTAAATCATTATCTTCCCGAAACTTGAAGAAATCCGTATTTAGACAATATTCAATCAGCGGATTATCCAAAATTTTCTCGAAAAAAGCAGTATATCCATTTTCCGGCAATGCCTGATATTTATCTGAGAAATATCTTGTATCGAAATTTGCTCGAATCGGAATTCGCTCTAAAACAGATTTATCCAATTCATTCGGATATTTGTTCCACTGTTTAAAAGTATAATTTTTAATCATCTTCTCATATAATACCTCGCCAATTCGTGATTTTGCCATCTCTTCGCTGTTCTGAATACTATCATACTTTACTTGATTTATGGAGAGCCACTCTTTTACATCATTTTCATTTTCTAAGTTTTCGTCTAAAAGTTCATTTATGGTAGTTATATTAACCGGAATACTAACAAAGCGGTCGTCTACATAAGACAATACTTTATGTTCCCATCTCTTCCATTTAGCAAACTTGTTGATATACTCCCATACTCGTTCACTATTTGTGTGAAATAGATGAGCACCATATTTATTCATTAAAATTCCGGTCTCTTTATCAATATAATCATAGCAATTTCCACCAATATGGTCTCGACTCTCTAAAATTAAAACTCGGCGACCTAGGGTACTGGCAATTCTTTCTGCAATCACTACACCACTCAATCCGCATCCTACTACTAAATAATCAAAATTCATATATATTTATGTTTCTATTTAACTCTATTTTAATATAATTTTCTTTTTATTATCATCCTCCATAATTTCCAAAAAATGAATACGTTCTGTTTTTTTGCTTTTTCTACCAAACGCCTCTGACATTGCAGTATCAATACATAAAACTTTTCCACTAAATTTGCGTTTTATTCCATTCTCTTGTGGTGTATGTCCAACAATCATCTTATCAATATCATATTGTGCAAATACATAATCCAAATTTCTCTCGGCCAATAAATGCTTCTGTATAGTAGAATCCGCTGAATAGGATCTGTTCCATAAAACACTATTATCGTCTAGAAATAATTCATAAAAATATTTTTGATTTAAATGTCCTCTATTACCATATAAGGCATCCCGCATTATAAAATTAATATTTTCTATAGTATATTTTTTCGCTATATTTACACTTATACCACCGTGGCAAAACAGATTTTTACCAATTTTGATAACTGGATTCCATGCACATGCCAAATATTTGCTAAATGTATTCCCTAACTCGAAATACTCCTTCCTCTTTTCGGGGGAACCGAAATGCATAATTCCCATCGGTGATACATAATCGAACATTCCTAAAATATTCATTAGCTCATGATTACCAATAATAGGGTGAAATCCACCACCACTCTGATAAGATTCTAATTGAAGCTTTAGAATAAGAGCAATTATTTTAAATTCGGAATCTTCGTCATCATTATCATAATTTCTTGGCTTTCTATCTAAAATATCACCTATCTGTACAACATGTGTATCTCCACCTATCCATTTCAAATCGTCGTTTACAAGATTCGCTCTTTTTAATACTAATATAAAAGCGACATAATCACCATGAATATCACCAATGGCTATTATACGTTTACATTTTGGATAAACACCCTTTTGATAATATTTAAAAATTTCATTATGATTTACTCTCATCTATTATTAATCAATAAAAAAATATTGATAAATATTTTAAAAAGATGATTAATTAAATATTTTTTAATTTCATTCATTTCATAAATTTCGTAATTAATCATTAAAATTTGCAAATATATTCGTATTTGTTATAAATCCATCATGTACTAATAGATAACACATTATTCCTATAATATTATTCTTCTTTTGTAAAACTGCGTTTTTGCCACCCTCTATGACTAAACTATCGGGAACATTTGCAAACTTATATTTATCATAAATGCAGCCAAAAATAAGTGGAATGACAAACCACATATCATAACCCAAATGTTTTAAAACAACTAAGAAATGACTCATACTATTTATCTTTCCAATATTTATATTATTATCCAAATCACTTGTGAACATCTTTGATGTATGATATTTTTTGCAAAGATTTACGATTATTTGTTTGGAAGTAAATTTTTTCTTATATGTTAGTTGCATCCCGAGCCGCTTCAATGGGTTCTCTATCTTTTTATCAATTATCATTAATGTTTCAAACATTGCATATGCGGTTGAATAATATTTGGACCCCCATTGATTCTTCTCAAATATATAAACCTTGCTTATCACTTGAGTCAATGTATTCAGATTATCTTTAAAATGTTTAATATACTCAACTAATTCTGTTTTTTTACATTTATGAAAATCGATAGTCGGTGTCATGAAAAATAGACATGCCCGATAATTACTGAAAATATAAAATGAATTTTTAATCATCTGTAAAAAATTTGGATATGAAACTATATCAAAGAATAATTTTATCCTCTCTTCATCGTTTCGTATATTTATCTTTTCCCTCTTTTCTAAATAATATTTATAAAAATGACCTAATTCAGTATTCATAAAGAATACATTTTTTACATACTCTTTTACAATAACATCCGTTTTATTTAAACATTCTATAAATTTCTTCTTATTTTTATTTAATTGTTGTATTACAATCTCCTTCAATGGTGAATATTTCATCGAGTAAATAACTTTAAAAAAAAATAAATAAACAGAAGGATTATTTAAATAATTATAATATTTTTTAAATTCTTGATTATGATATTCGCAAAAATTTGTTATTTTGAACTCTTTCATAATTCTACTATTTATTACTTAGATTTTTATATTTAATTTTATTAGTTCATCAATAAAATTTAATTCCGTTGAATTAGTCTGAATGTCATTATCTTCTTGGTTGGTGTCGATGTTATTGTCGTCTAGCCCGTCTTCGATATTATTATCCTCGATATTGTCTTCGATTTTATTATCGTCGAGCACGTCTCCGATGTTCTCTCTGTCACGACTCTCTTCGGGAATATCATTTTTGACCAAATCCTTTGAAATATAATAATCGTAAAAATCTTTTATATTTTCAAATCTCTTTGCCCCCAATATTCGAAAATCCTCCTCTAATAAATAATTCACTGTACTAAGAGAGGTCTGTCCATAATATGTATAAAATTCATTGTGCTCTCTAACATTCATCTGTTTTTTAACCTCATGAATAATATTTTTAAATCCAATCTTATAAAGAATCTTCGTAAAATCCTCCTCTAAATTTTCAAAATTTCCAATAAAATCAACCCCAATTTTCCCTCGCTCATTTATAATATTCCGTACTTGTGGCATAAATACATGAATATATTCAACATCATTGCAAGTATTCTTTAAATCTAAATAATTAGGAAAGGGTATCTTATATCGATTCACATGATTCCAACCGGAGATAATTCTATCATAAGGATTCCTAACAAAACAGAATTTATAATATGAATCCCACTTTTGAGGTGTCATATTCATTTTTTTATTTATATAAGGGGACGTTTTGAAATAAATAAGAACACCGTGCATTTTATTCTCGTAATTTAAATATTTAGTCGTTTTTTTCTTATTCAAACAAAATGTATCATGGTCTGGTCGGCGAATATAATAATTTGTAAAACCGTAATATTTCTTCAACATATAAGAGATATAAGTCCCACCCGTTTTATGAATATGAATAAAGATTGCTTTCATATCATGATTAATACTACACATTATTTTTTCCAAATATAAAAAATATGGCGTTAAAACAAATTATTTAAATTATTTTTATATTTTAAGTTATGTCATTCGAATTATCATTCGACTCTGAAAAAATAGAACATCCAAATGATTTAAAAATAGTATTAAAAGAACATCAACTCGCAATGACAAAAAAATGTATTGATATTGAAACTTTCAAAATGTGCAGCTTTGGTATAATGAGTGATAAACCGGGAACTGGAAAATCGTATGTCATTTTGGCTCTTATACATCATTTTAAAAAACTTGTTGGCCAAAAGGTTAACTTAATTGTTGTGCCTCAAAATATTATTACTCAATGGTGCTCTTATATTCATAATTTCGGTGATAACTTATTTCGTGTAAAAATGTTTATTAACTATTCTGATATTCTCGATTTATATAACCAAGAGACAAAAATATTCGATTATGATATTATTCTCACAACGTCCCTATTTTATCACTCTATTGCAACAACTATTAATAGTAATCTTTATGGAATTGAAAGGGTATTCTTCGATGAAATAGACAGTATTTCCTCTTTACTACAAGTAAAAATGAATGCCAATTTTATTTGGTTCGTATCCGCCTCATTCAATACTATCGATTTGGGTGTCTACAAAAATAATATTGATTTATCTTTAGTCGATTATATTACATGTAAATGCACAAGTGAATTTATAGATTATCAATTTTCACTTATTGAACCAAATTATCATAAAATTATTTGCAAAAATATTTATTTAGATAATATTTTAAATGGTATATTAAGCAGTGAAGAGTTCAAATTACTAAATGCCCGTGATTATTCTAAACTCCGCCGAAAATTCCATAATAAAATTGCAAAGAATGAGGTGGAAGCGATCGATTATTTAATCAAAGATATTATTGAAATCATAGACACTGATAAAATGCGTATTGAAGATTTAGAAAAGGTAATCGGTCATACAGAGGACTCCATAAAATTAGAAGATTTAAATAAACAACTAACAAAGAGAAAATCATCTCTTGAATATAATTTACATAAGATTGAATTAATCAAAGACCGTCTTAAAACGAATAATTGTTGCCCAACATGTTATACCGAATTCAAAGATGTTGATAAAAAGGTCATATCACCCTGTTGCAAAAATATGATATGCTATACTTGCGTAGATAGTTGGTGCAATAAAAATAAAAAAGAATCGTGTATATACTGCAATAAAGATGAGACGAAATTGGAAGATTATGTTATTGTTAAAAATTCGGATGATGAGAATGCGGAGAATATGAAATGTATGATTTGTGATATGGGAATAGAATCCGCGGAAAAACAGTATTATGGAGATTGTTGTAAAAAGATTGTTTGTAAAGGTTGTGTCGATGAGTGGTATAATAAATTATTAAAATCGGAATGTCCAATTTGCAAAAATAATTTTACCACCTTTTACGACTTTAAAAATCAGAAAGAGCACGAAGAGAAAATTGAGAATCTTAAAAAAGGTTTTAAATATATCCAAAAATCCAAAATAGATTTTGTTGATTATTTTATTTTAACAAAAATTATAAATAATGACTCGAAAATTATTATTTTTTCCGATTATATAAATTCCTTTATTGATATAAAAAAAATGTTTGACGAATATCAAATAAAATATATTGAGCTAGATGGCGGGAATATAGAGATGATAAATAAAAGTGTAGAAGAGTATAAGAGTGGAACAACAAATGTACTTATGTGTAATTCAAGTTTATATGGATGCGGTATGAATATGGAATTTGCAACAGATATTCTCTTTTTCCATAAGATGAATTCTGTTATGGAGAAACAGATAATTGGTCGATGCCAGAGATACGGTCGTAAAAATGTGCTAAATGTTTGGTATTTACTTCATGAAAATGAATCGGACCTAATTATTAAAAAACATAACGATGATAATAATTTAGGATTCATATTTAATGTAGAACCACAATTTGAAACATATAATTTGGACGAAAGCATTGAGAATTATACATTGATAGAATAAAATAGATTTGAATAGAATTAGTTATTTTTTTTATATAATTATATTGAGTAGAATAATGAAAATATATCATAATTCTTGGGTAGATGATACCTTTAAAAAGGATGGAAATTATATTTACAATAATTCTGGAAAATATGGTACATGCGAATTTATTTTTGATTTTTTAATAAAAATAAATTGGGAGAATAATGAGAATAATTCTGAATATTTTTTTACAAATGATTGGGAAATATATTATCAAGAGACTGAAAAATTTATTAAAAAAAATAATGACTTATACGAATATATTTCTATAAATAACTCCTATTGGAATGATATTTGTTTATTAAATAAAACAAACAAAAAAATATACAAAAAGAGTAATTATTATCAGTTCGGAGATTATACGTTCGAGGAAACATCTAATAAAAATATTTTGACCATAAAATGGAATGGATTAGGTGAGGAGTCATTCATATTTCATACATATTATAAAAAATATTATTCATTCAATTATTTTTATAAATTATATGAAAAAATTTATATCATTGATACGGAAAAAGATTACTACTTATGTAATGAAAGCAAAGAATTATTTGATATATCTCTCTACCATAAAATAAAATATAAAGATATCTATCTCATCGAAAATAATATTTATACATTTAAATCTACTCAATATTTTTTAAAATCAAATAAATCTAAATTTAATATTATTGATGAATATAATAATCATATTAACAATATTATTTTAAATGATGAAAATATAATGTATCATAATAAATTATTTGATTATAAGATTCATTCTGATCTGAGCGAACTCGTTTTAACAAAGAGAGTTGTGTTTAAAAGATATATTGAAGATAATTGTGAGTATTATTGTGAAGAGAATATCTATAATGAAATATTCAATGACGTATATTTAAATAAATATGATGATTCTGAACCATCTAAACATCATATTCAAAAAATTATTCTTCATTTAGATAAAAATATTTTTTATGACGATAAATTTACAATAATAGGAGAATATATATTTCAAGAGAATGAATTAGTATTATATTATTCTGAAAATGATAAAAATAGTAAAAAAAAAATTTCATATAGAAAGTTTGATAAATCACGAAATAATTATAATAATTATTACCAATCTTTTGATGATTATATGAATATAACTTTACATTTTTGGAATGATTCCGATATTAAAAATACATATTTTATAATTATAAATTATAAAGATTTATTACAATGTGGCATAGATTTTGTTGAATACTTAATTGAAAATAATAAGAATATAATAGTCATAGATAATATTAAAAATAGAGAGGTATATAAAGATTTAAATAAATTTAATATCATCTATTTTGAAAATGATGAACAGTATCATAAATTAACAGAATTAATATTGGAATGCCATATTATATTTAATAATAATATTCAATCTATAAATCCATTGTCATTCATAAATCCAGATAAAAATTCAATTGAAAAATGGAAAGAGATAAATCCTCAGTATGATTTAAATGAAGTTTATAATGAAGTTTATAATAAAATTCCTAAAATTTTTCATTTTATTTGGATAGGTAAAAATACAATGCCACCAGTATATTTAGAATATATTGAATCATGGATTAAATTACATCCAGATTATCAATTTTGTATATGGAATGATGATAATATTCCAAAATTATTAAACCAAGATTTATATGATAGTGCCACACATTATGCAATGAAGGCCGATATTTTAAGATATGAATTATTATATGTTTTTGGCGGAATATATATTGATTGTGATTTTTGGTGTATTCGAAGTATTGACAAGTTAATACGCGATTTAAATTTAAAAGGATTTAGTGCATATGAATCAGATGAATTTATTGCCATTGGTATTATGGGTTTCAGAAGGGGTCATGATTTTTTACTATATCTATTAAATAATATTGAGTTCAACATATTTAAACGGGTCAAAAATAATCAAGGCGGGAGTGCTGTACCAGATTTAACTGGTCCAAAATATTTTACACACTGTTGGCTAGAGTATATTAAAAAGGGTTCGGCCGATTTAATCAACAGTTTATACGCTTTTTCACCAGAATATTTTTATAAATATACTTTCCAAGATAAAATGTCTGGTAGAAATGTTTCCATCGATGAAAAAAAAAGTTATGCAGTTCATATGTGGGGATACTCGTGGAAAACCAAAGATACTCAGTTGAATGATACATCTTATCATATAAAACAGAATAATATTATGAATCTAAAATTGAAAAATCTTATTTCGGGAAAATCGGATTTTAAATTTGATCCGGTAATAAATCACAGCGTTCCAAAAATTATACATGTAATTGGTTTATTCTTTTCAGGAGGTATTGAAAGATTAATATACTATTTTGATAAATATGGAGATAAGGATAAGTATAAATATTATATTTTGTGTTACGGTTTTGGAAACAAATCGTATTACAAAATAAACGATATTGATATCTATTCATTTGACGGAGACCATCAAAAATTAAATACATTTTTACAAATAATTAATCCAAATATTATTATTGACCACTATTCTTTTTATACAAATGAAAATAAAATTACATATTCCAATATAAATTTTAATAAAATTATTTATTTCATACATTCTGCAATATTATATAATAAAAATATTGATTTTTTAAGTGTTCATAAGTGTATTCATCTATATGAAGAGCCTGAGAAGGAGGCCTCGTGGAATAGAATAAGGGAAAATTATTATGTTTCATTGGGATGCGATATTGTGGAAAATTATTCTGATATGTTAAAAAATAGTATATTGATAGATAAAAAAAGAAAAATGAATATATCGATTGTTGGGAGAGTTACTGAAGAGAAAATCCCATTACGATTTTTTAAATTATTATGCGAGTTATCATTATTAAAAACAATTGATAAAAAAATAAATATTCAAATTTATGGTGAAAAAGACACAATATTTAATAGAGAGTATGTGGAGAAATTTGATGAAATGATATTAAAAAGCAATATTAAATATTGTGGTTTTATTGAGCCTGAAAGTATTTCAGAAGTGTATAAAAATACGGATGTTATCCTCATATCATCAGAATATGAGACAGGATCATTCGTATGTGTCGAGGCCTATACATATGGTATTCCTGTTATTGCGAGGAATGTTTTCGGTTTGAAGAAATTAATTCGAGATGAAATAACTGGATTTTTATGCGAAAGTGATAATCATATTTTGGATATTATTAAGAAGCTAAAAATTGATACTTTGGAAAAGATGAGACGAAATGTTCTGGAAGAGGCGAAAAAATATAATATTAAAGATAAAATTAAAGATATTGAAAAAATCATTGATGATAATCTTCCAGTGAAAAATATTATAATTATAACGTCTGTTATAAATTGCCCTGATAAAGAGCTCACGTATTATGGGAAGAGAAGTGTTTTTACTACGAAGACGCGCTACAAGCAAACTTTGAAAACAGTAGAGAGTATACGAAAATATATTCCGAATGTTGATATATTTTTTACAGAATGTTCTGATATGATGAATTATGGAGATTATGAGGATGATATTCGGAAAAAAGTGGATTATTATTTTAATTTTTATAATGATGAAGTGGTGAAAAGAGCGGTTTATAGCGGGTCCAAAGGTTGGGGTGAAACAGAATTATTATTGGCATCCCTGGAGAAGATAAATCAACTAAAGATGAACTACAAATATTTATTTAAAATATCGGGGAGATATTATTTGAATGATGAATTTAATTATGAAAATTTCAATAATAATTTGCATAATTTTACATTATGGGATAATTCAAACTGTTCATTCTGTACACTCTTCTATAAAATTCTGTATAATGAGAAAGAGTATTTTGAATCTATATTGATGGATTCGCTAGAGGGTGTTAAAGAGGGGATTAGTATAGAATTATGTTTTTACAAGAAATTTATAATAAATAGAAGCATTGTAGAGAAAATGAATGTCTCCGGATATCTTTCAACAGAGGGATATTTTTTTAGCATATAGTATAAAAATCTAGAAAAAAAGATATTAATAATTATAAATATATAATGGATTCTGCGATGATAACATTTATTATACCTACTATTGGTCGAGATACTTTGCCACGAGCAATTGATTCAGTGATTGAACAGACATCGGTGAATAGTAATAGTTGGAAAATAATTATTATATTTGATGGCATGGAGCCCAATTTAAAAGGCGATAAATATATAAATCATCCACAAATTATGATTAAATCTTGCCCTAAAATGGGGACGGGAGTGAACAGCGCAGGTTTAGTAAGGAATTGGGGAATGCAGTATGTAGAGACGGAATGGACCGCATTTTTGGACGATGATGATGTTATCGGACCCAATTATATTGAAAGATTTATGGAGGAGATGAAAGAGATGAATGGGGACCTGGACGTTTTAATATTTAGAATGAAATTAGGAGAAAGAATTGTTCCCTCATTAACGACAAATAATTTCTTTTTATGTGATGTTGGAATAAGTTTTATTTTAAAGAGTAATCTTTTTTTGGAGAGAGGATTTGTATTTCAGGCAGATGGAGCAGAGGATTATCTTTATTTAAATAAACTTCGGGAAAATAATTGCAAAATCGTAATATCACCATATATTCAATATTTTGTGAAAGATGCGAAGATAGATAATAATGGTGGGGTGGAGGGGAATAGAGTATATATTAATTATAAGAATCATATTTTTACTTTTTTGAGTTATATGGCTTTATTTGATATTTTTAACGAGTAATAAAAAAGGAACGTTTTTGAGGTTCGCTATCTTCATCATCGGTGTCAAAATCATGATCATCATTCTCATCTTCATCATCTGAATCTGTTAAATTATCATAATTGGACTCTTCGTTATACGGAATTTGATGATTCGTATCTTCTAATAAGTTCTCTTCGTATTCATCGTCCTCATTTACATCTTCGCCTTCATCTTCCGTTGCTTGAACTTTTGACAAATATTTTTCGAAAGAATCTACTGAATTATTATCATCTTCGTCATCATCTACACCGATATTTATTTTTATATCTGTTGAAGATGATATTATATTTAGATTACCATCTTTTGAATAAAATACATTTACAGCATCGGCAAATTCATGAAACATAATATTAGAACCCGATTCTAAATCGATATCACAAAGTTGATGTGGTACAATGGATATATTTCCAGTCTCTATATCATATTTATTGCCAATATTATCCTTATATTCATCATCACCTTTCTTCACATGAAATATAACAAGATTATTTCCAAATATTGAATAAATACCGGGTAAATAATTGTGTACATTTCCCCAAATTCCATGATAAATAGAATTTGGCAAAACCAACGTAGGGTCTCCAATGAAATACTTTCCCTTTTCCAGAGTGTATATATCTTCCATTTTAGGAAAAGGTATTGTTTTAATGTTGGTATGCATTATGTATTTTAACATTAAAATTAAAAGAATTATTATTCAATTTTTTAATTTCGAGGATATTTAACGAACGCAGCAACCCTTGTATAATATCCGGCACTTGGATTATAGATATATACTAAACCGTTTAATGTAACGACTTGATTTAGATTTCGCAGTATCTGTTGACTTGTGTATAAATATGGTCGTGGATTGAATGTCACACCTGTATTTCTTCTCGGCATTTCTATTTACTATTATGTAATATATTTATTTTGTTTGTATAATGAAATATTACATAAAATTAGTTTCTAGCTCATAAAGCTCCTTTTGTGTATTCACCCCTCTGATTTGGTGTTTAAGCGAATCATCTATCTGATAAGTATCTATATTTATATTAGAATTTGCTCTTATGACTTTAACAATATCTGTTAAATAATATTCATTTTGTGCGTTATCATTTGTAATAAGAGGAATATATTTTTTCAGAATTGTTGAATGAAACAAATATATTCCAGCATTAATAATTTGAATCTCTTTTTCTGATGGAGAACAGTCCTTCTCCTCTTTTATTCCAATAAATTTTTTAGGATTTTCATTATTATTATCATTATCATATAAAATACGTCCATAACCGTATGGATTATCTAATTGTGCAACGAGTAATTTTGCAGGTGAATAGTTTTGCATAAAATTTTGGAGAAGGTCGGCCTTTAGTAGCGGCATATCTCCGTTTAATATAAGAACATCTTCAGAATCGGAGTATACATTAAGTGTTGAATGAATCGCATCCCCTGTTCCGTTTGGCACAGTTTGTTGAACGAAAATAAGTTTCTCATAGAAGGATATATTATTCTTATCAAAATATGATTGAATTTCAGACTTTATTAAGGTATCGTATTTTCCAGTAATAATAACTATCTTCTTTGCACATAATTTTATAGATTCAAGAATAATTCTTATAAGCATAGGTATTCCATTAAAATTGTGGAGAACTTTAGGAATAATTGAATTCATACGTTTGCCTTCACCTGCTGCCATAATTGTTACTGTTAAATTATTCATAATTTATTTATAAAATATATAAATAAATATTTATTTATAATGGAACTTAATTTTTCTAATTTAATAATGTAAAATTATACATAATTATCATATGAAAAACTATAAAAGTTACAATTGTACATATTAATTTGTATGTAATAATTTCCAGGAGTTATAATATTCCCATTATTCCATATTACCTCGTGAAAATAAGAATTATTCGATACTTTTATACTATCTAATAATATATTTTTGTTTGTATCAATTATTTGAATATTTATAAATCCTTCATCAAATGTTGAATAATTAATATATAATTTACTATATAATTTAATTAAATCTGTTTTAACAAATCCATAACCATTACAAACTATTTTTTGTATTCTATCTTTTTCAAATGAATGACATGAAACATATCCATTTTCTATTATACTAGAATGACAATAGATATACATTTTTAAATTATCTGGAGATGGTACAATAGAATTTATATTCATTGAAGATTCATTATTATTAAATAATTCTTTTGTTAAAATATCAAAATTAATACCATCTTTTGATACCATTAATGTTGAATTACTTTTAATATCATAAGAAGACCCATTAACAGAAGGAATACTTAAATAATAATCACTATTTTCATATTTAAATACACCAGGTGTATATAACAGCATATCATTATTATCATTTATATTTATACTATTACATTTCGTAAATTCATTAAAATCTTTAGTTATACTGTATTGTACAAACCTTTTTTCCGGTTTATTATCTCTTACATATATAAAATAATTATCTTCTTTCTCATTATATACAATGCAATTATGGGTATCAAAATGATTTGGATGAGCCCATCCTCTAAGTAAATAACTTTCATCTAATATTTTTTTTATTTGATTCCAATTTATACCATCCAATGATTCAAATAAATAAAGTCCATCACTATAAAATTGTGTTCCTGATACTGCTAAATATTTATTATTTTTTTTATCATAAAATGGATAAAAATTATGACAAAAAAAATCATGTTTTAAAATATTATTATCAGATGAATTATTATAATTTATAATATTGTAATTTTTCTTTTCAAAATTTAAACCATCATTACTTGTTGCTAAACAAAAATACTCATGTGGTGCAAGTTCTTCTGTTGAATAATGTGTTTTATTTATTTTATCTTTATAATATTCACATGGAGAAGATTTATAATATAATTTATATTCATTATTTACATATAATATTGTATAATATCCTGATGTTTTTTCATAATCTTTATCTAAATTTAAAACATTTTTTTCAAATATTGGTTTATTAATTTCAAAACAAATATTATCTGATTTTTCTATAATAATATTTTTATTAAAAAGTGGTTATATTTTTATTAAAAAGTGGTTATATTTTTATTTACATTATAATATAAATAATATTATTTCTTTATATAAGTATTTTTGATATATAAAAATATAATTATAATATTATTTAAAATGGATACTAAAAAAAGAATTATACCAATTTTTACATATAAAAATAATGTATTGGTAAAATCAATTAATTATGAAAATTATAGAAATGTTAATTCTATATTACCTATAATAAAATTATTTAATAAAAGAAATATTGATGAAATGATATTTTTAAATTTAGATAATAATATTAATTTAAATTTATTAGAAAATTTTGTTAATGAAACTGATTATCCAATTACTTATGGAGGAGGTATAGATAACATTGATACAATGAGAAAAATTTATAGTATTGGTTTTGATAAAATATGTTTAAATTCAATATTATATAAAGATAATGATTTTTCAAGAAAAGCTTGTGAAATTTTTGGTAAACAATCAATAATTGGTTCAATTGATATTAAAAAAGATATTAATAATAATTATAATTGTTATTACAATAATGGTAAAACAAATAGTAATTTAAATATATATCAGCATATTGAAAATATAATTGAAAATGATAGTATAGCAGAAATAGTTATAACAAATATTGAAAAAGAAGGTACTTTTAATGGTTTTGATTATGAATTATATGATAGTTTAAAAGATTATAATATTAGAATACTTCCGAATGGAGGAGGGTCATATAATGAGAATAATATTATTGATACTATAAAAATAGATAATGTATATGGGTTATGCTTTTCAAGTATATTTTTTTTTAAGCAATATACTCCAAATGATATTAAAAAAATATTATATAATAATAGTATAAATTGTGTAAATTACATTGTTTAAAATATTTATATATTAAATAATTATTTTTGTAATAAAAACCAAGTTATATCATCCAATGGATAATTATTATCTCTATAATAAACGAAACCATAATCAATTAATTTTAAATCTTTATATTTATCCATTAATTCTCCACAAAAATCTCTTTTAAATAATTTATTTTCATTACCTCTATAATTTATTTCTCTAACATCTCTTGAATAATATTCTGCAATTAATATATATTTATTAGATAAATTATACATTTTTTCATATACTATATTTAATTTATCAGGATTTATATGAATTAAAACACCTTTTGTAAAAACTAAATCAAACTTATCAGATGAATCAAAATTATATATTGAATCATTATATAATTTATTACATAATTTATGTTTTATCAAAATATTATATGCTTTTTCATTTATTTCTAGTCCATTTAATGATATATTTTTATTAATATTATTAATAGCAATTAAATTTAATCCTCTATTACAACCTATTTCAAATAAAGAATTTATATCTATATTTTTAATTATTTTATTAAATAAATTCGTATTATTTTTAATTAAATCTTGATTATTTCGATCTGTATATTCATTTCCAAAATCACTTTTCCAAAAAGTTTCTTGTTCGTCCATTTTATCTTTAAATTAAATTTAAATTTTTATTTTTAAACGAATTTAAAATAAAATTTAGATATTTATCTAAATAAATATGATTGGAATTATCAATATGCAAACAAATAATATAAATTGTTTTATAAAAATTTTAAAAAAATTAAATTTTCAATATAAAGTAATCAATAAAGAAATTGATTATGATAATAATATTACAAAATTAATTATTCCAGGAATAGGTAATTATAAAGAATGTATGGAATATATAATAAATAATAATATAGATAAAGTAATAATAAATCATATTAATTCAAATAAAAAAATATTAAGCATTTGTATTGGTATGCAAATATTATCAAGTTATGGAGAAGAATCCGGATTAATAAATGGATTAAATATTTTTAAAAACACAAAAACTGAAAAATTAAAAACAAATAATATTTTACCTCATATTGGATGGAATTCAATAAATATATTATGCAAAGATAATGATAATTTATTTAATAATATAAATCTAAATTCAGATTTTTATTTTGTACATTCTTATAATGTGATTTGTAATGAAAAAAATATTATTTTTGCAACTACTAAATATGGAGATAACGAATTTATATCAATTATAAAAAATGAAAATATATTGGCTGTACAATTTCATCCTGAGAAATCTGGTAAAAATGGAATTAAATTAATTGAAAATTTTTTAAAATGGTAAATTTAAAAAATTAATATATTTTTATTTAATATAAATGTTTATTATTATTATTCAAGCAAGAATGGGTTCAACGAGATTACCAGGTAAAGTTTTAAAAAAATTATTAAATAAAGATATACTTTTATGGTCTTATGAAAGATGTTTAAAAAGTAATGCAGATAAAGTATTTATTGCAACATCTACAAATGTTGAAAATAATTTATTAGAAGATATTTTTATTAAAAATAATATACCATATTTTCGTGGTTCAGAAAATGATTTACTTGATAGATATTATCAACTATGTAAAAAAGAATTATTAAATAATGAAGATATAAATATTATAAGAGTTACATCAGATTGTCCATTTGTAGATACAAATATGATTAATGATATGATAATTTTTTTTAAAAATAATGACTATGGCTATATAATAAATCATAGTAAAGATGGTATTACTCCAGAAGGTTCGGGTATAGAAATTATAAAATTTAAACATTTAAAATATTTATGGAAAAATGAAAAAGATTTATCTTTTAGAGAACATGCTACTGGAATGCTCAGCTTAACAGAAAAATATAATAATATCATAAAAATAGGTATATTTACTTATAAACCTGAAAATATAGATATTGAAAAGATGAAATACATTAAACTTTCTATAGATACAAATGAAGATTATTTAAAATCTATAAAAATTGCAAATTATTTTAATAATTATAATTTTAGTTATGACGAAATTTTAAAATATTTAGAAGAAAATAATTAATTATAATTAATTATAATAAATTAACATTTTTCCTTATTTAATATCAATATAATTAGTATAGAATTGAGTGAAAAAATATTCACTTTTACACATTTTTAATGAAAAAAAGTATAAAAATAGAATAATTACAATATATTATAATTATTATAAATGAATTTAAATTTAAATCGTTTTATATTTTAAATTAATTTATAATACATATTATAAATAAAAATATGTTATATTGCAAAGAATGTTTATATCCAAATACAAAACCTGATTTAATTTTCGAAGAAGGTGTATGTAATGCATGTATTAATTTTAAAAATAGAAAAGAAATAGATTGGAATAAAAGAAAAGAAGAATTTATTAATATATTTGAAAAATATAAATCAAAAGATAATACAAACTGGGATTGTATTATACCGGTTAGTGGTGGTAAAGATAGTACATATCAGGTTTATAAAGTTTTAAAATTAGGATATAATCCTTTATGTGTTATTTCATCTACTTGTCATTTATCTGATATAGGAAGATGTAATATTGAAAATTTAAAAAAATTAGGCGTTGATATGATAGAATTCACTGCTAATAAAAATATTAGAAAAAAATTAAATGTTATAGGATTAGAAACAGTTGGAGATATTTCTTGGCCAGAACATATTTCTATTTTTACAGTACCAGTTATATTTGCTGTAAAATTTAATATAAAATTAATTATTTGGGGTGAAAATTCACAAAATGAATATGGAGGACCAGCGTCATCAATTGACAATAATATGTTAGATAGAAATTGGTTAGAAAATTTTGGAGGATTAATCGGTCTAAGAGAAAGTGATATAATAATGTTATCTGATAATAGTATAAAAGAAAATGAATTAATTCCATATAAATATCCATCTGATGAAGATATTCGAAAAGTTGGAGTAACAGGTTTATTTTTAGGATATTATTTCTATTGGAATGGTATAGGTAATGCATTAATATCACAATCATTGGGTTTAAAAACATATGAAAATAATGTAGAAGGGTCTGCTTGTAACTATGAAAATTTAGATAATTATCAAACAGGTATTCATGATTATTTTAAATATTTAAAATTTGGATTTGGTAGAGCGACAGATATTGTAAATAATCAAATTAGAAGAAAAATTATTACAAGAGAAGATGGATTAGAAATTATAAAAAAACATGATGGTAAATTTCCATCTCATTATTTAGGCAAATCTTTAAAAGAAATTTTAGATTATATTGATATGAATGAAGAAGAATTTATTAAAATATGTGATTCATTTACAAATAAACAAATATTTAAAACTGATATTAATGGAGAATTAATAAAAGAAAATAATAAACCAAATTTATTAAATGAAATAATTTAAGTTACATTATTTTATTAAATTTTTAGATACTCATTAGAAATTTAATATATATTTTATTTTATTATTTTTTAAATTAATAAACATTCCACAATTTTTACTCATATTTTTTAATTCACTTATATTTTGATTAAAATAATCTAAATATTTTATTAGTTTTTCTTCATAATTATCTTCTATAGTCCCTAAATATTTAATTACATTACCTTCTATAAATTTATTTATAACAGTTTTTTGATTTTCTGCTACACAAATTGATAAACACGGTACTTTCATTAAAACTCTTTCATATGATGTTGAACCAGGGGCACCTATACATAAATCTGCTTTTTCTAATAAATCTCCTATAAATTCTAAATCATAATATAAATTAAAATTATTTAAATCTTTTAATTTATTTTTAATTTTTTCATAATTTTTATTCGATTTACCAATAATAATATCAAATATAATTTTATTTTCTATATTATCAATATTTTTATTATAATTATTACAAATGTCTATTATATTTTCTGTAATATTATGAATATCTGAACCGCCCATAAAAATATTTATTCTTTTAACACAATGTTCATATATTTTTTTTAAATTTATATAATTAAAATATAGTGGATGTAATAATAAATAATTATTTCCACAATATATTTTACAATCATCATTTACAACATTTTTATATTTTAATATACCATCTTCATCTGTTATTTGTTGGTTTATTAATATATCACAATTATGATATCTATTTGTAAAATCATCAATTACACATATATTTTTAACATATTTTTTTATGCCGTCCTCCCATATTTTATCTATTGCATAATGGTCTATAATTAACCAATCAATAATTAAATTATTATTTTTTATAATATCTATTGTTTTATTAAGATCATCTATTTGTGATTCTCCTAACCATGTTTTTATGTCTAAATTAATATTATCATTATTATTTTCATTATTATTTAATAATTCATATACTTTATAATTTTCAGAGATTTTAGAATTTAAATTATAATGATGATTTTTACAAATAAATGAAATATTATGGTCTTTATATTGATAAGCAAAATTTAAACATCTATAAACATGACCTGTCCCAATAATATCAGACGAATCTACTCTAAAAACGATATTCATTTATATAAAATTATATATAATTTATAATTTTATAACTACAAAAAGTTTTAATTTTTACAATATATATTTTAATAAAATATAATAAAAATAGGAAGGTATGTGTAGGAAACCTAGGTTTCCTCACTTTTATTCAATAATATCCCAACTTAAAGGAGTTCCTTTATCTAAATCAAATCTTGCAGTTTTCCCTAATATTTCTTTATAGAATCTTGTATGTAATCCATTAGATGGTCGTATAGATTTAATATTTTCTTCTGTTAATAATTCACCCTTTTTAATATCTTTTACAATAAATAAAGATCTTCTAAACTTTTTAGATTTTGATTCACTATTAACACCATCATAATGAATCGTTCCTAATGTTTTTTCAACAATTCTTACACTATCCACCATTTTTTTAAATTCATCCGGTTTTAAAGAAAATGCATCATCTTCACTTCCAGAATCATCCGTTAATTTAAAATGTTTTTCAATAATTCGTCCTCCCAAAACAACTGAAGCAATAGGAACTTCAATGCCAAGTGTATGGTCAGATAATCCACCTACTACATTAAATGTTTCTATCATATGTTTAATTGTATTTAGATTCGCATCTTCGGGTTTAGCAGGATAAGCACTTGTACATTTTAACATTGCTATTTGTGTTGTTCCATTTTCTCTTAATAATGAAATTGCATCATTTAATTCACTTAAGGATGCCATTCCTGATGAAATGATTACTGGTTTACCAGTCTGTGCAATTCTTTTAATCAATATATGATCAGTTATTTCAAAAGAAGCTATTTTATAAGCAGGAAAATCTAATGTTTCCAAAAAATCTACTGCACTTACATCAAATGGTGATGAAAATAAATCTAATCCTTTTGAATTAGCATATTCTTTTAATTCTTTATGCCATTCCCATGGTGTATATGCTTTTGAATATAATTGATATAATGTTTGTCCTTCCCATAAAGTTCCTTTTAAACAATCTTTAAAAATAGGTTTATCACAATCTATTGTCATTGTATCTGGTGTATAAGTTTGTAATTTAATAGCATCAGCACCACATTCTGCAGCAGCATCAATTAATTGATATGCTAAATTAATATCTTGATTATGGTTACATGAAAGTTCTGCAATAATATAAGTTGGATATTTATGACCTATTTTACGATTATTAATTTTAAAAATATTTTCATCATTTTCATTCATATTATAATTATATATATTCATAATGTTATTTTTAATCGTATTTGTACTAATATATTTAAAATTATTATTAAGAAATATCTTGTTGGACGCTATATTGTTAATTTTTATTTCAGCAATAATATTATTAATTAATGGATAATTTTTTTTTATATATAAAATTGTAGTTTCTATTATTTTAGATGATAATTTTTTATTTCTATATTGAGGGTCTAAATTTATTGAAATTTCAATATCATATTTTATATTAGTATCTCTACAACCAATAAAACATATTTTTTTATTATTATATAATGCAAACAAAGGAGGTAAGGTATGAATAAAATATTTATTATAAAAAATTTCTTTAAATTCATTCCATTCAAATAAATTATTATTATATGAATTATTACGTGTTTCTGTATCATTCCTCCATAACATTATTAATTTTGCATCGCTATCATTTTTTTCAACTTTAATAATTTTTATCATTTTTATATTATTATTTACTAATTTATTTTTAAATATATTTATTTGTATGTTTATATTTAAATATAAATTATATAATTTATATATAAATGATTCCTTACGGCAAACAAACTATCGAAAAAAACGATATAGAAGCAGTATTATCAGTATTAGAAGAAAATGAAATGTTAACAACTGGAAAATATGTTCCTTTATTTGAAGAAAAAGTATGTGATTATGTTGGTGTTAAATATGGAATTGCTGTAAATAGTGGAACTGCTGCATTACATTTAGCAACATATGCTATTGATATTAAAGAAGACGATGAAGTTATTGTTCCTGCAATTAGTTTTGTTGCATCTGCAAATTGTGTTTTATATCAAAAAGGAAAACCAGTTTTTTGTGATATTGACCCTGATACAATGTGTATTGACGTTAATAAAATTGAAAGTTTAATTACAAATAAAACAAAAGCTATTCTTTTTGTTGATATGTGTGGTCAGCCATGTAATTTTGATGAAATTAAAATAATTGCAGATAAATATAATTTGTTAACTATTCACGACGCTGCACATTCTATTGGTGCAATTTATAAGGGTCGAAAGGTTGGGTCTTATGCAGATATCACATGTTTTTCATTCCATCCTGTTAAAAATATTACAACGTGTGAGGGTGGAATGATGGTTACTAATAATGAATTATTTTATAAAAGAGGATTATCTTTTAGAACACATGGAATATCAAGAGATTTTAAAGAGCGTGAAAAAATGAATAGTCATTATTATGAAATGCAAGATTTAGGGTTCAATTATCGCATTCCTGATTTATTATGTGCTCTTGGTATTGAACAATTAAAAAGATTGGATAAATTTGTGGAAAGAAGAAATGAGATTGCTAATAAATATAATGAATTATTTGAAAATAATAAAGATATATTAGTGCCTTTAACAAATAATCATTATTCGGCATATCATATTTATGTTATAAAATTAAATTTAGAAAATTTAAATAAAGATAGAGATACTATTTTTAGAGAATTAAAGGAAAATAAAATAGGGGTTAATGTTCATTATATGCCAATTTATTTACATCCGTATTATCAAAGTTTAGGATATGAAAAAGGATTATGTCCAGTTGCAGAAGATATATATAATAGAATTATTACATTGCCAATATTTCCATTATTAAAAGATGAAGAGATTGAAATTGTATATGATAATTTAATAAAATTATTATAATATAATAAAAAATATTATAAATAATTGTAATATTTAATATTTAATATTATTTAGAAAATTTAAATATCATTTAATATTATTTAATGAAAATATTAACATTTGGTACTTGCAGAATTACTCAATTATTTGATAAATCTATTAATAATACATTTTTAGTTCGCTACATTATTTAAATTATGGTTGTTATGGAGCTCATAATATTATCTCATGATTTATGTCAAGTATCATTTTTATTAAATTTAATTGAAAATAATAGAAATATTAAAAATACTAACGAAGATTATAATTTATTACAAAAATTATCTGTATTTATTCAAAATTCAGGAGATTATAGAGAAAATTATTATCTGTAATACCTGATTATGATATAAATAATTCAATAGAAAATATTCATAATTAATTAAATGAAATTAAATATATAGTAATTGAAGTAGGTACATTAAAAAAATTAATTATAAATGGAGTACCATTATATTTAGATATATATAATACTAAATAATATATTAAGTTTAATTAAAATTATATAAAATAAATATATCAGGGTATTTTAATTTAGCATTATATAATATAAGATTATCATCTATTATTACATATATTATCATCTATTATTTCATCATGTATATATATTCCGTCTAATTCTAATATTTTATTAATATATAATATTTTATTAATATTAAACTTTGATATATCATTATAAATATATTTATTATATATAATACCTATCAAATAAGATATTAATTTATTAATTTTGTAGTTATTTATAAATTGATAAAAATCATTATTTATATCAATATTAAAATCTTTATTCTTTATTTTTAATAAATTTTTATCATTTATTTCTAAATAATTAAATTTTTAAATTGTTTAAATTCTACATAATTATCTATTATGGAATCTATTTCATTTCTTTTATTTAAGATTAAATCGGAAGATATATATTTATATATAAAAATATAATATAATATAATATTATAATGGAATTAATAAATGAAAATATTATATTAAATTATGAAAATATAATATTTGAAATAAATGAATTAAAATTTGAAAAAAATATATTTATGAATAAAATATGTTGGTATCCATCAATATGCTATCATAATAATAATCATTATATATACTATAGATATAATAGTAGTATAGAACTACAATCTTATACAGAAATAACTAAAAGATTCATAATAAATAACATATTTGATATTATTGATGATGAAGAATTTAATATAAATTTAGGAAGTGCAAGTCATAATTTTAGAGTATTTAATATAAATAATAATATTTACGGAATTGGTGGTCTATCATTAAGTATTATAAACTATGATGACCTTAAAAATACTACAAATAAAAAATATATTGAATTTAATGAAAGTAATAATATTTTTATAAATTCATCTGATTATGGTGCAAATAACTTACTACTCGGTGATAAAATATTTAATCCATATATCTATTGTCCATATTACGCAAATGGGTTATATTTATTTGATTTTAATAATAATTTAAATGAACTAAATAATAAATTACCTATAATAAATGGTATTAAAAATGGTAGGCATGATGGACGCTATGGATATTCAAATGATAAAAATAATGGATTTACAGTATTTGATTCAACAACAAATTTATTATATAATGATAAAGAAAAAAAATATTTTTTATATCAACGATCTAATTTTGGAACTGGAATAAGACATATACAATATTGTACATCAGACAATTTATTAGAGTGGTCAGATTTTAATCTAATTGAATATAATCCTCCAATTAATTTATTTGAAAATAATATTTATTATGGTAATTTTTTTAAATTAGATGGTGTAAATAATTATATTGGAATTATTCCATGTAGTAAAAAAATTGATAATAATAATTATAATGGATTAGATGAATATTTTAAATTATATTATTCAAATAATTGTTTGAATTGGAATTATATTGGAATATTAGATAAAAATTTATATTATAAATTATGGATGACTATTGGAGAACCAATATTATTAAATAATAATTATTATTTTTATTTTCATGATATTGATGAGAAATCTATTATAATAAAAAGTATAGAAAAAAATAGATTTAGTTATGCTAAAAGCACTGAAAATAAGTTGGCAAAAATATTATTTAAACCAATATTTATAAAAAATAGTAAAATAATTATTAATTTTAAAACATATAATGGTTTTATAAAAATGCAATTATTAGATATTGATCAAAAAGTAATAAATAATTATTCGTTTGATAATTTTGATACTATAAGTGATAGTCAAAATGAATATGATTTTATAGTATCATGGAACAATGATATAAATATTAATATTAAAGAAGAAATATATATAGAAATTATAGGTATTAATTTTGAATTATTTTCAATATATATATAAATATATAATTTTAATTAAAATATTATATAGTACGCATTAAATAGTACGCATTAAATATATAATTATAAAGAAATTTCTAATTTTAAAGAATTAGAAAAAATGGTGTATTTTTATTAAATAAGTTTGTATTTTAAAAAATAGTTATAATTATATTATATTATATTATATTATTATGCTAAATAAATTATTAGATGAAGTAGAAGAATTAATAAATGGTAAAAATATATTTATTACAGGTGGTACTGGAACATTCGGTCATAAAATCACAGAAATAATTTTAAATAATTATAATCCAAATAAAATTATTATTTTTTCACGTGATGAATTTAAACAATATAATATGAAACAATTATTTCAAGAAAGTAAATATAATAATATTCGTTATTTTATTGGAGATGTAAGAGATTACGAAAGATTATTAACAGCTACTAAAAATGTAGATATTATTTTTCACGCAGCTGCAATGAAGCAAGTTGACACAGTCGAGTATAATCCATTAGAAGCAATTAAAACAAATATTTATGGTACCGAAAATGTAATTAAAGCGGCAATTGCAAATAATGTAAAAAAAGTAATTGGTGTTAGTACAGATAAATGTGTATCTCCTATTAATTTATATGGAGCCACAAAATTATGTTTGGAAAAATTAATTATTCATGCTAATTTAATGTCTGGTCATAATGGAACAATTTTTAGTGTCTTAAGATATGGGAATGTAATAAATAGTAGAGGAAGTGTTGTTCCATTATTTTTAAAACAAAAAGAGAATAATTATTTTACTATTACAGATCCTAATATGACACGATTTACATTAACAATTGAACAAGCAATAAATTTTGTTTTAAATAGTGCTTCGGTTATGATAGGCGGTGAAGTATTTGTTCCAAAATTACCTAGTTATAATATTATTCAACTCGCAAAATGTATTAATAAAGATGCAGAAATTAAAATTATTGGTATTCGTCCAGGTGAAAAATTACACGAATCAATGATATCAACTAGTGAAAGTTATAAAACATTAATTAAAGATGACTATTTAGTAGTATTACCAGAAATTCAGATTAATAAAAATTATGAAGAAAAATATGGTAAGGAATATCGTATTTTAAATGAAGAGTATAGTAGTGGTAATAATGAATTAATTGATGATAATGATTTAGTTAAAATGATAAATTTTTAAAATTATTAATTTTTTCCCCAAATCTACTTTTTTATTTTAATTATTTCCTATAAAAGAATAGCTTATTTTTTTATAGTAATTTTTATAAGTTTATGTTAGAATCGATAATCTATCCATCTGGAGTATGTATAATCTGATACTATTACTTAATAAATTTATTTTTCTAGATTTATATATTTTTTTATTATATATATGTGTGGAATATTTGGAATTCTAACAAATTTAAAAAATCAAAATATTTATAAAATAATAATTGATGGTTTAATTCAATTGCAAAATCGTGGTTATGATTCATCCGGTATTTGTGTTTTGAATAAAGGAGAATTTGATATTCACAAGTATGCTTCAACAAATCAAATATCATCTATTGATAAATTATTAAGTTTGAACTTTCATGATATTCATCCTGATAATAATAATAATAATTTTTCCATTGGAATTGGTCATAATCGTTGGGCAACACATGGAGGCAAAACGGACTTTAATGCACATCCTCATAT
>JACCDO011497905.1_pt1 | contig 36976 bp, 23 predicted proteins | sample 7446101 | NCBI WGS metagenome assembly JACCDO01 (sample SAMN15323440, study PRJNA562643) | freshwater metagenome | isolation source: river surface water | place: USA:Blue River Watershed | collected 2017-08-16 | reverse complement strand
GCTGCGTAGCGTCTCGACCTCGCTGTCGACCTTGGTCTTGTCACCCTGCTCTAGCTCTTGTATCTTACTGCGCAGTGATGTGATTTCGTTGTCCTTCTCCTGCACTGAAGCGCTCAGCCTCAGCTGTACTTCAGTCAGCTGTTTGTCCACCGCATTCTTCTCAGATTCTTTGTTACTTAGAAGCTGCTGCAGCTCGTTATTTTTCGCACTTAGTGTTTCATTTGTCGACCCCAACTCGTCGATCTTCACCTGGCAGTTGACTAGCGCAACATTATTCTCCTTTTCACTTTCAATTACTTTATTCTTTAAAGCTGCAATTTCACTTTCTCTTTCAAGTATAGAATTCTTGTAGGAATCAAGAGATGAACCCACTGATTCGTTGCTTCGAAGCCTCTCGTTTAATGCAACAACTTCATTCTGTGCACTCAACAGTGACGTGGTCAGCGATTCGATTTCAGCGACCTTGCCATCTAACACTTCCTGCATAGAAAGTAAATTGTTTTCGATTTTGGTACTAGAACGTGATAAGAAATCAATTTCGGCAGTTAATGACTCCACTTTCTTCTCGGATACATTCCACTTTTGAGCAAAACCATCTTTTTCGGTTCTCAAATTAGCTATTTGAGCCTCTAATTCACTAATTATGGCTTTATAATTGGGTGCATTGTCGTTGTCCGCAGTTGTAGTAGTAGCTACAATGCTTGTGGTCTCGTCACTTATGCTAGTAACCTCGGCTAAAGTAGAAGATATATCTTGAAAAAACGATGTTGACCAAGAAGAAAGTGTTGCTCCTATATCTGCGCCAGCCATCGTTAATAAATCGCCAGTTCCATTTTGATCCGATGGTTTTTCGTTTGATTTAATCAATTTCTCTTTTAACTGCTTGATTTCTAAGGCTTGTTCTTCTATTATTTTAATCTTTTCTTTTACTAGTATATTGTACTTTAAAACCTTTTGCTTTTCCTTTTCTAACTCTTCGTGTAACGCACCATCGACTCCAGCAGTGCCTTTTCCCTCATAAAGCGATACTTTCTCTTCTAATTGCTTCATTTTAACTTTCTGCTTTTTCACATATTCGAGTAACTGCTCGCGGGTTAACTCTGACATTTTGCTTCAAGAAAGGACGCTGATAAGATTTTGCGTAGTATAATAAGTTCTAAATGCCTGCTTACCGCAGACTTTTCAAGTTTGCTTTCCTGTTTTTGAAACCCGCAAGCGCTGTAAACCGGTACGGTACCGCCTGCTCGTTTTTTAAAAGTCGATTCTATTGTTATATTGTGGCCACATCGCTAGCAGTTCGAAACGGCACTAATAGTCTCAACTCTCGTCATATTTCTCTATGAATTACATTAAAAGCGCAATTTTTGTTGGTGCCCGGTTTGAAGAATTTCTGCGAGAAATTTCAAGACTGATATAGGTAGGTATTTTACCGTATTTATTTGGGATGGGACGCAGTGTTTCGTTGAATGGTTATTATTTCGACTCTTAATCCACCTTGAAATAGTGACAATGAAAAAAAGAAATGACCAAAAGCACGATGAGTCTATTCCGCGCAATAAACATTTTTCTCACAACAAAAGAAAAATGAAATGAAATTGAACAAATTGAAGCAACAAGAAAAGAGAAGGAAAGCATTGGAAGAGGATTTGATGGAGCAAGAGCGTGTGTATCAAACAGTTCATGGAGATGTGCTGTCGATTAGTTCATTGTCGATAAATAAAGGATTAGACCTCAATGTATTACCACCTGTTGATTCTTATAATCCTTTGAATACAGTATTTATTAAAGATGATACAAAGAGTGTTGAAGCGAGGAAGTTGTTGTCGAGAATGCCGTATTCTATGCTACCTCCAGATTCTACTGGTCAAACACATGATGATACTCCGATTATATTTGCTGACATTCCAATTAGACCAATTTATCACAAAAATATGAATAAAGAAGAGTTAGAAGCCAATGAGCAGGAGTACTTCAAGGAATACTTGTATTCTATACACAATAAGCTGGATGCAGATGACAATTGCTTATCAATTAATCAATTTGAACACAATTTGGAGGTATGGCGGCAATTATGGCGAGTAATTGAGAAGTCGGATGTAGTGCTGATTTTAACTGATATTAGGTTTGCGAACTTGACCTATCCACGAGCTTTGCACTTGCATCTTCGGTCGATCGGCAAGCCATTTGTCATCGTACTAAATAAATGCGATTTGGTGTGTGAAGAATTGCGGGTAAAATGGAAACTTTGGTTCCAAACTTTGTTTCCACGTACTTTTGTGACCCTTTTCTGCCAATATAATGACGAAAATCCCCAGCAATATGCGGACAACTCGTCGAGCCTGTTGCATGCTATTCGAAACGCACTCGCAGAAGATAGCGGGTACAATGAGGATCTGAAGGAGTTGTATTCGCAGCTATCGTTCGAGGCAACGCGAACTAATCAGGATGAAACACAGAAGATCGAACCAGAAATACAAGGGAAGAGGTCGCCTTTCGTCTCCATCGGCCTTGTGGGTCTGCCTAATGCTGGCAAGTCCTCGTTTATTAACTCATTGTGCAAGAAGGTATTAGTTTCGGTGTCGAAAACACCTGGTCATACCAAGCATTTTCAAACAATTTTCTTGAATCGCTTCACCAGGTTGATAGACTGTCCCGGACTGGTGTTTCCAGTGTACAACCTCCCTTATCCCGTACAAGTGCTATCGGGGCAAATAAACATCGCACCGCATGAAGAGCATCGCTGGTCGGGATACGAAATCGCTACCTCCTTTGCAATGAAAAAGTCTTATTTTACATCCAAAAACATGTGCAACCCGGATGCACATCGCGCAGCTAATGAATTATTGAGGAATTTGCAAAATGGCAAGATTGCCTTCTATCTGGCGCCACCACCTCATTGACACGTTGCTACTCTCTGCATTTCCTGCAAGGAATTTCTGATTGTGTTGGTTGCGGTAGTGACTAGAGATTCCCTTAAGAGTTACTGCAAAATTTTTTTTATATTAATTTGATTTATTTTTACAATATGATTATTTATTTCCGCTGAACAGTCCGCCGAATCCCTCCTTCACATTGTCGACCCACGATTTCTCCATTCCCTTTTCAATCAATTTAACTTTTTGTTCACCCATTTTTTCTTCTAATCCAGCAAAATCAATTTTATAACCAAATTCTAGATCATCTTTTGTAAACTTTCTGAATGGCTTATAATTTGTAATGATGTTCTGAGCGAATGAGTCTTCTTGTGAAAATATTGATCTAGCGATTCCCGAATCTAACTGTCCGCGATACATATCTGCCATAAAACCTGACATCCAAGCATTAACTAATGCAGTAGCCCTGTTATCTCCAGCTAAATCGCCACAAGGAATCCACACTCCACCAGCCTTTGGTCTAACAAACACTTTAAATACAGGTACATCTGATGGTTTCGTTCCTTGCATCTGTTTTTTTAACTCCATCATCTTCTGTTGCTTCATAAATTCTCCGCGCTGATCAATAGGTATCCGTCCTCCTTTACCTTGTTTCATCACTAGCGTTGACCAGGCGCTTGCAGTTGCTGCCATCAAGGCACATATTAGCAAATTGAGCAGCATCAACAACTTTTTTTTGCTTATGTATTTCTGCTGTGAGTCATCGCGACAGACTCGGGCGAAACGCAGAATGAGGTAAGTAAGTAAGTGCCAACATTATGACACACTAGCTGATTCGATTCGGTGACCACATCGTCGTTTGCAATCCTGTTAGTGGCGCTTCGTTGAGGCTTTACTACTTGCTTTTGTTGGAGAGAAAATGGCCTCTTATAAAAACCGGTACTCTTTAAAAATAGTAAATAAAAGATGCTGTATAAAGGACTTTGGGTGCACCTGCCAAGTTAAAAACAAGTGAAGACGATGTCGTCGCTACTATCCCTTGCCTTTGGAGAGCTCTCCTTCCACCAGCTACTGGCAGTGGCAGTCGTGGTGCTAATAGTGCTTTTCTTTGCGTCATTAAAGCTACTCTTTGGATCGTTTAACATTTGGACTGTAATAAGTGAACACAATCGTAAATCTGCTTATACAAAAGTTTATTTATCCTTGTTTGACCAAAGAAATGAGTTGTTATATCACATTGGACGATGCGATGCGAGGGAAGATCATAAAGAGAAAAATATATTATTGAATGAATTACAAGCATTAGACACAAGAATTGACAAGCTGGAAGCGGAAGGAAGAAGTAAGCAGCACTAGCGTTGCTGTTTGATAAATGTATAAGATAGTATGACTTGTAATTAAAATGTTATTACTGTACATGATCGATATGTATAATTTATATAAGACTTTTCTTCAAATATTTTTTTGTTTTTCATTTCCTAAAAATCAGAAAAATCAATATCAATATCAATAATAATAAGTAAATGTGAAAAATATGTGTGAATGCTGATTCTCCTCGTCCAATCTTGTCCTAAGAAGCGGAGCGCCCAGATTATCGGTTAATATTGTGCTAGAATATAGGAAGCCATATAATATCATTGAGAGGATACTTATGGGGCAAATAGCACGCAGTATAGGAAAACATGGCGACTTACCTTCTTTATTTATCTCATGCCACCTGCAAGCTGTCTGGCAAAAATTTCATCATCATCTTCAGCAGCCTCCGCCTGCTTCGCAACACGAAGAACGGTATTAGGTATCGATGGTAGGCTTACATTACTAGCTGTATGTGAGTGTGTTGCAGCAGCTATTGGATCTGAATCACTTCTGGCTATCAAACCATCTAGTTCTGCCATTAGTTCAGATGCATCTTGTTCACTCACTTTTCCTCCCTCAGCTAAGGCATTACTTACTTCATTAGTCATTTCTAATTGTTCCTGAATTTCTTCATTTAATTCAACGACGCTTTCGGCATCTACATTTTGCATTGTTAAAGTAGTTTTAACGCTTGCTAATGCTGTAGCAACTTGTCTGTTCGTTGCTGCATTATCAATTGCATCAACTAGTTCTTCAAAACGGTATATTTGAGCTTGTTGATTATTCACTGATTCTTGTTTAGCCTTATATCGCTTCATTGCTTGAAGTGCGCCAATATCATTACCCGCTGCACGACAATTTTTTGCTTCTTCAAACAAATTTTTTGCATCAAGTCCATTTCGCTCTTTCTTCTTACTTAAATCCGCTATTAATTGTTTATATGACGCAACTTTGTGCTGTATATCGGACGTGTTCAGTGTTGGCTGTGTCGGCACATTCTTCTTCGCCCCAAATAGGTTAATCATCGTTGAATCGTCGAAAGTCTTCCTTCCAAAAAAATTGGTTTTTCTAATTGGGATGTTTTCTATTTCTTTGATTCCTCGATTTTTCGACCCGAGCCGTTAGAACCGATTTGGATTTGAGATCAAAGAAGCCAGTAGTTGTCAGAGCGCTGTACCTAGTAGTCTTACATAAGCAGCAAGAGACTGTTCGTTCCCACAGTTGTAAATTAAATAGCTTTAAACCGAAGTAAAGGTACCGGCCAGTGCGATCGCCAACTTACCTAGGTAGTTTGCGAACCAAATCTTGGGCGTATCCACCGTTGGTAACATCTGAACATGGATACCCACGTCGCTGACAGCGTTGGGAAATACTCTGGCTTCGCGTTTTTGTATTTGAGTGGTTGCTTAATCACGGCGGTGCTAAACTCTGTCTTTGTTGCTGATTATCGTTTGCTTTTTCCAAATATCCTGTATACATTGCGTCATAACCAGCTGGTTAGCTATAACAAGTGGATCAATGTCAACTACTTGGCGCACTTTATACATCTATTTATATATGTTATGAATGGTTTGGTTTATGCAATGATACTTACTATAGCAATATTGACAGGAAATGGATGGAAAGGATCTTCATTGTTTTTTATAGGAGTTGTGATATTCAATGTGTTGAATATATTCTTCATGCTTTATTACAATTCTTGGCAACCAACTATATGTTTCCCTTATTATAAAACTTGTATTATATTGGGAGTGCTCGCATTTATTATAGCACAATTAACTGGTTTGCCTGGTACTCCAACATACAGAGCGCATGGTGCATTATATGTGGCATTAAGCGCTATTCCTTTGCTTCTTGTTTACACTCACCACTTTGATGATACGAAGAAAGTTAAATCTTCCGTTGAATCGTCGTTGGCTCTAGAAAAACAACGAAATGGTACTAAAGGTAGCATGGATAACCTGTATGCATTACTGAAGGACCCGCACGTGTTGATCCCTCGCCAGAATCTGTCGCTGTGGATGGCAGATCAACTCTATGCTAAACTGGTCAGCTTGCAAAAAAGTATTGTGGGTATTCCTAATCCGGATGGAACACTATCCTTGTTCTTCCGAAACAATTTTAAAGTGTCCCTTGACTTCGTCGTCACGTGGCTTGTCAGCTACATCCCACTGGTGATATTCTGCTTCGTGATGACTAGCTCCATTGACACTAATGCTAGCGCGGCAGCGATCGTATTGGTGGTATTATTCTTGAATGATTTATGCTTATTTTCCTTGAGGTTGAAGTGGTCTCACCTGTGTTGCATCCTCGTTACTTATCGCTTCATCGCTGTGTTGGCGGGGTCATACTATTGGCTGCTTGGCATCTTTGTTATTACTCTGTTCACCATAACTGTGCGAGCCCTGGAGATCTTAGACTCATACGTCTTCAAGTCAAAACTCAGTTCGAATACCATCTCTTCTATACTTACCTCGTTAACCGCGAAAGAGAAGGAGTCTATTGAGCACCAAAAGGTGGTTGCAGCGCATTTGGCTGACGATAGCACTGCCACAAGGACTCCTAGCCCGGTGGCTGACGCCTCAATCCCGCCTGTAAAAAGTGGCTACATAACTGCAATTACCTCCTACATATCACTGCCAATAGTGACACTTCATTGCATTCTCATTGTCGCTCTAATCATCGCCGCCACAACTCCTAACAACCTGCTAGTGCCGCGATTCAGCAGTGCAACGGAGACGGAATGGGCTGGGCTGCTTTGGCTCGCATGGGCAACTGCAATGGTTATGTATTGCACGCACAAAATCAAGAACTTGCCTGTGAACAAGGATGGGTCCATTAGCATCGTCGAGCGACTAGAAGCCGCGTTGGAGAGTCAGAAAGAGTTCAAAGTTGTGGGAACAGCTCTCGCCAATATCGACTTGGATGTCAAGGTTACCCTCAACAGCTCCACAGGCGTCCCTACTGCTGGTTCCAATGTAGTAGCTGATGCAGCAGCAGGCACCGCAGTGGGCCACTCCAGGTCAGCATCTGCTCCGGATCTGGGCAATCACTACACGTTATTGACGGCGTATTTAAAGCTACTCTCGTGCTTGATGCTTGTCGCTACATCAGTGATGGCTGCCTGCATACAGCGCTTGTGGGTCATCATTCCCACGATAACAATAATCCCGATTAGTGTGTTTATCTGGATGAAGTTCATGGCGAAGTGGGGCAAAGACGACAACTCCTTCGACAAGTGCTTGCCATTCGTGTCGCCGTGCTACAACTGCGCTCAGTCGACGTGGGAGCGACCCACTTTTAGTAGTTTAGGGGCAAATATGCTCTCTAATCCACTATTCGCGCTGGTGCTTCTTATTGTTACATGCGCTATATGCGCGCGTATGCACTACTGGTACTGCGTCTTGTACTTGTGCTTATGGATACTCGCAGCGGCGCTGATACATATGGCTGCTATGTACTGGTTCAGCAACGTCAAACTTGACTATATTTTACTAGCTATTATTTCCGCGTCGTTCATCCCTACCTTGATATGGGCTCTCGTTGCGGGGCTGATGCAGTCATCGGGAATCGACAAATACGGCGTTATTATGCTCATGATGTCGGCGACGGTCTTCCAGCTGCTAGTGATTATCGTGGTCATCTACCGCGACTACTTGCAGATGAAAGCCTCGGCGGACGCCACTAATAATGCAAAAGCAAAATCATTTTTGTACGGATTGATCTCGTTGGCTTTTACATGCGCGGTTATCTGCGCGTCCATCTTCTCAGTGCAAGTGTCCGCTCCGCTGGGCATTGGCTTCATCTGCTTGATCGTTGCGGTAGCTTTGTATTTTCATTTGCAATTAAGTGAAAACAATAAGACGATACTCTCAGACGTGAAGGTTTATCTTGAGTCTGTGGTTGCTCGTTGTGGTGCTTGCATCAGCAGCAACTGCCCTGTTATCCAGCGGGCTAGTCAGGGCGCAGGCGGCGCACTCAGTCGGCTACTGCCCCTGTCCGGTGATAAATACACCAACTATCTTGTCATCACTGGCCTGTTTGTCACTCTTTGCGGCTTGTACGGTGCGATTGCGGACTCGGACAATGCCTTCTGGTGGTCGTCACTGTCCTGGCTGAGTATGGCGACAGTGTTTCTGCTGCTCGGGTTGCAGGTCGAAATGCTGCAATATTATGATAAACTTGACCGTGTCTATGACACTGACGTCTTCGTTCCGGTGTACTGTTTCGACTCCAGCAGCAACGGCAAGGTGAGCAACGTCTCCTTCCGCAGTTGCGGTTTGATTATTTTCTTGGCTATGTTGGCAGCGTGGGGTATCTGGGTGTCGGTGATAGCATCGCCTCCAGATATCGGTGTCGTCATCTACACCATCAGCGCTGTGGCTACCTTGGTGTACATCAAGTTTGGCTGCGGCAAGACTACTTTATGCATCAACCAACTTGTGGCCACAGGCGGTTTCACCGATGAACTCCTACTAGATTGTGGGAATACGTCGATCAAGGCATTCTCTGGCACCACCGCACTGTTGGATCCGTCAAACGCTGCGAAGGAGGCATCCGACCCTGCTGCGGTGTACACCGCCATCGCCGAGTATGCCGTGCAAAAGCAAACTGCTTTGGAGCTGTTGAATAAAGAAGTTGCAGCTCAATGTGTCAGCTACTTATCACCCGTGCCCCTAGTAGGAGCCTTGCTGGCGTGGCAAAACGGTGTAGTGTTCGACAAATTAGCAAATGAGACGGCAGTCAACGCGATGCACGAGTTATACGAGACTTTCACTGATGATTTCGCCTTACTCACCGAGTTTTACGCCTATTTCAGGCTGACGGCGCTAAGCGCTGCTCGTCTTCACTACCGGCAACATATAGCTGGTCTTCTAGCGTTTATACAGAGCAACAGCACTCTTGCCGTGCGTGAAAAGGATTTGTTGAACTTGAATGAAGTCGAGATGCTAGCGATTATGAGCGGATATAACCGTTACCTGAAATCCAAGGAGGCGGAATCGGAAGTAAGTAAGAAAGAGGAAGAAAGGATCAAAGAACAACAACGACGTATTGAGGAAGAGCGTCGTCGAGTGCTAGAAGCTGAGTTAACAAAGCGCCGACAAGCCGAAGAGGAAGAGCGCAAACGTCGTGAAGCAGAAGAAGCTATTCGAGTCGCCAGAGAGAAGGAAGAGCAACGAAAGCGGGATGAGTTAGCTGCTAAAGGAGTGCAAGATGAGCAGCATAAGCTTGAGGAGGAGAGGAAGAGGGTAGAAGAGGCAAAGCAGCGAGAATTAGAAGAACAGCGCAAGAAGCATGTGAAAGGCGACGACGACGATGTTGTGGTCTCGACGTACGGTCGGCCAGTGCAGGAGTCAGTAGATGCGATTTTTGGGAAAATGGCAAACGCGTCTACCAAGTACGTGGATCCCGACTTTAGCAGCACTAATGTGGTGTTAGGTGACGCGAAGTACACTGGGAAGGCGAAGAAGGACATGAAGCGGTTGACGGAGCTAAACAGCGGGATGTTGCGCGAGATCAGTCCCGTCGGCCTTCCTCAGGCGGGGGTGTCGTCACAGGATATTAAGCAAGGTGCGCTAGGTGACTGTTACTTTTTGTCTGCAATCGCCACTGTTGCATCGAAACCAAAGCTCATTGAAAACATCTTCCCTGCTGCGTTGCCTGACAAAGGTATTTACACCGTGAAATTGTACCACGAAGGAGGCTTCAAGACTGTTGTAGTTGACGATTACTTCCCTGTTGACACCAACGAGTCACTGATGTTTGCCCATCCAGATGAGTGGGCTACAAAGAAGCTAGCAAACTCTGCGTGGGTAATGATATTGGAGAAAGGCTATGCCAAGCTTAACGGTAACTACGCCAATATAGGAGAAGGCGGCTATGAGGACGTGGCAATGGGAGTGCTGACCGGCGGTATACCGGACCGTATCAGTGACATTAACAAGGCTTCGGATGGTCAGAAGACGTGGGAGATATTGAAAAGCTTGTATAACAACGGCCACCTTCTAGGAGCTGGTTCGCACGCGGGATCGGACACGACAACGTCAGACTTGGGTATCGTGCAAGGGCACGCTTACAGTATCTTGCAAGTGCGTGAAGTAGACGAGTTCAAACTAATGCAGTTACGCAATCCTTGGGTAAGTCCAACTACTTCCTCCTTCACTCACTCACCTCTTACTTCTCTCCTTACTAGGGCCACGGCGAATGGGGTGGTAAGTGGTCTGACAAAGATACTGAAAGTTGGACGGCGCGAATCAAGTCGTTTGTGAAGTACAGCAACGTCGACGACGGCACCTTCTGGATGTCGTATGAGGACTTCTGCTTGCAGTTCGCCAGCGTTTATATCTGCAAACTATACAACGATTGGCACAAGGTCAAGGTAAGCGGTGCATGGAGTATGCACGCAGACACCGCAGCTGGTTGCATGAATAACAATGAATGGTTCAAGAACCCGCAGTACCTCGTGTCCGTCAACGTTGACTGCGCGGTTACAGTCAGCATAACCCAGTCGACTGTAGAGGAAGTTGGGCCTTCCGGCAGCATCAAGTTAGGAGACTTCTTGCACCAAGGTGTGTACGTGATCGAGAACGACAGATCACGTGAGAGAGTGAGTAGAAATGTTCGAGCTAGTAAAATTATTGCGACATCCAAGTTTATCAACAGCCAAGTTGTGACACAAGAGGTGGCGCTCAAGGCCAACGTGTTCTATCTCGTGGTGCCTTGCGCGTTCTATAAAGACAAGGAGAACTCCTTTATAATGAGAATTTTCTGCAAGGATTCCGAAGTAACATGTGTTAAACTATAGGAAAAGTTGTTGTTTATTAATTCCACAGAATATATTTTATGCTTCTCAACTCTCCATCGTGCCGTCAGTGTTAAAGTCACTTTCACTTATGTCAACATTATTCACATTGCTGTCTACATCGTTATCCAAGGCGCTATCCATAGATGCTTCTCTGGTAAACGTATCAGTTCCTATTGTTGAATTATGTTGATTTGTTGTAGGTTGTCGTAAATAGTCATAGAAAGGTTGTGGGATTTCAGCTTGTATATTCCCTGATGGGATATGAGTAAATATAACTGAACCATGTAGTTCGTGCACAGAAGCGATCCAATCGGATGGCAATCCTTCAATTATTATCTGTTTAGGTTCATATTGCGGATGCTGCAAACGCTTATGGCCTCTATGTCTGAAGTTCTGAGTGTCCAAGTACAATGATATAGCATTTCCAATTTCCCATTCTGCTGATTCTAGATAAAAAGTAGCTTCTTCGACGGTGCACATCAATACGGATATGAACGCCTGAACCACTTCATCGCTTCTCTCTGTCATATTGATTGTACTTAATTTACTTGTTATTTGTCCTAAAATATCATCATAGTCCATTGCATTTTCTTCATCATCATCACCATAATTGTTCTGGCCATGTTCATCGCCATTACTATCTCCATCAGCACGTCGCTTTCCTTTTCCTTCTTCTTGATAACTCATTATCTTCTTTCAACACCAAGACACTGATCCAACTGAATTTTATCGAGGACTATTCCTCAGCAATTGGTAATTGCCTCGTGCTTCGAAGCGAAGAAAGGAATGGACTTCTCGAAACAAGATTCCTTCTTGATTTCGCACAGCCAAAAGCCGGTCCTAAAATCAGGTGAGAACCTTGTTTATGGTGTAGTTTGACCTTATATCGCTCTAATTCGCAACAATTTCGACGACCTTAAACGGCTCAAGCTAAGAGAGCGTTCTCCCTAGCTCTTCTTTTCTCTCAAGTTAATCCACACCTCTTGGCAGGGCAGAGCAAAAAAGTGTCGAGTGAAAAAGAGGACGACGTGGCACACTTCAAACCCAAAGAGCACCGAAAACAATGAACAAACCAGAAGGATATAAAGTCTATCTTGAAAAAGAGACGCCTGAACGAATTCTTGCCTATGATCTGGATATTTTGGGAACAAATATCATGAGCATGAAGTATGGGTACATACATTACTAGCATAATAAATCACTTCGTTCTCATAACTCTCACTGCTTACTTTGCCATCACTTAGAAGTTTGGGCTTCAAGATGCAAGAAGAAACCAAAATTTATCCAGACAATAAAAAGTTAATGGCTGCTTATAGGAAGAAAATAAAGGAGTTGAAGAGTGATGGTTACAAGACCAAGAGTATATGAGCATAAGAAGCTATGATGTAATATAACTAATGTTTATTATACTGCACAAGAAAATACAACAATTCATACATACGATTGCTAAAATAACTTTGTATTCATCTATCCTTTTTATCCGTCTCATCATCCTCATCATCGTCACTTCGTTCATCCTTCTCGACGCCTCCTGATTTCAATAGCTTGTATATCATGATTGCAATAGTACTGAACCAGAAAATATGTAATATCTGTAAAATCAATAGGAGTGATGCAAATACATAATATCCAATCCAATTTGTATCAAAAAAGGTTGGTGCTTCAACAATAACTGAGTATAGGATGTAGCGAGGATACAACAGCAGTCTAGTCACGAAGAAGATGATGGCGAAGCACGCGAATAGAATATCGCACATATACTTGGCAAAGGTGCTGTAGAATGCCTTGGTTTTACTCATGTAGTTGAACAGTTTGGCGCTCTCTAGGAAGACATCCGCTGAATCGTGTAATAGCAAGATACTTGCACCAACTCGAGTGTAATTTGTTAAATAGGAGAAAATTATCAACAAACTAGTGGTCAAATGGTGTAAAATCATCTCTGTAGCATCACTGCGAGTTACCTAAGAGAGTAAGAAAATAAGCAAGTGCAAGGTATGGTTATGTGTGAATATTAAGTACCTCTGTCCACAGTAATTGATGGAAATAACTGCCTAATTCAACCAAGTAATAAAACTCCAACCATGAAACGTCGCTAATCTTGTGACTTGGCCAGCCGTCCCAATGCTTCTTGGTGTCAATGATCCATTCAGCGGTCTTAGGAACAAATAAAGCATGGTAACCTACATAGCAAAATACCCCGTAGAATATCAAGCGCCATAAGGCTTCTACGAACTTGACAACCTTCTTCTTCCGCTTTGTGTTGTTACACTTCATCTGGTAGTACTGTAACGCCAAGTCACCCTTCAATCCTTTCGACTTACTATAATTATTAATTTGATTTTTTTCAAACTTTTTAAATTCTAAATTCAAATCTTCTCTGACACGATCTTTTTCTTCTTTGTTTGTTATTTGTTTCAGTTTATTTAAATGTTCTTTCTTCTTCGATTCACATTCCTTAGTAACGATGGAATATATTGAATCCATCCCAGCATCATACTTAACTTTATGATAGTCACCTAATTGTAGAACTCTAATAGCTAGCATCTCCACAGCAACGGTCAATGCCATGCGGAGGATGCCGAGGATGATGGTATAAACAAGTGCGGGTGCAAGACGTTCAAATAATGGAAATTCATTATTTTTTACGGCATTTTCAACCTTTTCAGCTAAATTTTTTGGAAATAAAAACATGTATGCAGCTGGTTCGAGATGCAGTGCTTGAAGTGCACGTTGGACTGGGTCGACAAGCAGTTGCAACATATCGTCGACTCGCATGGTGTGCTTTGTTGATGAGATCCGCGAATGCTCAGCTGGTCCAACATTCAAAATTTTGGGACCGGAATTACCAGGACACAATGGAAGTATATTTAGAGTGGGTAAGTTGAGTAAAGTGAGTAAAGCAGCATGTTGAGTCATACGATAGCGATTACTCGGCTCAGACCTCACTGCGGATAACGTGTGATGAATTTTCTAGTAAAAAGTAAAATTAAATTAGCAAAACATACTGCGATGGAATTAACGAGTCTTTATGTGCATACTACGTCGTTATTTCTTCTTAAATTCAAACTTTTTTTTCTTTTTTAACCGTGCCATGCTCCGGATCCGGATCCACCATCCCATCGCTAACTAAGATTCAGTTACACACATACTTGGCAGAAGCACAACACGTTGTGGAAGGATATGGCGAAAAACAGCAGTATACGGGATCTGCCCCCTAGTTACGTGGTCAAGTCCAAGTACCAGATCTTTGAAGAGAAGGTTGATGAGTTGGAAGTTAGACTCAAAGGGAAAATTGAAACAGCTTCTGGTTTTGCAGATAATTTAACAAATGCCAGAAAAATGGAACAAATATTAAAGTTTTACGATACTAATCACACTGGCAAGCTTGATTTCAAGCAATTCTTTAGCGCAATGATTAAGTTCAACTTTGTTGGATTAAACAGAGAGGTTGAAGCTCTATTCAGTCGCTATGATGATGAAGCTACTGGATATATGGATTATAAGATGATTGCATTCCAGTTGTATGGTTTAGGCGACAAGCCTGTCTTTGATTATGATCAACGACAAACGTTGTATAAATTAAAGACAACCATTATACAAGGAGGTGGAGCATCTGGAATCTATGATATTATTCAATTAATTAGAAGTTTAAATGACGGCAATAATCATGTTGATCGTTTTGAACTAGAAAGAGCACTAGTTGAAAGTGGCATTGATACTCCTGTTGATAAATTACAACGTTTATTTGATGCATTCGATCCCAAACCAGGCACTGGATTTATAAATATTACTAACCTTACAACAGAATTAAAGCGCGGAATGATATTAGAACGCAAGAATTTCACACGTGACGCGTTCAAAAAGTATGATTATGACAACTCGGGTCTCATATCCCCAGACGAAATCGTCAACAACTTTGATCCTTACTACTTGAAAAAGGTTCAAGGAGGTAACATGTCTGCTGCGGAAGTTGCTGATCGCATGCTTACCCTAGGTAATCACCCTTCTATGATCACTTACTCTGGCTTCGTAGACTTCTTCAAATGCGTCAGTTTAAGTATTGAAGACAATACTTTCTATGAAAACTTGATAAAGAACTCTTTTGCTGGTGGAATGACCACGACGTCCATCTCTTCTCGTCGTGTGTTAGTCTTTCACTCAGATGGAAGCCGAGAAATTGTTGAAATTTTAGATGAAGATTTTGATAAATTAGACAACAATTCAATTATAGAACGAATCGCCGAGAAAGGAGTCACTGATATTGCGGAGGTGAGATTGTAATACAAGAAACAAGAAAGAACACAGAAACATCATGATTTGTAATCTAATTTAATACAATATATAATTTATTTTTTTAATTTCTTGGTCGCTGTAGCCATAATGGTTGCTGGGAGTAACCAGGTACTTCTACTGCAACAGGTGCTGCTACAACAGAAGGTGTTGTGACATTAGCTTCAGATATTATTTTTGTAGTTCTAGCTTCTAACATGGATGGTCTTGTGTACTGCCACAAGCCAAAACCCAACATAATTGTAGTAAATGCAATAGCTGAGTTAAAAAAGGAAGGCATACTACTATTTACAGTTTCTTTACTCGCAGAGTTACTCACAACTTCATCAATTATAGTGGCTGTCTTTTCACCAGTTTTACGAGCTTCACGATATGCATGTGCAGCTGAAACAACAGGTTGCATCTTATACAATGGCTCACCAGCTTTAATGGGTACTTGTTTAGCCTTCAAATCTAATGGACGCTTTAACATAGACATGCTAGGGATATTTGTTATTCCTGATTCTTCACGAGCTTTTTGGCGTAACATTCGCTGTTTGTATGTCGCAGACTCCGTATGCGACTTAAATTCAACAGCTTTATTCTTTAGCGCTGAGTGGGTTGAGAGAAGTCGACGATTGATTACGTTCATGGCGATGACTTGACTGCTATAATGTTCAAATTGATTGTTTGAATCTCCAACGATCATTTCGGGACCCGGGTGCCGCTGCGTACCGGTGAGTAGTGAGTGGTGAGTGAGTGAGTTCACCGGGTGAGCAAGGCATCGGAAGACGAGTAGTAGTAGGGGGAAGAGTTATGAATACAAAAGAAACAAAATTATATTACTGACGAGTGAGTGCAAAGTAATTGCACACAGATAGTGAATCCGCAGATATCCCGCATAAGGACGAGGCCACACCGATGAAGACGATGATCACGGCGAGACCGGTGATGAGCAGATGAGTTGCGTACCTAAAAGGCGAAACTAAACTAATTGGATGTAAGAAATGGAAGAAAGCAATTGGCAGGAATATCGAGTTGGTTATCGTGCAAATGGAGCCGATAAGCGTGATCACCGCGCCCAAGTGGTTCCTCAGTACTACCGCGATGGTGGTGGCAACGGCTATAATCCCGAAAGACAAAAACTTCTCGTATGAGTGCTTGCATGACGAACTCCTCACACAATCAATGCTATTCAGCACCTGCGCAGCCATGTGGCGCAGTGGAAACGTCACCAACGGGCAAGTGAATTGCAAGTTAAATATGATGCCGATGGCTGCAATGACGCGCAATGCGTCCCCGTTGCTCACGCTGTCATTGTTGTAATCGAGACCTATGTTTTCCGTGATAAGAAGACGAGTGAATTGTGCGTAGTAATAGTAGCCGAGACATAGGACTACCGCGTAGATGCCGACGATGATGAGTCCCGAGATGACCAACACGGTGCCGTATTTCCCACGCTCAGCCATATTAACGTATATTTTCGGATACGCGCCGTGTCCACCAAAGCAGAACGATATGAGCCCCAAAGCCATCGGCATCCCACTCAGCCTGCAGTAGTTATAGCTCCTATGGTCCAGTGACGAGTTGGAAGGTAACGTGTTACCCGCAACGAATATGGATACGATGACCAAGGCGGTCATAGACACGCCTATAGCTGACGTGTACGAGATCTTATGTAGATCAAATGTCGACAGGACACATGAAGTAAGAGACGTAGCTAAGATGCCGAACTCTATGGGAATGTTGGGATAGACCACGCGCATATTGACACTTATGTTAATCATAAACGAAGTTAACGCGAGCAGCAACTCGATAGCTAGCACAATCCCTACTAGGACATCGCCGTACTTGCCGAAAGCAGCCTTCCCTAGTGTGGTGTAGTCGATCGAGGAAATGTTCGATGGAATCGCCGACAATGCACTATTAGGGTGCATGCTACTGTTGCCCACATCTTCATTTTTGTCCATGGCGCTAGAGATGTTGTCGACTAATGCGCCGCACCTTTTCCTAACAACTAACGACTCTATAGACTCGGATATTAACGCGAACATGTAAATAAATATAGATGCCAACACGATTAAACACAATAAGGCACTCCATCCAGCGAGAGAAGCGGCAGCAGGAAGCGCCAGCATTCCTGAGCCCGTTACCAAGGACACTAAATTGCTGCTTGTCTCAAGGACAGTTAACTTGGCGTGTGAGTCGGGGACATCGTCGCTCACACCAACATTTTCCATATGTATTCCGTACAAATCATCGATCATAGACAGCGCGCCGTAGTCTACCATTGATTTGGAATAGGGTGTCAGCAACTTGGCTTTTGGTTTACTAAGCCTTCCTGAAACACGAATTTTCTTCCTGGAAGTTGAACCAATGGATGACCTACTTGATTTTTTGTCTTCAACATTTTGAATATCATTTTCTGGTGCGATCTCATTGAATGAGTTAGTATCAGTTATTCCTTCAGCATTATCAGGGAAGTAGTCACTGATAATCTTTACAAGGGATATATTGAAAGGAAGAACAACTGGACTCGAACTAATAATGTCTTTCACTGGTTGTACGACATTTTTGGTGAGCGATGAAATTTTGTTTGATGATTCACTAGATCTACTCGTAATGCTCTCAATATCACTTACATTACTCCTTGCATTAGGATCTGTACTTGGTCTACGCTGCTGCAATGCCAACGCAGATTCATTGGTTTTAGTCCAATATCCATCCGGCAGCAGCGGATTTCCAACAACTTTTTGCTGCTGTTCAACTACATCTTTCCTAGCTTCGCTAATCCAACTCGAGTCTGCTTTTGTGGCAGAACCACGTCTAACCGGCGCAGCAAACTCCATGCGATGCTCTGCGAGTCTCTCTCAGAGAATGACACGGATGTCAAATTATGAATTTACAATTGGTTCCGCCGGTACACTGAGCATGCTCCTCTTCTACCTCGAGCTGTCTGCGCTGAAGCGATCAATGCCTGCGTTCAGCGTCTCACGTGCTTCGCCGCCACGACTTTCGTCTTGCGTCATCCCTATATTGCGGCATTTAATGTGATCTTGGTGGTGCCGGAAACAACAACTTGAAAAATTAAACCTTAGGAACAAGAAAGAGGAAAAGTTGCAAGGAAGTTCTTCGAAGAGCGGGTAAACCTTGTTATGGCGCGATACTGTATCGCCATAATCGCTCTGTTTGTCGTCTTCTCCGTCGGTCTGAATCTTGGGTTTCATGGCATTTTGCATACTACGTATCCTACGGTGGTAGTGACTAATAATGAAGTCAAGAATGAAGCTCCAGAAACAGTCGGAGTCCCAGTCACTGTTGTGAAACAGGAAGAACATATAGTAGAGAAAATTGTAGATAATAAACCAGTTGAAACACCACAATCAATTGTAGATGATAAGCCGTTGCATGCGGTTGATAAAATATTGGATAATATATTGGTGACCTCAATGGTTTCTGACATGGTCGAAGAGTTCGTTCTAGGGACTGAAAAAGAGAAGAATGGACCTATTCTGCAGTATATTGTGAGTGGGAAAAAGCTACCTATTGTGTTGTTGACATGTAATAGACCAGAATTATTAAAAAGTACATTAGAATCATTATTAAAAGTTAAAGGGGTAGTTAGTGAGAATTTGTTAGTGATACAAGACGGTATAATGGAGGAAGTAGCGAATATCGTGAAGCAAAATGATTTGCAGTTAATACAGAATACAAACGGCATCCGCCTTCGTGCCGGACACATTGACGGCGCAGCACGAATCGCTCAACATTATAAATTCGCTCTAACAGCAGCATTCGACCACTTCAAGCTCGCTCCGGCGATCATTGTTGTCGAGGACGATTTGCTGTTTGCGCCAGATTTCCTGGATTACTTTGAAAAAGTTAGTCCAATTATAGAAAAGGATGACTCTGTCTTTGTAATAAGCGCGTGGAACGACAACGGCTTTAAAGAAAGAATAGGAAATCCGCACAAGTTGCATCGAACAGAGTTCTTCCCGGGTTTAGGCTGGCTGCTACCGAGAGAGTTGTACAAGAAAGAGTTAGAATCTAAGTGGCCTAGTGAGCATTGGGATCATTGGTTAAGAAGCGCGCAAATCCATAAGAACAGGGCTGTTGTCTACCCTCAAGTGCCTCGCACCTACCACAACGGTATCAAAGGAACTTTTATGAATTTAGATACGCACAATAGGTACTTCAAAGACATCGGGACGAACGCCGACCCGACTGTCTCGTGGGAGCCAATCCAGTTCTATGCGCAAATGGCGCAAATATACATGACAGTTCCTTATTACATATTCAGTCGTTACTCTGTTTATGCCGCAATTAAAGCAGAAACAAGAAAAGCTTGTCACCACGTCACCTCCATCCAGGACTTGCTGGCGCAGACGGACCAGCTGCTGTGTCTGTGGATCAACGTCAACACGGCGCCCAACCCTTATCGACCTCCTGATTTTGAACCAATTGCAAAATTTTTTGGAATTTGGCACGAGTATCAACGCGGCTCTTTTGAAAATGTGCACGAGTTTTACTGGGAGACGAACTACGTGCACATGGTCAACATATACAACTACGAGGACGGGGAAGTGTACAAGCCAGTGACGGTTCCAGCTATTCCCGCGAGAGATTTCGACACCAATTTGCTGGCTGAGAAGAGACGGAAATCCTTGAATTTGAAGACGTTTGCAGCCGCAGAAACCAACCAGAATTGTGACGACGTTTGTAAGTCGCACGGTTTGGTGTGCGACGCGGCGGCGCTTCCTTCCATCAACACATGCGATGCGTTGAACGAGGCGTTCCCATGTAAGTCTTGTACACATTCGAATGGCTACGAGCAGCCTGCAATAGTGGTGGATGTGTCGAAGAGCAATCACGGTCAGTGCTTGATCACGTCGAACCCCTCGTGGTCGGCGTCGTGCAGTGCAAAGCATGCGTCTACGAAACGATTATGTGTTTGTAAGTAGTGTAATAAGTAACAGTAATATAACAAATCTATCATCTAATGCGTCTATAACTTGTCATCGATGTAATAATAAGAGCCGATGGCACCGCACGCCGCTAATACTGCGCACAAGATCATCACAACGGAATAGCTAGTAGCGTCGGCAATAATACTGAACATATACGATCCAATGACTGCACCCAACTTCCCACTAGCGGCAGCAATACCGTTGAAAGTAGTGCGTATCTCCTTGGGGAATACTTGAGAAGGTAAGATGAAAGTGGTCAAGATAGGCCCGAAGTTGACGCTGAATAATATCAAGCAGTAAATCCCGTAAAGAGCGTCGGGGTTGTTCTTCAAGGGAGTGATCAAGCACGCAAAGATCAAGAAAGTAACCACCATAACAAGAAATCCAAGTATCTGCAACTTTTTACTTCCAATAGCTTTTAGTGTGTAGATGCTGGCAATACAAGCGGGTATACCTATGCTAACTGCAATCAGCTGCTTCGATAGCAAGTCTTCGCGGACGCTATAATCAACGATGTCGTCGGAGGACTCTAACCCCGAGAGGATGTTGCCGCCGAACAACTCCATCCCGTAAAGCGCCACATCAAACACAAACCACGATAGACCACACACTAATAGCTTAAACACCATATTTCGGTCCTGAAATGCCTTCATGATGACTTCTGTGTGTGTTGGACTAGCTGTCGATCCCGGCTTGCTCAATGAGGTTGTGGAAAAACTACTATTATGAACAGGAGTAATTAATAAGGACTTGCTTTCTTCGGACGAGCGGATTTCATACAATGTTAAGAGTAATACGAAACAAGAAGGGATCGCACCAAGTCCTAAAATAAGTCTCCATTGCTGATCTATTGGCACGGTAGATGGTAACAGATAGCCGATTAACCAAGGAGTTGCTGCACCTGGAGTTTGCCAGAAAAATGCCCAAGCTGCACTTACTTTCGAATCACTAGTACTGCCATATTTACTGCTATCTTCTGATGCTTTGGCTGCAGATAATGGATATAATCCACCAGCACCAACTCCCAATAGAAAACGAAATATAATGATCGTTGAATAGATACTATCTGCTGATCCACTAGGTGCAGCCGAAGACAACATTGCACTAAATACTACAATACTTAATGTCAACGCTAAAGCTTTATTTCTACCTAATATATCGCCTGCATAACCCATAGTTAATTGTCCACAGATTGCACCAGCAAATACAGCAGCATTAGCCGTTCCACTAACCCAACTAGCCTGTTCTCCTTGTTTACATTTGTCTTGAGATGTCGAGCATACAGATGCAGTCATAATTAATAACGCTACACTTATCGATTGGAAATTATACTGAATTGAGAAGTTACTTATCGCCGTAATTACTGTCGAAAGACTACAAAGAAGCAGTTAGTATAAGACAATCTAAGGCAGAAAAATAACGCATAAATACCTAGACTTTTGAGGCGAACCGTTAGTGGTTAATCTCTCGTCAGTTGTAGCATTCAGCCCCACTGACAGATCCTGGGACTCGAGCATGTCGTAACGCTTCAATTTCACGGTCGTCTACGATGTTAAGATGTAAGTTGCACCTCGTGAATCCCATGGAATCCGGGAATGAGAATCTTGAAGGAGGCCGGATCGGACTTGTAACCGTTAGATTTGGAATCAAAAGAGTAGAAGAGACGCGTTGCGCTGGTGAGGTGAATATTTCTAGTCAGCCGCACCTGCTGCACCAAGTAAGTGGGATATATACAAATAGATGATCTGCGAAGGGCACCGGTATGATGTCCGATGACTCGGCGAGACTCCGCCGGGCGAGTTACTCGAGTAGTCCTACCATCGACAAATAACGATACCACTATGAGTCGTTGATGGATCAGTGATTCTTTGGTTGGCATGTACGAGCAGATAGTGGGCAGTCCGCTTCACGACGAAGAGAATGCTTCCGTTGATGTGGAATATACGGAATATAGTCCTGTCGTATTTCCGAAAGCATTACATATCAAATACACTAATCTGACCGTCACTGGAAAGAGCAGAACTAAGAAAAGATTATTGCATAAATTAAGTGGCAGTTTTAATGGCGGATTGTGGGGAATACTGGGATCTTCTGGTTCTGGTAAGACAACTTTATTGTCAACTTTATCGCAACGGATAGACTCCGCGTTTTCTGTCGAAGGAGATATAACAATCAATAATACTAAGGTGAATAAAGCATTAATCAAAGCAATATCTGGGTATGTAATGCAAGACGATTTGTTGCATGCCCACTTGACATGCTATGAAGCACTATTGTACACAGCTTTACTCCGTTTACCAAATAATTTAGATTATCAAGAAAAAATTAATAAGATTAATAAAATGATAGATCTGATGATGCTGCGCAACTGCATCCACACGGTAGTGGGTGATAGCAGGCAGAAGGGGATCAGCGGCGGAGAAAGGAAAAGACTCTGTGTTGCTATGGAGCTATTGATCGATCCTCAGATATTATTTTTAGATGAACCCACGTCAGGCTTAGATTCCGCTACCTCCTACTCTCTATGCAGTATCTTGTCTAATATTGCAAGGACCAAGTCTACCACCGTAATATGCACCATTCACCAGCCGACTGCCAAGACATTTTCACTTTTTCATAACCTAATTCTAATGAAGGAAGGTCGGATTGTGTATCAGGGATGTCGAGAAAAGGTAGACACCTACTTAGCGCGCATAGGCTGTCCTTGCGAGGAAAAGGTGAACATCGCGGACCATATCTTGGATATGCTAGTGCCACTCAAGAAAGGTGCAACGAGTTACTTTGATAAGGTGACTTACACTTATGTTGCACCAGTTTTTGATACTGACGTATCCAACGGTCAAACCCTTGAAAAGCTGCGCAATCGGTACGTGGCTTTCCGCCCTTCTTGGCTGAGGCAGTTTCTGGTCTTATTCCAAAGAAATTTCCAAGAAAATCTAAGAAATTATCCAATTTTTTTGTTGAACTTGGCAGCTACGTCATTGATCGCCATTTTTGCGGGAGAAAGTGTGTGGCAGAACATAGGAACCAACAAGTTGAGTGTTGGCAAGCGCATGAATGCGCTGTTCTTCTGCGTTATTCATCAAGGCATCGTGGCGTCATTGCAGGGGATCCACTCGTTTCCTATGGAGCGCAACCTTATGCTGCGCGAACGTGCATCTGGCAGTTACTACATCAGTGCCTATTTCCTTGCGCGCACTATCAGCGACATGCTGTTTGTCCAGCTTATACCGCCTATTGTCTTCACCTGCTTCGTCTATCCGTTGGTGGGCTTTCAGTGCACTCCGTCGAACTATGGGAAGTACTTCATATTTACTTTGTTCATGATTTTAGCTAGTTTTGCCGCGTCTTCATTGGCAAACATGGTGAGTTGCGTGTGCAAGACTATCGAGTTGTCTGGGGTTATACTCGCGGCTTGCTACGAGGTTACTCGCTTATATGGCGGTTGGTTTATCTCGCCAGCTTTACTAAAACTATATCCTCAGTGGAAATTTGCAGATGCTTTGTCCTACATCAAATATGTGTTTATTGGCATTTCTTTGAATGAGAATTACGGGTTGGAAGTGCAGTGCGACCTCGCGGAGCGAACGCCGCCCTTCGTCACGCATGGCTCCAAGTGCGTAATATCGCCGCTTATGACACCTCCATACACAGGTGAGAGGCTGAATCAGTTCTATGGATACGACGACTTTACCATCCCCGGCTGCGTCCTGTCCCTGCTGCTCTACATCCTGTGCTGCAGAGTCGTCGCGTATCTAGCCTTGAGATATTTGTAACATAATGTAACTTTTGCTTATTCGAACCGGTGCAGCGCAACCAAGAACTCTTGCTCAACTGCCAATTGTATCGGTCAGAACACCCTTTATCTCTACTTAGTACTTGAGTCTACTACTCCACCGGTACTAGTGCAGGTACCGGTAAAAAATCTTGCAGTCTTGGGGAGTGATATAATAGACGCTTGCTTGTTGACGTTGGGGACACCCATCTACATCACTCTGTTGTGACGTGGATGCTTTCGTAGACAAGATTGAGTAATGAGTTGTCCGGTGTGCTATGAGTCGTATGTTTACGAGTCTATTGCAAAGCAACTACCTCGCCGCTTGAATACTTGCGGTGATGTAATATGCACTGCTTGTATCTCTAATGACTATTATGAAGGCTCTTACTACTGCCCAGAGTGTGCAACTGAGTCGCGTGGTCTTACTATTGATGACTTTACTACAATTATAGACTCTGAAGATCATTTAGTGGGAGTAAATTCAAGAGAAAATAGTACCGAAGGTGATGCGACATCAACACTATCTAATTTTGCTCAAAATAGAGCACATAAACATGAATCTGTAGGAAGACTCCCTTGTAAAGCATCTGGGTGTAATAACAAGGCGATTGCATTTGGTATGTGTCTAGCTCACGCACAATATCGTAGAAAATCAGTAGATTTATTAGAGCAAATTACAACTGACATTAAAAACACTAAATTGGATATAAGTAACGCGGTGATCACTACTAGTGACTCCGCGAAGAAGGACAAGATTCATGATCTCGAGCCCGATACTATGAAAGAGCACTTCAGAAATCAAGGAACCTTAAGTTTCACTGATGCAATTGATATCATTGAGAAAGCAAAATCAATAATGATGCGCGAGCCGAACATCGTCAGGCTCGACGCGCCCGTTATTGCAGTTGGCGACATTCATGGGCAATATTACGACTTGCTGAATCTCCTCGAGGAAGGCGGTGCTCCTGGGACACATGAAACATATCTGTTCTTGGGGGACTACGTCGACCGCGGCAGCTTCTCGTGCGAAGTTATGTTGCTTTTACTGTCATTAAAGATAAAATATCCAGAGAAAATATGGCTTTTACGTGGAAATCATGAGTGCAATACTGTCTCTGGTCACTTCGGATTCAAGCAGGAGTGCAAGGTGAAGTACGGTGTCAATGTGTACTACAAGTTCTTGTTATGCTTCCAAACCATGCCTATTGCTGCGTTGATATCGACGGCTTATGGTGACATCTTTGCGTGTCATGGCGGCATATCCCCGTCCCTCAAAACTCTGGATGAAATAGAGAAATTAGATCGTTTTGTTGAACCAGAAAGCGACTTATCACTGCTGGATATCCTGTGGTCGGACCCGATCACCGACGACCAGGTGGAAGGGATGACCGAGGAGGAGTACGACGCCTTCATCCAGCTGGACTTCAAGTCGAATCCAATGCGTGGATGCTCGTATTGCTTCGGTTACAAGGCTTTGAAGGAGTTCTTAGATAGAAATAAACTTGTTTGTTTAGTGCGAGCTCATGAGGTGCAACAGGATGGATACAAGAAACACTACGACTCCATTGTCATGGAAGAGCGCATGAAGTCCTTGATTGCAAGCCGGGTGAGCGCGGAGAAGCCCGGTACTACCTTCGATGACTTGCCGCCGTTAATAACTATATTTTCTGCTCCAAATTATTGTGACCGTTATGAAAACAGAGGCGCAATCTTACGCATTGACATGGCCCTTGACGACTTCCGCATCATCCAGTACGACTGCGTGGAGCATCCCACTCCGGACGTCCACGAGAATGAAAGCGAAAACCATATTCTAGCTATCGTCGCCATCTGCCCTTACATGCCCACGTCGTTCAAGGAGCTCGTGCGCATTGCGGTGGAGTTGGGACCGGAAGAAAATCTGATTTATGAAACAGAAGAGTCCCACAAGGACCAGAGGAGCATCATCCGCAGCAAGTCCAACGAGTCGGTAACGGCTTCCACACCAGAACCTGAAAATGTGGAGACAGACATGATTACTGACGTGTTGTCGTGCGGCGGAGTCCAACGGATCTCTCCGTCCACCGTGCCGTCGGATGGCGATGAGTTCAGGGACAGCATAAGCCAGTCGCGGCCGTCTAGCAGGCGCTCAAGCTTGGGTACAAGTAAGAAGGAAAGGCGCTCGAGTGTGTCGATATCGTTGGTAAGAGACTCAAGTCGCAATATATTAGCTGGAATCGACGAGAATGAGAGCAACAGCGTCACTGAGAGCACGACTACGTCGGTGAGTGCCACAGATGACTCCGTGCAGCGCGGCAGCACCGTGGAGAATGAAGTAAGTTCGCCGTTGAAACGGTGGAGGCAAGCCACCAAAGAAGTGATCCATCGCAGGTATAGCTTGAAAGGAATATTCAGTGATGAAGCCAGCGAGTTATACAACAAAGCGTTGGCTAATGACGCCATCAACGAGGTGCATCCCGAGACGTTGTACCGCCAAGACTCGCAGCTTTCCAAGGATATTACTCTGTTGAAAGACAGCTTGAAGAGCACGTCTGTTGCTACGTTGTCAGTCAAAGACCTGCGGAAGAGGTTCGAGAGCGGGATCCACTCACACGATGACATAAGTCTCACGAAAGTAAGTGCGAAGCCAACTTATGACATCACAACGGAGGTACCGTCGTTCTCGCCAATTGTCAAGAGATTACAAGAGAAATTTGGTGGTTCTCTGTCAGATAAAAGGAATTCCTCGGATCAATCACCGCAATCGCGTGTAAGTCGGCGGCACTCAGTGGGGGCAACTGGCTTGCGGAGAAGTATTACTGAGCAAGCAAATCCCTCGCCAAGTCCCGGTGCGAAAATGCGATCGTTGTCACTAGAAGAATCAATAAAATTAAAAGAAAATATTGAGGTGTTGCAAGCACCAGCTGCGACTAGCGACGAGGTCCCGATCCCTACTGCGCCGTTGAACAGCGCCGTCGACAGCGAGGTCTTATTCAGCGATGCAGAGATCGTTGCGTTGCGCCTAATGTTTTCATTGTTTGACCGCAAGGACTCCAGTTACATAGAGTATGAGGACCTGGTGGCATACGCCGAAGAAACCGATGACACGATGGGTATCCGCGACGCCGAGAGCGCGCTGGAGATCATGGACATCGACGGAGACGCGCGGATCGGGATGTTGGACTTCTTCCATTTCGCCGCAAGGTTGAAAGGGAAAGCTCAGAGATAGTGTAAATTCCTTACTTACAACTGTAAATAAGCATGTTTAATCAGTTCTAATAACCCCGTTCTTGGGTGGATATACACACTAGGGAAGTACCTGCGCCAACCTCGATGTTATCTGCACTAGGAGGTTGGGATGCGTCACGACCAGCGCCTTGAACCCCTCCGACTGCATCACGTGCTTGGCGTTATTGATGATATACTTAAGCATTTCTTCAAGTAAACGCGGACGATTCAAGCTTTCAGCAAACACTAACGCATCGCAAGCACTTGTCGGTTTCAAGGCGCCGACGATCGACGTCTCGCACTGTTCTATCAGTTCCACCACGTCGAAGCGGATGCCCAGCTTGATAAGAGTCCTGTTGTGCGCGAGCAGTGCGCTGGGACACGAGCAATGATCGGTGTATAAGAAGTTCAAGAATTCCATGTAGTTGATCCTCATTGCTTCTATGGACTCCATACTGCTGTTGTAGTTGTCGTCGTTGATGCATATCTCGGCGCTGTTGTCGACGCAAACCATTCGCATCCCATCCACAGCCTGTCCGTCAATGATGCTCCTAAATACCGAGGAGCGGCTGTACAAAATCACCTTGTGCGCGGGCAACTTCAAGGTGTAATTATTCAATACTAGGGATATGTCCGAGCAGACGTGCGTGTTGACTATCTTCTGCATCGCAGAGAACAGCGGCTGGTCGAAGGTGTACTTCATGTTGTACTGCGAAAAGGTGGTGGGATGCAGGGAGTTGCTGCATGCGATGACTCTGTTACTCGTGTTATCTGCGACATAAACAGTCCCGTTCTGATCAATAGCTACCTCTCTTGGTTTCCCGATTTTCAAGTCATTCTCGGTGCAAAACCTTATGTATTCGTTGTCGTTGGAGTGGCTGTACAAGACAGAAATTATGCTGAAATCCTTGCTGTTCACCAGCAACAGGCTCTTGTCGTTGTTCTCCGTGACGTAGATGTAGTTGCTATACGGGACGATGCACAAGCCGTAAGGCGAGATTATACTCGTAAATGTCTTTTCAACGGTGTATTGGCCGTTCTTTGTATTGACTAGCAAGACCTGGTCGTACCAATCGCAGATGTACAATAATTGGTTCGGTTCGTCAACTGACACCGTGGTGGGTTCTGAAAGACTTCCTTCTATAGTCGCTATATACACATTACTCTCTGCGTGAAATACTTGTACTCTTTTATTCTTGGTGTCACATATATACAAATGCCGCCTAGTTTTGTCGATAGTTATGCCTTGTGGGTGATCAAACTGGTCGTTGGTGGCACCTTCCTTGCCATATTTTCCTATTGATTTAGTACATTTCAATGTATTTATATCAATTATTGCAACACGATGGTTTTTCCTATCACAAACATATATACTATTATACTCTTCATCGGCGCATATTCCATGAGGTTGTTTAAATTTTCCTTTCCCATCATTAGATCCATCAATGCTTGCAACTACCTCATGTGTCACGATATCAAATACTTGGACACGATTATTATATGTGTCAGTGACATAGATGCAGCGAGAAGTTATCGCCACACCTGTGGGTTGATTCAGATCATTTTTATCACCCGATCCAATGAGCGAGTACACATTCTTACTACCTTCACGTGGCTTCTTTGTGGGACTTTCCATAACTGTATTGCGTCAGAGATTGATTTTATAGCAGAAAATATTGAATCTCTTGTATATATTATGAGTGCTATTTACTCGCGGTTGTGAAATCGACTTCACCGCTAGAGCTTCCTCAGATTAGCGATTTGGTCACGCGAGATGAACAAGATTCTGGGCCGGCGACCGGTCTTCACGACTGTTATATATATAATATACTTTCGCGGAGCTTCGGTAATTCTTCATGCATCTCCAAGTTGATGTTCGTATAAAGAATGGCATGTTATTGAAAGTTTGAAGCCTACCTACAAAATGAATAATATTCCTTGTCGATCATACAAAGAGCTAAGAGAATAGAACAAGAGTAATAAATGCGTGCATGAGGGGAAGTAACGAGATGTGCCAGTGATGAAAGTAAAAAGTGTAATGAGAGTCTAAACTAACCCATTTAAATACACAATATGAATAAATAAATGAAAAAAACTGATTACGCAACTAACTCATTTGAGCAGGCTTTTACGATCCTTATTCATATATGGATATGCTTCCACGTACTCATCGCGGGTCAGAACTCGAAATGATTTGACGAATTTTCCCACCAGCGCAATAAACTCAGATGGTTTCATGGTACGCGATGGTTGCAGTGAGTATTTATTATCGTGCTCGTGAAGAAACACAAGACCTTCAGGAGCATCGGTCCCCTCTGGAATTTCAATAACTCGAGTTGTTTTTCTATTTCCAGATGCCACAAATTCAAACATATCTCGATCCGCGGGCTTCAGAGTCAAACCATTTGGTCCAATAAACGTATTACATAGTGGTGCAGGATGTATATTTCCATCTAATGAAGCTGTATATTCATACAAATATAAGTCTTTCTTCTCCTGTGCCAACTTTTCGCGAATAACTATTTTCTTTGAGTTTGTCAAATAGAAAAGTCGGCATGGGACCTTGGTAAAACGAGCAATGATAGAATCGCTCGAAGTGCAAAAGAGTGCGGTCGCGTGAGACAACACCTGGTTTGCTTTTTGTTTGAAACGGAATGATCCCACAAACATCCAATAAATTGTCTAATAACCTTTTCGGTGTGATTAGACTGACTATCGAATGAGCAGCTGCTGAGCTGCTTGCTAAAAATCGGGTTAGGTACCGGTGTCTTCTACTGTCCCCATTTTAAACTAAGTAGTAGTTTGTACTAACAAAAACTTCCATTAATGAACCTGCTTTTAGCCCTTTAAAATTTTAACCCTTTAGCGACTAATATCTAATGATTATGTACCGATGAATGTTCATTACAAAAAGCTTATCTATTTTATAAATAAAATAAAAATAAATACGTAATTTAGTAGTAGAAGAAGAAAGAGAAATCAGTAGCGACTTGGCATTCAACAATGTCGCCATCGTGCAAGTTATAATAGTAACTAGTGTGTGTCTCAATTGTCGGAAGAAAAGCGGAACAACCTCATTGACAAGGTTAAATTTCGAAGAAAAAGAAATAAAAAGAATATGTCCTCGTACGCAGCGGAGCTTTTACGGCGTCAATACATCGATTTGGCAAGAAATCCGCCTGATGGAATCTCAGTGGGTTTGGGCGACGATGAGAATATATTCAAATGGGACTTGATGATCGTAGGACCTCCTGATACCCTATATGAAGGTGGTTTCTTTCAAGCGAAATTAGAATTTCCAAATGATTTCCCAAATGCACCACCAACTATGACATTCATTACATCTATATGGCATCCAAATGTCTACGAAGATGGTAAAGTATGTATATCAATATTACATCCACCTGGCGATGATGCATTTAATGAACAAGAAACAGCAGATGTTCGTTGGCGTCCAATATTAGGAGTTGAATCAATAATTATCTCAGTTATATCCATGCTTTCTGATCCTAATGATGATTCTCCAGCAAATGTTGATGCTGCTGTTATGTGGCGAAATGATCGCACTGAATTCAAGAGACGAGTCAGAGATATTGTACGTCGATCTCAAGAAAGTTAATCAATTCAATAATGAATTATGTTGTACATTTAGCACATTTTGATGTAAAATTAGTTAATATCTTTAGGTTTTAATGCACATTTCTTTACATTATTACAAGTTTCTACAGATATTCATTTAATACTTTCAACTAATTAGTAATGAACTATGTAATGCTCTCACTTCTTGTAAGCGATCATTTACTGCTGCTGCTGTTGTATGCTTCCTCTTGGGACCTGCGGAATAATTCGTAGTAAGAAGGTTCTTCAATCATTACAGTTATTTTCTTGCAATTTTCGTATGATTTAGTAATAATGGCTTGTTTCTCTTCCCCCGACAGCGTGTCGCTGATTAGTACCTCTTTGCCTATATAGTTGAACATACAACTAGGATCAGGAAACTCGACTTCTACGGACCATAAGAATAGGGTATCTGCATAAATAGTGTTTGCTGAAGGCCAGAGTGTAGTAGGAGTATATCTTTGATCGCCAATAATCGGATGACCAATTTGCTGCAAATGACGTCGAAGCTGATGTCTTCTTCCGGATATTGGAAAGAGGTTTAAAGTTGTTATCCATCCGAATTCATTAGACCTCGTATGCTCCATCACTTTAAATTTTGTCAGTGATGGTTTACCATCTAAAGGATTATCAATAATACCCTCTAATGGTTCTAGCTTGCCCACTACTATTGCTCTGTATCTTTTACGAACTTGGTGGTCATTAAATGAAGCCTTGATTAATCTTTCGGCATATTTATTTTTACTGCAAACAACTAATCCTCCTGTTGCTTTATCTAGTCGATGACAAGGAATTGCTTTTCTAAAAGAAGTAGCACCATCAATAAGCATGGAGTCGCTGTTAATCAATGTTTCTCCTTTACCTCCCATGGTTGCTATGTATTGTGGCTTACTTATTACACGATACCAAGATTCATCCTCAGAAACAATAGTTATTTCTCCCTTACTACTCATAGTCTCGCGATTTAAGCCAATTGTGGTGTCAGCAACATTTTCATTAAGCGTATTTGGATGCTGTGATTTTAAGTGCTTAAATAATGAGTTTCTACTAGGGAATGCTACATTACAAATTTCACAACAAATAGGCGCACTAAGCGCAGATACAACACTCATATATAAAACGAGAAGCAGCCAGAAGGTTGCTGCTCCGCAGATAATCTTGCTGGACCAAATGGTATCGTCTCGAAAGTGAACAGATCAGCTTGATGTAGTTACGGCGTTAGACTTGGGTATTTCAGCGACTTACTCCCTGATCCGGTCCCGACATGGTCGCGGATGTAATTAACAACAATATTGAGTCAGAAGTATTCGATCGGCGATGCATGCACCACTGCGCAATCAACCATTTGAATCCTCGAGGAACATTTTGAAAATAAGAAAACAAACCAAACGCACCGGATGAATAGCCGGCCTTCAAGGGTTCAACACAAAAATTTGGGACGAAGTGCCAACTACTATTCCAAGTGCTGTGCCGACGGTTTTGCCCTCTATAACTCCAACTATATAGATAAAAATGGCAGTCCTCTTGTTGTTGGTGTTTTGCTGTTTGGCACTTAGTCTGCAAGTAGTGTCTCTTGGATTTGATGAAGCTGCGATAGTAATCAAAGAACATCTGTCTGCACGAAAACATTCTTCTTCAGATGATTACTGTAACGCCAATCCAACGTTATGTTGTGAATTATCTGACAGTCAAGATGGTTGTTCTGTGAGCAATATGCCACAAGATGTTTCAACTTTAGTTTTTCCAGGTGGGGAAACTAGGTGCATATTCAGCACTTCATCACCGTTTAATTTTCAAGTCATTCCCGGAAAAAGTGATAAGTTACTGTTTTACTTCCAGGGAGGCGGTGCGTGCTGGGATAAGCTTTCAACAGCACTAAGTTTTTGTACTACAGATGCAGATCCAGATTTTAGTGGAGCTGGAATCTTTAGTAGAGATGAATCAAATGAATACAAAGATTACACAATTGTACACGCATTATACTGTGACGGAAGTGTGTGGACAGGTGATACTGTTCGCCCTTATAAGGATAGTAATGGCGAATTTGTGACTCAAAAAGGGTTGGCTAATGCTCAATCGGTGTTGGATTGGGTAAAACAGCAACAAACTCTAGGATCACTAGCTTCGACATTTTCGAATTTAGTTATTATGGGTTGTTCTGCTGGTAGTATTGGTGCACAAGTTTGGTCATCTCCTATCTTGGAGACTTTGAGTTGGACCCAAGCTGCTGTTATCCCCGATAGTTATATCGCTGTCTTTCCAGACGGTACACAAGGACCACTTATTCAGGGCTTTGGCGCATGTAATGCCTGGTTTTTGAATGATAAATTGAAAAGCATTTGCCGCGATGGCAAGTTAACGCTGCAACTAATTATGACGGACTACTTCCCACAGTATAAATCTATTCCTTTTGCGTACGTCCAATCTAAAACTGACATTGTGCAAGAGAGTTTCTACGTGGCTGTAGCTTTCACATCAAATGTCTCTGCAGTGATCACTCCGACCCAATTCTATGACGACGTGAATCAAATTATGTCTCTATACAACAAAGAAAGCAATTTCCTTACATACCTCGTCGATGGTGATCAACACTGCTTCACGCCCACCAGTTACTATTTTACAGCTGATCCTTTAGGTAAACTTGACAAACAACAGAACACGGATTCTCCGCTGCTGAGCACATGGACCAGCTCATTCCCTCTGGCTGATGGTCAAACTGTCTCCACTATCTGCGATGGCACTGTCGAAGGCACCGCAGAAATAAATAACAAAAATACTTACTGCAGCTCCGGAGTGTACCCAAAATCCTTCAAAGAATCGTATTAATTAGTTCCGAGCCACTTTATGGGCGACAATACAGTGGCGCGATGATAAATGTAATTAAATAGCGTTCTAACGGCTCGACGGAGTCTTTTCTTCACCAGTCGACGGCCGCTTGAACTTTTTGCAAGAGGCCTGCTGCAACTTGAAAAAAAAACAAGGCCCCCCTGTCATACTTTGTATGTAGTACGACTAAAAAAGGACAACTGCAAGTAGAGAGAAAGACGGAGATACTTAAGAGTCAAAAGGAAAGATACAACATAACTACTGGTGTGCCTGTAACAGACAACTCTACTGATCCATAAGATGAATATAAACACGCATATTCGCGATGAGTCCATTCGTGAAATTGGCTCAATCCAGAACATTGGCTACCTCTTAGCTGTGAGAATAATCACTGGAGTCACTACCAGATTACAGATTGTGTCTTGTAGTAGCAACATCAATGCTAAATTCTTCTCTAATGTTACTGACATTAATGATGTGTTGGACAAGGATGTGAACGAAGTATTCGATTGTAATACTGCTGCCATTTTATCTAATTTAATACTAAGATTTCAAGCGAAATTAAGTGCGCATAAAGATGGATTTAATATTGTCAAGCAATTCACTAAATTCAACATAAGTGAGACATCTACAAACATAGTTCTTGATAATTTAGCATTTACTTGTGCTATAGTTGATTGTTCCAACGAGGGTGTTCTATTGTTGGAATTTGAAGAAGTAATGCTTGATGAGAAGTCGTCAATTCTTCAATCTGGTGAAATTTTGAGTAGAATCAGAGCTGCAGGTGATATTGCTGCTGTAACAGGAACATTTCTAGATGCAATCATGGACATCATGAAAGACTTTGATCGTGGTATGGTGTATCGCTTCGAGCCCGACTGCAGTGGCAACGTAATCCACGAGATCATCAGAGATCCAGCCGTCGTGCCTCATTCCTACTTGAATCTGCGCTTCCCCGAGTCAGATATCCCCCCTATTATGCGCAGGTTGTATGTGAAGTGTGGTATGCGCTTTATATACGATGTAAATGGCCAAGACAGCAAAATTATCAGCAAAAGCTACAGCGAACGGATAGATTTGTCCATGAGCTCCTTCCGCTCGTCTCACCCTTGTCACCTGCAATACCTGGCTAACATGGGGGTCGTTGCTTCGCTGTCAATCCCGATTATCATTGACGATCGTTTGTGGGGAATATACGCCCTTCACAGTCACAGCAAACCGTCAAAACCAACGATTGAGCAGCGGATCATGCTGGAAATGCTGGCATCCATGTCCTCCTTCCGCATCAACATATTCGAAGTTGACTCTTATACCTGTGTCAAAAATGAGTTGGCGATGATTATGAAGTTCCTGCACACATTCAATCACGTCAGTGAGTTCCTCTCCAACCATGTCGATAGTCTGCTCCATTTGCTGGGTTGCCACTTCATCGGCTTCATTGAAGGTGATCATTCTCTTGTCGGACAACTCTATGATGATATGATCATGTTTGGTGATACAACTATCGCCCCTACTAGGTACTAATCTACTCACTCACTCACTCACTCATCTACTCACTCACTCACTTATACTTTTTCATCGGGTAGGGATGGTTTTGCCAAGCTGAATGAGCTATGCCCCATGAATGCCGTGTTCAAAGAGTCGTCGTTCAAAGAGGGATTGGGAGGCAATGGAGGTGGCGTTATCATTTTGAAGCATCCCAATGTCACCCTTGTTATTGTCCGCTTATGCGAGATTGTAGACATCAACTGGGCTGGCTTTAACGATACCACTGAGATGGGAGTCCTGCAACCACGTAAATCATTTGCAATCTTCACTGAAAAAGCTAAAGTTACCTGCAAGCAATGGACGGAAGCAAACGTAGAGAATGCGCAATATTTCTTCGAGCAAATCACTCTGTTTGTTCACTCACAAATGCTGACCAAGTTCCGCTCGTCGCTGGACCAGTCCAACTCGGACTGTGTCAAGGCGATCAACGAAGCCAAGGAAAATTATGATTTTTTTGCGCAAATGTCGCATGAGTTGCGCACTCCATTTCACGGAGTGATATCTTCGTTGCAGATCCTGCGGTCCTCCAAGAACACGATGAGCTTGAAGGACCAGAGGGAGCTAGTTAACTCGGCATTGGATTGCGGTAATGTGATGCTCAAGACACTCGATGATATCCTGAATATTGCCAAGAGCAAGCACCAGGTTGAGCCTTCTTACAGCGACATTAATATCGCGATGATCACCGCGCTGTCCAGCAGAATGCTGGGGCCCATGGCAGAGACAAAAGGGGTCATACTGGGCTATGAATTGTACCCAATCGACAGCCAAGTCATTGATAAGTTCGAGCTTGTGTGCTCGGATGAACCAGGTGTATATCTATGGGACACCATCACTGTGCGCACAGATGAGACAAGGTTGCTGCAGCTAGTGAATAACTTGACGAACAATGCGATCAAATTTACTAGAAAGAAGGGAACTGTCCGTGTCCGCGCTCGCTTAGTGTTGCGGTCGCAATTGAAAGAGCTTTGGCGAGCAGTCTGCGATCAGCACTTGATTAACCATGTATTTGTTGGCACTTTAGATCACGACAGCCAAAGTGTCGACGAGCTAGTGTATGTGTTGGAGGTATCAGATACCGGCAGTGGTGTGACAGCTGTTGATATGGAAAAAATGGCGAATGCGTATATGCAAGCTGATTCCACCTCGCGTCTAGCGAAGACCAAAGGAACGGGATTAGGTTTACACATCTGCAAGCTAAACGTTGGGGTGTTGAACGGCGTCTTCTGTCTGGCCTCATCCATTCATCGTGGCTCAACGTTTTTTGTTGCAATTCCCGTAAGTTTTACGAATAACAACAACACCACATTCCTGACTCACTCCAACAGCGTCGACTCAATGACTGAGTTCATCGCGCGCGCTGGCGAGCATCAGAGCTGCACGGACGAGGACGATGACTCCAATCACTTGCCCTCGTCGGACTCCTCGGTGCATGATGATGATGAGCCCCTCTACCTCGAGCCCAGCGAGTCCTCGACGAAAGTCTTACTCATCGTTGATGACTCAAAAGTGAATCTAAAACTGGCGGAAAGAAAGATTAAAATGGAATTTTCTGACTCGTTTAAAATTATTCTAATCGAAAGTGGCCAGCAGTGCATCCAGAATATCAGAGACATGGTCGAGGCCAACCAGTACCACGAGGTAGCGGGGGTCTTGTGCGACTACCACATGCCGGAGATGGATGGCGCAGAGACAATCCGCAATATTCGAGCTATTGAAGCGACTCTAG
>JACCDO011493978.1_pt1 | contig 36978 bp, 43 predicted proteins | sample 7446101 | NCBI WGS metagenome assembly JACCDO01 (sample SAMN15323440, study PRJNA562643) | freshwater metagenome | isolation source: river surface water | place: USA:Blue River Watershed | collected 2017-08-16 | reverse complement strand
GAGGAAGGTTAAGAGGGTTAAAAAATAAAAACTTTTCTATTATCCATTCAAGTGTAGGGACTTTAGCTTTACACTGTCAATTATGTCTTATATAAGACTAGAATTGCACTAAATTTTATCCAACTGCGCTGCGCTGGAGTTCATTTGTCAGAAGTTAATCTGCCTGTTGCCTCATTTAGCCCTCTGTATGAACAGATCAAGGCTATGATCTTGGCAAGCTTACAAGCCTCTGAGTGGCTTCCGGGCGAAGCCATCCCCAGCGAAATGGAGCTTGCCAGTCGATATGCCGTAAGTCAGGGAACTGTTCGTAAGGCCATCGATGAGCTAGCAGCCCAGAACCTCCTAGTCAGGCGGCAGGGCAAAGGCACTTTTGTTGCCACCCATACCGAAGATGACTGGCAATATCGTTTCTTGCGTTTGGCACCAGATTCTGGAGAGAAGTTTCATTTAACGAATCGTTTTTTGGTTTGTCAACACACCAAAGCCACGCCTTATGTTGCCAATTTGCTCAAATTAAAGGCAGGTGATCCGGTTATCTATATTGACCGTGTTCAGAGCTTTTCGGGTCAACCCATTGTTTTTGAAGAGATTTGGCTGCCTGGAGCGCGCTTCAAGGGTTTGGAGTTAGAGACCTTAAATGAGTGGCACGGGCCAGTCTATGCGCTCTATGAAAGTCAGTATGCGACCCACATGGTTAGGGCGGAAGAGAAAATTAAAGCAGTTTCTGCTGATGAGGCCCTGGCTCGGCACCTCCAACTATCAGTGGGCGCCCCCTTATTATCGGTAGAGCGCATAGCCTACACCTACGGGAATAAACCAGTAGAAATTCGGCACGCAAGATACGACACTGCTGAGCAGCATTATGAAAACAAGTTGAACTGAAATACTTGAGTAAAAATATTTGAAAACCTCCTTTTAACCCCTATAAACCCTTAAAAACCCACTACCAATCCCAGGTTTCTAATAGAATATGTTGCGTCACAACAAAGTCATACTGAACCTCCACCGAAAGATAGAGATTACCCATGGTTGAAGCACAGCAAAGCGTTAAAAAAGATAGACCGGTATATCGCAATATTGGTCTTGCCCAGTTGATTAAATACCGCCTTCCTTGGGCAGGTAAAGTTTCCATCCTTCATCGTATTAGTGGGGCGGTGCTGTTCCTGCTGTTGCCATTTATTTTGTATCTCTTCGATCAGAGCTTAGCCTCTGAGCTGAGCTATCAAAAGTTTCAAGCAATCACCAGTAACATTTTGGTGAAACTCATTTGCTTGGGTTTGATCTGGTGTTTCTTGCACCACTTCTGTGCTGGCATTCGCTACCTCTTGCTCGATTTAGAAATCGGCGTAGAGAAGTCTGAGTCCAATCGTTCTGCCATCATCGTTTTGGTGGTTGGAATTGCTCTGACTGCAGTTGTTGGTCTCAAAATGTTCGGCTTGTACTAAGCGTTTCTTCATTAAGGAAATTTCATGCCTATTTATCAAATCGGACCCAAGCGCTTAGTAGTAGGTGCTCATTACGGTCTTAAAGAATGGATTATTCAACGCGTTACTGCCATTGTCATGGTGGTATTTACGATTGTCTTGCTAGTGGACTATTGCATCACTGGCAGCGCTACTTACGAGGGTTGGTCTGGCTTATTTAGTAGCCAGCTTATGAAGTTATTGACCTTCCTGGCTTTCTTTAGCCTGTTCTATCACGCTTGGATTGGTGTTCGTGATATCTGGATGGATTACATCAAACCTGTCAGCGTACGTTTAACACTTCAAGTGTTGACCGTTTTGTATCTCGTAGCCTGTGCGGCTTATGCCGTACAAATTTTGTGGAAAGTGTAATTCGATGACTGCGATTCAAAAATCATTGCCACGCCGCCGTTTTGATGCGGTTATTGTTGGTGCTGGTGGTTCAGGTATGCGTGCTTCTTTGCAATTGGCTGAAGCGGGCTTGAACGTTGCTGTATTAACTAAAGTTTTCCCAACACGTTCTCATACCGTTGCGGCGCAAGGTGGCATTGGCGCATCACTAGGCAATATGAACGAAGATAATTGGCACTATCACTTTTATGACACGATTAAAGGATCTGATTGGTTGGGCGACCAAGATGTGATCGAGTTTATGTGTCGTGAAGCGCCAAAAGTGGTTTATGAACTAGAGCACTTTGGAATGCCATTTGATCGCAACCCAGACGGCACTATTTATCAACGTCCATTCGGTGGTCATACTGCCAATTATGGTGAGAAGCCAGTGCAACGCGCTTGTGCTGCCGCTGACCGCACTGGTCACGCAATGTTGCATACCTTGTATCAACGAAACGTACGTGCAAAAACAAACTTCTTTGTTGAGTGGTTAGCGCTTGACCTCATTCGTGATGATGAGGGTGATGTGGTTGGTGTTACCGCTCTCGAAATGGAAACTGGCCAAGTTTATATTTTGGAAGCCAAAGTTGTGCTGCTGGCTACTGGTGGTGCTGGCCGTATTTGGGATGCGTCTACTAATGCATTTATTAACACTGGCGATGGCATGGGTCTTGCAGCACGTGCAGGCATTCCTTTGGAAGATATGGAGTTCTGGCAATTTCACCCAACCGGTGTAGCTGGTGCAGGAGTGTTGTTGACAGAGGGTTGCCGCGGTGAAGGCGGCATCTTGCGTAACAAAGACGGTGAGCGTTTCATGGAGCGCTATGCGCCAACCTTGAAAGATTTGGCGCCACGCGATTTCGTATCACGCTCAATGGATCAAGAGATCAAAGAAGGGCGCGGTTGTGGTCCTAACGGTGACTATGTCGTGCTCGATTTGACACACATTGGTGCCGATACCATTATGAAGCGTTTGCCTTCTGTGTATGAAATTGGTATCAACTTTGCAAACGTTGATGTAACGAAAGAGCCTATTCCAGTTGTGCCAACCATTCACTATCAGATGGGCGGCATTCCAACGAACATCAATGGTCAAGTGGTTGTGCCAGCGAATGGCAAACACAATGAAGTGATCAATGGTTTGTATGCCATCGGTGAGTGCTCTTGCGTTTCTGTGCATGGTGCAAACCGCTTAGGTACTAACTCTTTGCTTGACCTCTTGGTATTTGGTCGCGCAGCGGGTAACCACATCGTTGGTTTGAATCTCAAAAATCGTGAATTTAAGCCATTACCAAAAAATGCTGGTCAGCAAACCCTTGAGCGTATTGCGAAGTTGGATAACTCTACTTCCGGTGAATATGCACAAGACGTTGCGAATGATATTCGTAAGTGCATGCAGAAATATGCTGGCGTGTTCCGTAACCAAGAGTTGATGGACGAAGGTGTGCGTCAAATGGCGAAATTAACAGAGCGTGCTAAGCATTTGTGGGTTAAAGATAAGTCTGAGATTTTTAATACCGCTCGCATTGAGGCTCTAGAAGTGGCTAACTTAGTTGAGACTGCTAATGCCACTATGACTTCTGCGGCTGCGCGTAAAGAAAGTCGTGGCGCTCACTCACATGATGATCATCCTCATCGTGATGATGACAACTGGATGAAACATACGCTTTGGTATAGCGAAGGTAATCGCTTGGACTACAAACCCGTCCAACTGAAACCATTGACTGTTGATTCAGTTCCTCCAAAAGAACGTACTTTCTAAGCAAGAGAGATAGAGAATGAGTGATATCCGTATATTTGAAATTTATCGTTACGATCCAGATGTTGATGCAGCCCCACGTATGCAGCGTTATGAGCTTGAACTCAAAGGTGAGCGTATGTTGTTGGATGCGTTGATCTCATTAAAGAAACAAGACGAAACGATTTCTTATCGTCGTTCTTGCCGCGAAGGTGTGTGCGGTTCCGATGCGATGAACATCAACGGTAAAAATGGCTTGGCCTGTTTGACTAATATGTTGACTTTGCCTAAGGTCATCACTTTGCGCCCATTGCCTGGTTTGCCAGTAGTGCGTGATTTGATTGTCGACATGACTTTGTTCTTCAAGCAGTATTTGTCTATCAAGCCTTACTTGGTAAATGACAACCCACCTCCAGAAAAAGAGCGTCTCCAGAGCCCTGAAGAACGTGAAGAGTTAAATGGCTTGTATGAGTGCATCTTGTGCGCATCCTGCTCAACTTCATGCCCATCATTCTGGTGGAATCCAGACAAGTTCGTTGGACCAGCAGGTTTATTGCAAGCCTATCGCTTTATTGCTGATAGCCGCGATGAAGAAACTGCGCGTCGCTTGGACAATCTTGAGGACCCATACCGTTTGTTCCGTTGCCACACCATCATGAATTGCGTGGACGTTTGTCCTAAGCATTTGAATCCAACGAAGGCGATTGGCAAGATTAAGGAGTTGATGGTTCGTAGGGCAGTATGACCCTCGGTAATGCAGAGTTATATCGTTTAAAGAGTGATGCCCGTAGGGGCTTACTAGAGAATGATTTAATTCTGCAACGTTTCTTTGAGCGATATGGTGCTCAGCTAAGCGTAGAAGAAGGAAAAGTATTAAGTCAGCTATTGGCTTTAGGCGATAACGATCTGATGGATTTGTTGATCGGCCGAAAAGATGCAGTAGATGGAATGGAAAAGGAAATGCAATCAGATTCCTTTAAGGCGGTATTACAAAAGCTGAGACAGAAGTAATTCAGCATTTTGGTGCATTAGCAGTGTAAGCGTGTGAGCGAATAGTGTATTAATCATAATTTTGAATGACTAAGGATTAGAAATGATTGAATCGGACATCAAGGCAAAACTCTCGTTTTCGGATGGCACACCAGATATTGATCTGCCAATTTACAAAGGGACTGTTGGTCCTGATGTGATCGACATTCGTAAGCTCTATGGTCAGACTGGTAAGTTCACTTACGATTCCGGCTTCCTTTCTACTGCGTCATGTAATAGCAAAATTACCTACATTGATGGCGATAAAGGTGAGCTCCTCTATCGCGGCTATCCTATTGAGGATTTGGCAGGTAATTGTGACTTTTTGGAAGTTTGCTACCTCTTGATCAATGGCGAATTGCCAAACGCTAAAGAGAAAAAAGATTTTGAAAATATGGTCATGCACCACACCATGGTTCATGAGCAAATGCAATTCTTCTTGCGTGGCTTCCGTCGTGATGCGCACCCAATGTCAGTATTGACTGGTTTGGTTGGTGCAATGGCTGCGTTCTACCACGATGAAATTGATTACAGTGATGCTTATGCTCGTGAAGTGGCACAGATTCGTTTAATTGCGAAGATGCCTACTTTGGTAGCAATGGCATACAAATACTCTGTAGGACAACCATTTATCTACCCAGATAACTCATTGTCATACACAGCTAACTTTATGCGCATGATGTTTGCAACACCATGTGAAGAGTACAAAGTCAATCCAGTACTAGTTCGCGCCTTGGATCGTATCTTTACACTGCATGCAGATCATGAGCAAAATGCTTCTACATCGACTGTGCGTTTATGTGGATCATCAGGCACTAACCCATTTGCTGCAATCTCTGCTGGTATTGCTTGTTTGTGGGGTCCTGCTCACGGTGGCGCAAATGAAGCTTGCTTACAGATGTTGAACGAGATTCAAGCAAACGGTGGCGTAGATAAGATTCATGAATTTATTGCGCAAGTAAAAGATAAGAATTCTGGCGTGCGCTTGATGGGCTTCGGTCATCGTGTTTACAAAAACTTTGATCCCCGCGCTAAATTGATGCGTGAAACATGCTACGAAGTGTTAAATGAGCTTGGTTTGCAAGATGATCCATTATTCAAGTTGGCCATGACGCTTGAGAAGATTGCTTTGGAAGACGACTACTTTGTGAGCCGTAAGCTGTATCCAAACGTTGATTTTTACTCCGGTATTGTTCAACGCGCTTTGGGTATTCCAACCGAGATGTTCACTTGTATCTTTGCATTGGCGAGAACAGTAGGCTGGATTGCTCAGTGGGAAGAAATGATTACTGATCCAGAATATAAAATTGGACGTCCACGTCAGTTGTACGTTGGTGAAACTTCACGCAAGGTACCCAATATCTCTGTTCGTAAATAAAGGTTTTAAGGTCTCTCATGTCTCGTACGCTTTATGACAAATTGTGGGATGACCACGTTGTTTACTCTGAAGAGGATGGCACAGCCACGATCTACATTGATCGTCAATTGCTCCATGAGGTAACCAGCCCTCAAGCATTTGAAGGATTGAACCTGGCTGGCCGTCCAGTTTGGCGAATTTCCGCTAATCTGGCGGTATCGGACCACAATGTTCCTACGACAGATCGCTCGCAAGGCATTACTGATCCAATCTCAAGGTTGCAGGTCGATACGCTCGATCAAAATTGTGATGCCTTTGGAATCACTCAATACAAAATGAACGATACCCGCCAGGGAATTGTTCATGTTATTGGTCCGGAGCAAGGTGCTACATTGCCTGGTATGACCGTGGTGTGTGGTGACTCTCATACTAGTACCCACGGTGCATTTGGTGCATTAGCTTTTGGTATTGGCACCTCAGAAGTAGAGCATGTATTGGCCACCCAAACCTTGCTGATGAAGAAAAGTAAGAACATGTTGGTCCGTGTTGATGGCCGTTTACAGCCTGGTGCTTCTGCCAAAGATATTGTGTTGGCAGTGATTGGCAAAATTGGCACTGCAGGTGGCACTGGATACACCATTGAGTTTGCTGGCGAGGCAATTCGCAATCTTTCCATGGAAGGTCGTATGACCTTATGCAATATGGCAATTGAGGCGGGCGCTCGCGCAGGATTGGTTGCGGTTGATGAGACAACCATTGAATACGTGCAAGGTCGACCCTATGCGCCTAAAGGTCCAGCGCTTCTCCAGGCGCTTCAGTATTGGAGGACTTTGCACTCCGATCCTGATGCTAAATTTGATGCTGTTGTTGAATTGCGTGCAGAAGAAATTGCTCCACAAGTAACGTGGGGAACTTCTCCCGAGATGGTGTTATCCATTGACGGTCGTGTACCTGACCCAGAAAAAGAACGCGATCCCAATAAGCGCAATGCTATAGAGCGTGCATTAGAGTATATGAATCTGGTTCCGAATACACCATTGAGCAGCATCACGGTGGATAAAGTATTTATCGGTTCCTGCACTAATAGTCGTATTGAAGATATTCGCGCTGCTGCTAAAGTGGTGGATCGTATTGGCAAAAAGGTTGCGCCCAATATTAAGTTGGCCATGGTCGTTCCAGGATCCGGCTTAGTTAAGGCACAAGCAGAGCGTGAAGGTTTAGATCGTATTTTTAAGGCAGCGGGTTTTGAATGGCGTGAGCCTGGGTGCTCTATGTGTTTGGCGATGAATGCTGATCGTTTAGAGCCAGGTGAACGTTGTGCATCAACTTCGAACCGCAACTTTGAGGGTCGTCAAGGCAATGGCGGTCGTACTCACCTAGTTAGTCCTGCAATGGCTGCGGCAGCAGCGATTGAAGGTCATTTTGTTGACGTTCGTAAGATTTCATAAAGGTAATAGCATGAAATTTTCATCAAGCTCTTTAATTACTCGATTAACTTTGATTGGAATTGCCGGCATAGTGATTTCTGCATGTAGCAGCACGATGGAAGGTGTTGGAAAAGATTTGCAGAAAATGGGCACCTCTATGGGCGGTGCTAGCTCCACTCAAAATCAATCCCAAACCAAGGGTAAAGATGTTGTGGTTACTCCAGTGAAATAAATATACATTTAGAAACAAAGTCAGCATCATGGAAAAGTTTACGGTATACAAAGGGTTAGTAGCTCCTCTCAATCGCGAGAACGTGGATACCGATGCCATCATTCCAAAACAGTTTCTAAAGTCGATTAAGAAAACAGGATTTGGTCAAAATTTATTTGATGAGTGGCGTTATTTAGATCATGGTGAGCCAGGTCAAGATTGCAGTACTCGTCCAGTAAATCCTGACTTTGTTCTCAATCAGCCGCGCTATAAAGGTGCAGGTATTTTGTTGGCGCGTAAAAATTTTGGTTGCGGTAGCTCACGTGAGCATGCCCCCTGGGCTTTGGACCAGTTTGGCTTTAGGGCAGTCATTGCCCCCAGTTTTGCGGATATATTTTTCAATAATTGCTACAAAAACGGCCTTTTACCGATTGTTTTAAGTGAAATCCAGGTTGACCACCTGTTTAATGAAACCCAAGCCTTTAATGGCTATCAGCTCACAATCGATCTTGAGGCGCAACAGGTTGTTACCCCTGATGGCACAGCCTATAGCTTTGACATTACCCCGTTTAGGAAGTACTGCCTACTCAATGGCCTTGACGATATTGGCTTAACCCTGCGGCATGCAGATAAAATTAAGGCTTACGAAGCCGAACGCATCCTGAAGATGCCTTGGCTTGCAACTCAATTGCCGTAATTTTGTTGATTTAAGGGTTTTTCATGAAAATTGCAGTTCTCCCGGGCGATGGGATCGGCCCGGAAATCGTTGCTCAAGCTGTTCGTGTGCTGAAAGCGCTCGGGCTCAATCTTGCATTAGAAGAAGCGCCTGTTGGAGGGGCTGCATATGATGTGGCGGGTCATCCTTTGCCTCCAGCAACTCTCGAACTTGCAAAGCAAGCGGATGCTATCCTGTTTGGTGCAGTAGGTGATTGGAAATACGATACCCTGGCTCGCGAGCTTCGTCCAGAACAGGCGATTTTAGGTTTACGCAAACATTTAGAGCTATTTGCCAATTTCAGGCCAGCAATTTGTTATCCAGAACTCACCGCAGCATCAAGTTTGAAGCCAGAAATTATTGGTGGCTTAGACATTTTGATTGTGCGTGAACTTAATGGGGATATCTATTTTGGTCAACCACGTGGTATTCGTCCTTCTGAGTTGGCGTTATTCAAGGGTGCGCGCGAGGGTTTTGACACGATGCATTACAGCGAGCCCGAAGTAGAGCGTATCGGTCGTGTTGCATTTGAAGCTGCTCGTAAGCGTGGCAAGAAGGTTTGCAGCGTAGATAAGGCTAATGTTCTTGAGACCTCGCAACTTTGGCGCGAAGTCATGGTTCGGGTTGCAAAAGACTATCCAGATGTCGAGTTGACCCACATGTATGTTGATAATGCGGCCATGCAATTGGTTAAGGCCCCTAAAGCATTTGATGTGGTAGTGACAGGCAATCTGTTTGGCGATATCCTGTCTGATGAAGCGGCGATGTTAACGGGATCGATTGGTATGTTGCCATCTGCTTCGCTCGACAAGAACAATAAGGGTTTGTATGAGCCAAGCCATGGTTCAGCACCCGATATTGCTGGCAAAGGCATTGCTAATCCTTTGGCTACGATTTTGTCTGCTGCAATGATGTTGCGGTACTCATTAGGAATGCCAGCAGAAGCTGAGCGTATTGAAAAAGCAGTACAAAAAGTGTTGGCACAAGGTTTGCGAACCGCGGATATTTTTACCGCTGGCACTCAAAAAGTAAGCACAGTGCAAATGGGCGATGCAGTTGTAACAGCGCTAGCTTAAGCACTCAACGATTGGTAACGGTAGTAGCGATAAAACTTTTTATAGATAGTTAATTCATGACAAATTCAAATACTCCATTAGTAGGATTGGTTGGCTGGCGTGGGATGGTCGGAAGCGTTTTGATGGAACGCATGCTCGCTGAAAAAGATTTTGATTTGATCGAGCCGGTTTTCTTTAGTACTAGTCAGGCTGGCGGAGAGGTGCCATTACTTAATGGCAAAAAAGTCACTAAGAGTGAGAATACGCTACAAGATGCCAATGACATAGGTGCATTGTCACGCTGCGACATCATTTTGACTTGCCAAGGTGGCGACTATACCAATGAAATTTTCCCAAAGTTACGGGGTACGGGTTGGAATGGTCACTGGATCGATGCGGCTAGTGCTTTGCGGATGAAGGATGATGCGGTATTGATTTTGGATCCTGTCAATCGTGCGGTGATTGATAAAGCTTTAGCAGCAGGTGGTAAAAATTGGATTGGTGCGAACTGCACAGTGAGCTTGATGATGATGGCGATGGGTGGCTTAGTGAAGGCTGATTTAGTAGAGTGGATCAGCGCTATGACTTACCAGGCCGCATCTGGTGCTGGTGCACAAAATATGCGCGAACTCCTTTTGCAGATGGGTGCGCTGCGTGACAGCGTCGCAACTGAATTGGCTGATCCATCATCTTGGATTTTGGATATCGATCGTAAGGTAACAGAAACATTGCGCTCCGCTGACTTTCCGAAAAAGAATTTCCGCAACACCGCCCTGGCTGGTAGTTTGATTCCCTGGATTGATGTTCCAGTAGAGAATGGACAAACCAAAGAAGAGTGGAAAGGCGGCGCTGAATTTAATAAGATCCTGGGTCGCCCCGCATTCCGTACACCTGGCAGCATTCCGATTGACGGCTTATGTGTGCGTGTAGGTGCGATGCGCTGTCATTCACAAGGCTTGACAGTTAAATTAAAGAAAGATATTCCGCTTCAGGACATTGAATCAATTTTGGCTAACGATAATCAGTGGGTGAAAGTAATTCCTAATGATCGAGAAACAACGGAGCGCGACTTATCACCGGCTGCTATCAGTGGGACCTTAACCGTGCCTATTGGCCGCTTACATAAATTAGCAATGGGCCCAGAGTATCTGGGTGCGTTTACTGTTGGCGATCAATTGCTATGGGGTGCTGCTGAGCCGTTACGTCGTATGCTGCGCATATTGCTTGAGAAGTAATTCGCTCTTTTAAGTATTGATGTCTCGTTTAGCTCAATTTTGCTTTTGTAAAGCGCTTAGCGTTCTTTTGCTGAGTTGGACCTGCGCAGCGTGGGCTGTGTCGCTCGGATCACCTCAATTGCAATCTCGGCCTGGCGAGCCATTGCGTCTTGAAATTCCTATTCGCGTTGCAGATGCGGACAAGGGGGTGCTGGATTCACTCAAGGTTAATTTACCTAGCAAAGCATCTTATGAGCGCTTAGGCATCTCGCAAACAGTTTTGGATCTCAACCCTCAAGCGATGGTCTATCGTAATCGCGCTGAACAGTTAATGGTATTGGTAGAAACCGTCAATCCACTGGTATCTACAAATGACCCATTTTTGGATATATTGGTAAACCTCAGCTGGTCTAGTGGAAGTATTACCAAAACATTTACATTGTTGGTAGGTGATACCCAAAAACTTATCGTCAAGCCGGGTCAAACTTTATCTGAAATCGCCTTGCTGATGGCACCCCAATTGGAGGGAGCCTCCTTAGATCAGGCCATTATGGCTTTATATAAAGCAAACCCAGATGCGTTTGCCAGTGGCAGCATCAACAGGCTTGCAGCGGGCGCTGAATTGAATAAACCGAGCCAAGCTTTATTGCGCTCCATTAGCCCTGCTGAAGCTTATCAATTTGTAGCAGAAGCGAACGAGCAATGGCGCGCAGAACAGTCTAAGGATGGCAAAGGTGAGGGTAGTGCAGTAGGAAAGTCTGTATCTTCAGTGGATTTAGCAGCCAAAGATCGCTTAAAAATTGGTGCCATTGCTGAGGGTAATGAACAAGAGCGACGCTTTACAGAAAATTTGGTAGCACAAGAAAAGGAATTGGAGCAAGCAAAGGTACGTGTTGCTGAGCTTGAAAAAAATATTGCTGATCTGCAACGCTTGTTGGAGAAATCGAAAGAAAAAAAGGCTGTAGACAATAGCTTTGGACTAGGCGGTTTTGGCCCCGCTATTCTGGGTATTGGATTAATTAGCCTAACAGGTCTGTTGTTGTGGGGCTTGGCGCGTAATGCGCGTCGTGCAGAGGCCCCGGAATTTGATGCGGCAGCCCGAGCAATTCATCAGCCACCCATTGCACCGCATCTTGGTTCAACATTTGAGATGCCAGAGCGTGCTAAAGCGCTATTTGCTGGAATTGATTTGGATCTTAGCAAGCCTGCGAAAGAAGTGGCCAAGGAAGCAGCTTCTTTTGTGAACCCTTTGCAGGTGAGTCATCCTCTGGCAGATACTTTGCGCGTGAAACTCAATTTGGCGCGTGCTTACATCACGATTGAAGACTTTGCGTCTGCCAAGAGATCTTTAGAAGAAGTATTGGTGGTTAGTAACACTGTCGACCCAGCACTCACCATTGAGGCACAGGGTCTATTGTCAGAACTTTCTCATCGTCAGATATAGCATAGAGTGAACAACGATGCGGATCGCGCTCGGCCTCCAGTACGACGGTAGTCCCTATGCGGGATGGCAACTTCAACCCAACCAAATTACCGTACAAGGCGAGTTAGAAAAAGCGCTTACTGCCTTTTTAGGAGCGCAGGCATGTAAGGCAAGCCCTGTCAGTACCATTACCGCTGGCAGAACAGATGCAGGGGTGCATGCTTTGGGACAGGTCATTCATTTTGATACCCATGTAGAGCGTGAAGACTTTTCATGGGTACGGGGCGTGAATTCATATTTGCCTAATTCTATTGTGGTCAATTGGGCCAAAGTGGTTCCTGATGAATTTAGTGCCCGCTTCTCTGCATATGAACGTACCTATATTTATGCATTACATGCTGGGCCTTGTCGTTCACCAATGATGAATCAGCGTGCAGGATATGTAATGTTGCCCCCGAATGTTTGGTTTGATGTAGATGCAATGATGGCTGCTGCACAGTGCTTAATTGGAGAGCATGACTTCAGCGCTTTTAGATCGTCTGAGTGTCAAAGTAATACACCAGTAAAGACGATGTACTCCATAGAAATTATTTCGGATGAGCCGTGGTTATATTTTCGGATTCGTGGCAGTGCCTTTTTGCATCATATGGTTCGAAACCTGGTTGGCAGCTTTTTGCAAATAGGCCGAGGTAAGCAAAAACCAGAATGGATGGGGCAACTATTGGAATCAAAAAATCGCCAGTTAGCAGCTCCCACATTCATGCCGGATGGACTGTATTTGAGCAAAATTGCTTATCCAGAAGAATTTGCCATACCTGCGCCATGGTTAGAAAACTCTTGGTTGCCAGCCGTGGTCATCGAACGATAAGCCTTATCATTCCGCTATGGGCTTATTGACATATTCTCCGGGGCGAACCCGGATCAAAATCTGCGGTTTAAGGACTTCAGAGGGCGTTGATGCCGCTGTTTTAGCGGGGGTAGATGCTATTGGCTTTGTGTTTTACCCTCCCAGCGTGAGGGCTGTAAGCCCTAATGTGGCCGCTCAGCTCATTTCCAGGTTGCCAGCAGGGGTTGATGCTGTTGGATTGGTGGTAAATGCTACTGATGAGCAGTTTATGGCTATCCGAGCAACTGCCCCGATCACATTGTGGCAGTTCCATGGGGATGAGACCCCTCAGCGCTGCGCCGAATTGGCTCAAGGAGACCCATGGATGAAGGCTGCCCGTATTGGGGCTGGCTTCGCATTTGATGAATTTTCCCTACAATATAGGGATGCAAACGCCTTTTTGCTCGATGCCCTCGTTGAGGGGTATGGTGGTGGAGGCGTCCCTTTTGATTGGCAAGGAATTCCACAGACATGGGTAAGCGAAAACGTGCCTCGGGTCGTTTTGAGTGGTGGATTGAACACGCACAACGTAGGCGAGGCAATTGCTCGTCTGCATCCTTGCGCAGTTGACGTCAGTAGTAGCGTAGAAAGCAGCAGGGGTGTTAAAGATCCTGCGCTCATGGCTGCTTTTGTGAAGGCAGTGCGCGCAGCAGATGCCCAAGCATCGTCCCAATAATATGCTGTAAATAAATCAGAAGAGGTAGCTATGTACGACAAGCCAGATGCACGAGGACACTTCGGTCCTTACGGCGGCGTGTTTGTTTCTGAGACATTGATGTACGCATTAGATGAACTCAAAGAAGCCTATGCAAAATATCAACACGATCCCGAATTTATTGAAGAGTTTCATTACGAGTTAAAACACTTTGTCGGCAGACCATCGCCGATCTATCATGCCAAGCGTTGGAGTGAAATGCTCGGTGGTGCGCAAATTTATCTCAAGCGTGAAGATCTGAATCATACTGGCGCACACAAGATCAATAATGTGATTGGTCAAGCAATGCTGGCAAAGCGAATGGGCAAACCACGCATTATTGCCGAGACAGGGGCGGGGCAGCATGGTGTAGCAACAGCGACTATTTGTGCCCGTTTTGGTTTGGACTGCACTGTATATCAAGGCGCAGTTGATGTTGCCCGTCAAGCACAGAATGTATTTCGGATGAAGCTTTTAGGCGCAAAAGTGGTACCAGTAGAGTCGGGAACTAAAACTCTTAAAGATGCTTTGAATGAAGCCATGCGCGATTGGGTAACGAATGTAGACAACACTTTTTACATCATCGGTACTGTTGCTGGGCCGCATCCTTATCCAATGATGGTGAGGGATTTTCAGAGCGTAATTGGCGAAGAGTGCAAGGTGCAGATGCCGGAGATGACTGGTAAGCAACCAGATTTTGTGCTCGCATGCGTGGGTGGTGGATCGAATGCAATGGGTATTTTCTATCCCTATATTGATTTACCCAATGTCAAACTCATCGGTGTTGAAGCGGCTGGTCATGGTTTAGGTAGTGGTTTGCATTCAGCAGCTCTATGTGTGGGCAAACCAGGCGTGCTCCATGGCAACCGAACTTATCTCTTGCAGGATGAAAATGGTCAAATCTCCGAAACACATTCTGTTTCAGCTGGCATGGATTACCCTGGAGTTGGCCCAGAACATGCATGGCTTAAAGATTCTGGTCGTGCAGACTATGTTGCAATTACCGATGAAGAGGCGCTAAAAGCATTTCACGACTGTTGTCGGATTGAGGGCATTATTCCAGCCTTAGAGTCCTCGCATGCCATTGCTCATGCTTGTAAGTTGGCAAAGACATTACCCAAAGATAAAACCATATTAGTCAATCTATCCGGTCGAGGCGATAAGGATATGCACACAGTTGCTCAAGCGACGGGCTCTGAAGGTTAATAAGAATTTATGTCTAAAATTTCTGCGCTCTTTAAAGAGTTAAAAGCAAGTGGCAAAAAGGGTTTGATTCCTTTTATTACTGCCGGCGATCCCGATCCTTCAATGACTGTTGACCTAATGCACGCATTAGTTCGTGGTGGTTCCAGTGTCATTGAGCTAGGCGTGCCTTTTTCAGATCCCATGGCAGATGGTCCTGTGATACAGCGTTCATCTGAACGTGCTTTAACGCATGGTGTGACATTGCACTCATGTTTAGAGATGGTGAAAGAGTTTCGCAAGAATGATGTGAACACTCCGGTGGTATTGATGGGATATGCCAACCCAGTTGAGCAAATGGGCGCAGAGCGTTTTGCGACCGATGCAAAAGCAGCTGGTGTCGATGGTGTGCTGGTGGTGGATTACCCGCCTGAGGAATGTGTTGATTTTGCAGCGCGCATGCGTGTTGCTGGGATTGACCCCATTTTCTTATTGGCGCCAACTTCATCACACGAGCGCATTTCAGAGGCAGCCAAAATTGCTTCTGGCTACATTTACTACGTATCCATGCGAGGGGTTACTGGGGCATCTCATCTCAATACTCAGGACGTGGCCAGTATCATCCCAAAAATTCGGGAGGAAACTGATATCCCCATTGCTGTAGGCTTTGGAATTAGCGATGCTGCTAGCGCAAAAGCCGTCTCCAAGAGTGCGGATGCTGTGGTAATCGGCAGTCGAATTATTCGACTTTTAGAGGATGCGCCCCCAGGGCAGGCAGTACAATCTCTAGAAACCTTCATACGTGAGATTCGTGAAGCATTGGATAGTTAAAACCCATGAGCTGGATTGATAAATTACTCCCTCCCCAAATTCAACATACTGATCCTGCGAATCGCAAATCAGTGCCTGAAGGATTATGGGTAAAGTGCCCTGGCTGTGAAACGGTCCTTTACAGCACAGATATTGAGGCGAATCTATCTGTTTGCCCGAAATGCAGTCACCACATGCGTATTGGAGCGCGACAACGTTTAGAGAACTTACTAGACGAAAAAGGACGTTACGAAATCGGTGCAGACATTTATCCAACCGATCCGCTGAAGTTTAAGGATTCCAAAAAATACCCTGATCGCATTAAAGAGGCGAACGATGTATCGGGTGAGACTGAAGCCCTTATCGCAATGGGTGGAAAAATTGAAAGCATTCCCGTTGTTATCGCTTGTTTTGAATTTCAATACATGGGCGGCTCCATGGGCTCTGTTGTGGGCGAGCGTTTTGCACGAGCGGTGCAAGATGCGATTCATAAAAAATGTGCGTTTATTTGTGTTACTGCTACCGGTGGTGCTCGTATGCAAGAAAGCTTGCTTTCTTTGTTTCAGATGGCAAAGACCAATTCAATGTTGACACTCTTGTCCAAAAAAGGCTTACCTTATATTAGCGTGCTGACTGACCCAACCATGGGTGGTATTTCAGCAAGCTTTGCCTTTATGGGCGATGTTGTCATGGCTGAGCCAAAAGCGTTGATTGGTTTTGCAGGCCCACGCGTTATTGAACAAACTGTTCGTGAAAAATTGCCTGAGGGATTTCAGCGAGCAGAGTTTTTGTTGCAAAACGGTGGCATCGATATGATCGTCGATCGTCGCCAGATGCGTGCTGAAATCGCGCGCCTATTAGCATTACTGCAAAAACTTCCAGAGCCATCGATCTCTGGTAGCGCAGCCGTTTAAGCGCTTGAGTACTGCACACCCAACCCCAGCTCTCTTCACAAGCCTAGAGGCTTGGCTCAGTCATCTCGAAACAGCTCACCCTGTTGGTATTGATATGGGTTTGGAGCGAATCAATCGCGTCAAAGCAGCGCTGGATCTTCATTTTGATTGTCCGGTAATCACGGTTGCGGGTACCAATGGTAAAGGATCAACCTGCGCTTATTTAGAGAGTATCTTGCTATCTTCTGGATACCGGGTGGGTTGTCATACTTCTCCACACCTACTCACTTTTAATGAGCGAGCCCGCATTAATGGGGAGGATGTCAAAGATACTTTGTTATTGGAGCACTTTGTAGCTGTTGAAAAAGCCCGTGTAAGTTTGATCGATGCACCAACACTGACTTATTTTGAGTTCACCACTTTGGCAATCATGCATTTATTTTCTAAAGCCAATTTAGATGCAGTGATATTGGAAGTGGGTATGGGTGGTCGTTTAGATGCGGTTAATATTGTGGATGCTGATTGCGCTATTGTTACTAGCATTGATGTTGATCATGCTGAATTTTTAGGTAACACACGAGAAGCAATTGGTTTAGAGAAGGCGGGGATATTCCGTCATGGGCACATTGCTGTTTGTGGTGATCCAGTTCCGCCCCAGACTTTGGTTGAACATGCTGAAAAGCTTGGTTGCGATTTATGGTTGCAGGGGCGTGACTATAACTTTCAAGGTGATAAGCAACAATGGGGATGGGCAGGTAGAGGAAAACGTTTCAGTGGCCTAGGTTACCCTGCATTGCGTGGCGCCAATCAAATATTAAATGCCTCTGCGGTAATTGCTGCTTTGATGGCTTTACATCAACGCTTGCCAGTCAGTGCGCAAGATATTCGCAATGGTTTTGCCTTGGTGGAATTGCCTGGCCGCTTTCAAGTACTACCGGGCCAACCCACAGTAGTATTGGATGTTGCTCATAACCCCCATGCTGCAGCTACATTGGGGCAAAGTTTGGACAAAATGGGCTATCACCCCTACACCTACGCCATTTTTGGGGCAATGGCCGACAAAGATATAGAGGGGGTCATCAAACCCCTGCTAGGGATCGTTGATTTTTGGTTTTGCACCAATCTACCCACCTCTAGGGCTGCTTCTGCCAAATCCTTGGCGCAGACCCTGGAATCTATGGGTGTTAGGCCTAAAAATGGTGTGGATGGCGGTATCGAAATCTTTGAAAATCCCGCTTCTGCATATCAAAAAGCGCTTTCTCAGGCCGGAGAGGGTGATAGAATTGTGACCTTCGGATCCTTCTATACCGTTGCAGGCGTAATGGCTTATCGAAACAACCAGGCGCATTGATCCATGATTCGTTTACCGAGCTTTTTTAAGCGAAAAACACAGACTGACGACCTTGAAAGAGGTTCAGTAGGGCGTAGCACCGCTAAACGGTCTGCCCCGCGCGCTTTCCAACGTGCTGCAGAAGCAGAAGAACTTGCCCTCACCGAAGATCCAGAGCAACAACGTGCTCGTCATCGCCTTATTGGGGCAGCTGTTTTGGTATTAATTGCAGTAGTAGGTTTACCACGCATTCTTGATAGCAGACCCAAAACTGCCCCGAACGATATTGCCGTCAATATCGTCACAAGCCTACCAATTCCAGGCGCCGAGACAAAGTCTGTGGATACAAAAGTTGATTCTAAGCCCGAAGAAAAGGCGAAGGTTGATACAGAATTATCTAAGCCTGCTACCTCTATATCAACACCTGTATCCGAGGTGAAGCCTGATGTGAAGGCAGAAGTAAAGCAGCCTTCACCTAATGCCTCCATACCCGTAAAAGGATCAACACTCGGTTTGGGTGCGGGCGAAGAAGTGGTTGCACCTGCGGCAAACGCAAAACCCAAGGTAGAGGATCCTAGTAAGAACGCTACCGCGACTAACCCTTCAAGCGGATCAGGAAAGTTTGTGATTCAAATTGGCGCTTTTGCATCTGAGAGTAATGTCAATGCATTGGTGGCCAGACTAAAGGCCCAAAAAATCCCAAGCTATGTTTTGAATAAAACAGGTACTGATGGCAGCAAAATGTTTTTAGTTCGTGCAGGCCCTTATGCCGATAAGGATGCGGCAGAATCTGCTGAGAAGAAAATCAAAGCAATGGGACTCACTCCAAGATTAGTTGAGACTGGTAAGCAGTAATGGAATATTTATCCACCTTAAAGTTAACGTCGGTGGATTATTTCACCCTAGTCGTACTTTTAGTCTCTGGCCTGGTGGGTATTTCACGAGGGTTATTTAAAGAAGTGCTTGCGCTGGCCTCATGGTTTATCGCTGCTTGGGTTGCTTATCACTACAGTAACTACCTCTCAACTGAGTGGCTTTCTACATTTCATCTTGATGAATTATTGAGTCTTGGGCTTAGTTGGTTAATCTTATTTATTTTGACTTTGGTCGTTTGCAATCTGTTTGGCGGCATCGTGCAGAAGATTATTTTGTCAGCAGGTTTAAGTTTGACCGATCGATTTTTAGGTTTGGTGTTTGGTTTTTTGCGTGGAGGTTTAATTGTGGTGGTGCTAGCTACGCTGGCTGCTTTAACGCCGATTCCACAGAGCATGGCGTGGAAAAATGCAATTACGAGACCCGCAATAGATGTGGCTACAGGATTGATTAAGGGCTGGCTTCCAGCTGATTGGGCAAAAAAATTGGGTGATGCAATGCCTAAAGTTACACCTGTAATTCCAACTATTACTCCTAAATTAACAATAGGAATCTAGAAATATGTGCGGCGTCGTCGGAACCGTTTCCCACTCACCAGTCAATCAGCTGCTCTACGATGCGTTGTTGTTGCTACAACATCGCGGTCAAGATGCAGCAGGTATCGCCACAATGAATGGTAATTCGTTCACAATGCATAAGGCGAATGGCTTGGTACGAGATGTTTTTAGGACTCGGAATATGCGCAGTCTCGTCGGGAATGCTGGTATCGGCCAAGTACGTTACCCAACCGCAGGCTCAGCTAGTAGCGAAGAAGAGGCGCAGCCATTTTATGTCAGCGCACCTTACGGCATTATTTTGGCCCATAACGGTAACCTCACTAATGCAGCAAGTTTGCGCGTGGAAATGGCCTATCGTGATCGTCGTCATATCAACACTAGCTCTGACACTGAAGTATTGCTGAACGTGCTGGCAGATGAATTGCAAAAAGAAACGAACAGCGCTGCCCTGGACGAGGGTGCCATGTTCAATGCTGTCACTGGCGTTGCTAGTCGCGTTAAAGGCTCGTATGCGGTGGTTTCCTTAATCGCAGGCTATGGTTTATTAGCTTTCCGTGATCCTTTTGGTATTCGCCCATTGTGTATAGGGCGTATTGACACTGCTCAAGGTCCCGAGTGGATGGTGGCATCTGAATCTGTTGCGCTAGAGGGTTTGGGTTTTACCTTTGTGCGTGATGTAAATCCTGGCGAAGCAATCTACATCGATATTGATGGTAATTTTTATGCACGTCAATGTGTTCCTAATGCTGTTCTTACTCCTTGTATTTTCGAGTATGTTTATATGGCGCGACCAGATTCCACCATTGATGGGGTCACTGTTTATAACGTGCGGATGCGTATGGGTGATTATTTGGCAGAGAAGATTCGCAAAGAAACCAATGTTGCCGAAATTGATGTGGTGATGCCTATTCCCGACTCGAGCCGACCTGCCGCAATGCAAGTGGCAAAGAACTTGGGAGTGGATTACCGTGAAGGTTTCTTTAAGAACCGCTATATCGGTCGCACGTTCATCATGCCTGGTCAAGCAGTGCGTAAAAAGTCTGTGCGTCAAAAACTTAATGCGATGCGCGTTGAATTTAAAGACAAGACCATCCTGATTGTGGATGACTCTATTGTGCGTGGTACTACCTCATTTGAGATTGTGCAGATGGCGCGTGAATCAGGTGCCAAGAAAGTCATTTTTGCATCAGCTGCTCCTCCAGTACGCTATCCAAACGTATATGGTATCGATATGCCTACCCGTAGTGAGTTAGTAGCCTACGGTCGCACGGATGAAGAGATCAATAAGATGATCGGCGCTGATCAACTAATTTATCAAAGCGTTGAAGACATGAAGCAGGCAGTAAGGGATATTAATCCTAATATCCAAAATTTCGAAGCTTCCTGTTTCGATGGTCTTTACATTACCGGCGACATCAACGAATCGTATTTAGACGCCTTGGAAGCGCAGCGAAACTCATCTGCTGCTAAGGCTGATCGTCAGCGGGATTCTAGTGATTTTGCACGTTCACAATTGCATCTACACTTGGCAACTGAAGACTAAAAAGCGACAAGAATTTACCCTTGATAGGGCAAATATACAATTCGGTGTCAAAATAGCGGTATGAAGAGTAAAACCACCCGCAAAAAACCTGATTTTTCTAAATTAGCCATCGAATCGCTAGCGGTTCGCGCTGGCACACGTCGCTCGCAAGAATTTCAAGAGCATTCTGAAGCGATGTTTCTGACCTCCAGTTTCTGCTTTGATAGTGCAGAGTTGGCTGCCGATGGATTTGCTCATGCTGATCAGGGATTTATTTACTCACGCTTTACTAATCCAACTGTAAGTATGTTTCAAGATCGCTTAGCCGCCTTAGAGGGCGGTGAGGCGTGCATTGCTACCGCGTCTGGGATGTCTGCCATTCTGACGATGGCGATGGCTCATCTGCAGGCGGGTGATCATGTAGTTTGTTCGCGCTCGGTATTTGGTGCAACAATTCAGTTGTTCACCAACATCCTCGGCCGCTTTGGCATAACTACGACCTATGTTGATTTGTCTGATACCAAATCATGGCAATCTGCCGTCCAGTCCAATACCAAACTATTTTATTTAGAGACCCCATCAAATCCGCTAACTGAGATCGCTGACATTAAAGCTATCTCCAAAATTGCAAAGAAGGCGGGCGCATTGTTTGCAGTGGACAATTGTTTTTGTACGCCTGCATTACAAAAGCCATTGTCTTTAGGTGCCGATGTCGTGATTCATTCTGCTACGAAGTATTTGGATGGTCAGGGTAGGGTGGTTGGCGGTGCAATTGTGGGCAGCAATGATTTTGTTATGGGTAAAGTGTTTCCGTATGTTCGTACTGCGGGCCCCACATTGTCTGCATTTAATGCCTGGGTATTTTTAAAAGGACTTGAGACTTTAGATCTGCGGATGAAGCAGCAGAGTCAAAATGCGTTGGCTTTGGCGCAATGGCTTGAAAAGCAACCGGGCGTTGAGCGTGTCTTCCATCCAGGTCTTAAATCGCATCCTCAGCATGCATTGGCAATGCGCCAGCAGAAAGAGGGTGGGGCAATTGTTTCTTTTGCACTTAAGGGTGGTAAAAAAGCTGCCTTTAAGCTGATCAACCAAACTAAGCTTTGCTCTATAACAGCAAACTTGGGTGACACACGTACCACGATTACGCATCCTGCAACAACAACGCATTGCCGAGTAAGTCCAGAGGCCCGCAAAGTAGCTGGGATTACTGATGGCTTGGTTCGAATTGCAGTGGGATTAGAGAATATCAATGATCTGAAGGCGGATTTAATTGGTGGATTCAAAAAATAATCAAATTCATATAGATAGAGCTATGAGTTTTTCTGATGCAACGCAGTTTTGGAATGAGCGATTTGATACCGAGGAATTTATATTTGGTAGGGAGCCTAACGAATATCTCGTTGAAAAAGCTGCGGAGTTTTTAAAAAAAAATGACAAAGTTCTTTGTATAGCAGACGGTGAAGGGCGTAATGGTGTTTGGTTAGCAAAGCAGGGTATGCAGGTTATAGCATTTGATGCCTCAGATATTGCCTTATCAAAAGCCAAGAAATTCGCACAAGATAGTAGCGTAAATGTTGCATACTCATTTTCTGACACAGACAGTTTTGACTGGCAAGAAAATGAATATGATGCAGTAATAGGCATATTTATTCAGTTTGCCGATCCAGGGATGCGAGAAAGAATTTTTCACCAGGTTTATAGCTCCCTCAAGTCAGGTGGCATCTTTATCTTGCAGGGTTATACCCCAAAGCAACTTGAATATAAAACTGGCGGGCCATCGTTAATAGAACATTTGTATACCGAGGATATGATTCGAGATTTAGCAAAGAAATTCAAGATTCTTGAACTTAAATCCTATGAGAAAAAGTTATCTGAAGGCCCAAGACATACAGGGATGTCAGCAATTTTGGGCTTAGTAGCCCGCAAATGAGTGAATACTTGATGGGTGGTCATTGTGAAGACGATTGACATCAAGAGTGCTTGGCAAGGTAATAGCGATTGCAATGCCTGTTCGATTCGTAGTTCTGTTCTTTTTGCCGAATTAAATGAAGATGATTTTTCAAAGATCCATAGCCCGATAGATGATCTTCGCTATGAGGCAAATTCTGCTATCTATCTACAGGGGGATGCGGCTGAATTTCTCTATACCTTACGTGAAGGTTATATAAAGCTATTGCATCTTAATACTGATGGTTCTAGTCGTATCGTACGTCTCGTAATGCCAGGAGATTTATTTGGAATGGAAGCATTATTAGGGGATCGCTACACGCATTCTGCTAGCGCATTATCAAACGTTCATCTATGCCGATTGCCCAAGACGCTCATCGCTGAATTGGGGGAGGAGTCACCACGATTGCACCGTCAAATTGTCAAGAAATGGGGAGAAGCGCTGTCCCAATCTGAATCGTGGTTTGCAGAACTCAACACAGGAAGAATTGAAGTGAGGCTGGCGCGTTTTTTTCTTAGGGTTGCAAAGATATCTGGGTCAATGGCCATTGCTCCGCTTTTTAAGAGAGAAGATATGGGGTTGATGATGGATGTTAAATTTGAAACAATAAGTAGGGCGCTAGCATCTATGGCAGAACAAGGCCTCATTTCTAATATTAGCCGTCTCAGCATTCAAATTCCTAGCATAGAAAAATTAAAACTATTTTCTCAGTCTGGTAACTAGAGCAGACCCAATAAAAAAGACTGCCGAAGCAGTCTTTTAAAATACTAAATGTCAGTAAATATATTGTTACTGTTTATGCCTTTTTGGCGTATGCAGAGCACCAGCCTTTACCTGCAACTTTTTTAGTCCCGAATAAGGAGCAACCGCCAGTAGCGTCGCCAACCTTACCCTGGAACAGTGCGCAGTTGTCACACTCTTGTCCAGCTGCATATTTTGGATACTTTGCTTTATCTACTTTTGAAGCATCTGCTTTATAGCCCAGTGCAGCAGCTTGTGGATCTGTTTCGGCAACCATTGCTTGAGCCTGAACTGTACCGTTTAAGGCTAGTGTGCATGCTCCTGCGGCTGACAAAATCATAAATTGGCGACGACTATTTTTCATTTGAACTCCAAATTAAGTATAAAAAAGCAGCAATTGCTTCCTAGTGAGCATATTAAAGACGATAACTACACCAACAATAGGGGTTTATATGTATTAAGTTTTACCACGCATGCAGTCACACTGCTGTTTTATGCATAAATACGCATACAAGCATCTAATCCATTGCTTTTCACCAAAACCCATCAAAGGAATGTATGAATAAATTATTAGCGTTTGGCCTAGCATTGTTTTCTGGTCTAGTCCTTGCACAAACTCCTGCGCCTGAATTGCTACAGATAATCGATAAGTCTACTAAATATGTAGTGAATACACCCAAAGGCCCTATCGAAATTACGCGCGTTATGACTCCTTGTGCAAAAAATAAGGGCTGGTTACAACCATTGATCCCAATTAAAGGAGTAGTACCGGTAGATGAAATTGATGTTTTGAATGCGCTCAATGATAAAGACTCTATTGTGGTGGACATGCGTGTCGTTGATGACCGTGTTAAAGGCACCATACCAGGTTCAATTGGCATTCCCTATACAGAAGTTGCAATGCGCATGGATGAGCTTGGCTGTAAGAAGCCGATAGCTGGATCAACCCAATGGGATTGCTCTAAAGCTAAAAAAGTGTATGCATTTTGTAATGGCCCTGTATGCCCACAAAGCCCAATGGCAATGGCTGCAATGACGCGCGACGGATTTCCAGCCACAAAAATCTATTACTACCGTGGTGGCATGTTAGATTGGGATGCATTAGGTTTAACTACGGTTAAAGGTGAGTTTTAACCTATTTGTCATAATGGTTCTACCAATAAAAAAGGGAGCTTTTGTGCTCCCTTTTTATATTTCTAAAGCATTTAATTTAAACACCTTTATCTAAGATAGGTTTTAATCGCTTCATATTTTCAAATAAGGGCTGGAATGGCCCATACTTGTGTTGTTCCGCGGGCGCTCCATCGACATAAGGAGGAAATGCTGCGTCAACAGGCTTATTCCACCGCGCTGGAAAATCCTTTTCAAGATTTGCCTTTATTGGACGTGGTTTGCTAAGAATGAAGCCGGCAACGTCGTAGGATTGATCATCTGTTAACTGAGCTTGACCATGAGATGCTCCAAGAGGCATGTTTGTTTTAATGAATGACGCAGCAGTTAAAAGTCGATTCATGCCAGCTCCATTATTAAATGTATCCTTACCCCAAAGCGGTGGGAATGTATATCCTTTGGCTTCGCCGGGCTTGCCATTACGCAATCCAGCACCATCCTGACCATGGCAGACGGCACATTTTTCAACATAGACTTTTTCGCCTGCGGCTATATTGGATGCGCGATCTGGAGGGGTAAATTTTGGTAGACCCTGACCTTCAACACTGTTGCCTACCGGAATTCCTTTTGATAGGAAGTGAATATATGTTGCAAAAGCTTTCATCTCTTTGCCTTCAAATGGAAGGGCCTTACCATTCATACTGCGTTCCATGCATCCGTTTACACGTTCTTCTATAGTGCTAATGTCGTTTTCACGACCTCTATATTGAGGAAATGTAGCTTGAGCTCCGACCCAAGGCATGGCAAATTTTTTAGTTGCTGCATCTTGGTGGCAGTTTGTGCATGCAAGGTTGTTGCCGGCATAGCGCATTTTTTTGTCTGCAACTTCTGGTCCTATTACCTCAAAAGTTTTTTCAGATAGATGCTTTCCATAACGAACCAAGCGACCATAGTGGTCATTTGGTAGATTCTCCACATCATATTTTTTGCTGGTTTCATCAGCTTGAGCAATGGCCAGCAGTGGGGTGGCTAGAATTATTAGTAAATGCTTTTGTAATTTCATGGTGAACCTATAAATCAATATTAAGTGTCAAATATTCTAGGTATGGTTCAGCATGAGCCCATGATCTATATCAAATAAGTTGGGCTTGCATGATTTTGATCAAATTTAAGTCATCTATCGCTTGACTTTGTAAAGGAATAATATATTATATATATAAATATATTATTTACATCTTAATTGAGGTCAATGAATGGAAATCAAACAAGAGCAATGTAAGCCAGCTCCTTATATGAATCCACTTTTAGCAGGAATTTTGCTGGGCATCGTCTTATTAGCGACTTTTGTAATAACAGGCCATGGGTTGGGAGCAACAGGTTTTACAACACGACTCACTGCTTGGATAGGCTTGCATGTTGCGCCTGTTGCAACTAATGCAAATGATTATCTCGGTGGCATGGTCGAGGAGGGCAAGCCATTGGAGGCATGGATTACATGGCAGGTGATTGGTGTCGCTCTAGGCGCCTTGCTCTCGGCATTTTTAGCAAAGAGAATCTATTTTCAACTGGATGGTGGAAAGTATTTGGGTGGAGCTAAGCGACCCTTGACTGCATTGCTTGGTGGAATTCTGGCAGGTTTTGGCGCGCGAGTTGCTGCTGGCTGTACTAGCGGATTGGGGTTATCGGGTGCAGCTGTGCTGAGTTTGGCTGGTTTTACCTTTCTAGGGACATTTTTTGCGGTGGGTCTATTGGCTAGTCGCTTATTGAAAGAGGGGGAATAAGATGGGTGATATTTTCTCAGGGCTTATTTTAGGTGCCTCATTTGGTTTCGTTTTGGAGCGAGCAGGGTTTGGAAATCCGAATAAATTAACTGGTCAGTTTCGCTTAACAGACTGGTCGGTGTTCAAAGTCATGTTTACTGCCATTGTCTTTGCTGCAGTGGGGCTTTTAACTCTAGAGAATCTTGGGTTGATACAAACTGACAGTCTTTTTGTGCCTCCAGCATTTCTTGGTGCCGCAGCACTCGGCGGTGCTTTTGTTGGCGCAGGTTTTGCAATTGGTGGGTATTGTCCTGGGACCTCTGTAGTGGGTCTTATGTCAGGTCGCATTGATGCGGCAATTTTCCTAATTGGCTTGATGCTAGGAACCATTCTTTTTGCTGGAATTTATCCAAGCGTCGAATTCTTGACATTACTAGGTGAATATGGCGCCGCAGATACATTGGGCGACGCATTCCATATTTCCAATCTATCAATTGATATTGCCATGATTATTGCGGCGATTGGTGTATTTGTTTTGGGTTCATGGATGGAAAAAAAATCCAAAGGATCCGTTGGCTCACAAGTTTAACTTTTGAAAAAGGATATTTATGTCAAAAAAATCTACAGTTGCAGCACTTGCTCTAGCTTTAGCCGGATTGTCTGCGGCGCCATTGGCTCAATCTGCAGAAACTCCAGCAAATCCAACGAGCGCTGAGCAAAAAAATCCTTGTGGTCCTAAAAAGGAATCGGCAAATCCCTGTGGTCCTGCAAAGAAAAAGGCAGCCAATCCCTGTGGCCCAGCTAATCCCTGTGGCCCAAAAAAACGTAAGGCTGCAGAATAAGAAAATGCTGACTCAATCAAATCAATGGTTAGCCGCCCAAGAGTTGGCAAGCATTCAGATGAGATACGCTGATGGTGGTCGTACTCTGAATGAGGCTGTTCTGTGTGGCGCCAAAGATTTTGTTGAGTGGCAACATTACCCAAGTAATGACTTAGTTGATAAAAGTACGGGTTACGAATTTTATTATCACGCTCATTCTGCGGATGAAATGGTCCCTGGCGAGCATGGACATTTCCATGTAATAAAGCGTAACAATGATAGTTTTCAGCATCTCATTGGGATTGCATTAGATCAAAAAGGGCTTCCCGTTCGACTCTTTGCTACTAATCAATGGGTTACTGGCGAAGAGATTGTAGAAGCAAGACTAGTGATGCATGCCATTAAAGGCTTTGAAATGAACGTGATGGGGCGTATGGCCCCTGTGAGTAAGTGGATAAGTGCCTTTATGCGTTTATTTTATCCAGAAATTGAAGATTTACTTATGAAGCGCGACAAGAAAATTCTTCAACTAATAGGTAGTTTAGGCAGTAAAGATCTGGCGTTAAATGCTAGATCACATCATGTTTTAACTGAATGCAAGATTGACTTAATTTCTCGACTTTCAGAAAAATTATTAGCTGTAAATTGATAAAGGAGTAGCAATGAAAAAAATTCAATGGGCTTTGGTTTTAGTATTCTCTAGCTTATTCAGTATTGCGCAGGCCGTGACATTGCCTGGCCCAGTCGTCAGTGCGGAATGGCTCGCTGCAAATCAAGCTGATGTGCAAATTCTTGAGGTGCGCGGGGATGTTGCTAGTTATGTGCGCAGCCCTGAATTTGAAGTTGACAAGAAGACAGGCAAGAAGATTCTTGTTGAAGTAGGTGGTCATATAGCGGACTCTACCTTGCTAGACTTTAAAAAAGTGAGGGCTGATCGAATGGTTGATGGAAAAAAGATTAAATATCTCATTCCAGAAAAAAATGATTTTGAAAAAATCATTCAATCCGTAGGCATCAATTCCGATAAGCCTATTATCCTCGTTCCTGTTGGATTGGATATTTCTGATGTAGATGAGGCGTTGAGGGCGTATTGGCAGTTTAAGGTCTATGGTGAAGACAATATTGCTGTTTTAGATGGCGGCATGGCTGGTTGGCTTTCAGAAGGACGTGATTTTGTTAATACTCCATCGACCAAGAGTAATGGAAACTGGGTTGCAAAGAGTGAGCGCAAAGAATTAATTGCTAGCTCAGACCAGGTCGCTACTGCATCTAAAAACGGTAAAGTTAGCTTAATTGATGCTCGTCAGCCAGCACAGTTTTACGGTTTGAGTAAACGAGATTATGTTGGCGCATATGGTCATATAGCAGGTGCAAAAGAATTGGCTCCAGAATTGCTGGCAAAGACATCAAAAGGAGCGCTGTATTTTTGGGATAAGAACACTTACAACGCACTGTTGTTGGCCAATGGTATCAACCCAAAGTCTCCAGCAATTAGCTACTGCAACAGTGGTCATTTAGCTGCAGGTGGTTGGTTTGTGATGTCAGAATTGGTAGGCAATAAGTCCACTAAGTTGTATGACGGTTCTTTATATCTATGGACTCTAGAAGGCCGCCCTCTAGTAGGCGTGCCTTTAAATTAAGGAAAAGCATCATGCCAGCTGTTAAAGACAAAATTAATCTTGAGCAAATGTATTCATCTGCCGATGATGCCTGTAGGCTCATGAAGGTGCTCTCTAATCGTGATCGCATGATGTTGCTATGTCAAATTAGTCAAAGGGAGATGTGTGTTGGTGAGCTTGAAGAGTCGTTGGATATTCATCAGCCAACTTTGTCTCAGCAACTGACTGTTCTTAGGAATGAAGAGCTAGTCGAAACTCGAAGAGAAGGAAAACAGATTTATTACTCACTTTCAAATAGAGTGGTTTTGGACGTTATGAAAGTGCTTTATCAGAATTATTGTGGTCATTAAAAAGGAGTTTTATTATGAAATGCAATGTTGGCGGTGTTGATCGTTTGTTACGCATGATGGTTGGTCTAGTTTTGGTTGGGTTGGCTGCAACTGGTACTATTGGTGTTTGGGGTTGGATTGGAGTGGTGCCACTCGCAACTGGCTTATTTAGATTTTGTCCGGCCTATCCGATTCTAGGAATCAATACTTGTGGCACCGATTCTTCATGTGGTGGCGGTGGTTGCTGCAAGTAATTCAAAGATAGAAAGAAATACACAGTAACGCAGCATAGACATGTACGCTCACTATGTTGAGAATAATTAAGGCTTTTAATTTTTCTCTAGGTAGTGCAGCGTCATTCATTTGTTTGGCGCATACCAGGAACGCTGGTATTAATACGGTTGTCATTAGGCTAATCTTTGGGGTAGAAAAGCAAAGAACTGCGCTCAATTGACTCACATAAGCGCCAAGACATAAGAAGATATACCAACGCTGAAGTCCCGTTTGTGTATATCTTGTAGCCAAAGTCAGTTTATTTACTTGCCTGTCTGCTCGCATATCCGGGATTTGATTCAATAACAGAATGTTCGATACCATGAGGCCATAGGCAACTCCTATTAGGATTGCATTCATTTCAATTTGCTTGGTTTGCATGGCTGCAAATCCGATGATAATTAATGACCAGGCTAAGGCAATTGCAACTTCACCAAAAATACCTTTTGACATTAGTTCAAGAGGCGGTGCAGAGTATGCCCACGCAATGAGGACTCCGAGGCCACCAATCGGCATCAATAACCACGTGGTTTTATAGCAGACATACAAGCCCAAAGAGCAACTCATTAGTAATAAGATGATTGCGAAACAAACTATTGTTTGCGGACTTAGATGCCGTTCCTGTATGAAGCGGCTACCACCTGTAAATGGACTTATACGGTCGGTATTGGCTGCATCACTGCCATTTATATGATCAAAATAATCGTTAATTAAATTGGCGGCCGCGTGCGCTGTAACGGCTACTAATACCGATAAGGCTTGAAGTTGCCACGATGCCTGCAACGATTTTGTTAGTGAAATGCCTATAAGACAACCCAAGATGGTGATTAGCAAAAATGATGGGCGTGTTGCTTGAAAAAGAATCTTAAGATTTTTCATGCAGGACGGATTTGGAAGGTTTGAATAATGGCGTTGAATTGATTAGCGATCTATGAATCTGCGCGGATCATTAATCGGTCTCAGGGGCATAATGTGTATTTGATTTCCATCTATCTCTAGATGCAATTGGCTGTTCATTTCGATGTTTAGTCTTTTCACTTCTGCTGCCGATGCAACCCATTCAATCTTGTGTTCGCTATTTTGAATTTGTAGTTGCACCACGGCAATTTGACCAATGCTGCTAACTTCTACGGCTATGGCAGATAGGCTGGTGGCCGAGGGTGATGTGTGAACAACTAAGCCGCTTTGCGGTATTACCCATGCAACCTGTGCGTTTGGTGGGATTTTTCCCTTGTCTGCAACTGTGAAGGTTTGAGGGCAGCCATCCCAAGTTAGATTTCCAGCATTAAATGTGCCATGAAACATATTGTTGATGCCAACGAGCTCGGCTACACGCGAGTTTCGCGGTTTCTGAAAAAGTGATTGAGGCGCTGCAGTTTGTAAGCTAATGCCAGCATCAATAACTGTGATGCGATCTGCCAATAGATTTGCTTCGCGTAAATCATGAGTAACCAACAATATGGGTATATTTAAATGTTTACGTAAATCTGCAAGTGTCTTATATAAACTTTGACGTGTTGGGGCATCAACGGCTGAAAATGGCTCGTCAAGTAAGAGGACTTTAGGTTTCCTGGCAAGCGCTCGCGCTAGAGCAACGCGTTGTTGCTGTCCGCCGGAAAGTTGATGTGGTAAGCGATGGCCAAGCTCTGAAATTCCCATGCGAGCGAGCAAATCTTGAGCAATTTCTCTACGTTCAGCCTGATTGTGGACGGAGTTTTGCAAGGGGATGGCAACATTCTCCAGCGCGGTTAAATGTGGAAACAAGGCATATTGTTGAAATAGATAACCACATGAACGTTTAGCTGGCGATAGATTTTGAATGACACCAGAAAGTTCGTTGGCCTCAAACCAGGTGTCACCGGCGCACTCAATTTTGCCGATTTTTGCTTGACTCAGGCCTGCAATGACCCTTAGCGTACTGGTTTTTCCGCTACCGGATGGCCCAACCAATGCATGAAGCTGGCCTGATTGGCACTCAAGCGCAATTTGTAAAGGATTGGGGGTATTCTGGCTGATTCTTAGCTTAAGCATTAGCCTTTTACCCCTCGTTGGTTCTTTATGCTTTTACCAAAAACACCGTAGGACAGTGCTATTGCAATGAGGGAAATGCCTAGTAACAATAATGCCAGTGTGCCTGCGCCCCCTGAATCAAAATTCTGCACTTTGTCATAAATAGCGATTGAAACGGTTTTCGTTTCTCCAGGGATGGCGCCCCCAACCATCAGTACCACTCCAAATTCACCTAAGGTATGCGCAAACGTCAATACAGCAGCACTCGTAATGCCTCTCCATGCCAGGGGAAGTTCAATGAGGCGAAATATCTGCCAATTAGATAATCCGCTCACTTGTGCCGCTTCACGGATATCTGGGTTAATTGCCTCAAATGCTCTCTGAATCGGTTGAATAGCAAAAGGCAGATTTACTATCAGGGAGGCAATCAGGATTCCTGTAAATGAAAATACCAAAGGAACACCTAAAAAGGTCTTTCCACCTAGACCCACCAATAAGTAGTAGCCAAGGACCGTTGGTGGAAGGACTAGTGGCAAGGCGAGCGCAGCTTCGATCCAGGGTTTACTTTTATTTAGGCCAAGTAAGCGATGGGCGACCCAAACCCCAAATGGAATAATGATGGCTAAGGTCCACAAAGCCAGCTTGAGCGAGAGAAGGATTGCTTCTAAATCCATGAGTTGATTGTATTGCTAAGCAATATAGGGTATCTCACTATACCGAATTAACCCCTTCGCGGTTCAAATATATGCGCATACACGCATATATTTGAAGAAAGCATATTCTTTTGAAATCAAGAGTACAAAAAGCAACCCAGAATCTGTCTCCAAAACAGATGGAGAAAGTGTTTTCCAAAGTTGCCTCCTATTTCAATGTACTTGCTGAGCCAGCACGCCTACGTATCATGTACGCCGTTTGCACAGGAGAAAAATCGGTTTCCGAAGTGGTTGAAATATGTGGATCGAGCCAGGCTAATGTTTCAAGGCATCTTACAGCGCTTCATAAGGCAGGTGTTTTACATAGACGTAAAGACGGTGTGATTGTTTATTACTCGATCGCAGATAACGCAACGGTTGAGATGTGCCAAACAGTCTGCGCAAAGATTGCCCAAAGTATTCATTAAGTATTTATAAAGTTAACTTGTTAAATAGAGGTCAAATGACTAAAAAGCAAATTGAATTGAACGCTAAAGACGTCTCAGCGGTTGAAAAACCCGCAAATAGAGCTCGTCTAGTAAAGGCCCCAGAGCACTTTATCTCTCAAGAGTTAATTGCGGATATCAATGCAAATGGCTTGGATGAGACCCGACGCGGTTTTTTGCGTAAAGGGTTTCTCTCGGCTGTCGGGGGTGCTGCTGCTGGCTTGGCAGCGCCAATGGCATTTGCTGCCGGCGAAGGTGACCCAGCCATTCTTGAAAAGCAAGAGTGGCAAACCACTTTAGGAAAGAATGTGGCCACGATGCCATATGGCGTTCCATCTATTTATGAAGCAAATTTGATACGCCGCGAATCTCCAGGGTTGACACGCGTATCTGCTGCTTCTGTTGCCTTTACCCCTTTGCAAGGGTTGTTTGGAACGATTACGCCGAACGGCTTGCACTTTGAGCGTCATCACCAAGGTTGGTATAACTTAAATCCAGAAACCCATCGCTTGATGGTCAATGGAATGGTTAAAAACGCTCGTGTTTTTACTATGAATGATTTGATGAGATTGCCATCTGTATCGCGTACTCATTTTATTGAGTGTGGCGCTAATACAGGATTGGAATGGGGTAACGTAGCTGTGCCAACTGTGCAATATACCCATGGCATGCTTTCTTGTTGTGAATTTACAGGTGTGCCACTCAAAGTTCTCCTAGATGAATGTGGTGCAGACCTAAAAAAAGGAAAGTTCCTGCTTGCTGAGGGTGGTGATGGCTCAGGTATGACGCGCACCATCAATTTGGAGAGCTGTCTTGATGACACCATCGTCGCATGGAGTATGAATGGGGAAATGTTACGTCCTGAAAATGGTTTTCCACTGCGTTTAGTGGTGCCTGGAGTGCAAGGTGTCAGCTGGGTTAAATGGTTACGCCGTTTAGAGGTGGGTGATATGCCTTGGAACGCGAAAGATGAGGCTGTTCACTATATTGAGCTAATGCCGGATGGTATACATCGTCAATATGCATCCATTCAAGAATGCAAATCCGTGATCACCACACCTTCTGGTGGACAGCAGTTGCTCGATAAGGGTTTTTATAACGTTAGCGGCATGGCTTGGTCGGGACGCGGCAAGATACGTCGCGTGGACGTCTCATTTGATGGTGGTAACAACTGGCGTACAGCTCGTCTAGAGACTCCAATTTTGACCAAATCCATTACGCGTTTCAATATCGACTGGGTATGGGATGGCTCGCCAGCTATTTTGCAATCTCGCGCAGTGGATGACACAGGCTACATTCAGCCATCTATTAAGACATTAAGAAATGTTCGTGGTACACGTTCGATTTACCACAACAACGCAATTCAATCCTGGAAACTAGATTCAAATGGTGAGGTGAGCAATGTACAAGTTGGATAAATCAATTGCTCGTTTAGGGCTGTTTGTTGTTGCGTTATTGAGTGCGAATTTAGCACTTGCGCAAAGTAATCAAGGTTCAGCAAAGTTCCCCGGAGTTGGAAGAAACGCTACGCCAGCAGAGGTGGCGGCATGGGATATTGATGTTCGTCCTGATTTCAAAGGATTGCCAAAGGGATCTGGCTCGGTAGATCAGGGTCAAACCATTTGGGAATCCAAGTGCGCAAGCTGTCACGGCATCTTCGGTGAGTCTAACGAGATTTTTACTCCCATCACCGGTGGCACCACTAAGGATGATGTAAAAACTGGCAGAGTGGCTTCCCTTGCTGATATGAAGCAGCCACAGCGCACTACTTTGATGAAGGTTCCAACGGTTTCAACATTATGGGACTACATTTATCGCGCTATGCCTTGGAATGCGCCAAGATCATTAACCCCAGATGAAACCTATGCTTTGGTTGCTTTCATTCTCAGTATTGGCGAGGTAGTGCCTGATGACTTTGTTTTAAGCAATACAAATATTGCAGAGGTGCAGGCCAAGATGCCAAATCGTAATGGTATGACGCGTAAACATGGCTTTTGGAATGTCAAAGATAAGCCAGACGTTAATGGCTCATCATGCATGAACAATTGTGTGGCGTTCGTCCAGATTGGCTCTACATTGCCAGATTTTGCCCGTGATGCACACGGTAATATTGCGGACCAAAATCGTTTATATGGACCGTATCGTGGAGCCGATACAACTAAGCCGCCAATAGCAAAATTACCTGGCGCCTCTGGTGAGGGTTTGGCGCACGCTAAAGATACGCATGCTAATGTGGCAAAAGGTCCAGCCGCGCTCTTTAAAAATGAAAATTGTTCTGCCTGTCATGCGCCAAACGCAAAACTGGTTGGGCCTTCTATTGCTGATATCTCCAATAAATACCAAGGGCAAAGTGACGCGGTAGATAAGTTGATGAATAAAGTCAAAAATGGTGGCTCAGGAGTTTGGGGTTCAATTCCAATGCCTCCACAGGCACAGTTATCAGACGAAGATAGAAGGACTTTGGTGGTTTGGGTGCTTTCTGGTGGTAAATGAGGCTGCATCAAAGCAAATAGCAGCCCCTGTTACCGGAAAGCAGATAATATATTCATAGCAAGAGATTAAAAAAGGAGTTTTTATGAATGAGCAGCGTCGCAGTTTATTGAAATATTCAGCCGTATTTGGCTTGATGGCTTCTGCGGGTTTGATTAGCCTAGCCCAAGCACAAGAGTGGAATAAAGCCGCTTTTGAAGGCAAAAGTCTTGATGATGTATTTAAGATCTTAGGTGCAGGTACGCCAGACAAATCTAGTGCAGTGACATTGAACGCACCCGATATTGCAGAAAACGGTGCAGTAGTACCCGTTGGGATTACTACTACTCTAAAGGCAGAGCAAATGGCAATTTTGGTTGAGAAGAACCCAAGTGCATTGGCTGCACAATTTTTTATTCCTGCCGGTACTGAGTCTTTTGTTACAACGCGTATCAAAATGGGTCAGACATCCAATGTCTATGCTTTAGTTAAGGCAGATGGCAAATGGAGTATGTCGGTGAAAGAAGTGAAGGTTACATTGGGTGGTTGTGGCGGTTAATCCCGATCTACTTATCCGATTATTACTATTAATGAATAACTAAATTAAAAGAGGAAAAAAATGGCTGATCCAATGCGCGTTAGAGCTGCTGAAAACGGTGGAATAGTTGACGTTAAAATTTTGATGAAACATGACATGGAATCTGGTCAGCGTAAAGATGCTTCTGGCAAAACCATTCCAGCTTGGTTCATTAGCACAATCAATGTAAAAGCAAATGGCAAAGATGTATTAAATGGTCAGTTTGGTCCAGCAGTTTCTAAAGATCCATTCTTGAATTTCAAATACAAAGGTGCCAAGGGTGACAAGATTGTTGTGAGCTGGGTGGATAGCAAGGGCGATAAACGTACTGACGAAGCAACTGCTTCTTAATATCTCTCTATCAATAAAGTTCTGAAAGGGTAGCAAATGCAACGTATATTCACCTTGGGCATAGCCTCGGGGGTTCTAGCAACAATGTTGTCAGTAACTTCTGCAGCCTATGCACAAAATGCGACGGATGATATTGCAAAATATCGTGAAATGATTGCAGATGGCAACCCTTCGGAGCTTTATGAAGCAGCTGGTGAAGATCTTTGGAAGAAGCCAGCTGGACCTAAAAATGCAACATTAGAAAAATGTGATTTAGGTTTAGGGCCTGGTGTAGTAAAAGGTGCAGCCGCACAATTACCGCGTTACTTCAAGGACACTAACAAGGTTCAAGATCTTGAATCTCGTTTAATGACATGCATGCAGCAATTGCAAGGTCGTGACCCTCAAGAAATGATTGATGCCCCTTTTCAAAAGGGCCCCAAAAAGGATATGGAAGCGATTGTTGCGTATGTCGTCACCGCTTCCAAAGGTGACAAGATTAATGTGAGCACCAAACATCCTAAAGAAAAGGAAATGTACGATCTTGGAAAGCGCGCATTTTATTTTCAAGGTGGACCAATGGACTTCTCGTGCGCTTCTTGTCACGGGGAAAATGGCAAACGTATTCGCTTGCAAGATCTGCCTAATATCACCACTCAGAAAGGTGCTGCATTGGGCTGGGGATATTGGCCCGCATATCGTGTATCAAGCGGTCAATTTTGGACAATGCAGCAGCGCCTAAACGATTGTTATCGTCAGCAGCGTTTCCCATTCCCAATCTACGGATCTGATTTGACGGTGGCGTTGTCCATGTATATGGCAAAAAATGCTAATGGTGGTACGGTAGAAACTCCTGGCTTGAAGCGCTAATGGGTGGGAGATAGACAATATGAAGACAAATAATATGAAATCCTTATTAGCCATTACTTCGCTTGTTTTGGCATCTGTTGCTTTCCAGAGCTACGCGAGTGCACAACAAGCCAATGATCCTAAATTTAATAAGATGATGAAAGATGGTTTTAGGGCAGAAGGAATAGCTGGTCTAGACCGCATTGATCAAGATGAAACTCAAAAGTTTTGT
>JACCDO011093515.1_pt1 | contig 36991 bp, 15 predicted proteins | sample 7446101 | NCBI WGS metagenome assembly JACCDO01 (sample SAMN15323440, study PRJNA562643) | freshwater metagenome | isolation source: river surface water | place: USA:Blue River Watershed | collected 2017-08-16 | reverse complement strand
GGCTCAGCTTCACTGTTGACGTGGATGTGGATGACGAGGTGAGCGACACACTGTGGGAAACACTGTCCGATCCGTCTTCAATGGGCGAAGAAAGACTTACTACGTCGTCGGTAGGCGTGAATGCCGAAGATGCTACACTAAACGTGCCCGTTACAGAGCTTATGTCCTCTTGACCTCCATATATCTGACTGCTGACTTGGTCGCAATATGTGTCCAATGAGTCAAGCACAGTGCTGGCAACGGTATTGCTGGCAACTGCATTCCCATCGGTAAGCCTTCTCAGTCCATTAGTAGTTGACTTGGATGCAGTCAATATAGAGGACAGCGGACCCAGCAAGCCAGAGGTGACGCTGTAACTCAACTCACTCGATCCAGCCAGTATCGAACTGACCAAAGTTTGCACGCCAGCCACGGAGTCGCTATTCAAGTCGTTGGGGTCTTGTGTGATGGATCCTAAATTGTCAATCCACAGCGACGCCGTTGTTTCTGAAACATCTTCAGACTCCACTATACTGCTTAATGAGGTGACTAATGCATAACGCAGCGCCTCTCTCGCAGTGCAATTGAAAGAGCAATTGCCGCGATTCAACACTTCGCTTGCGACCGCTAGAACCTGCTTCGACGACTCGACTACGCCCGCATTGGACTGCACCGACGCCAACAAGCTGGCCTCTATGTCGTCACTGCTTTCCTCTGAGGTGTACACGGTAATCAAGGTGTTTTGGTACACACTAGACTCGTAAGAATCCATGACTTTGACCACGCAAGTCAGTAGGTTCTCATTATCCACATCTCCAGCAGGCAAGGTTACAGCTGTGTACGACACAGTAGACTTGCTTCGCACGACTAGCATAGACGAGTCATTAGCAGTAGCAGCCGCTGGTATAAAGCCAAACACGTACGAGATTGGTAAATCGGGGTCTGTCCACAGCGATGCAGTGAATTGGAATTCGGTCGTCAACTCAGTGCCATTAGATGGCGAAATACTGAAAAAACCGGGAATTGGAGGGCTGTTCGTGGTCACCGCAATAGACGCGTAGCTATCGTCGCACGTCAAGTAAAATGTGTACGACGACTTCTCTGCTAATGCGCTCGGAGACAGCACCAACGTTGCCGTGCTGACGGCGCCAACAGTACTTAAGTCTCGTGATACTGCAGTCAACGACACGTTTCTCAAGTCAATGGCGTCGTCGTCAATAGACCAAACCGATGTGCACGAAGCTTTCAGGTCGACCTCGCCGCTTATCACCAAGCTGCTCTTCGTGTCGAAGTTGGTCAAGGTATTTGCGTCTGTGCTGATGGTGACGACTGGGGAGACGCTTTCAATCATTTCTAGCTTGATATACTTCTCGGATAATCGCGTGGAATCGTATACTTGAAGCTTGATGGCCGCGACGGCGCCCACTGACGACTCGTCCACAGCCGCTAGCTTGAATGTAGAGCTTGTGAGGCCATTGCGCCTTGTAAAAGGGCAACTTGAAGAGTATCGAGGCAGCAGTTGGAAGCAAGACCATGTGTAGGATAACCCAGCGGCAGTGCCGAACAAACCTGGCTGGTCGAGGTCATAGCTATTGCCGCCATCGATTGTTATCGTTCCTCCTACTCGCACTGTCTGGTAATCTCCTCCGTCAATCGCCGACACGATCGAGGCAGTTGTTATATACAAATCTACTGATGCTGTACTCGACGTAGTGGTAATTGTGTTTGTGACTTTTACCTCGATCTCATAGGTGCTGCCCACGTCGAAGGAAGACGTCAACAGCTTGAACTTACTGTCATCTTTGGAGATGCTGATGAGCTCAGGGTGATCTATCACCGACCACTCGTACTTCAGGTTGGAGTAAGACATCGAACCATCGCAGTTAATCGTGTGCGCCATCGAAGTCAGCTCCAAGTAGGTGTCTTCGTGTGATATTGTGAGTTTCGAGCCGCCCGTTATGATCGCGTTCGGTACCGAATACACACTGTTAACGATCGACAATGAGTAAATGGTGGAGGAGCAAGCGGTAAAGAAGTTGCACAGCGTTATCTTGATGTCGTACTCACCTCCGCGAACTAGTAAGGACGATGGAATGGGTGTTGGCGGTGAGATGGTGTATTGTTCATTCAAGAAATCCTCGACCAAACTAGCGTTGATGGTAGTGCTGATGACTTTGAAGTCAACCGAGAACCAGTCTCTGCCACCACTGTAAGTGGAAGCTGACAAATCAATGGTTACGTCAGTGCAAACACCGACTGTAGCAGGAGCTCCGATCACTATCACCGGATACGTCGTGACGCTTGGCTTGCTGATACTCAACGTGCTAGTCTTCATGGATTTCCAAGCTTTGCAAACACTTTTTACTGTCGCTGCCGGGCATTTTGCCTTGATTACGCCAGATAATACTTTTATGGTGTCACCAACGCCGATGTTCTCCGACGACGTACTACTTGGGTACACATTCAGCTTGGACCAATCGTCGGCATCAAACTGACAAGAGCCGCTGGTATCTGTGCTGAATGTCAGCAACTTCGCACAGTTGAAACTGCCCGAGTGGCCGCCTCTGTTCGTCAATGCACTGAATGCTACGATGATGTGGGAACCATCCGAGCTGAACTCTGCTGACTGCACATAGGGAGTTTCGGGTTCTGCTTCGGTTGACAGGACGTTGATTACTTGGCCTTTTGTATTGTAGACCATTTCAAATTCTTCCCTGGATGAGCCAGTAATTGTGAAATTCAATGTATCCGTATTAGGTGTACCAGCCGCGTATCCATAAACATAGTTGTACTTCGTGGTGCTCTTGCTAACTGTGAGCTGACTTGGGAATATTTCACTGCCGATATACAGCGGATCCGATGTGTCATTTGATATCACCGACGACCGCAGGATGACTTGGTTGGAGGGCAGTGCCTCGAATGTCAACAACACCTCTGACATTAGCACGTCTCCTTCAGTCAAGACGGTCGCGGCCAGATCAACATATATTGACTTGCAGCAAGCAGTAGCTTGTGTTACTTTCGACGCCAACATGAGAGTCTCACTCATGACAGGACCGTAATACGACTCTGTGTAGCAGTACACGTCATACGATGTAAAAGGGCCTAACGAACCTATACTCAGCGTCGCCACGCTGGACTCGGTAGTCGCCATATTACCCGCGAAATATATCTCTTTCATGGTAGGTGTATATTTCTTGGTAGTCTCGAAAGCTGCGCAATACACCAAACCGTCACCGGAAAGTTCAATATCAAGTGTAAATGCAGATTTGGGGAATTTCTTTGATTGTGAAATTTCTATGGATATAATATATGGTGCAGGTCCATTTGTTGGGATACTCGTTGGAATGCTTGATGGCTGCGATGATGGTTGACTTGATGGGTGGCTACTAGGCTGACAAGTAGGTGCTCTACTAGGTTGACTAGATGGTTGACAACTTGGAAGTGACGAAGGTTGGGTTGAAGGTCTACCACTTGGTTTTGATGAAGGATAAGACGATGGAATTCTGGTTGGTTGGCCTGTTGGCGATGTAGTGGGCTGTCCAGTTGGTTTGAATGTTGGTTTAAACGTAGGAGACACAGTAGGTCTAGCTGTACTTGGTACTGCGGTTGGTGTACCGGGTATAGGTGTCGGGTCCGAAGTTGGCAAATATGACGGTTTTGGTGATGGTTTTGACGTTGGTTGTGCAGATGGTGCTCTTGTAGGTTGAGACGATGGTTGTCCTGTTGGTTGCCTTGTTGGTTGTCGACTTGGTTGACCAGTAGGTTGTCTCGATGGTTGACCAGTAGGTTGTCTTGTTGGTTGTCTTGAAGGTTGTCTTGACGGTTGACTACTAGGTTGTGATGACGGTTTACTGCTAGGTTGTCGACTTGGTTGACTAGTAGGTTGTCTACTAGGTTGTCTACTTGGTTGACTTGATGGGTTAGTACTAGGCTGACTAGTAGGTTGTCTACTAGGTTGTCTACTTGGTTGACTACTTGGCTGTCTTGAGGGTTGTGATGTTGGTTGTCTACTAGGTTGACTACTTGGTTGACTACTAGGTTGTCTACTCGGTTGCGATGATGGTTGACTTGATGGGTGGCTACTAGGCTGACAGGTAGGTTGTCTACTGGGTTGACTAGATGGTTGACTACTTGGAAGTGACGAAGGTTGTGATGAAGGTTGTTTACTTGGTTGACTACTTGGTTGACTACTTGGCTGACTACTTGGCTGCGATGATGGTTGATTAGTTGGTTGCGATGAGGGTTGCGATGAGGGTTGTAATGAAGGTTGACTACTTGGTTGTGATGATGGTTGAGATGATGGATGAGATGATGGCTGCCTCGTAGGTTGAGTTGACGGTTGTCTTGTTGGTTGTGATGATGGCTTTCTTGTTGGTTGCGATGACGGTTGTGATGATGGCTGTGTTGTTGGTTGACTCGATGGTTGACTAGATGGTTGACTAGTTGGTTGAGTTGACGGCTGTGTTGTTGGTTGCGATGACGGTTGTGATGACGGATAACTAGATGGTTGACTAGTTGGTTCACTTGTTGGTTGTCTACTAGGTTGACTAGTTGGTTCACTAGACGGTTGACTAGTTGGTTGACTAGTTGGTTGAGATGATGGTTGACTTGAAGGCAATGACGATGGCTGCGTTGAAGGTTGTATTGATGGCTGGCCAGTTGGTTTACCAGTAGGTTGCATTGATGGTTGACTCGATGGCTGAGATGATGGTACTGAAGTGGGTTGACTCGATGGTTGAGATGATGGTACTACAGTGGGTTGACCAGTAGGATGAGATGATGGTTGACTCGATGGCTGAGATGACGGATTACTGGATGGCTGTGTTGTTGGTTGACTAGTTGGTTGACTAGATGGTTGACTAGTTGGTTCACTTGTTGGTTGACTACTAGGTTGACTACTAGGTTGACTACTTGGCTGACTACTTGGTAGTGACGATGGCTGCGCAGAAGGTTGTCTTGATGGCTGGCCAGTTGGTTTACCAGTAGGTTGCGAAGTTGGTTGATTCGATGGTTGAGCTGATGGTTGATTTATTGGCGACGAAGTAGGCTGTGATGATGGCACTGAAGTGGGTTGACAACTAGGAAGAGATGATGGTTGTGATGTAGGGATTGCAGATGGTTGTGCTGAAGGAAATGCAGAAGGCTGTGATGACGGTATCGATGAGGGTTGTGCAGTTGGTAAACTCGATGGCTGACTGGATGGAACATTCGACGGTTGAGTAGACGGTATTGCAGATGGCTGTGACGTAGGGTATGCTGTTGGCTGAGTCGTAGGATACATAGACGGTTGGCTAGATGGTTGTCCAGAAGGTTGAGTTGTAGGTTGGCCGCTTGGTTGACTACTAGGTTGAGATGTTGGTTGAACAGTTGGTTGAGATGTTGGTTGACCACTAGGTAGCGATGATGGCTGACTACTTGGTTGACTACTAGGTTGAACAGTTGGTTGGGATGATGGTTCATTAGTTGGTTGTGACGATGGCTGCGATGATGGCTGCGTTGTTGGTTGAGATGACGGTTGTGTCGACGGCTTGCCTGAGGGCTGTGATGTTGGTTTACTGGATGGTTGTGTCGACGGCTTGCCTGAGGGCTGCGATGATGGTTGAGTAGTGGGTTGAGTTGATGGCTGAGTACTAGGAAGGCTACTAGGTTGAGTACTTGGTTGTGAGGATGGCTGAGTGCTTGGTTGACTACTAGGTTGAGTGCTTGGTTGACGTGATGGCTGACTACTAGGCTTACTACTAGGTTGTGTACTTGGCTGAGTACTTGGTTGTGATGATGGCTGGGTACTAGGAAGGCTACTAGGTTGTGTACTTGGTTGTGATGATGGTATAGTACTTGGCTGACTACTTGGTTGTGATGATGGTTGTGTTGACGGCTGACTACTAGGCTTACTACTAGGTTGACTACTGGGTTGTGTACTTGGTTGCGATGATGGCTGACTACTTGGCTTACTACTTGGTTGAGTACTTGGTTGTCTCGAAGGTTGACTAGTAGGTTGACTACTTGGTTGAAAACTTGGTTGTCCTGATGGTTGACCACTAGGCTTGCTACTGGGTTGACTACTTGGTTGTGTACTTGGTTGTGATGATGGTTGAGTACTTGGTTGACAAGACGGCTGTGACGATGGTTGAGTACTTGGTTGTGATGATGGCTGAGTACTTGGTTGACTACTTGGTTGTCCTGATGGCTGTCTACTAGGTTGACTACTTGGTTGTCCTGATGGCTGTCTACTAGGTTGACTACTTGGTTGTGTTGAAGGTCGGCTAGTTGGTTGTGTCGATGGTTGACAACTAGGCTTACTACTAGGCTGTCCTGTGGGGTTAGTAGGGTTGCTAGTGGGCTGGCCAGTAGGACTAGTAGGTTGACTACTAGGTTGAGAAGTTGGTATTCTTGAAGGCTGTCCAGTTGGCTGTCTTGATGGTTGCCTACTAGGTTGAGAAGTTGGTGCTCTTGAAGGCTGCCCAGTTGGCTGTCTTGTTGGTTGACCAGTTGGTTGCCTAGTTGGTTGCCTACTAGGTTGACTACTAGGCTGTCCTGTAGGATTAGTAGGGTTACTAGTAGGTTGACCAGTTGGTTGCCTAGTAGGTTGACCAGTAGGAATTCTTGATGGTTGGGAGGAAGGCTGTCTTGAAGGTTGTCTACTAGGTTGACCAGTAGGTAGTCTACTAGGTTGAGCAGTTGGTTGACTACTAGGTTTTCTACTAGGTTGACCAGTTGGTTGTCTAGTAGGTTGTCTAGTAGGTTGCCCTGTAGGATTAGTAGGTTGACTACTAGGTTGACTACTAGGTTGTCTACTAGGTTGACTACTTGGTTGACTACTAGGACAACTACTAGGTTGACTACTTGGTTGTCCTGTGGGATTAGTAGGGTTACTAGTAGGTTGATTAGTTGGTTTCGCAGATGGCTGGCTACTAGGAATGCTACTAGGTTGTGTACTTGGTTGGGATGATGGTATAGTACTTGGCTGACTACTTGGTTGTGATGATGGTAGTGTTGACGGTTGACTACTAGGACGATTACTAGGCTGACTACTAGGTTGACTAGATGGTTTTGCCGATGGCTGAGCACTAGGTTGACTACTTGGTTGTGTACTTGGTTGTGATGACGGTATAGTACTTGGCTGACTACTTGGTTGTGATGATGGTAGTGTTGACGGCTGATTACTAGGTTTACTACTAGGTTGAGAAGTTGGTTGTCCTGATGGTTGTGATGATGGCTGAGTACTTGGTTGACTACTAGGTTGAGTACTTGGTTGACTACTAGGACAACTACTAGGTTGAGAAGTTGGTTGTGACGATGGTTGTGTTGACGGCTGACTACTAGGACAATTACTTGGTTGACTACTTGGTTGACTACTTGGTTTTGCCGATGGCTGCATACTAGGAAGGCTACTAGGTTGTGTACTTGGTTGGGATGATGGTATAGTACTTGGCTGACTACTTGGTTGTGATGATGGTAGTGTTGACGGCTGACTACTAGGACAACTACTAGGTTGAGAAGTTGGTTGTCCTGATGGTTGTGAAGATGGCTGAGCACTAGGATAACTACTTGGTTGTGTACTTGGTTGTGATGACGGTATAATGGTGGGTTGAGTACTTGGTTGACTACTTGGTTGAGAAGTTGGTTTTCCTGATGGTTGTGTACTTGGTTGTGAAGATGGTAGTGTTGACGGCTGACTACTAGGACAACTACTAGGTTGACTACTAGGTTGACTAGATGGTTTCGCCGATGGTTGAGTACTTGGTTGACTACTTGGTTGAATACTTGGTTGTGATGATGGTTGTGTTGAAGGTTGACTACTTGGTTGTGTTGTAGGTCGAACACTTGGTTGACTACTAGGTTGCCCTGTGGGATTAGTAGGTTGACTGGATGGTTGACTACTAGGCTTGCTACTTGGTTGACTACTGGGTTGAGTATTTGGTTTTGCCGATGGCTGAGCACTAGGACAACTACTAGGTTGTGATGACGGTTGTGACGATGGTTCAGTAGTGGGTTGACTACTTGGTTGTGATGACGGTTTAGTAGTGGGTTGGCTACTAGGCTTACTACTTGGTTGACTACTTGGTTGACTAGTTGGTTGTGATGATGGTTTGGTAGTGGGTTGAGATGACGGTTGAGTACTCGGTTGGGATGATGGTATAGTAGTGGGTTGACTACTTGGTTGTGATGATGGGTGACTACTTGGTTGACTACTAGGACAACTACTAGGTTGACTACTTGGTTGACTAGTTGGTTTTGCCGATGGTTGAGTACTAGGACAACTACTTGGTTGACTACTTGGTTGTGATGATGGTATAGTAGTGGGTTGACTACTTGGTTGTGATGATGGTTGACTACTTGGTTGACTACTAGGAATGCTACTTGGCTGACTACTTGGTTGTGATGATGGTAGTGTTGACGGCTGACTACTAGGCTTACTACTAGGTTGACTACTGGGTTGACTAGATGGATTTGCCGATGGCTGAGTACTTGGTTGACTACTAGGTTGTGTACTTGGTTGTGATGATGGTTGCCTACTTGGCTGACTACTTGGTTGTGATGATGGTTGTGTTGACGGCTGACTACTAGGCTTACTACTAGGCTGACTACTAGGTTGACTAGATGGTTTTGCCGATGGTTGAGTACTAGGAAGGCTACTTGGTTGTGATGATGGTTGACTACTAGGACGACTACTAGGTTGACCACTTGGTTGTGATGATGGCTGGGTACTAGGAAGGCTACTAGGCTTAATACTAGGTTGTGATGATGGTTGTGTTGACGGCTGACTACTAGGTTGACTACTTGGTTGTCTTGAAGGTTGACTACTTGGCTGACTACTAGGACGACTACTTGGTTGACGTGATGGTTGCGATGACGGTTGTGATGAAGGCTGTGAAGTTGGTTTAGAACTAGGCTGTGAGGATGGTAGTCTTGAAGGTTGAGAAGTTGGTTGTGATGATGGTTGACTACTTGGTTGTGATGATGGTTGTGTTGACGGCTGACTACTAGGACAACTACTTGGCTGACTACTAGGACGACTACTTGGTTGACGTGAAGGTTGAGAAGTTGGTTGCGATGAAGGCTGTGAAGTTGGTTTAGAACTAGGCTGTGAAGATGGTTGGCTTAAAGGTTGAGAAGTTGGTTGTGATGACGGCTGACTACTTGGCTGACTACTTGGCTGACTACTAGGACGACTACTTGGTTGACGTGATGGTTGCGATGACGGTTGAGATGTAGGCTGTGAAGTTGGTTTAGAACTAGGCTGTGAGGATGGTAGTCTTGAAGGTTGAGAAGTTGGTTGTGATGATGGTTGTGTTGACGGCTGACTACTAGGATAACTACTAGGTTGGCAACTTGGTTGACTACTTGGACTACTAGTAGGATCAGTACCAGTGCCAGTACCAGTACCAGTAGTAGTACTTAGAAGAAGTACCAAAAATAGCAATGCCACAAAGAGCTTATTAAGAATTTCCAGACGCATTACTGCTACTTATCACTAGAAGAAAGTTCCCATAAAGACGCTGTTTTCGCATGTGTCATTTAGTAGTAGTGCCTTAGGCACTTTTTTTTTTGCCTCTCGGCTTACAGAAAAAAATTTCGATTTGAGTCTGAGTCCCGCACGGTAAGGGTTTGCCAAGTAGTTTGGGTAATTTTATTATAGAAAAGTACGATGGTATATACATATGCCTACGTTTTTGTGTTCTGTACTTATTAAACCATGATGGCCCTCCTTCACGCAGTAATGAATTTAGTTAACTAAAGTTGGGCCGTTTTAAAAACTTGAGTCATAAGTTACAATTGAATTGGCAAAATTGGCGAAGGAAGTACAGACTGACTGTACAGTAAATTAATATAGACCAAAATAATGGACTCCAGTAAATTTTTAAGAGAATTGGATGATGCTTTTAATGAGTATGAGCCAAGATTTACTACTCGTCAAGTCATCGCTTCCTTGGCTGAGAATGATGGAGATATGGTAAGTATTAATGATTGGAGTGAAGTTGTGAAAGAACATAAAAAATATGAGAAACCAGTACTTCCACCTCGTGTCCAACATCAATATTCAGTAGTACTTGATACAGAGAAACGGAAAGAAGTATTTCCAAAGAAAATAGGAAATGATAAAAATGATAATAGTATATTAGATCAAAGATTTGATTCGATTGATTCCAAGAAAGTAAATGCTCGTCAATTGATAAAATCTGGTTGGATACTATCACATGGATGGAAAAATAGACCAAATTTATTAAAATTTGATAGTTCGGTTATAAAAAATAATATTAATTTATTTAAAGAAAAGAAGAAAACAATTCGTGAAAGACCATTACGTGGTATATTGGGTAAACCAAGTAAATATCATAATAACAGTGGTATAGAAGATAAATTGTTAGACAAAGAATTAGAAAGAAGAGCAGATAATGGCTATTATTATTACTATAACACACCAGAGGGTAACTTAAAACGAAGTGAAGAAATCAAAAATGCCATTATTGATATTCAGTTGTCATCACATCCTGGTGCTAGGTATGACATCATGCAACATCTAGATAAGAACACTGTTGCAGGCAGAACAAGGCCGTTACAAACGAATTTCACAAGAGCGAAAGATATCAAATTTCTGAAATGCCCCAGATTTACTGATGCAGATCCTGGTAGAGAATTTTTAAATCCATTGAATAGTTGTATTTCACAGACAGATTTGCCGACAGCAAAGCTGCATGCTTATGGCAGATCGGACTACGGAAGTATTTATTATGATGATTTAGTACGAGATGGTCCTGGACCTGCGTACAATGTTAATAAAGGTTCATTGTTACTTAGTAAAGTCTCTCCTTGTGCTAATGTCAGATTACCACCTCACGATCTATCAGCCAAAACAAACAGAGGAATATTATAATATTTGTATATATATGTATTATTGTATTTAATATAGAAATATGACAATTATAACATTATTTAATTATATGTACTTTATTTGTGTGGTACTAATACTTCTGCTTTCCCATCAACTGCCAAAGTTCCTTCTTTTGCAATAAATATTTGAGTTGAACAAGTCAATAGTAAACCTTTTTTCTTTTCATCAATAGATAAAATTGACATCTTTGCTATAACTGGTACTCCTACATGCACAGGTCTTTTGAAATTCATTGATTGACTCACATAAATAGCACCATTAATTGAACGTCCAAATAATGTTGAAAATAAACTAGAAACAAATATTCCATGTACTATTGTTCCTTTAAACATAGTACCCTCCGCATATACCGGATCAATATGGATAGGATTGTTATCGCCACAGATTGAAGCAAATGTATTAACATCCTCTTGACCAAATGAATGTTTTACCTCACAAAATGAACCGACTTTGATCCCATTAGTGAGAAGTGATCCTACTATTGTGCTATTAAATATACCGCGAGTTGCAAACGGCTTATTCAAGACGCATCTACGAAGTAAATGACGCATTTTTAATTTCTATTATTGAGAAAAAAATTTTTTGGAAGAAATTTAGAAATTCCAAAATGAATTTCAAACCAAACAGATACTAGCTCAAAATAATTTGCTGGCGATGTGATGAGCAGGTACAATAGACACGCGAAGTAAGTAGCGACCAACAACAAACGCAAAGTTACTTTACTTTAAAAATTTTTAAACAGCCTGTCAATGCCGGTACTACAAAATTTTGAATTTTCAATTTTCTTGTAAGTTTTTGCTCTCACTATAAGTGGATAGCTTCAGAAATGAGTGAATTAGGTGATCGGTTTGTTGCTTTGGAGCTCGTAAAGGTGAAGCTGGCACCAAAGTTTGCATCAAAATCAAAGAAAATCTTTGGTTATTTAAGAGGAAAGTATGAAACATCACGTCTTTATGGGAATGAATACAAGTCAAAAAGTCAAAGAATTCGCGAAAGAATAGTGTTGACAGTCCCTTACGATCTCGCATTGGAGGGCATTTTTCTGCATATTCATGAGGAGATACCTCTTGGATTTGGCTATGTAACTATGGAGACCTTGGCTTCATGTTTGCATAATTCCCTTGATATCATTGAGATGTATTTACTCCATGAAACCACTAATGAAAAGATTGGGAAAGTTTACTTCAATATTTATAGTGATGAGAAACGTGCTAATCCGTTTATATCTGCTGGCTTGAATAAAGAAAACAATGAACCAACAAAAGCTCAGGCATTCTATGATCGTGAGACTACATCATTAAATCATGATACAACAATATTAAAACCTCCAAATGACTTTAAATTTCATAAATTAAATAAACAAATCTATTGGGATCGGATAAAGACGATGAATATCAATAAAATAACACAAAATAATGACATCGCAACTATATTTGAATGCATTGAAGATGTGTCGAAAGGCGATATCTCGGGGAAAATAAATGATGAAAATGCTGCAGCAACAGTAAATTCGGTGCAACTAGCGCAATATAGTACGCAGTACTTACTGAAGTGCTATTCCATGTTACAAGAAAGAGAAGCTTTATTGAAATCTGCATATAAAGCATTCATAGATGAAGATGTTGTACTAGATGAGAAGTTGGCCAAGTACGCAGCCAGGAAGAAAGCTTTAAGTCGGGAGAACAAATTTTTGAATGATTTATATGACAAAAACCTCAGCATTTTAAGCGCATTAGATCCTAAAGTGAGTGAAAAATACATTCACTCAGCTGATGTACCACCAACAAGCACACAAGTAGACGACGAGGACATGAGTAGTCACGATTTATCTCATCATCACACCGTTGTGGAAGGTCGTGTGAGTGGCCCTAGCAGCCGCAAGTCGTCGCCTCCTAAGGCGTTTGTGAAGTCGATTATGACAGACCAGGATTTTACTGAAGCCATAACTAGTGCAGTGATCAGTAACATCTCTCCTAGTCATGATATTTCTCGCGACAGCCCAAAGAAATCATCGGCTCATTCATCGCCTAGTAAAGCAGATAATATCCCTGTTGTTGTCACGAGTAAACCCCAAGCCAGTAGCGACTGGAAATCGGCGGTGCAGAGTAACAGCATTCCCGTTACCAATTCCGTCCAGACATTCACCTCCGATGACTTGAATACAAGCTACGACAGCGTCGCTTCTTCTCACCATACCATGAACGAGCAAGTGTTAGCCCCTAAAGTCGTGGACACCGAGTATCATATATTGAGCTCAATCAAAAGCCACGCGAAGGACAACTTCGTGTCGGTCAACACCCTTTCCACCGGCATCATGTCATTGGACTCGTTGAACATCAATAACAACCAAACGAACAGTTTGAATATGGAGAACTCGTTAGATTTAGAGACTCTTCCTGCGACCCAGGAGGAGGAGAGCGTGATGCTCGAAGACCTCGAGGATTTGGAGGATATCAACTTAGTCAAAAATGTATCCGTTACTGCACGGGCTAACCCTTCCGTTCAACCAGTTGAAGTTAAAAAAGTGGTGAATAATAGATACCACCAACAAGACGACGATATCTTCAACCACCACAGTGTGAATACGTCGCATCATGAGGATGATGTCATGGGATTCGACCTATCCGCGTCACTTGACACCTCTGTGGATAATATCATGAGACCAGATGGGCTGCGCACTGGTGTAATCAACTATATTAATCGAGGCAAAGAAGATGGCGGTTTGAGTATGACTGGACCTGGTGATGTTGATTCCTCTAACGATGACGTGTTGATTGGGACGAATAAGCCTAAATCATTTGGGAATACCGGTAGCAGCTACACCTTCAGTGACTTTAGTGCAACCAGCAGTGTGGAGAACATGGAAGATAAGCTCGCACGCGATATCCAAAACAATAATAAAGCCTATGCGAGTGTCGACGGTCAACTGGAATGGTTGATGGGACGCTCTCCGCTAGATAATATCGAAGTGGGGCAAGCGCTGGATGTGCTGGTGAGTGGCGTCCGCCTCGAAAGCGATTCTGTTGATTTATATTCAAATATTTTCATTAAAATTGAGTTCATGAGTGCTGTTTCTGGCTCGTCAAACGTCATCAAAACGAGTAATAAGAACTCCATTCAACCGGTGAACTTTGCATCGCATATTCTGTTTGATCGCCAGACCTCGATGTTATTGTCCGACGAAATTGACAGCGCTGGTGAAGACTTGTGTTTATACATAAATGTTTATGATGCTGATAACAACCGCATATGTGGTCAGGCTTCCGTATTTTTATATTCTATGATCGAGTCGTCGACTTCTTTATTACGGCAGGAAATAGAAATTGTTGCAATAGATGATAATGACAACAATATCGGTACTATTATTGTCGATATAAGAGGGTATCAGTTATTGAAGAGATGTGGATAATTGTTCGTAATGTATTTTAAGAATTATTAATTACAATATTTACTGTCTATTTCTTGGACTTTGCCGTACTGATATACAGCACGTTGTTACCTCTTATAAAACAATCGCCATATTGCGCTTTCAATAAACCATTTTCATATTCTTCCGTCTGTTCCATAGCTATATTCATAAACCCATCGAGACAAGCCAATATTCCTATGTAGTAAGTAAAAATTAGAAGGTGGATGAAAGAGGCGCTTTAGTGGTATAATAGATGCAGTAAGCGGCTGATTTCCGTGATGAAAGTATATAAAATTTCTCTCAAATGATTAAAGAAGGTGAATTAATGACGAGCAACATATTTCCGAAAATTGCAAATTACCTCTATAAGTTGTACCAGAGTTTAACTGAACAATGACTGGCTTGCCCAAGACTTGTCTAAGAAAGTCAGATGGGTTCTTCTTGGCTTGCACAGCAATGGGAGCTTCACTCATCTCTCTAGTCTTCTCTTCTCTTTCCTTCCTTTTTTTGATTTGGGGCCGAAAGGAAATGCTCAAATTTTTGCATTCCTAGTTAGCGACGCAGAGTACATCCATCATGCTTCGCATTCTTGTCATTATCTTGTCGCTTCTTGTGAGCTTGAATGCACTGGCCTCGCTGTCCATATCATCGCGTAGTCTGCGAATGAGCATCTCGAGCAGCAGCAGCATCAAAGTCGGATCAAAGCTGAACACGCCGTCGACAATCCAAGCCATGATGCGCGATGTTAGCAAATCAATATTGGCGTGCAAAGAGGATGGTTTGCCTCTCGTCTCATGCTTCGTTCCTTTGCCTGTTACGGGGGGAACCGAGCTTGACGATTGGCCTGGAGGAATAGCGCAAAAATATTACACGCTGCAGCCTATGCTACAAGAGACAATGCTTGGTCTAAATTTTACGAAAACAGCGCGCGAGGCCAAAGCTTGGCTGGGCGAGAACGGAGAGGAGGATTATGTTTGCTTTTGGTCCGATGATGAACGAGGAATCAAAATAAGCGCCTTTGCCACTACCGACACAATCCCTGCCATCAAAGCCCAATTTATGGGGCAACCTACATGTTTTGTGCTTTTCAACCAGCAAATATTTATCGACTCCATGAGCTCACAAGAGGCAAAAGAATTTGCTTCGAGTTTGTTTGCCTGCTACGTACTCGAGAGTCTCAACGTCAAAGGGCCAAATGCGCTTCCTTTACGAGGCGTGCTGTTTAGACAATATCCAGGCGACTATTTAGCAGGCAGAAGACTCGAGGGCAGTGCAGGGTATATCGTCGTGGCATCGTGGCCAGAGCGGCCGAGTCGAGAGGAGATTGAGCGCGTCTTTTACGAGGACAGTGAGAAGAGAGATAAGGACTTGACGTTTCTGCAACGTCTGAAGAAGCAAGTGCCTAATTTTGGTAATTGAAAAGGAAGGGGTTTAGGTTTTACATAGACGCCAATAGTAATGATGGTGGCAACTACAAGTACTCCGCACACACGAGACACATCAATGATCAGTCGTCACATTATGACCAATACGTCTCCGAGCTGCAGCGCCATAGTCTGCTATGTAGTCTCCGTCAGGTGCATGGACGTGGTGTGGATAAGCTCTCTGTCAAGTAGCAAGAAGCGGGAGGGAGTTAGGGTACAATTGTATATTATTTACAGCCAGTAAGTCTCGTTAATCTGCACGTTCTTCTGGAAGAAACCTTTGTAATAATTACCTACTTGACAGCACTTATTTAGCAGCGCTTTTTCCTTGTTTGCTTTATCTACGAAAGCTTTTGATTGAGATGTTGAGTAGCAGAACGCTTTGTCCTTCCTCTTATCCGGCAAATACCACAGCCCTAAAGTGCCCAGATACTTTCCTTTGTTCTCCTTGTCAGGAGTCCAACACATGTGCCAAACATATGGAAATGCTTTGTAATTCAACACATTATCTACAAATTTAGGGTTTTCGTGGTATGCGCGACCAGATGGGAAGAGCAAGTCGTCTAATATCAGCATTTGCATGCCAGTGAAGTAATGGGTCTCGGTTAGATGTCTGATCATTGTCGCCTGGTGCGACGCGGTGAAGGTGATTTCGCCGTATGTTCTTATCATTCTTTCTTGAAAATAAAGTGTTTTAGGTCCATAACGAATGAAGAAAAAGCCAGAATTTGTAAAAAATGGTGCAAATCTAGGTGTTCTTGCCCCGTCATCCATGAATAATATGTCGTAATTGCTCCGCCCAAGCAGGTACGGTCTGGGATCGAGCAGCCACACCAAATCTGCGTCTTGAAATATCAAGTTAAACCCCGCCTTGAGTACAACATACACACTTGATGCTTTCAACCACATAAGCTTGGCAAATGTGCGATCAGCATATGACTCCGAGGACTGACTGGGCATTTTACCGAGGGATCTGTGGTAAAATCCTTTCGCACCCATGCTGTTAATCAGTGGAATACTATCCTCTTGCCCGACAAATACAACAAACGAACTAAGATCTATGTTGGCTGTCTTGGCGCTGCACATGAAGTTTAATACTAACTCCATAACACCATCATTGGCAACCATCACAACAGCCGTTCTGCGTTCACCTGTCACTGGGTCAATGGGTTCACCTATGGTCTCGATTAACTTACTGATTATATGATGAACATTTTGCAGTGCATCGGCTAGAAATCGATGATGGTCCATGTATGACACCTGCTTGATGTAATCCTCTTGATACTGATCCGTCAGTACCTGCGGCCAATCGATTGAACCAGTTCGATGACTAATAGCATGAGGGTTGACGACAGATTTATGATACCTAACGTTTGCGCCTAATGCTTTCGTTTGGTCATCATATAAAGGATCCACTACTCTCACAACACCGATGCATTTATTCGGCTGATCTGTTCTCACAGCTGCCCTCTGCATATACACAGTTTGACATTGTTGCAAGCTTTCTTTCCATTTTTTATCTTTTAAATTAAATGTGAGCATCATCTCCCCACGCACTGGGTTAGAAGGATGATGCAAGTAGTTGAAAATGTATTTTTCAGTGGAAATATGAATTGGATTATGAAATATTTGTGTTGAAAATTGTAAATCCATTTCCTCACTGGCAGGGCACTCACTTTGTACAGAGAAATATTGCCGCTCTTGGTAGTTCTTGTTGCATGGCAATGACTGGTTGATGCTTTTACCTGCATCAGACGGGTTAGCGTACCTTATCAACGGGAAATTATTACAATCAACAACATCTGTGGAGCGCTTGCCGCACTGATAACCAATAAATATTGACAGTAAAGTGCATAGAATAAAGAGAATTTCTTGCAACATTCCTTGATACTGTGCCGACAGTGCTACTTCAAAGTCACTTGATCATGCGAACTCAAGCACACGTCGACGGCTTATTTATTCTTCTTTCTCAAAGGTCTATTTATGCCGGTACTGACCGTTGGCTGCGGCACCTTCGACAGCGCGAGGAAACACGAGTTTCTCACTGCAAAAAGCCAGAAAAAGTAGCCGTTATCCCGGATGGCTTCCATTTCCGTAGTTAAATACAAATAACAAAGTTACAAACCTACCCTGGCGGGCTCGTGCTATAGTATTCCAATTTCTTGCAGCTTCCTCTGCAGCCTCGTTCGAAGGTAGTCGGAATCTTGGGCGAGTACTCGCACTTCGCCGGACTCTAATCCCACAATCAAGTGCATTTCGCGGGGTGCTGTGAGTGTGATGGAGCGGATGGGTGAGTTGAACTTGTGAGTCTTGTTGTCTTTCTCATCGGACCCATCAATAACTGCTTTCAGACCCTGTCGCGGACCGTCTTTCGCTAACTCCAACGTTTGTACCCATCGCAACACAACCAGGCAACTGCTGCCGCCGCTGATGAGTACCATTCCGTCTTCCGAGACTTTCATGGCGTAAATGCTTTCTTGCATGTAGCTTGAAGCAACAAACAGTCCGTTGATCGTGTATGTAAACACAATATTCTCTTCGGCTGAGTACCCAACGACGTAACCCGCGACTGAGATCCCGACCCACGCAATGCTGCGCACTTGCGGCAAGCTAGGGTGGTTCTCTTGCAAGTCCTCGTCACTGCTCGCCTTCACATTCATGCTGTTGTCTGTAATAATAGAGCGAATATATGCGCCCTCACGGAGTGTATGCAAGATGATGGTGCCGTCGTCGCTGCCACTTACAACCAGGTCAAACGACGGGTCGCTGGCTATTGTGGTGATGGTGTCGTTGTGCCCGTACAGCACGTGGATGGGTTGGGATGGCACGAAGCAGTTACCCTCGTCAGCCAAGTCCAACAACCATATCTTCACCGTGCAATCCTTGCTTCCCGTGATGAGCCAGCTGAGATTGTACTCCTTTTCTCTTGCAACTGTAAGACAAGTCACGATGTCGCTGTGCGCATTCACTACTTGAACTACCTTACAAGTTTCGATGGATGTCACGCGGAAGGAGTTGTCCCAGTGCCCGCAGGATATGATCAACGGACCTAGTTTCGAGGAATTAACAACTGCATACAACTGCGTCAACGACATTTTCTTATTGGCTGCAGCTGCGGGACCCAGCACAGTCTTGTGGCGGGTAACGTGAGAGGTAATAAGACTGCGATTTGACTGGTCGGTTGAGATCGCGCGGGTGTTGTTTTGAATTGGGAAATCAGAGAAACTGCGCACACGAGCTGCTGCACTACTCTGTTGTATGCTTGAAGCAGAAGTTGCATCCTCGTTGGCTCGCACCGGCGTGGTGGGTGTTGATGATGCATTTTTTGCATGATTATTCTTGAAAAGCACGTACTTATTCTCCCGATCTTCGTACTTGTCCTTGTCTTGCGGCTTCCACCTAGGCAGCAGCTTCATGGTGTTGTGGTCTGCTGGCTCCGCTGACCCGCCATCACTCTCTCTTGTCATTTTACGGCGCAATTCATACTCTTCTTGCGCGATCCCTTGCAGTGACGATGCTAACGCGACTCCGATAAGTCTCTCACGATTCGCTGATGAAGACGCAGAGTACGACGACTTCATTAGTGAGGAGAAGCTCGAGGAAGTGTACTGTCCCTTGCTTATTTCGAGTGCAACTCGGTCCTGTTTAAACTTGAAAGGCGGGACAATGTCAGGCGAGAGGGGCTGCCAATAGTGTTTGCCCAGAATCCTGCCTGAGTCGACGGTTATCATCTTATCTCCTATCAATCCAATGAATATTACCGGGTTGATGCTCACCTCGTAGCCCTTGAATGACGTCACACATGAGGGCTTCTCTAGGGGTGGCCCATCCTGTAGGGTGTCCGCGCCAAACGCCGAAGAGGACGATGCAATGGACCAGATCATCTCCACCTCGCGCAGTGGTGTGCGCGCAGGGTGTGGTTTAGTGAAGAGCTGGCACGGTGTCTGCCCAAACTCGGAGATTTGACTGATATATTGCCGGTACAAATGCTCGTCATCCGACCGCAACTCATCCAAATTCACGGCGTTTGCATATGTTAAGTGGAAGAAAACGTTGCAAGAAGCCACGCAAGCTGGGTCGCCACCTAGGTGCGGAGGCCTCTGCTTGTACCCAAAGATCAAGTCGATCCAGTGGTGAAGATTCTCAGAAACGTACTCGGATTCCAACGCTTTCCGGTGTTTAATAACAAAATCGTAGGGATCTTTGGCCCAGGGAGGAAGAGTCACGTTATCTATGGGCTGCCCCGTCTGCGTCTGACCCAACTTCAAATTGTTGATATTTTGAAACATTTCAGGGCAATAAAACATCTCTGGGATCAACTCCTTCACGTCTGCTGGGTTCGAGGTGCAACCGCGCCACGCTGCTTCCAGTGACGAAAACAGCCGGTCAGGTTTATCGAATCGACCGTCTTGTAGCTGTATATGCAGTGACGTGTAGGGTTCTAACCTCATGAGATACCACAACACAAATCCCGCGACGGAATAGTGTGAGCCGAAGTGGAAGGGGGGAAGACTGGTGGCATTGTTGGGCTCATGCAGCGACGCGAGGTCGTTGTACTTGGCCATGATCAGCTCTCGCTGCTCTTCATGCTGTGCTCCAATAGGCCATCTTAAATCCCTAAACACCCGTTTATCCTTCAAGTTCAGAGTAGGAGAGGTGTAGTCACTCAATATCCAAGGGAACACTGGGTACTGCCCCAAGTCATTGAATGTTCTACCTGCAAGCGTGTTGAGGCGCATCAGGTACTCAAAGTTGGAAATATCTCGGCTTTGCCACATGTCGGTATACATCCGCAACAAACTAGCTGAATTTGGCTTGACTTTGTCAAACAACACCGGTTTCACCTTCTTGCGCAGGACGGAAAACAGTAACATCGCCGACTCTTTGTCGTGCAAGTTGATGAAGACACTGGAACGAGAGACAAAGAATATCTCAACCGCCACATCGCGCAGTTGATAGTGACGCAAGAATGCGTTGGTGATGTCGTTGGTATACCATGTGCTCGATTGGTAGGGCTCCGTGGCCCACGAGATCTCCTTGGCTACCGCCAGGTACAACTCGTTATGCGCGCGAGTATATGGTATTCCATTCGGGTTCAGCGGGTTCGCTTTGGCTTCTGTTTTGGATGTGAAAATAATCCTTCGCTTGGTTACCTCCAAGGTGCCAGCAGCAGGCAGGTTGAGGGTGTTGGTTGAAGGGGAAATAATCTCGCAGTCTTTCATATATAATGAGATTTCTTTGTTGTTGTTGGCGGTCGCGGAGTTAGCGGCGAGGTTGCTGTCGTCGGTCTCGTCCTCCTCGTCCTCCTCCTCCTCACTCGCGTTGTGGTCCATGTGAGTACTAGCTTGGGACGATTTGTACTTACCCAGATTCCGCCACAACTCAGGTAATTCTAAGCTCTTGTTACTAGTGGAAACGCCGTTCTCCACTGCGTTATTTGCGTTTGATTGAGTTATACTCTCGCATTTGGATAACTCACTTGCACTTAGGTGGCGGGATCCGTTAGGATTGCGGAGAAGCTTGACCTTCATATGCATCTCATTCTCATTTGTATCAATCATCCACAGCACATCAGAGTCATCAAATGCTCGGTTATTCGCCCATGGACCGCGTTCATTAGACAATTCTTGTAAGATTGCGTCAACTTCCTTCAACTTCTTCCTGCGGTTGCTCTCTTCGGACTTGTAGTAGTTCTTGAGTGAGAAGTTTTCGTGGTCAATATGCGAGATACTTTGTTGTAACTGACTGATTTTACTACTAAATCGCATAAAAAAGTGCTCGTAATCCTTGTTTTTGCGCTCTAATAACCCTTTTAGCTCCAACGAGTGCTTGTAGAGGCCGTTGTCGGTGACGCGGGAGTTGCTGATATCACGCTCAATCTTCTTACTACTGTCTATGATAGGACTGATGAGCTCCGCCCAAGTGTCCCAAGTCACACGAGTAGCATCGCTGTCGCAACACAAGCAAAGTTGAATAAGATTCATGAAAAACGGGATATTATCAAGACTATCGCTGTCACTTTTCCCAGCGCAATAACTGTCCACGTACTCACTCACTCTTTCTATCTCGGAGGTTACAGATGGTACCGCGGCTTTGGTGGCTGTGGAAGTAGTCGAGGTGATTGATGGTGACGGTCCTCGCACCGGTGAGATACCGGTATCTTCCGTTACACCATCAGCAGCTGCAGCTATAGTATTTCGAAGGTTATTGATACTATTTAATCGCAAACCTAACTCAGATTTTTGGTTGATCAACAAATTAGCAAGAAACTTGAAGAGTTCCTTGATCCACATGCTGTGCATGGGCTGCCGGGAGTTGAACAACGCGGTGGAGAGGTGCGCTAGCAAGTACAACGACTCAATATCATAAATTTCTTTAGATTTTTGTTTCAAAAAATCCATCAAGATAACTAGCTGGTTGAGGGCTTGGATCGAGTGAGATGTCGAGTGAATCACCTCGTGGTTGCTGTCGGCGTTGACAAAAATATTCAGTAAAACACGCAGTAATATCCATAAAACCCCGTCGATTGCCTTGCTTAACGGTGTTTCTTTGTTAAACGACACGATAGTGCTGGATTGTGAGCCGCGTCGCGTCGCGGCATCACTCACCGAGTTGCCAGGGTTGCTCTCGCCTTTGACAGGTGTAGCTGGTAGGTGACTCGTGCTTATAAGCTTGTCAACTGCCTCGTTTGCTTGGCCCATGATACCTCGTCCAACTGTGAATCCAACCTTTAGTCCCATCCGCAGCTTGTATATGTTACTTGTTGCAGGCAACCAGGCGTTAGAGTATAAGTCGAATGAGCCTATCAAGCGCAGCATGCTATTGATCAGCAACCACACCTCGTCCGCCTGATGCTCGATTTTGTTGGTGTATATCATGTGCGACGATTTACTGGGTAATGCGGAGGTGGAGTTAGAGCGATGGTGCTTGTCCTGGTTGTCGAATACACTTGAAGACCCTCGAACCCGTCCGGCGTGCGAATCGCGCGATATAACTACCTCTTCGCTGCTGACACCGCTTGTGGCATCAGTAGCAACACTCTTGAATTCTGTTAATAAATTGGATGGAATTGCAGGAGCAGATGCACTACGGTGTGTCTTACTCATCGATGTGCTGTACCTGGAGTCAGCCATGTCCGCTGTGCCGTGGCTAGATGAGCCAAGGCCAGATGCACCATGCCCAGAGGTATTCGAAAAATCGCTAGAAAACGATCCCGATCCGCCACTGCCGTTACTACTTACTCGTCGCTTGCGCTCCCCCTGCGTAGGAGGTATAGTTATGAACTCCAGCACTTCCGCGGCCATCAGCCAGTGGTGTAAGTTCAGCCACCTACTTCTGATCTCTTTGAACTCGTATTCATTTGCAGCGCCGTTGAGAGCCAAATACTCACTTGCTTCTGCCATGCCCGTGATTGTAGCCTGTAACAACTTGATCCCTAAGTTGTTGGCGTCACTATATCCTTCCATGGCATAGTAGCGTATAAACGACATGGTCTCGCGCATTATAGTGATGCCATGCGTCGATCGCTTGCTGCAGAGCAGCACCTTCCAATCCTTCAACGACTTCAAATCCATGTTCTTGGCGAGTCGCGGTTTGCCATAGCTGTAGCTACTGGAGATAATCCCTGGAACCCCAGCTAGCACCACATGCAGATGGATCTTCAACAGCAAATCAATGATAATATCATAAGACTGCTGTGCTGCGGTCTGCCGCGTAGTTAGCTCGCGCACATAGTCACTCGACTCACTGGATGCGATGTAAAGCCGTTCCTTCAGGGTCACAATGCGTTGGTACTCCGTGATGATATAAGTGAAGAAGGACGACTGCCACATGCAGTGGCTTGTACCCAGTATGATGTCGCTGTTCTCGAAGTTATCTTTGAAGGAATCATTCAGATTTTTGATACACAACACGCGGAAGTACTCTGGCACGCAGTCGTTGTTGATGAACTGCAGCAACGCGGGAAACAAGCTGGGCAAGCAGATCGCAAACTGAGACACGTAACTCAACGTCGTCTGAAACTCCGAGAAATCAACCACTTCAACGGGATCGTTGGCGTCGCTAGTTGTGGTATTTATTGTTTCAATGAAATTTTGCAACCGCAAAAGCACTGATTGGTTGTCGTCCAACACGACCTTGCCCGGCGTCAGAGGGACGTTGGTGTCGAAGTTATTCACGAACAGCTTGCCGTGCATCAGCAAGTACAGCGCTAAGAACACGATTTGGTACTGCTTGGTGCTACTCTTGTCCAGGCTCAAGGAGGTGTCGTCTTTGATGTGCTTGATGAGTTCCTCGGTGATAAAACGGAATAAATATTCAAATTTGGAGTAGGAAACCCCGATTAGCTGCTCTGCATAGTCGGAAGAGGCGCTCTTCTGGGTGATCTCTGCGAGGTCGTCATTCGATGAAGAGGTGGGAAGTGCAGGCGTGTCGGTGTCCATTGGGGGTGTTTTACCGACTCCTGGAGTTGCAATACCGATGCCGGCGTAGTATGCAAAAGGAACTAGGACTTGCGATGAGTCATCGAGGTCAATTACACCCAAGTTGTTGACGCTATCGCGGTTGTGACCTGTGTCTTTCATGATGAAGCTGCTGTAGCCAGCCTTCTTGACGTCCTTCTCGGTGTCATTCGTGTAGATGAGCATCAGCTGCAGGATGCTGCACAGACACACCAACGCATACAGTCTCAACTTCACCTTGGAGTGATTGATGAATCCCAACAGCTCCGTCGACAGGTTCTTGTTGCAGATCGCATGCAACACGTGCTCCCCCAACTTATTATTCCCATCGTACTTCAACACTCTGAACAAGAGCTGCATCCCTTCAATTTTATACTTGACTGAAGTTTCAAAGGAAATGTAATGGACCAACGCCGCGACTTCCTCGTTCAGTCCGCCGTTGAGTTTCGACTGCGACGACAGTTGCACATACAAAATATGAAATATTTTAGCTCGCATGTAGTCGATTTCTTCTTCCGTTAACCTGCATCGCTTCGCGCCGTGTTGGTACAAGTCCTCGTCCCACAACCTGCTTATAGCCGCAGAGCAATAGTAAAACTGCAAGGCGTCAAACAGCTTGTTAACGGACAAAAGAGCGAGGGATCGGGTCTCGTACTTCGAGACGTACTCGCGCAAATAATTGAAGAGCTTCTTTTGGATTGCAATTGGAGAAAAAATCCAAAGTTTGAAGTTAACAATAATATTCTTCAAGATATTGTCCTGCCACGCCGTGTTCCAGGAGAGGCTCTCAACGCCCTCGATAACGATGTCAAACAGTTCAATAGAAAGGTTTTCTGGTGATATTCGCTCTAAAAAGTAACCGATTAAAGAGAAAATATTGTTGGTGTCCGTGTCAATGAGCTGGTGGTTCTCGGGGCTGTCGCGCAGCAACAAGAAAATTGAACGAACTAAGCGAATACAAAGTTTGTTTGCCTGCGTGCTGGGAACCTCTAACTCATCTGATGGCTCCATTGGTAAGTCGATTTGCAGGAAGATAGGGATTAGGACCTTGAGACCTCCAAGGCAGTCCAACGCATCCCGAATATCCTTCACTGTGCACTTACAAGTACCGTTTAGCTTCTGTGTAGTGTAAGAATTGTTCCATTTGACAGCGTTCTTCACGGGGGTGTTATCCACGAAGGTGTCGCCGCTTGACACACCTGCTTCCTGTGCCAACATGATGCAACTCAGCACTGCGCGATCTGCTCGGTCGTCGTTTTCACTGATTAATTTAGTGTTTTCACAGCCTAATTTGTAGATATTCACTAGTTGTGCTTCGCTTAGTGCGTCGCTGAAGAAGTAGATACTACTGACGTTGCCACACATGTTGGTTGCGCTTGATGGGACCGTGCTTGAGGTTGACTTGGTTCCAACGCGGTAGTTCGCGCGGCGGCCGACGGTTGGGTAGGAGATGGACTCGGTGAATCTGGTGTAAGAAATCTTCTCGCGCGTCACGGATCCGTCTAAGCAAACAATAATTTCACTTTTAGACCAGTTTGTTGAGACAACGTGGCTGTAGGCGAAGTGATGCCAAGGCTCTGGCGTGGAGTTGTTGCTATACTTGGTTATAACGGGTAACCGCAGCTGCTGCAACACTTTGTCGTCTTTGTCGAACCGCGTAATCAATACATGGTAAGAGTTAAACGTGATCTGATCGTCGTATTCAAACGACACCTCAATCCCCATTCCATCTCTGTCTTGTCGCAGGCACAGCAGCACCGGGTTGTTGATCCCGTTCCTGCTGCACACGTTGTCCCCGCCGAAGGATGTGCGATAGGATGCCGAAACTAGCGATGGCGGGAGTAATTCAAACCAAATAGAGAAGGAATACCCATTTTTGACAGGAGGAAACTTCTTGAGAGGCGGCAAGGCTAGTGCGCTGTTGCTTCCTTGCAGGGAGAAGTAATACTTGGGACTGCGGTGGGGATTCGTGGATATCATCGCCTCCAGCGCCTCCAGGATGATACTGGTGTACTTGGGGCGGTACATGTTATTGCTTGTCGACTGAAGAAGGCGAAACATCCGCTTCAGATCCGCGACAGAGATGTCATACTTCCCTATGGTCACGACTAGCTTGATGGCCATGTGCTGCAAGTGCTTGTTCAACAGTGGGAAGATATCCAGCACGAGCTCAATAACTGACGGTTGAAGTGTGCATTTTGCAAGATTTGCAATGGCGTTGGCGCTTGTTACTAGATTCAGGATAGTGCTGAATATATACACCTGCACACTCTCGTGGCAGTTGGGGATCATAGGGATTATCAGGAGGAAGGCATTCACATTTTTGATGACCGGCAGGTCAGTGACGGTTTGCGGGTTGAATAAGCCGTCCCTTCTCACATCATTAGCAAGTAAAACTTTCGGATGTGGGTCGGGATTTTGAAAGCCTTCAAGCAACATCTCAATGAGTATTAGGAATATCTCGTGTTGCTCGGTGACCGTTGAATTAGGGGAAATTAGTAACGCCGCAAGGGAGTGATGCTTGCAAACCCTACCGAGGAACAGGTTCTTGTCATCGACGATCGCCGTGCTGCTCCGCTGCAGCATAACCGAGCGAAACAGCTCCTTATTGCTGTGATTGTCGCACATAAGTGAGTTGTAAAGAGTCAGTATGTGGCATATCAACGTGTTCAACTTGTCATTGGAGTACTTAGGGGCGCAATCCTGCAGCAGCAAATACACCTCTTCATAGACGCTTGACTTGTTCTGGGTCCAGTAGAAGTACTGGTGGTAGACGTCCATGATTCCGTAGCTATCGAAGACGATATGCGGCAGGAACCGCTTGACAGAGTTGAGGTGCGAGCCTTCACTAAGCTTAGCGAGTTCGATGCAATTCGATTCATTGATATGCAAGAAGTTTATTAGTAACTTGAATACTATCTGGACTAGCGGGTGGTCATCGACGGTGCAGTTACCTGTCAAGGATCGCACGTTGCGTTTAAGTAGTCGAAACAAGATCTTGATGATATCATGGCCCAGAGCAGAGTATATTGACGACCTCTCGCTGTCGGAGCTAGTGTTGGTCGCCTTGGGCTGGGTCAGTATCAAGACGATAATAAGTATTCGATTGATGATAAACTCGGACGCATTGAAGCACCAAGGGTCCAACAAGAGCTTGATGGCAATAAAATGCTTCTGTGACTTCCAATTAAGCTGCGATGACACGCCCGTTGCTAGTGACTCATGACCACCTAATTTTGGGAAATCTTTTGGTAAAAAAGCTTCAATCCAAGTGCTTCTACTGCTTATCTTGGTCACTAACTTGCATATTAACTCGACAAGACCGATGCGACAAGGCCAGAAAAAGGGGCGCTTCATTGACAAGGTAAATATGTCGATAGAGCTCCTTGCGGTGGCAGTGATGCTGTTCACAATATTCATGTGGGTGTCGCACAGCGAGATGCACTTTGAGAGTATAATTGGCCACGCGTGCAAGTTAATAGGGTGCGGTTTGTTATTCATGAAATGGGTGTGTATGTTCCGCAGCCAGTTAATAGCTCGAATATTGATCTCATCGCTATACTTCGTCGCCACAAACTTGGTTACAATCACAGTGATGTCGGCAACAGGCTTGAGGTCCTTCTTGGCCTCTTCTTCCACCTGCTTCATATTTTTACACAGGTTCATTGTCACGATCCACAGCAGTTCAAAGCACATATCATGCAAGATATTTGCCGCGTTATAAAAATGTTGTTCCTTGTAATTGCGCCTGGAGTAATCGATGAAACGACTGTTCTCGCTGTCCTCCTGCGTCGCAGGCACCGACTCGGTGGCTTCGTTACACTTCCAAATTATTTGAAACTCTTCGCTTGCAGCAGCTTTGAGTACCTTCATGTCGAAGAATCCGTCTGAAATAATCACATTTTTCATGAGAAACGACGACTTCAAGAAGATGTCGTTGAACACGTCCTCGGTCGACAGCAGGTAGATCGCGTCGTCTTTGAAATTCACGATAAATCGGGCCAAGAACTGCACAAAAGAGATTTGAAATGTGACGTTTCCCACGTAACTACTCGCCTGCTTCTCGTCGGAACTAGTTCCTTTCGAGGGTGTTTGCTTCGGCACAAACACAGCGACTATCGTCTTGATTGCGGTCAAGATGTACTCCAAACGGTTCATGTTCTTCCCCTTCGTTGTGCTGGTATTGTTGCCTTCGTAAGCAACTATAGACGAGCATTGAAATATCACCTCAAAGAACTCTTGGCACATCGCGCAGTGGATATTCGATAGAAAAGTCCCACTTACTGCATTCAAGATATTGCTATCGTCAGGTGCAGTCGTGGCGCCAGAGGATATATCGTCGATGCTGAGGAACGACGACATCTTCAACGACGCAAGTACAAAGTACTTGGTGTCATCGAACTCAGATATTACGGGCTCGTTCAACCGTCGATTCTCGAATAATCTCACGACGTCCGTGAGCGAACTATTCCAAAACTTGCGGTCTTTAGTATTTACAGGAGCATCTGGTGAATCCCACGGCCATTTGTTTGTGTTTATATTGAAAGATGGCAGAGAATTCGCCGTAATCGATGTTGGACACACACTCCTGCAGGAGGTTAGTATGGGTGGGAATTGTAGTGGATACTTGTCTAGTCCTTGCAACCACAACGAAAATGGGCCAATAGAATTCAAAATCAATAAGAAATCGTCTTCTATTCCCTTGAGATTGGTCACGTCACCAGGAGCCAAGAATGAAGTCGTTGACAATAGCAGCACATTCAACCGCAACGATATCAAGGCTGATGCGAATGTGAAACCAACTTCTTCATCCGATCTTTCCATCAACAATAGTGTCTGTATGGCATGAGATCCGCCAGACTGACGGTACTTGATGAGCGTCGACAGTTGCTGCGAATCGAAGAGTGACGCGATGGCGAACAGCACCTCCGTCTGCAGCAAATAACTATATTTCTTGATTTTTTTAATGAAGAGATTATTTTCATTACATTTCGCAGGTAAACTCCGCACTAAATACGACAATTTACGGAGCACCGACAGCAGCATCTCGATGGTCTCTAACTCGGCTAACTCGGCGGTTATGCGCCTGCAGATTTGGGTGGTTTCGGGCTTATATTGCTTAGTATTCTGGCTTGAACGTGATCGATTTTGATTATGAACTGCTACTATAATATCCTCGTCACTCAATAGTGAAATGTGTGTTTCGTCGTCGCCGCACAAGTCAAACCCCATGGTCTTGCAATTGGAAAAGGTCCAAGGTTGATTAGGCAGTATACATGTACTAAATTCTTGTACAATACTTTCATTTATACGAGTGTTATGAGAACAAAATTGAATCATTCCCACCAAGAAACTTAACGTGAAATAGCCATCAAGATATTGTTGATCGCTTATAACACAACTATTATCAGACAAAATTATCACATAATCCTCCATCTTGGAGACAATAAATTTTACAACTACTATTAACATTTTAAACAAATTTGCACCAAATTGATTATATATATGAGCCCGATGTTCCATATCAGAAGATAAGTAAGATAAAAGGTGTACAATGTACAAACAATACTTCCTGTAAAGCACAACATTTTCATCATTACTTTCATTAGTTTCAAATAACTGAAGAAAACTAATTCCAAGATAATCTATCGAGAATTTATTATTACTTTTATACCAAGTAAGATCATACTGTCCAGAAGTTACCGTATCCAAGTCATCGAACTTCAAGCCATTTAGAATATGTAAGAAATTACTACCAACTATTTCTACAAGCTTTTGTATTTCTGAATTTGTTCTAAAATCGAATTTTGTTGGTGTTTCAAGAAGAGTGCTTGCGAAGATGATGAACAAATTCAGCCGGTCGCGTTCCCGATGGGGCTGCCCTATTGTTTCAACATACTGCTGCCATTCCAGCATTGGAAACAGGAAGCAATTTCTATGAAATCCGGGTTTTCCTTTCTTTTCAAGCTTTTGGATCTTTACCTTCGGTTCCGGGTTTGGAGTACCGGTGTAGGATTTGGCGAATCTTGCAATTTTAACGTTAGAAATGATGCTTTTATCGAATTCAGGCATCGATTTTACAGTCTTGACAACAGTCTCGGTTCTTGAGATGTCTTACCACTAATATTATGTTGGTATACTGATACTGAGATTGCCAGACCCTTCTGGATTGATAGTGGTTAAGATTTCCATATTGAAAACATTAATATGGTACAATCTGGTTTCTTTAGGCTGATCAAGTCGATTGCTTTTTATTTCTAAAGATCATTAAGTTCAAAGTGATGCTGTACCGGTACCGGTGTTCAACATGGTAAAATTTAATTTAAAAATTACCACCGTTTCGCACCGGTATCTTATACAATACCATAGTAAGCATACCGAATTTCAGTCTGTGCTGAATTATTTCGATGACCTTATGTGTGCTTCTAGCTGACAAGCAATAAATATATCATTATAAAATGAAAACGTCGAGCAAATGGTGCTTTCATGCTCTTCTATTGTGCTCTATCATGAGGCATGCAGAATCCTATTGCTCTGGTGGATATGCACAGACCTGCACGTCAGGATATACATATTATAGTGGCGATTCCTATGAATACTGCTACATGGCAGTTTCGTCGAATGTAAATTGGTGGGATGCTAAGTCAGGATGTGAAAGTTCGGGGGGTTGGTTAGTGACAATACATAGTGATGCTGAAAATTCACTTGTTACTGGTTTATATGGCGGAGCTAAATGGATTGGTTTTAATGACATTGCAAGTGAAGGGACATGGGTATGGTTGTCTGGAAGTTCTTCGTATACCAATTGGGCAAGCGGAGAACCGAATAATTTGAACGATGAAGATTGCACTGAACAATATTCGGGAGGCTCTTGGAATGATTTACGTTGCTCTGCTGAATACTTAAATGGTTATGTATGTCAGATAACTCCTACTTGCACAATATGCGGTCCAAATACTTTTTCAAATGCGGGTGACTCTACTTGCACAAATTGTCCAACTGGAAAATTTAGTAGCTCAGGTTCTAGTAGCTGTAGCTACTATCCTACTGCAATTCCTACTGCTATACCTACTGCTAAACCAACGTTTATTCCTTCTGCTATACCTACTGCTATTCCTACTGCTATACCTACTGCTATTCCTACTGTTATTCCATCTGAAAGACCCACAGTTACACCAACAGTTAAACCGTCACCAAAACCAACTGGACAGCCAACATCTCAACCATCAAGTCAACCTACAAGACAACCGTCTACACAACCTACCGCAAAACCATCATTCAATCCAACCTCCCAACCAAGTGGGCAGCCTACATCTTTTCCTACGTGTCCAACTTCTCATCCATCTACACAACCAACGAGTCAACCGACAGGTCGTCCGTCAACACAACCAACTTGCCAGCCCACATCTAAGCCATCATCACAGCCGTCAAGTCAACCTACAACTCAACCATCTTCACACCCATCAAATAAGCCTACAGGACAACCAAGTTCTCAGCCTACATTCCAACCAAGTAGTCAACCTACGTCGCGTCCAACACAAATTCCTTCATCTCAACCTTCATCTCAGCCAACATTACAACCAAGTGTTCAACCAAGTTCTCAGCCTACTAGTCAACCTAGTTGTCAGCCTTCATCTCAGCCAAGTGCCCAACCAAGTAGTCGACCAAGTACTCAACCGACATCGCAGCCTTCATCTCAACCAACTGTAGAACCTAGTTCACAACCATCGTCCCAACCATCTAGTCATCCAACACAACCCACCTCACTTCCAACGTCTCAACCGACTTCATTTCCTACTACAAACCCAACACAACCGTCATCGTCACCGTCCTCGTCTCCTACCGCGATGCCATCGTTATATCCAACGAGCAAAGCAGTCAGTGTCAATTCCTTTTCTTTGGAGTCGAAACTCGGTGGGTCATTCACATTCCTAGATTTGATTATTTTGTTACTAATATTGCTTTGTGGTTTCTCTGCGTCCGCATATTACTACTTCATTTACCGTTTCAAGAAGAGAAAAGATGGAACTGCTGAAATGCGGTGGAACGTATGGAAAGGAAAGCAACTTGACAAAGAAAACATGAATAAAGCAGTCAACGCCATTGACTTTAACGACGTTTTTGGAGAGTTTGAAACCCATAATCCGCTGCCTCAAGTGGTGAGTAAAGTCGAGAAGAAGAAGAATAAGTACGTCAGCAAAGACGACACTTTTTATGAGGCAACTAATCCGTTGCACCGAGTTAATAGCGACGCCAAGGCTGTCAATCAAGGAGCACCTGATGATGTGGTAATAAGTGTTGAACAGCCTTCTACGTCGAATGAGGAGGTATTGGAGCAGCAGAATGCAGTTGCCAATACTGTTAATCCCGCTACCTCTGAGCCAAGGGACCATCCAACGGTGAACCCAATGTTGTATAACACAATGGTGAAGAGGAATCCATTGAAGAAGAATCACACCACTCGGCATGTATATGAAGTAAGCGGCAGTGTCGGTGCAGCGGTAATTGAAGAAATTGTGAAAGATATCGATTTGTGATAGTATTTATGTATGTGTTGTGATAGTAAGTATGTATGTGTTTTTATTATCTCAGCTCTGTAGCTTTAGAAGAATCTTCACCCCTCTGGGGGGTCTCCTTTCCACACTCTTTTTTTCTCGGTGCTGCGACTCGCTAAAAGATAAATAGAATCCAAGTGACTTCCGATTGGATTATTGGGATTGCGGTGATATAGTTTGCATAATCCCTACGGTCACATGAAATACTGCAGTGATTCATTATGGGGGTATACTGTGATGTTGGTATCACTAGCGATGCCAATGATAGCAGCTGCAATATTTAATCAGGCGGGAAGCATGGCAAGTGTTATATTTATCGGTCAATTTACAGCACCGGAGTATATTGGTGCAGCAGTTCTCTCAAATATGCTTTGCAATATTACAGGATACTCTCTTGCTTATGGAATGATAGGTAGTTTGGATACATTAGTTGCGCAAGCATACGGTGCTAAACAATATAAGTACATGGGATTGATTACACAAAGAGCGATGACAATTCTAACAATTGCCGTAATTCCAGTAATGTTTATATGGAGATATTCTACATCTTATATCTTACAAACGATATTGTTGATTGATAAAACTATTGCGGACTATGCCAATCAATATGCCAATTATTTACTTCTAGGTTTATGGCCAATGATTATGAACGAGATCTTGAAGAAGTTTTTATTGAATCAAAACATAATAATACCTCAAATAATATCCTCGTTCTGCTCGTTACTTGTTAACTTGGGGTGCAATTACTTGTTTATTGTGCATCTTAATTATGGCTTCATCGGCGCGGCGATGACGACAGCTGTCGTTAACTGGTTTCTACTTATTTCTTTGGTAATTTTGATGTTGATAAGGAAGAAGTACATCTATTACCAACGACGAAATAGTAGCCAAGTCAAATACATCGCACTAGTAAACCAGAAGCAACCGCCGTCGGAAATCACCGGATCAGATAACGACGAGGATAGCGGCAATCCAATTATAGAACAGAATAGCAACTCCATGTTAGACACACAAGCAGAAAACACAGTCGAGGATCCTGTTGAAGACATCGATTTGAGTGAAGATAATTTATTAGACGATGAAAATGTAGCGAAGAAGGATAGTGAGATGAGCGAGGACGACCCTGAGAACAACTGGCCCGATATAAACGTGTCGAATATCCTCAGCGATTGGTATCCATTTCTAGCGCTTGGAATCCCTGGCGCTGTTTCCTTGTTTCTTGAGTGGGGCTCGTTTGAGATGGCGGCGGGAATCGCAGGTCAACTTGGGACGAGTGACCTGGCTGTTCATTCAATATATATGCAGACTGCAGGTATATTGTACATGACTCCTCTAGCAGTTGCCAGTGCTACTTCTATATGTGTCGGCAATTATATTGGCGCCAAGGAATATAAATGCGCCAAAGAAATGGTGACACTAGGAATGTGGATCGATGTGTTCCTCGGGCTGCTCGCTGGACTGTTTCTGCTGGCATTACGGGATTATTGGGGCGGCTTCTTCTCTTCGGACGCAGAAGTCATCGGGTTAGTCAAGAAATACATGCCGATTATGCTGCTGTACTGTGTAGTCGACGCATCTAAGTGCATCACTTTAAACGTGTTGCGCTCCACTGGACGGCCTCAGATAACGGTTATCTTCAACTTTGTTAGCTGTGTCGTGGTGCTGCTGCCACTTGGGTGGTTCCTAGCAATCTACTTAGATTTTAAATTATACGGTTTATGGGGCTCGATGTCAGCTGCGTGGGGCATTTGCACCTTTATCTACTTGTACTTCATTGTAAACACGAAATGGGAAGATCAACGATTTGTAGATGAAAGAAATTCTATGATTCACTAATTATGTACAATTGTATGGTTGTAACTTGTAAATTAGTCGCTGCAACGGCACTTAAAACTACTTATTAGTCACTTTGTTCGCGGATATCGCAGCCTCAGTCGTGCCGGTACAGTACCGGTTTAACAAGGTGAAAAAAATCCGGAAAAACAAGTTCAAAGACTTCCTCTTTACCGTGAATTGCAAGATTTGCGTGACGAGAAAGAGAACGGAAAAATAAGTTCAAAGACTCTTCCTCTACCGTGAATTGCAAGACTTGCGTGACGAGAAAGAGAATTGCATGATGGACAATTCGCAATACTTTTGGAGTCGCAAAAGCAAGCTTCGGAATCGCTTTAACTTGCTGCTTCTGGAGCATAATGAGCTGTTTTTTGAGGATCTTTCCGTCGCCTTGTATCCTGCAACAATCGATAAACTGAGCGATATTGATACCTTAAAGGTTCCTGGAAGGCTGAAGATATGCTCCAGATCGTTGATATTCGAGCCTAATGATGCACGGAAGCCTCTTAAAAAGTATCCATTCAAGTGTATGCGTTCGAGTGTAGCACAGTACACTATACCTGGTACAAGTAACAATCAATTAATGTGTTTAGCGTTTACAAGTTCTGCATATATAGAGATGAAACCTAATGATAAAATAGCGCCATTCATTATGAAGGATGCTAGTGGTAATATTATTGATTCTATCTCAAGCAACAGTCGGGATGGTGGCGAAGACAGCATCAGAATAATTATTGCATTGAATCACTCTACTAATTTATTAAATATCATTAAAAAGATTGAAGATTTAAGAATGATATACCATAAGTTGGTTGCATCCCCGTACAATAGCACCGTGATCAATAACGAGTTAAATCCCATCATTAATCAGCACAATATACTTACATTTGACAGGTCTCATCTGATTGATTACCATGAAACGTTACTATCCCAGCCAACTGCAGTCAAGCAGGTCAAGCCACTGATACTATACCCTGGTTGCTTGATGATCACCGAAATGCGCATTTACTTCCAACCATCTCAACTCAATAACGTCGGAGAAACAATACAACATTTTGACATTGCTAATGTCCAAGGACTGTACAAGCGACGGTATTTATTGCAGCAAATAGGTCTTGAGTTCATATTGAAGCAGCACGAAAGCTACTTCTTCATCTTCAACAGCTCCCACGACAGAGACGAGATGTACGCGTTGATTCAGTCCCACCACAACATCAACAACCAGGAGACTAACTCATTGATTACAAGCACTAGAAGATGGCAAAAACGCGAGATAAGTAATTTTGAGTACTTAATGATTTTGAATAACGAAGCTGACCGCTCCATGAACGACCTCACGCAGTACCCCGTGTTCCCTCACGTCATCAGCGACTACTTGTCCACGTCATTGAACTTGGAGAATCCCAATATATTTCGTGATTTATCGAAACCAATTGGTGCGTTGAACGCTGTGAGACTAGCGCAGTTCCAAGAAAGGTACCACTCCATGCCACCCGGCGATCCGGCCAACGGAATTCCACCCCCTTTTCTGTATGGTACGCACTACTCAACACCGGGTTACGTGCTGTTCTACCTTGTGCGGGTCGCACCTGAGTACATGCTTTGTTTACAAAACGGCAAGTTTGACGCTTCTGACCGGATGTTCCACTCCGTCAAAGAGCTGTGGACGTCCTGTTTGAGCAACCCGGCGGACGTCAAAGAGTTACTGCCAGAGTTTTACCATAGTAACGGCGATTTCTTGGTGAACTCGAATGATTTAGACCTCGGGTTTCGTCATACAGGTGAGCGCCTGAACGATGTCGAGTTACCTCCGTGGGCAAAATCGCCTCGTGACTACATAAAGAAACACCGGCAGGCCTTGGAATGTGAGTATGTGTCCCAGCATTTGCATGAATGGATCGATTTGATCTTTGGGTACAAGCAACAGGGACCAGCTGCGGAAGAGGCAAATAACATATACTACTATCTCACCTACGAAGGGAGTGTTGATCTAGAAAAAGTAACGAATCCACGCGAAAGAAGCGCGTTTGAGAGTCAAATACAAGAGTTTGGTCAGACGCCAAAGCAGCTATTCAGTGGTCCTCATCCTCGGAGAGACGACAGAGACGCAGAAATTTCCTTGTGTTCCGCCTCCAAGAAGCCAGTGCTTGACGCCTCTGCTACCACCGACTCCAGCGGCGATAACTCAATACAGAGTTTGTATGTATCAAAAGCAACCTCGGTTAAAGCTGGTCTTAACGATGACAAGGTGGTTGCGAAGAGCCGGTACGCCTCCGCTAACGAGGGGGATATTAATGTGGTGCACTTAGGTGACGACTTTAGAAATGAGGTAGCGAGAGAGCTGGCGCAAGGCGGTAGTGTGGCTAGCAGCGGCAGTAGTAGTAGTAGTAATAGAGTTAGTAATAACACCAGTAACGGCGAGAAGAGCACACCTG
>JACCDO011139522.1_pt1 | contig 37015 bp, 60 predicted proteins | sample 7446101 | NCBI WGS metagenome assembly JACCDO01 (sample SAMN15323440, study PRJNA562643) | freshwater metagenome | isolation source: river surface water | place: USA:Blue River Watershed | collected 2017-08-16 | reverse complement strand
GTTGTCGCGGTCGTGGTCGCGGTCGTGGTCGCGGTCGGGGTCGGGGTTGCAGTCGCGGTCGCGGTCGCGGTCGTGGTCGGGGTAAATTCAAAAATGAAACCTGTTTTCGTGCAAAAAATTCCGCTGTCGCAGTCGTGGCCGGGGTCGTGGTCGCAGTCGTGGTCGCGGTCGCGGTCGTTGTCGCGGTCGTGGTCGCGGTCGTGGTGAAATAATGGATGAACCAACAAACGAGGAATTGCTTGCACAAATTTCAAATTGTGAATTGTCAGGTGAATTTAATGAATATAACTATGGGGAGCCTTCAAAAGAAAGTGTTAAAAAACTTGTAGTTCTTCGGGCTAAGCGAACGACTTTTTTAGGTATTGATGATCTTTTAGTTCGCGATGAAGTTGATAGATACATAAAAACACACACATTTTATTTAACTTAGGAAAATATCATGACTATTACACAAGCATTTTTATGTGGTTTTATTTCTGCAACTTTTATTTATGGGGTTTTGATTTTTTTGATAGAAGTGTTTAAATAAAAGTTTTATGAATGTGCAAAGAATGCAAAATTTCAATGGAAGTGCCGAATTACGCACTATTCTGCCCACTGTGCATTTATTGTGGGGCGAGGATTATTCAGCAGTTGGCCCGCCTACCAATATCCAAATCAGAGTGCAGCACCAGACGCGCAGCAATGTTGAAAGTTTGGATGTACTACGGGCACAGCGAAGCGGAGATACGCAAATTGGTGAAAGGGCCAATGGCAATTGGCCCGGTGCAATCTACGGAGTCCGAGCGCCAGACCCGGCAGAAACGCCGCTGAGTTGGGCTGAAGTTCATGTTTTGAGGAGTATTAAATGACTTCAAAAAATGAATCTGTGCTAATTGATGGCAAAGTTTACGAAATACCTATGCCAGTTGCTTGTGAATTGTTGCGTTTAAATATTGCTATTCGCGCAGCTTTGGCCACCGCAAAAGAACAGCTTGATGCACAAGAAGTGCTTGACGCTATGGATTCTTGCGAGTGGAAAGTAATTAGATATTTTACAGACGAAGCAAGCCGAGAACTTTCTTGGCAAGTGGAGAGAATGTCACCGCCTTTTTGCGACAAGGAGCGTAATAGGCACTGGACTGGGTCAACCGCAATAGAGGCGCTGCGAAAAGGCAAGGAAGCAATCCGAAATGACTGACAAAGAATTATTAGATTTAGCAGCTAAAGCTGCTGGGATGAGTAAATCAATATGGTGGTTGGTAGATAATCACTTTTGTAAAATGGGTGACATTAATTTCCAATGGAATCCATTGGAAAAAGATGGTGACGCGCTCAGGCTGGCTGTGAAGCTGGATATAGACATAAATTTTTGTGGAGCAGAAGTCCGCGCTTATCCGGTGATTCAGACAGATCGATTCATTTCTGAGAGCCGCGTACACGACCCCGACTCCGCAACGCGACGTTCAATAGTCCGTGCAGCCGCTGAAATAGGAAAGGCTATTAAATGATAATTAAGCTGCCCTTCCCAGCCAAAGAGCTATTCCCAAATAAGAAAAACGGTAAACATTGGAGCGCAACATTATCTGTAAAGCACAGCCAAAAGCTGGAAGCATTCAAGCGTACTGCCGCAGCTGTTCGCAAAGATTTTGAAATAACCCAAAATAAAAAAGAATGGCCTTTAGGAGATGTACCTTTATCACTTGTCTACCTTACGCCCGATAAACGCAAACGCGATGCCGATAATATGTTGGCAGCTAGCAAGGCGATGATTGATGGAATGGCCCAAGCGCTTGGAATAGACGACAGCCGATTTAGGCCAATTCTGGTGGACTGGGTGCAAGGCCCAAAAGAAGGCGGGCTATTGGCCGCTGTAGGCGTTGAAATTATCAGTGGGGTGGCCTTATGAGCTTACAACAAAGAAATAACCTGACCGCTGGGAACGCAGCTCCAGAGCGCATATACGAATGGCAACACACACAAATGAGCATAGCACGACATTACGGCGGCATAAATTACAACGGATACAGCTATTTAATCGCGTTTGAAGAGCCCGGAACACCATTGGTGCGGGCCGATGTTTTGTGGCGTTATAAAAAACACAAAAAGTGTGAATTATCTAAAAATATCTCAAAAAAGATAATTGAACAACAAGGTGTTTTATTATGAGCGCTATAACATGCATGTCTACGGCGAACCTTCACACACTTTCCCCGAATGAGCGCCGAGCACTTGAGCTGATTGTCGAGGAGGGCGGTTCCATTCTGGAGTCTCGTGTACCCGCGCGCAGTGAGCTAGATTTCCTTGGAGCAGTTTCGCCGGGGCGGTTGGTTTACAAAAAGCTTGAGCGCGCTGGGATGATTTACTTTACAGAAGAAGACCCTTTGAATGCTCCGGGGGATCCATTGCACGGGTTCACTTTCACTCGCGAAATTTACCTGACTGAAATTGGGCTTTTAGCGTTACATGCTAAAGCGTAAGCGTCCAAAGCTTCGCAGATGGACTTGCTGTGACGGCAAGCGGCGAGGGCTGCGCCTAAAAATATTTTCAAAAAATCCTTGCAGCTTCAGAAAAGTGTAGTATGATCACTTCCATGGACAGCGCAAAGCAGTCCACCGACACCACCCGGCAGGTGGCTCCTTAAAAGGAAGTCAAAATGTTCCACGCAGCACGCATTCAAGCAAAGGATATCAATCCAGCATTTGGCACAGAAACCCACGTCATAAAGTTCTACACAAAGGCTGATCGCGTTGGCTATTTGGCAAAGCACCAAGATGCACAGCCAATCACCTTTGCGCAGTCTAGGAGCATGAAGCCATGCTGGGGACTTGGATACACTATTCAAGACAAAGAATTGGACTGTGTGTACTTTGGTGTCATTATCAATAAGTAATGACAAATAAGCATTTCAATTGGCACAAATCGTGGTCGTTCGATGCGAGCGGCCACCTAGCCCACACCAGCGGACTCAAATTGCTGGTGCTGGTGCGTGATGGCGATGGCTTCACCGATCTGGAGACTGACGACGCAAGCGTGGTCATTTTTCGCGCCAGTGAGTCCGCCCGTGGTGTGCGGCCCCATCAGCTAGACGAGCGTCTTAAGCGGCTCATTAAAGAAGCGCAGGCTTTTTGGGAAAATAGTCAATGACCCCCGCAGACCTCCGCGCGTGGCGCGGTCGCATGGCCAAAATAAAGTGGCCGTCGCTGATATGACGGCCATACCCTGCGCAAGCGTAAGCATGCGCACCATGGCCGACGGCACTTTGAGGCTATCGATAGACATAGAGCCAATGCACGCACAAGACGCATTTAAGCTATTCGCAGCTCCAGGCACACCGGCTGCAATTGCTGCGCTATCCACTGGCTATTTGTCTAAAAAAGACGAAAATCTAGACACATCAGCAGAACGTGTGCAGAAAACGCCAAAAATTGACAATGAAAAGCCAAAAGGTGGAGCACTGGCAAAGTTGGCCGGTATGTGGTGCAATGATCCTAACTTTTGGGCGTGGCTTGAACCCGACCCGAATAACGCTTGCCAAAGCGCAAACGGCGCAGCAGCTTGTTTGTACGCCATTTGCGGAATAGACAGCCGCGCAGAGCTTGACAATGATCCTGTGGCCGCTGAAAAATTCCACAGATTGATACGTGGGCCTTATCAAAAATATCTTATTGCAAAAGGGGTAATAGCATGAATAATGATCAAAAAAAAATTATTTTGCGGAAAGCGAAAGCAACGCAAGGAATTAGCAAAGAAGAAATTGAAAGACGGCAATCTGAAATTGCAAAAGGTATTCTAAACGCATATCAACATAGCATTTCATGGGAGGGAGATAGGTATTCGCAACACTTTTGGCCTTACACAATTCATCCCATCGAGGTCGATAAAAAACCTAATGCAATCGGCAGGATAAAATCATGGGTAAAAATATTTTTACTGTTTTTTAGGAGATTGACATGGCTAAAAAAGAATCCACACAGAGAGGCAGACCTTCTCTTTGCACGCCGGAAATAACGGCGAAAATTTGCGACCGTCTGGCAAAAGGCGAAACGCTTGTACAGATTTGCAGAGACGAAGGAATAGATTATTCAACTGTAAGACGGTGGGAGAATGATAAAGAAGAATTCCGCGCACTTTCCATGCGCGCGCGTGAAATTGGGTGCCATGCAATTGCAGACGATTGCATTTCAATTGCGGACGACGGGACTAATGATTATATGGAGACGCGCGGCCCGGATGGAGAGACCGCCTATAAGCTAAATGGAGAAAATGTTCAAAGATCAAGGCTTCGAATAGAAACTCGTATGCGGCTTTTAGGCAAGTGGCTTCCAAAAGTATATGGTGAGCGAATGGCATTAGATGCTGATGTAACTATTACAAAGAAATTGGCAGATATGACAGACGAAGAATTGTTACTAATTGCGACAAAAAAGATAAAAAAGAATGATTGATTTGCCTGCACAAGCCGCAAGCATTATATTAGAGCGTCGCAAATGCCGAGCTGATTTGGTAGCTTTTGCTGCGCGTGTTCCCGTGCCGGGGAGCCCCACAAGCGAGATTGATGACAATGCACGCATACCTTTAATAGAAACTACTCAGGCCGATCATCACAAATTGATTCTGCGCGAGATGCAGACTTGCATGGACACGCCGCATGGCCGATTGATGATTATGGCTCCGCCTGGTAGCGCAAAAAGTACCTATGCAAGCGTTGTCGCTCCAACTTGGTATCTTGGCACCCAGCAAGATAGGCGCGTAATTTTGGCGAGCTATGGTGACGATCTTGCACGCAGGCACGGACGCAGGACTCGGCAGCTAATCAAGAGCCATGAGGCTGCTGGCATATTGCAATGCGCGCTAAAAGACGATAGCAGCGCTGCGGACGAATTTGGCTTGACCAATGGAAGCGAATACATAGCCTGCGGAATTAGGGGCGGAGTAACTGGCAATAGGGCCCATGGCATAATTATTGATGATCCAATAAAGGGCCGTGAGCAGGCTGATAGTCCAGTAATCCGTGACCGAACCATGCAAGATTATGAGGACAATTTGCTTACCCGGCTAATACCTGGAGGGTGGGTGGTAATAATCAATACACGATGGCACGAAGACGATTTGTGCGGGCGTATATTACCTGCAGACTGGGCTGGAGAATCTGGCTACATTCAGTGCAGGGATGGCAATACATGGCGCGTATTATGCCTGCAAGCCGAATGCACTACGGCCACAGACCCGCTTAAACGCAAATCTGGCGAAATGTTATGGTCTGAATGGTTTGACGATAAGCACTGGTCTCAGTTTAGGCTAAATAGGCGCACTTGGTCTAGTCTTTACCAACAGCGCCCAGCTCCAGACGACGGTATTTTGTTCCGAAAAATTGATATGGGGACATACGAGCGTGCGCCTGACGGCTTGCGCATCATTGGGGCAAGTGATTACGCAGTCACCCCAGACGGAGGCGATTGGACGGAGTGCGGAATTGCTGGAATTGCGCCTGACGGGTCTATTTATCTGCTTGATTGGTGGCGTGGACAGACAGGCCCTGAAATATGGATAGAGCGTCAAATAGATATGATTGCTAAATGGAGGCCGTTGGCATGGTTTGGTGAGACGGGGCCTATACGACGGGCAACGGAAGGCCGTATTAAGCAGCGCATGATTGATCGTCACGCAATGGTAAGAGTAGAGTGGCTTCCGACAATTGGGGACAAGGCTGCACGATGCACCAGCATAATTGCCACTGCAGGCATGGGGCGGTTAATGTGGCCGCGTGCTGCGTGGGTAGCTGAATTGCAGCGGCAGTGCCTAGTATTTCCTGCAGGATCGCCTGATGATGGAGTGGACACGCTTGGTCTTTTAGGGCGCGGTGCTGATACTTTAGGGCGTGCAAATAATGCGGCCACCGTTATACCAATGCCATCCGCTAGCCCTTTTAGACGCTGACAAAATATATAATTGGCAAAACTACCGAGCCAATTATGTCAAAAACCGCAAAATTTGCAGCAATACACGCTGAAATGCTTACCGAATTTGATTCGGTACAATCTGCATGCCGTGATGTGCGCCTCCAATGCTTAGAGGATCGGAGATTTTCAATAATAGCAATGTGGGAGGGCGACGAAAAAACTTTATTCAGCGACCGACCTCGTTTTGAGGTTAACAAAATCGACCTTGGCATATTACGCATTCAGAGTGAGTACCGCAATAACCGCATTGCAGCAAACTTTGTAAGTAAAGATGGGGCATCTGAGGCAATGTCCGACACCTGCGATTCACTCTACCGTGCAGACTGCGCAGATTCAGGAGCGGACGAGGCAAAGGACAATGCATTCGACGAAGCTGTGAGGGGTGGTATTGGGGCCTATCGTTTATGTACTGAGTACGAGAACGAATACGATGACGATGACGATAAGCAGCGCATTGTTTTTGAGCCAATAAATGATGCTGATAGCTGTGTTTTCTTCGACCTTGGGGCAAAACGACAAGACAAAAGCGACGCAAAAAAATGCTGGGTATTAACACCTATCCCATTGGCGCAATACATAGAAGAATACGACGACGACCCTGCAAGTTGGCCTAAAGATATAAGCCGCACAGAATTTGACTGGTCATCTCCTGATGTTGTTTGGGTCGCTGAGTTTTATCGGGTGGAGACTCAAAAGCACGTTGTAAAAATATACCAAACAATTACAGGAGCGGAAGAGCGATACACGGCAGAAGACTTTGAGAAAGATGAAGAGCTGCAAGCCAGATTAGATGCTACCGGCTCCAGGCTTGTCAAAGAAAAGCAGACAAAGCGCCGCCGCGTACATAAATACATTGCAAGCGGCGGCGGAATACTAGAAGACTGCGGATATATTGCTGGACCAAATATTCCAATCGTAATACAGTACGGGAAGCGATGTGTGGTTGATGGTGTAGAGCGGTGCTCTGGTTATACGCGCACTATGAAGGATGTAACCCGGCTCAAGAATATGCAAATGAGCGCACTGGGCCACATTGCAGCATTGTCGCCCGTAGAAAAGCCTATTCTTGGAGCAGAGCAGGTATCAAACCCGGCAATAAGAATGATGTGGGAGCAGGACACCATCCAGAAATACCCATATTTATTGCTTGACGCAATTACTGATGCGAATGGTAATAAGGTCTATCAAGGGCCTATTGGATATACAAAGCCGCCTCAAGTACCGCCAGCACTTGCTGCAATAATGCAAATTACCCAGATTGATATGCAGGATTTAATGGGCAATCAGCAGCAGGCCGATAAGATCGTAAGCAATATATCTGGAAAAGCTGTAGACCTAATGCAGCAGCGCATGGATATGCAGAGCTACATTTACATTAGCAATTCAGCTAAGGCAGAAAAACGCGCCGCTGAGATATGGCTAGGCATGGCTAAAGAAGTCTACGTAGAAGATGGCCGAATGCTTAAAACAATTGGCTCTCAGGGCGAGATAAATAGCATTGAATTAAACCGTCCAATGATTGCAGAGGATGGTGAAATTGAGTATGAGAATGACATTGCAAGCGCTGATTTTGATGTGAGTATTGAAATCGGCCCATCGTCCAGTACTCGCCGTCAGTCTATGATTCACGACCTCACAAACATGATGTCAATTACGACTGACCCAGAGGCGCAACAAGTTTTGCAAGCTATGATTATGTACAATATGGAGGGCGAAGGCATTGCTGAATATAGAGATTTTTGGAGGCAAAAACTCATTAAGATGGGTGCCGTCAAGCCTACAGAGGAAGAGATTAAAAAGCTGTCAGAGGAAGCTCAAGGACGCGCTCCAGACCCGAATGCAGTCTATCTGCAAGCTGCAGCAGACGAGGCGCAAGCAAACGCGGCACAAGCCCGCGCAAAGACTGTGCTTACAGTAGCCCAAGCGGAGGGTGAGCGCGCAGACACCATGAAAACTCTATCTGAAATAGATGCGCAAGAACAGCGTCAAGCATTGGAAGTAATTGACAGATTTGCGCCTGCGCAGCCCGCAGTGCCAGAAATTGCTGTGGTAGCGCCACAGTAAAGCGGGAACCGCCCGCCGCATCACGGGCGAGAAGAGGAAAGTATGACACTGATCAAACAAAAATTATTTAGACTAATGAGTCCAGTAGGGGAGGACGGCAGCGACACCGGAGGCACGGACAATGTTATTGATGAAGTGCCACAGGATGTCGACGGACAAGATCAAGAAGCACAAGAAGCTCTGGAAAATGAGCCTTCCGAGACTATCGTAACAATTGGCGACGAACCACCTCCCGAAGAAGAGGCGCGTGCCCCAGACTGGGTGCGAGATTTGCGCAAGAAAAGCCGTGAAGATAAGAAGCGAATTCGTGAGCTTGAAGAGCAGCTAAACGCATCTAAAGCACCAACCACGACAATTACCGTAGGCAAGAAGCCTACTTTGGAAGAAAATGATTACGACTCAGAAAAATACGAGTCTGAATTAGAAAAATGGTACGACCGTAAGCGCAAATCTGACGAAATAGCTGCCAGAATTGAAAACGAACAGAATGCAGCCAAAGCCGCATGGCAAGCTAAGCTTGATGGTTACGCAAAAGCCAAGAATGAATTAGGCATTGATGATATAGACGACGCTGAGTCTGCTGTAATGGAGGCCTTTAATGTTACGCAGCAGGGCATAATCATTCAAGGTGCTGATAATGCGGCGCTTATTGTTGCTGCCATTGGCAAAAACGAGGCCAAGTTAAATGAACTCAAATCAATAACTGACCCTGTTAAATTCGCCTTTGCTATTGCAAAACTGGAGGATAAATTGAAAGTAATCAAACGCAGCGCAGCCCCATCGCCGGAAAAGCGTGTAGTAAGTACGGGTGGCAAGCCTTCATCTAGCGCGCTCAAAAATGAAGGCGATCGGCTGCTAGATGAGGCGCAGAAAACTGGAAATATGGATAAATACCGCGCGTGGTCACGACAACAAAGGGCAAAATCAGCTTGACTATTTTCGTTTTGTGATTTAATGTAGTGTATATAGATGCGGTGGAATTCCGCATCAGCTTCATCAGCTTAACTGATAGTTCTAAGGTGGCCATCCGACCGAATGGATGAGTAATGGTAAACATTTCTCAATCAATTTTTAGGAGGCCGCTATGGCAAATCAATTTAGTAAAGAAGAGATCGTTGCATTCGATCAAGTAATGGAAGGTTTCGAAGACGCTACTGTCTTATCGAAAAATGTTTCTCGCTATCAGACTGATGGCACCAGCATGGAGCGCTCTGGAGACGTAATCTGGAGGCCTCAGCCATACATCCTTAATTCTTACGATGGGATGGATGCATCGGCAAATTTTCAGGATGCGACACAACTAACCGTTCCCGCCACATTGGGTTACTCTAAGCATGTTCCTTTAATGCTTGATGCGAAACAATTACGTGACGCACTACAAGAAGGCCGTTTGGGCGAATCCGCAATGCAGCGTTTGTCGAGCGATGTTAATGCGGCTCTAATGAGCGTAGCGGCTTTGCAGGGCACATTAGTAGTCAAGCGCACGACTGCCGCGGCTGGATATGACGACATTGCTCAGTGCGACACCATAATGAATGAGCAGGGCATCCCCATGGGGGACCGCTATCAGGCCCTGTCCAGTCGGGATTACAACGGCATGGCTAATAATTTGTCCGCTGCAAGCCGATCTTTTGGGAATAACAAGTCAGACAAGGCTTACGAAAATGGCTATGTTGGCCGTGTTTCAGGCTTTGAGACATATAAGCTTGATTACGCTACACGTCTGGCAGCGGCAGCTGGTGGTGCTGGTTTGACAATGGACACGCGCGATTCCGCTGTGAATTACTACACGCCCGTAGCCACTCGGGTAGCGACCACTGGAGAGCGCTCTAATGTGGACAATCGTTATGAAAGTGTAACTATTTCAAGCACGACCAACGTGGCCGCTGGAGACTGTTTTACTGTTGCAGGTATTAACGCTGTACATCACATCACCAAGGCAGACACCGGCCAGCTAAAGACCTTCCGAGTCATCTCTGTGGATTCGTCTACAACTATGACTATTAGCCCTCCAATGATCACAGCTCAAGGCGGAACTGATGCAGAATTGCAATATCAAAATTGCGTCGTTAACACAAAAGCATCGAATAGCGCCATTGTGTTTTTGAACACGACCGCTGCGGCTGCAAATCCATTTTGGCACAAAGATGCTTTGGAAATTCTACCAGGCCGTTATGCAGTGCCATCAAATGCAGGCGCGGCCGTATTGCGAAGCTCTACCTCTAATGGAATTGAAGTAGTGATGACTAAATGGTACGACGGAGATACGATGAAGACAAAATTCCGCTGGGATACTTTGTTTGGCGTGGTCAACAAACAGCCAGAAATGTCCGGAATTGTTTTGTTCGGTCAATCGTAAAGCAGTTGCTTAGCAGGGCTTCGGCCCTGCCTTTTTAACCAAATTTCAAGGAAAAAAATCATGTTCCCTAATCAAATTGTGTATCCAAACGGGTACAAATCCGTCGCCCTCGCAGCAAACGAAAGTATTGCAGTTCAATCAACTGGCAAGTGTATTGTGTCGCGGCAATTGGGCTATCCAAATATTCCAAATACTGTGTCCCGTCTTGGTGTTGTAAATAACGGAGAAACCGTATTCGGGCCTTACACGACTGGTGCAACCATTATTATTGAGCCCGGCGCTTCTATTGCGGCTTATGAGACTGGTCTAAATCCCGTCGTGTTGTCGCAGCGCGCATCACAAACTCAAGGCGCTCCCGGCGTTCTAAACGCTACGGGCGCGCTTACTGCGGCCATGATGCTATCTGGCATAGTTACCTCTACTACTGCGGCTGCTGTAGCTGGTACTATGCCTACAGGCACGGTATTGGATACAGAAATTGAAGGTATGCAGATTGGCTCTAGTTTTGACTGGTCAGTTATTACAACTGGTGCCAATGCTTTCACAGTAACGGCTGCTACAGGTCATACAATTGTTGGTAATGCTGTAGTGGCAGCAGGCAAAGCAGGCCAGTTCCGCACGCGCAAAACTGCGGCTGCAACATACGTAACTTATTCTTTGTCCAATACGTAATAAAACGCCTGGGGCTTAGGCCCTAGGCTAAAGGAATAATAGTGGCACAAAATGTCATTTACGCAAACGGCAGTCGTGATGTAATTATTACGGCAGGGCAAAAGATTGCTATTGCGACAATCGGAGAAGGCGACGCTGAAATAAGTTACAAGCGTGGCAATATCTGGGAGCATGTGCAGACGCTGAAAAATGCGCAGGTTATTCTTGGCACATTTTCAGACGCTAGGACAGTGCGAATCCAAGCAAAAGAGGATAGTGTCTATTACAACGTCGGGACAAACCCCGGGACTGACGTTTGGATGGGCTATGCAAAAGACAACTCTGGAAATGTTACTGGCTTAATTGGGCCAACAGGCTCGGTGATATTAGTAGTAGCCAGCACGCCCACTTTAGTAACTGGTAGTCGGGCTCTTACTGCTTCGGACGACGGCACGTTGCTTGAATGCAGCACGGCGCTGACGCTGACTATCCATGCTGGACTAAGCCCCAATCCATCAATAGTAGTAATACCTCCGGCATCCGGGGTTCTTACAATAGCTGTATCCGGCGGGGCTACGGTAAATGGCGGCACGGCATCCATTACCAGATCGCGGGCTCAAAACCCCGCAGGGGTGGTGATTCAGCCATATAACGCATCAAATACCTACGCAGCAAGCGGGGCCTAAATATGCGATTTCAAAAAAGAGTGTTATTAGATGCACTGCGATCAGCATTACCCACACCCAGTGTGGAATTGCCATTTGTAACGGGCGCTCTAGACTCCCGCATAACATTCACGCGGCCTGATGCTACAACGTGCGCAACCTATTTCGGCTCTGATGGATTGCTAAAGACTGCCGCTGCAAATGTAGCGCGTTTTGACTATGATCCGGCAACCTTCGCCCCACGCGGCCTGCCGATTGAGGAATCTCGGGCGAATTTGCTGCTGTGGTCGAGGGATATGACCAATGCGGCGTGGGCTAAAACTGACACAACGCCAGTACGCAATCAAATTGGCGTTGATGGCTCTGCTAACTCTGCCTGCCTTATTACTGAGGGCGTTGCAGGTAATGCCAGCACAACTCAATCAAAAACCGTTGCAGCCGGTAGCGTTACGACTGTTTCTTTTGTGCTAAAGCGCGGAAATACGGACTGGGTAAGGGTTATTGCAGCAGAAACAACTTTGACGGACGGTTGCAACGCTTGGTTTAATTTAGCTACTGGCTCAAAAGGTGCCGTTACTGCAAGAGGGGCCGGGACTGGTTTCAGTAGCACAATCACAAATTTAGGCAACGGATTTTACTGGTGCACTGTTACCGTAACTCCAAACGCCTCTTACACTTCTGCGGCTTTGTTCGTTGCGTCTGCGCTTGGAGATTCTCAAACTGGCAGAGTAAACAATTCAACTTATATTGTTGACTGCGCAAAATTAGAAGTCGGCGCATTTTCCACAAGCGTTATTACAACGTCATCAACTGCTTTAACACGGGCTGCTGATAAAGCTGTGATGACAGGAACAAATTTTAGTAATTGGTTTAATTCTGCCGCCGGTACTTTTGCGTGCGAGCTTGATACGAAAGGTGCAGCGGGTTCTTTTCCAACTGTATTTGGGATTACAGACGGAACAACAAATAACGCGATCCTTGCTTTTTATGCTGGCGGGTCATCAATGACCCCGGGTTTAAATGTGACTACTGGTGGTGTTACTCAAATTAACACCACGGGATCGACTGCAGTAACTCCAGGCGACATTGCAAAGTATGCAATGTCCTATGGTGCCGGAGGGGTGTCTTTTTGTGGAAATGGTGGGGCAATTGTTGGGGCATCAGGGCTTACGCTACCCGCTGGGCTTAATGCCATTGGAATTGGTAGCTACCCGGACGGCGGCAATCCAGCAAATGGACGCATTCGAAGAATGACTTACTATCCAGGACGTTTATCGGATTCCCAATTACAACAGCTAACAATATGATGCATGCTACAACATCAAGCATCTAAGCTTCTACTGGCCTTACAATAAACTTTTAAAATACGAATTTACTAAAAAGGAAAATCATGCAATTCCCAAGACTTGTATACAAAAGCGGTTCAGACTATAAATTGGTTAGTTCTGCGGATGAGTTTGACATTGCTATTTCAAACGGATTCTTTGCTACAGTGCCAGAAGCGTTGGCAGGAAAAGCCGTAGAGAAAGAAGCCGACAAGGTAGACAAATCTACTCCTACCCGCGAAGAAATAGAAGCAAAGGCCACAGAGTTGGGTCTTAAGTTTGACGGGCGTACTAGTGATGCAAAATTGCTGAAGCTGATTGAATCAGCTTTTCAGGAGTAAGCGTGTCTTGGTCTAAAAGGCAGCTTGTCGAATCCGCTTTTGAAGAAATTGGGCTAGCAAGCTATGTCTTTGACCTAAGCCCAGAACAGCTTCAATCTGCGGTAAAGCGGCTTGATGCAATGATGGCTACATGGGCAGAGAAAGGCATTATTGTTGGATTCCCAGTATCCACAAATCCAGACGACGCAACTCTTGCACAAGATACTGGAATTCCAGATTATTCAGCAGAGGCGATCTATGTCAATTTGTCGGTAAGGTTAGCGCCAACGGTCGGTAAAGCGGTATCAGTTGAGACTAAAGCAGCAGCTAAAGCGGCATACGATGCTCTTGCCTTGAGGTTTGCAATTCCAAATCAGCAGCAATACCAATATGGTCTTCCTGCTGGAGCTGGTGCTAAATCATGGCGGCTAAATGGAGATCCATTTTTGCCTAGCCAAGACACGTCGCCTATCACGCTTGCTCAAAATGGGCAGCTTACATTTAATGGAAAGTAAAAATGACCATCGAACTATTAAACCTTAAAGATGTTTTGACCGGCTCAACGGTATTTGCGGTCAATGTCAATGGTCAAGATTACAGGATGTTGCCGGAATCGCTGATAACTTACATTCAAGATAATTTGGATTTTCAGTCAGCAATGCAGACGCAATACTACGCCCCGGCCGCTACGGGTTTTAGCGTTACTATTGCGCCAATTACAGCGGGCGACAATGTACACTTAATTTTGACACCAGCGGCTGGGTACGCAGCCGGGACAATTGTCCTACCAGCGGTTGCTGGTGTTGTGGACAAGCAGGAAGTATTGGTTAATTGCACACAATCAGTTGCTACTTTAACAATTGACGGCAATGGTGCGGTGGCGGTTACGGGTGCTCCGGCATCACTTTCATCAAACGGGTTTTTCCGTCTGAAATACGACGCTGTTTTACAGACTTGGTACAGAATAGGGTAATAGGAGAAATTCATGACAATTCGTTCATCTTTTATGCCGACGTACGGCAGCAATCAAAACCTATCTCCCGCAGCTACATCCGCAGAGATTACTATTGGGCGAGGAAATAAGGCAATTCGAGTGCGCAATACTGGAGCTACCAACGTAATGTATTTCCGCACTGGGCAAGCATCCTTAGGCACCGTTACTGCAACGTCAGCCGATGTTCCTGTTTATCCTAGCGAAGTGGTTTACATTGGAAAGCCCCAAGACCACGACACCGTGGCGACAATCAGCGCGTCTGGTACTACTGCCAGCGTAATGGCTGGTGAAGGCGGTTTCTAGTAATGCAAATACCCATATTGTCTGGTATTTACTCTGATGGCGTTGCAGACTTCCGCACGTCATATCCAGTAAATTTAATTCCCGTACCTAAAGATAATGGTATCAGCAATGGGTATTTGCGCCCTGCAGACGGCATTATTTCTAATGGTACAGGGCCAGGTTCTAGCAGGGGCGGAATAAATTGGCAGGGCACGTGTTATCGGGTGATGGGAACCAAATTAGTGAGTGTTGCAAGCAATGGCACAGTTGCGACATTGGGGGATGTTGGTGGCACAGGGCAAGTTGTTTTTGACTATTCTTTTGATCGCCTTGGTATTGCATCTGGTGGAAATCTTTTTTACTGGAACGGAGTAACTCTTACCCAAGTAACTGATTCAGATTTAGGAACTGTAATTGATTTTTGCTGGGTTGATGGGTATTTTTTGACAACGGATGGCACTTATTTGGTGGTCACCGAGTTAAACAATCCTATGGCCGTAAACCCGCTAAAATATGGGTCGTCAGAGGCAGACCCAGATTCAATAAAGGCGGTGCTAAAGCTTCGCAATGAAGTATACGCCATCAATCGAAACACCATAGAAGTGTTTGATAATATTGGAGGCGACCTTTTCCCATTCCAGCGGGTTGAAGGCGCGCAAATTCAAAAAGGCGCACTAGGAACTCACTGTTCTTGTGTATTTGCGGACACCATCGCATTTTTAGGCAGCGGGCGCAATGAATCTCCTGCAATCTATGCTGCATCAAATGCTGCAACGTCAAAAATTAGCACCAGAGAAATCGATGAGTTGCTTACCAATTACACGGAAGGTGAATTATCGGAAGTTGTTTTTGAAGCGCGCAACAACAATGGTCATCAAAACTTGTGGGTACGCTTGCCAGACCAAACACTGGTTTACGACTACGCTGCATCTCAGGCATTAGGGGCACCTGTTTGGCACCATTTAACCAGCTCGGCATCTGGATTCAGCAAGTACCGGGCCAAAGATTTAGTTTGGTGTTATGACAAATGGTTAATTGGAGATGCATCTGGCTCTAATGTCGGGTATCTCACGGATTCAGTTTCATCACATTTTGGCGAAATTGTGCGGTGGGAATTCGGAACAATGATTGTCTATAACGGAAGTCGTGGGGCTATTTTTAATGCGTTAGAGTTGGTATGCTTAACTGGGCGCGTTGCATTTGGACTTGACCCGCAAATAAGCACTTCGTATTCCGTGGACGGCATTACATGGAGCCAAGACAAATACATAAATGTAGGAAAATCTGGAGACCGTGCAAAACGCATCCAGTGGCTTCAACAGGGCATGATGCGCAATTTCAGAATGCAGCGCTTCCGAGGAGATAGCCAGGCATTTATATCTGTGGCTAGGCTTGAGGCTCAATTAGAGCCATTGGCGGTGTAATCATGGCAACAGGACTAAAACTCACCAGAAATCAGCTTGCTGAGTTCTTGAAAGACCACGAGTCTATTAAGCAATTTGAAAAACTGTTTGTGCAAGTAGCCCAAACAACGCCAGATGAGGTCGGTGAATTAAATGTATCAGCAGGCTATGCACAATCAATTGCAAATGAAGCACTAGCGCAAATCAAGCGCATTGCCGATGCAATAGAATTATTGGCGCTTGCTCCTGTAGCTGTACACGCCAAGGCAGAAGATGAAATATCCCCAGTCGTCCAAGTTGGCACGCTTGGGCAGCAGCAATCAGACCGGGTGTCTATCACAGGCGGAGTAGTCACAGCTCAATTGCAAAACAATCAAACAATCCTGCTTGAAACAACCGTGGGCCTTACCAATGGGGCTGCTGCGGCTGCGGCCACTTTGCTTAATTCTCCTGCAGCAGGAAACCCAACCAAATGGGTTCCAATAAACGACAACGGAACAACAAGATATATCCCGACTTGGTAAGGAAACAATATGACAGTAACGGTAAAAAACATCATTCCAAGAAAACAGGCTGAAAACTCGCAAACAGCGCAATACACTGCAGCCAATTGCAAAACCATTATTGACAAATTTACAGTATCTAATACAACAGGTGGAGCTGTTACTTTTGCGTGTAATTTGGTTGCATCCGGTGGTTCGGCTGGTGCGTCAAATTTGGTTTTGCCTTCAAAATCTATTGCTGCAGGGGAGGTCTACACATGCCCTGAGCTTGTCGGTCAGACGCTTGAATCTGGCGGGTTTATTTCAACTATTGCAGGAGCGGCGACATCACTAACAATCAGCGCATCTGGACGTGAAATTACTTGATGCAAAACAATAGTATGCGACAATGTTACCCGCTGAGACCAATAGCCGCCAGCAGCTTATGCAAAAATTAAATTGTATGACTGACTGGCTCCGCAAAAATCTATCTGAAGTTTTCAAGCTATCGCCCAATGCGGTTGATTGGCTTGTTTTGGTATATGACTGCATCCAAGTATTTGACGATGTAGCTGACGGACACAAGGTAGAGCGCCAGCATCTTGACACGACTATTTGGAATAGCCTGGTTGGGTTGCACCAAAACCCATTTTTTCATACAAACTCTTTGACGCTTACCCCATTAATTGCTGTGGCTATTTTTAAATGGCAGGCATCGGACAAAGAAGAGCGCGAAGGCCGCGCTGACGCTTTGTGTTTTGCATGGAGAGCTGGATACTACGATCTTGTTTTAGGTGCAATCATTCTTGAACATGGCCCCGCACAAGCTCAACTATTAGCGCCACTCGTTATGAGACTGTACGGCGAGAAATACGAAGAATATATGAAGGAGTTAAATCATGCCTGATCCAGTATCTGGCCTAATTGCTGGGGGCGGCGCGCTTCTTGGCTCTATAGGGTCATCTAATGCGGCAGGCAAAGCAGCGGACGCGCAAGGTGACGCTGCAGGTAAAGCAATAGCAGAGCAGCGTGCGCAATTCGAGGCCATTCAAGCTTTACTAAAACCCTACGTAACGGCTGGAACAGGCGCTTTACAAGGCCAGCAAAACCTTATCGGCCTAGGCGGGGCGGACGCGCAAACTAAAGCAATACAAGGGCTCGCAGGCGGGCCAGAAATGCAATCGATGGTGCAGCAAGGAGAGAATGCAATTTTGCAAAACGCATCCGCTACTGGCGGGCTGCGTGGTGGAAATACTCAGGGAGCTTTGGCACAATTCAGGCCGCAAATGCTAAATCAGCTGATCAATCAGCAGTTTTCACGCTTGGGCGGAATTACTTCAATTGGCCAAAACGCTGCGGCGGGTGTTGGCAATGCAGGCATGGGCATGGCGGCTAACGTAAGCAACTTATATGGGCAACAAGGCGCGGCGGCGGCTGGTCAGTACCTTGCAGAAGGAAAGGCTATTGGCGGAATTCTAAACATGCCAGCCCAATTTTTAGGAATGCAGGCGGGTATGGGCAAGCCAATGGGATTTGGATTCTAAGGAGTAAATATGCAGCCAATAGATTACTCAATCGACGTTCAAAGTCCATTTCAATCTGCTTTGCAGGGCTTCCAAGCTGGAAATACAATAGCAAACATGCAGGCAGATCGGCAAAAGCAAGAACTTGCTAATCAAGCTGCGCAGTCAGCAATAGATCGTCAAAAGCTGGTTCAAAGCGAAACTGCGGCCCTGTTTGCTAATCCAAATCCAACAGCGAAAGACTTTGTCCGTGTAGCTTCTATGCTTCCAGAAAAAGAAGCGGCAAGCATGCGCGCAAATTGGGATGCACTTAACAAAGACAGGCAAGATAAGTCTTTACAGTTTGCAGGCCAGACTATGGCTGCGTTTAATTCAGGGGCTCCAGAGGTAGGAATTTCGCTATTGAAAGAAAAAGCCGCAGCAGAGCGCAATAGCGGCAACGAGGCCCAAGCAAAAGCCTACGACACATGGGCGCAGCTTGCAGAACAGAATCCTAACGCCGTGATGAAATCTATTGGAATGATGGTGGCACAAGTTCCTGGTGGCGACAAGGTAATTGAAAGTGTGACAAAGATCGGCGCAGAAAAGCGCGCCGAAGACTTAGCCACTGCCACTTTGTCAGAGCAGCAATCAAAAGCACAAAGCGCAGCGGTAGCAGCAAAATTTGCAGAATCTAATGCGGCCCAAGACCTTGCAAAAAAAGGTTGGGACATTACAAAGATTCAAGAAGACATCAAGATAAACAAGGAAAATTCACGCATTGCAGCATTAAACGCGGCCATATCTCGTGAAGGAAATCAGCTAAAACGCCAAGAAATGAGCTTGAAGCTTCAAGAAATGAAGGACAAGCGGGACGATGTTGTTCGTGGAAAAGTTGCAGAGGCCGAATCTGCACGCGCCGATATGGATAATTTTACAAATACGGTAGACCGCTTCTTGTCGGCATCGGTAGGAAAGGATGGTAAGCCCACTTCAACAATTCGCGCTGCGGCTGGACCATTAGATCAATTGCTGCCTACCATGCAGAGCGATGTTGCAGACCTTGAGGCGCTTGCAGATACAATTACTTCGCAGGCATTTATGGCCCAAATCCCAAAGATGAAGGGCTCAGGCGCACTATCCGATGCCGAGGGCAAAAAGCTGCAAGCCTCGCTGCAAAATTTCAGTCTGAAGCAAAGCCCAGAGCGCTTAATTGAAAACATGAAGGAAGCGCAGCGCCTCATTCTCAAAGGCCGCGCAAATCTTGCCAAGAAATACGGCATCCCAGACTCCGTGCCAGACACGCCTAGGGCAGAGCCATCGGCCAGTGACATTGATGCGCTGTTGAAAAAATACGGCGGCTAGTATGGCAACATTAGCACAGCTTGAAAATGCCTTAGTAAACTCCGACAAAGCGGGAGATATGGACGCTGCTCGCAAATTGGCCGCAGTCATTGCCCGCGCTCGGAAAGACGCATCAAACCAAATACCTGATACGCCGGTGCAAGAAACAGTGCAAACCGCACCAGAGCCAAGCATAGGAGATCAACTTGTGGGCGCTGGTGAAACTGCGCTGACACTTGCTACTGGCGCTACTGGTGGCACTGTGGGCATGATAGGCGGTGCCTTGAAAGGACTGGCAGAGCAAATACTGTCCGGCCAATTCGGTACGCCACAAGCGACTAAACTTGTTGAGCAATCAGCCGCGCAAGGCGGGCAGGCTTTGACCTATGCACCACGCACTCAGGCAGGGCAAGATCAAGTGCAAGCGGTTGGAAGATTTGCGCAGAATATCCCGCCTGTGATGCCTGTAATCGGCCCTATCGGCGCGGTATCATCAAGCATCAGTGCAGGGGCGCGCGCGGCTGCGCCTGCTGTAGCTGCAACGGCTCGCAAAGTTTTTCAGCCAGTGGCGCAAGCCGCTTCAAAAGGCGCTGAAAAGACGGCGGCTGCGGTGCGCTCTATTGGTGGGCCAGAAATAATCCGCGGCGTTGATGATGTTAGGCCCGTTGGCGCATCGGGCGGTGCTATGGCAACCCCGCTGGAGCGCCAAAGGTCTACCGAAGCATCAATAGCCGGATTGAAGCTGACCGAAGGCGAGACAAAGCGCAGCCCACAAATGCTTGCATGGGAAAAAGAAAAAGCCAAATCACCAGAGTATCAGCAACAATTTCTTGAACGCCAGCAAGAAAACAACCGGGCAGCGCTCAATAATTTAGAGCAAACCTTAGACGACACCGGAGCGCAAACCGGTACACTCGGAGATACCGGAATAAAAGTTGTAGATACCCTTATGCAGGGATACAACGCCGAAAAGAAAAAGACAGGTGCGCTTTACGATGCATTCAGGGCATCGCCTGAATCGCAATCAGCAATTGACGCTACACCAGTCGCTTCGTTTTTAGACTCGCAAGCGCGCGGTGTGTCTGGCGTGACTGGAATTACAGACACTGCCAGACAAAATGCCGTTAAATTGAATATCGCTACCGAGGTAGACGGGCAACTTATGCCAAACCCCAATGCAACGCTTGGAATGCTTGAGGATTTTCGGCAATCTATAAATGCATTGGGCATTACCAGTCCAAACGATAAGCGGCTAGCTTCAACACTCAAGCGGACTATTGACGAAATAGGCGATCCAGTAGGTGGAAATCTAACAAAAGCAATGCGTGCGCAGCGCAGGAATCAGGCTGCGAAGTTTGAAAACAGGGCAATTGTTGCGCGGCTTTTGCTTGATAAAAAAGGCATGGCAGACGCACAAGTTCCAATAGAGGACGTGTTTTCTAAGACCATTCTAAATTCTCGCCCGTCTGAAATACAGCACATCAAGCGCGTAATAAACACCCTAGGTGACAAAGAGGGCAAGCAAGCATGGGCGGAATTGCAAGGAGCTACTATTCGTCACATTATGGACAAATCCGAAAATGGCATAGGCACCGACAATCTGCCAGTAATATCTGCGGCCAAAATGAATAAGGTAGTTGCCGAACTGGATAAAAATGGCAAGTTGGATATGGTTTTGGGCGCAAAGAACGCAGAACAAGTTAGAAACTTAAACAAGGTACTACAGTACATCCAAAGCGTACCTCCAGGAACTTCAATCAATAATTCCGGCACCGCCAGAACTGTTATGGGCCTACTCGCTGAATCAGCAGGCATGGGCGCGGTTACTGGTGTTCCGCTGCCAATAGTCCAAGGCATGAAAATGCTGCGTGACAATGTGAGAGACAAACGCATCAAGGCTAGAATCACAAAAGCCCTAAATTACACCCCACAGGAAACACAATAAATGGCCGCACTAACTGTAACATCACCATTTTCCACATTTACCGACACGGACGGAACACCATTAGAAAATGGCTATGTCTATATCGGCACTACTTCACTAAATGCAGAAACAAACCCAATTCAGGTGTATTGGGACGCGGCGCTATCTATCCCTGCTGCGCAGCCTATTCGCACAATTGGAGGCTATGCATCTCGCAGCGGTTCGCCTGGGCATCTTTATGTTAATGAGGTAAATTACTCAATCATTGTTCGAGACGGCGGCGGGTCGCTTGTGTTTTCATCACCAAATGGGACTGGAATTATTCCTAATGCAAACGGCATTGTTTACAGTCCAGGGGGCACTGGGGCGGTAGATACTACTGTGCAAGACAAGCTTCGTGAATATGTGAGCGTCTTTGATTTTATGACGGCAGCACAAATTGCGGACGTAAAGGCTGGAACTCTTTTGCTCGATGTTACAACAGCACTAAATACCGCATTTGCTAAAGGCGGAAGAATAGAAATGGGCACTGGCGCTTTTCGAGTGCAGGCAGGTCAGATTGTAATAAATCGCTCAGTTGAAATAATTGGCAATGGCATCTATCAATCTAAATTAGTGCCAATGAGTGGAAGCGGGCCAGTAATTACAATTAGAAAAGACGCAGGCACTCCAGCAGCAAGCGTTAATAAATCTGGGCAGCTTGTTGCAATTAGACTTCAAGATTTTTCAATTCAAGATACGCGCTCTGGAGACTACTCTGGAATTTCCTGTGATGCAGTCGATGAAATTTACGCTGAGCGCGTTACTTGTTACGGATTGAAATGGGGTTCTTGGATATTCCCCGGAACCGCAAGCGTTCGTGAGAGCGAGTGGTATAGCTGCTACGACTGGTTTTGCGGCGATGCAACACATCCTTCGTGGTCAATCATATCAATGAATACTGCAATTGCGCCTGCCTACGGGTGTGTTGATGTACACAATGGTCTGTATTTTTTCGGATGCAAGTCTGTTTACAACTACGGTTGCAGCTTATTTGTTGATACTCTTGATGCTAACCCGCAAAGGTCGCTTAGACATGCTACCTGGGTGAGCCATCATTGGGAAGGCCAGGGTTATGACATAAATAATAACCAAACAAATACACCTGGAGACAATGTATGGATTCGATCAGGCGAGCAAAACATAAACTTTATCAGCTGTCAAAATAACGGGTTTAGCGGTTACGTTGCAGGAGTTTCTTCGGGGTATGCCGGGTATAGACTTGGCGATTTAGCAAATGGCAAAACGGTTGAAAATGTTGTTATATCAGGCGGGCAAGTTGGAAGATACTACACCTGGGGCCCAGGCGGGCCAAATGTCGTATGTGAAAATGTCAAATATGTTTCTTTTGGCAATGGACTTGTACTAAACGGCACCCCATCAAACAATCGCGGCGTTGTGCTTGGCGGACTACCATGTAACTCAAATACAGTAACCCCTTCTGCATATCTTGAGCGAATTTCATGCGACCTATCTGTTATCGGAGCTGATGCTTATTCTATTACAGACCCAGACGGCAATCAGATTGTAAAGTGGACTGGAAAAATTGACTCTGACAAATTAAGAATACCTACATTTTTATATGTCGGGAATACTATATATGATTATTCGAATAATCCGTATCAATCGCAAAAAGTTCTTACTTTAGCTAGCCCTACCGCGACCCCTGATGTATCGGGTGGAATTCGTCAATTAAGAATAAGCCCAAGCAGCCCGGTAACAATAACAAATTTTCTCAACGGCTATGATGGGCAAGACCTCACCATAATAATATGGGGTGGAGCGGGCAATACTACAATTGCACACAATTCCACAATACAACTCGCTGGGCACACAAACTGGACTCCATCTGGTAATGCAACAATAACATTTGTAAAAGCCGGTAGTAATTGGTGGGAGAAATCTAGGGTTTCAATTTAAATTTCTTTTTAGCAAGGAAGAGCTATGATCATCCTGGGCTACATCGGCGACCACGCCAAAGACACCTGGACAGTCCGCCTGGGCTGGGCGCTCACCCGGCTGGTGCAGCGTGGTAAATTTTCTTGCTGCACACATGTGGAGGCCGTACACGCCATACATCCAAACGGCACGGTGGACATTGCCAGCGCCACTCTGCGAGAGGGCGGAGTGCGCCTCAAAAAGAATGTGCGCTTGCAGTCCGGCAATTGGATTGCCGTCGACGTGCCAGGCTGGGACGTGGCGGACAGCCAGGAGCTTCTGGAAAAAACCGCAGGCAGTCAATACGACTGGCGCGGCGCGGCCAGTAGTGCACTGATTTTTCTAGGCCAGAGCGAAGCCCGTTGGTTTTGCAATGAATGGGTAGGCGATCCCTACATCGTAGACAGCTACGCCCTAGGCCCTGCGCAATTTATGGCACTGGCACTCAGCATACCTGGGGCGCGAATTATTAACTTACCACAATAAAACACAATGGAAACCGGAAACATTGAGACCCGATCTCACAATCAGCGTGCAGAAGATGGCTCTTGGCTTATTTGGGTGCGTGACAAAATACTACCTGCAATTATTATTTCGGGCATTCTTGCTCTGCTTGGCGGCGGCTATGTTATGTATGGAAAGATAGCGTCTGTAACAGACTCAATGCCAAAAATAAATGCGGAATTAGAATCCGTAAGAGAATCAATTCCAAAAATGAATTTTGAAGTTAAAAGGCTTAATGACAAAATAGACACTGAGTTTGCCCGCATGAATGACAAACAACTACGGCTAGAGGGCGACGTTTTTGTGCTTCGCAGTCAAATGGTTGGGTGGGATACGATGAAGCGAATAGAGATGCAGTGGAGTTCTGCTAGCAAAGAGGGCAAGGGTAACGCTGCGATGGCCGGAGTTGCAGCGATACTTCGAGCTGAAATTGAGGCGCGCAAAGAAATTCCTCAAAATGATAGACGCTGAAACACTGGGCCTCATTCAATTTGAATGGCCATCAGAGTTCTTCTACTACGGCGCGGGGATTTTCATATTGTGCTTTTTTCTGACTATTAGCATATTGTGGCTTACTGAAAGGCTATCAAGATGAAACTCACACTACAGCGCCGTCCGTCATTAGGTGGGGCTACTATTGGCAAGCTCTACATAGACGGCGTATGCGCATGCTATTCGCTGGAGGATGAGGTGCGTGAGATTGAAGGAGTGCCCGTGTCTGAGTGGAAAATTAAAGGGGCAACGGCGATTCCTTCGGGGCAGTACCGTGTCACCCTTGAGCCATCCGCCAGATTCGGCCCAGACACCTTGACCATTCACGATGTGCCGGGCTTCCAATACATACGCATGCACGCTGGCAACACCTCCGCCGACACTGAAGGATGCCCTCTCTTAGGCATGCAGGCCACAGAGACAACGCTTATCGGTGGCACAAGCCGCCCCGCAGTGGCGCTTGTAAAGAGCGCGGTGCGGCGCGCAATCAGCAAAGGCGAGGCCGTCACTATCGACGTGAACAACTCAAAGGCGCTAGCATGAAACTCATCCCAAATTGGAAAAAAGCGTACAGAATGCTATCAGTCCAAGCTATGGCCGCTGCAACCGCAATACAGGGCGCGTGGATGGGTATTCCGCCCGATATGAAGGAAAGCGTGCCTTCGAATTGGGTGCAATGGGCTACTTTGGCACTATTGGCATTCGGCATCGTAGGGCGCTTGGTAGACCAGCCAAAAGTGAAGCCATGATCTCCTTCGACACCCGCATTCTGGCCATCACAGCCATTGTGATCGCCGCGCTACTGGGCGGCTGGTACTACGGTCAACGCCAATACCAAGCCGGGCAGGCCGAAGCCACGCACCGCTACACCGCATCGATTTCGGCTATCAAGGCTGAAGCTGTCAAAATACTGGCTGCAGAGACGGCCAAAAACCGCGCCACAGAGCAAGCTTTGCATGCTGCGCTGGACAAGCAAAACACAAAGGACTCAACTAATGAAAAAACCATCTTTGCCCTATCTGGCCGCTTGCGTAATCTCACTGATTCTGCTGGCAGGCTGCGCGACCCCCACGCCCCCGGATGTGGGCCGTGTAGTAGTGGCCCCCCAAGTGAAGCTGCCGCCGACACCGTTGCTGGTGCAGCAGACACAGCCCCGGCCAGTTGGGCACTTTCAAAACAGCTTACTGAATTTCTTTTCCAGCAAGCCGCAGACGCAGACACCTTGAATGCAGCCTACGCATCGTGCCGCGCTGATGCCTATGCTGCAAGGGGTGAGTCAACACCATAAAAATAGTTTGCAGAATTTGTTAACTATGATATACTGCATCCGTTGCAACGAAGATTTGCTTCATGCAAAGTGAATGCTTGATTATTTGTTAAGCGCTCCTGTATTGCAAATGGCAGCCGGAAAGACGGCACCATCATCAAAGCGGCGGCGTTGTTGTTAAGCCGGAATCAAGCCCGGCCCGCTTTGATGATGGTACTGGGCTTAGTAGTGGCCAGGTTTAATGAGTTTGGCGAGTTGGTTTAATTGATGTTTTGGGATGCGCAATCCAACATAAGAAGCCAGCGGGAAAGCTGATCGCATCAGCAAGTTTATAACTTGTCCAATTTGGTGTAAAAACACGCCATCACCCATTGCTGCTTGGGTTAAAGTCAGCCGTGACAGCTATGCACGTAAAACAAAGCTGACCACCCCGGCAAAGTAGCGGGGGCTTTCAAATACATGCACTAGTTGTTAACGTTCGATTCGTTAGTGTAAGCTTGGGGAAAGCAACTGGCTAGCATAGGCAAAAGTGCATGTATTTGAGGGTATGCAAATATTGTTATCTGATGATTTAGCCCCGGTGGTGAAATAGGTAGACACACCGGACTTAAAATCCGTTGCTTCCGTAAAGGGGCGTGCCGGTTCGATCCCGGCTTGGGGCACCATATAAAGTCCTAGGTCAAGTAATTAAAACAGTATTATTGTGCTCTAAACGTTACAACAATGTAACATATTTATCACAGCTGTTAAATGAAAAATACCTAGGCATTTTTTTAGAACTAACTCTCTATTAGTGGGGGCGTATCCCTCGATTTATTTTGGAGAATATTTGAAAAATTAAAAGCGGGTCGGTGGTTCAAATCCACCCAGCGATTCAATGATGGTGCAGTGACAAATAATGGTTCGAACCCATGGCGGTCAAAAGGCCGCCCTAAGTTAGGAAAGTATAACCATCATCAAAGAACAAGCGGGTTCGATTACCGTTCGCTGAGAGGCTCCAGGAGCAATACTATTCAGAATGCCCCGCTTGATACCAAAGCAAATACTCAAGCGAAAAATCGCGACCGCATTTAGCGCAGCACCAGTGGGCGCGGCCTTTTCTGACGGCTTTGCTGTAGTCGCAGTTTGGTTTGCAAGCTGTCACTCTGGCTTTTTTATTGTGCATCTTGATTCGGCGCAGTTTCAATAGGTTGCCATTGATGCGCTGGCGAAGCAAGTGCATCAGCTATTGCCTGCCGAACTTGCCCCGCCTCCCATAAATCGCAAAAGCACACGTCGCATCCATCCGCAGATAGCTGCTGCCCTTGCTTTTTGAATGGCTCAGGCAATACTAAATCAGCAGGCAAGCTATCTATGTATGCTTGGATTGCGGCGGCTTGGATGTCGCGCACAAAATCCATCAGCGTGTGACCATCAAAGCTATAAGAAGCCTCTGTGTCGATATGAATGTATCTTTTGCATTGGAGGCGCGCCAATTCCTCTGCGCGGGTTTGTGTAATGTATTCTTTCATGCCGCCAATCTTTCAAAATCTTTCACCACTGTGGCCGTGTGGCCCTGGGCGATAGTGTCTTTTCTGGCTGCGTCTATTGCTGATAAAAGCTCTGCCCGACCAAGCTGATCTAGCTGGAAGGTGTGAATCTCAATAAAAGTCTGCAGAGCATCAAGCTCTTTTGCATAAAGCGTGACTTGCACCCACCGCGATCCGCCTATTTGAATGGCGCGGTAGTAAATTTCCTGCAGCGCCTGATCAGCGGCCTGAATGTGCCCCAGTAGCCCACGCACAATGCCCTGGCGCTCTATTGCAAGAGCTACAGAGACGCTTCCTGATGCGATACACCAATGTATTTCTGTAGCTGCGCCTTCACGCAGCGCCTTGATCGAATCCCTAAGCAATACCAATAACTCATCTCGGTCGGCAGCTGACGGCTTGGCGGCGCGGTGCAATGCGAGTGACATGGTGTCGGCGGTGACTGGGCGCGGGCGGTAGGCTTTGCGGGGTGGTTTGTTTTGGCTCATAAATACTTTTTTTGTATGTTTGTGAGTTCTGTCATATTAAATCCTAGGCACTGGCCCACCTTCAAAGGCTGGTGCGTATAAATCTGGTTCGTTTGGCGCTTTGGTAATATTTTTAATCTCGCATCGAATTCTGTACTTACTAGAAGTCTCAGAAAAATATTCGGTAATAGAGAACAAAAGTCCACATTCTTTGAGTTTTTCAAGACCAATAAAATCCACATTTGACATATTGCCATCGAGAATCTGGTATTTATTGCCTTCATCATCAAAAAGGGTGTTGTTTTTAACGTGTAAATTTATTTCTTTTGTCATGGTCAATACTTCCGCTATACAAAAGGCCTGATTGTCTTTATTGATCTGGTCACTTTCTATTGTGCCTTTCGACATCACCAAAATAGAGCACGACAAAAAACCTACAAATGCTCCTGCAAAAAAACAGATGAAACCTATTACAAATAATGATTCGCTCATGGTTAACTCCTTAATTTAATTGATTTAGAATACTGTTCTACATTTGCTATAAAGCGCTCTGTGTATTTTTTTCGAATTGCACAATTGATCCATAAAAACGCATTGCATCAGGAGCCAAAAGATTGTTCATAATTTGTTCGCAGGCTTCGCGTTCTTCCGCACTTAAAGTTGCAGCAAGTTTTTGAGATTCTGACAATTCAGGTTCTTTTTTAATTTTGTTTGATTTCATTTTTGCCACCTCCTAAAAAATTTACTACGATCACGGTTAAAAGAGTCTTTATACACGTGCCACTCAATAGAAAAAGGTTTATATTTTGCTGGTATTTTTACTGGCCCGTGCTCCTCCAATAAGTCAAATTTAATATCATTTACAATTGCATTGTTTGCTTCTTGCTTTATTTTGTTTTCCGAATAAATGCAAAAAGTCAATCCTAATATTTTGAATGTTGCCATTGTTAAATTTTCCTTTTGTAAAATTACTACAATTATTTAATTACTAGCCTTCGGCTAGTTGTTAGCTTTGCCCCAGGAACTTCAAATCCATCTACAATAGCCTTTTTAATCAGCGCCTTATCAGGAGCATAAGTAACTGGCACCTCACGCAAATAATCGGCTGGAATTTGCAGCGCGTCGAACACTTCTACGCTCGGCGGGTTTGCTTGTATTGATAGAGTGAAATATGGGCATTCAATCTTTGTGATGCCAGTCTCTAGCATTGTGTTAAAAACACGCTTTTCCAAGTAATCAGCACGCGCTTCGATCGCTTTTCTACGCGCCGCCATAGCTGCCTCGGCCTCTTTGATGGCGGCGGCTGTAACGCGCATATTTTTAGCCAACATAACCGTGTTTGTGGCTTTGGTTTCAAGATCGCCAGACATGGCCTCCAATGTATCGGCAAGCGTTTGCTCGTCAATTTCAAGGTCTTGCAGCTTTTGCGCATCTTGCAGGTAAATTTGTTTTAACTGGTAAAGATTCATGATGGCCTTTTAAAGGTGGGGCCGTAGCCCCGCTGTAAATCAAAACGGAATTTCTTCATCCATATTGTCAAATCCGCTGTCGGCGCTGCCTACTTGTGGCTGAGTCCCCTTTGTCACTTGCGCCCACTCTGGCGACTTCTTGATAGACTCTTGTAGCTTTTCATGAAACGCAGCAAACACTGCCATATCTGGCTTGTCCAAATCAAAAACCACGTTTTCATGTACTGGTGCTGGTTTAGAATTTTTGAGTGCGCCCGGCAGCGGCGTAATGCCTGCGACATTGCTGTATGTCTTGCCGTTGGTTTCGCTGGTGGTGACGTTAATCATGCAAAACGCGCCCAACAGTTTAGACACGTCAAACGCCTTAGCTTCATCTTCTGTGAAGTCACGCCCACGCCATGCGGCTAGATCACGGCGAAGTCCTGATTTTTCGTGCAAGCTGACTGTGTAGCTCTTGCTGATCGTGAGCGGCATTTCTTTACCATCCACATCAATCGTGAGCGGTGCGCCTTGCTCATCTTCACCAAACAACTCCCAGCCAATGCGTATCTTGTGCTGGAATTTGTCGCCATATTGGCCGGTGGTGTGCTGTGTGCCAAGGTCAATAAGTGAGTAGCATCGCCCAATGAATACGCCTTGCGGAACGCGCTTAAAGTTACCGCCGCCGCTGTCTGTTGCAATAAATGCCATGTGATGTAGTCCTATTTAATTTTCCAACGTTACAGGCCGTTGGTTTGCCTTTTTTATTTAAGTTCGGTGCAGTTATCGGATTGCGTTCAATGGCTTGCAGCTTGCCATTTTTAATTACAAATCCCCAGCCACCATCGGCGGAACTTTTTTTTGATAAAAATAATTTATTAATGGTATTTCATTATTTTGGTCTGGCGGATAATTTGTATATAACAAAGCACACAATTCCCGCATTGTTCTTTGCGCGGTTTCACTTTCCATGCCAATAGCGTATAAATCTGCCGGTGTCATTTTAATTTCCAATTTGCTATCTTTGTAAGATGTTTGTTTAATTTGATTAGTTCGTACTTTTTCTCTGTTTTTTCAATAAAATGATTGTTCATATCAATAATATTTTTAAGCAAATCTTCTTGTCCTGCGTAAGGGTTTATTTTTTCGAAAAATTTGTTATTTATTTTGAAAGCACCCAAATACGACTTTAGCAATGTTAAAAAAGTTTTTCTAATGAATTTATTTTCTTCTTTAAGAAAACAAACATCACAAAAATTACCCTGATCAATACCGTCTTTTTTTAAGTTAAACGCAAAACTGCCGCATCCGTATTTTTGGCATTGCTTCATTTTTCAATCACCAAATCACACTTAGCCCACGTATCTGCCATGCGCTCCAGCAAATTTCGGGCTTGTTCTGGTGCGTTTACTACATCATTGCCATAGGCAACGTTTAATACCAACTGCATAATCTCAGACATATGCGGCCCGCTTGGATAGTCCAAAGATTCCTGCATAACTTCGGCGAGGGTTTGCAAACGCTTTGGCATATCAGTACCCACAGAATGCAAAGAAGCGCGGACAGCTTCCCAGTCTGTAGTTTTTGGAGCCCATGGCGCCAATGCATTCGCATCCTTTATTCTGCAAGCTGACATAAAAGACTGGCAACTAGTAATATACTCGTCGGCCTTGGCTTTGCCATCAGAAGTTTGATGTTGTTCAATTTCGCCTTGCCACTCATCATATGCAACCGCGTCGGCTACTGGGTCTGTGCTGTAACTCATTTTTTACTCCTAAAAAACAATGCTTGCAGTTTACCACAGTTAACTTACTTGTCAATCATTTTTTCAAAAAAAGAAACAATTTTTTCAAAGACAGTCCCAATGCACACCGCCAAAAAAAGACTTGCTGCAAGCGTAATCGCTCCAGCGATGAAAGACACAAGGGCGACTCCAAGCGCGTCCTTTGTAAAAGACCACGCCAGACTTGATAGCAGCGCTCCTGCCAAAGCGCCTTTGAAAAATTTGTTCATGCTGCCTCTCCATTATTATCATCATCAGGCAAAGAATTTGCCCACTTAACAAGATCTCGCTTACTGTAAAACCTGAGCACTTTCCCTAATCCGGCTTTTGCCGCAATCCAAAAAACAAACATGCCTACAGTGATTACTTGCCAAACAAATGATTTGCCTTCTGCCAAAAGAATAAGGCCCGCAGTGAAAAAAGTGGCCAAGTCAGAGACGAGGCTTCCAATAACCGATTCGTAAAGAATTACTACGCGTGGCTTGTCGCTTTGGCTGCGTGCCTGTCGGGCTATGTGATCTGGCTTGTTTGTCTGCATTTTTACTCCAAAATTTTTAAAATAAAGTGCAGACAGGTGTGGGCCGGTCTTGATTCCGGCTTGTCATTCAATGTGGTCGGCTCCGGTTTGCGTCTCACACCGTGACAAGGCAGCAAGGCTTTGGGTGATTGCAATTTCTCCAAAGCCGCGGCCTAGTTAAACTAGGCGTTCGCTGTCCCATTCATTCATAGCTGCCGCGTGTCCATCCACGCCGCCACACCTTTCTGCACTCTCATACTTCTGCAAAAATGCAGATTGATGGTGGCCGGTGCTGATCTCCGGCATCTGCCTTGCTTACGCGTATTGGCACGACTTCCTGCCTAACAGGACTTCGCATCAGCCTGCGCATTCACCATCAATCTGCATTTTTCCATCGCAAAACCGCATCGGAACACAGTTCCTAGAGCGCCCTCCGCACTTGTTCGGGCTCACTGACCTCCCCGCTTGCCAGCTCTTGCAGCGGCTTTTGCTGCGATGTGTGAAGTCTAGCATAAATCTAGATGGTGTCAAGGTTTTTTTAAGAATTTTTTAGTTTGGAGCGCGGCCAAAGGCTTGCAAGCGCTTGGTTAACGCTTGATATTATCTAGAAATATGTTAGAATACTTAACATGGCACTACCAAACTACCCCCCACACAAAAGGCGCGAGGTCGCTGAACGGCTTGGCATAGAGGAGCAATATCTATATCAGATAATCCGAGGGCTGAGAGCCCCTAGCCCAACTTTAGCTAGGCAACTTCATGAGCTTGACTACGGCTTTGCTTTGCAGGAGCTTAGGCCGGATGATTGGGAAATACTTTGGCCGGAACTGAAAATTCCACTTCAAAAAACGAGGGCAAAAAAGCTATGAACGCCACTCCACTTTGCGACCATCCCAAGCTCATGACCAAAGAAGACATGGCGAAAGTTTTGCTTGCTTTGGAAAGCAATCTGGTTATGGCCCGTGATGCTAACGGCAACTATTTTAATGAAGTTACTCCAAAAATAATCATTGAAGCCATCGCCATCATGCAATCAGCCATTGAGAAAATTAAATGAACGACCCAAGATTTACAGTTGACTGGAAAAAGTTGCAGCCAAAATTATCAAAAGAGGCGCAAAAAAAGGCTTTGCAACGCGTAAACCCGGAAAGCAATTTGTGCAAGAAAAACCCGCGCACTGCCGTAATAAGCAAAGCAAAGATTTAACCAGGGGGGAAAATGAAAAACAATGATTTTAATGAAAAAATGGGGAAGTTTAATACTGGTGAACTTGAAGAAATTATTCTTGATTATGAAAAATACATAGAAGTTCAAATTGTAGACAATAATTCAATTCTTACAAAAATAGTAAATGATATTTTTGTTGGCGATAATCTTGTATATGCTTTTAAGGCAAATATTGTTTCTCAATACTGCTACAGAAAACTATTGTCTTTGTGTAGATTTTGGCTTGATAATGATTTGTAACACTAGCATTTATTCAATTGCAAAAATAGAAGGAGAAGCAAAAAACGCAGCTATTAAACACAAAAACTTTAATAATTCTTGCCCTTATCCTATTTATTCAATAGCTGGGCATATTTTTATAAACGCATTTTTACAAGAAAAGAAAAGATTAACTGGGGAAAATAATGAAAGCATTATTGGTAAAAAATATAAATAATGGTATTTATTACTACAAAGACAGCATAAAAATCAAAGGAGCGCACAAAAACATCCGTGGAAACGTGTCTGGCATCCGTGGAGATATTAATGATTGCGAAATCACTCCAGAAGAAAGAAAAAAAGGCGTAAGTATTCAAGAATTGATTAAGCCATGAAAAAATCCGAAGCAATCGATCTTTTGGGCGGAACTGTTACAAGCGCAGCTAGAGCGATCAACATTACCAAATCGGCAGTTTCAAAATGGCCGGACGATCTGCCGCCGCGTATTGCAGACCGTGTGCATGCAGCTATTTCCCGGCGATCTAAAACAAAAACTCAGGCCAAAAAAACATTAGGTGGTTCTATATGAGTAATTCAGACAAAGATCAAGGCATGGCGCTTTTGAAAAAATGGGCTGACTATCACAGAGCACTTACCATAATGATGGATGGAATTGAAAAAAGTATTGGTCTTGATATGGATGGCCCAATGCCAAAAGCTGTGTGGGGTCTTTTTCAATCGTACACAGAATCTATAGCCGAACAATTAGGCGATTTGGGCGGATGGATGGAGTGGTATTGGTGTGAAAATAAAATGGGTAAAAATCGTTTTCCTGCTGGGTATGACAAAAATCCTATTCAAGTTAGGACTTTGTGCAATTTGTACAATCTTATTAAACAATCACAAGAAATGGGCGGTAAATGACTATTTATATACAAGGCAAAATACAAACAAACATCACAACAGGATTAGAAGATATACCGGCAGGTAAAAATTGTTTTGATTTAAGCCGAATAAAAGTAACTTGCCAAAAGCCTACGAGTCTTGACACTTTATCAAAAAGAGAAAAGAACACGCTGAATGCGCGTATTAGCTACTACAAAAACTCCAAAAAAATCACACGAGATGAGGCTCTGCAAATAGTTTTGAGGTGTAACAAATACTCCAACATTGCATATTCAAACCCACAAGCTGCAAATAGAGCAGATCAGATTCGAAAAGGCGGTGTGATTTGACTGGGTTAGTAAAAATTGTAAGGATATGCAAAAATGAAAGAATACATTACAAAAGATGAAGCAATACAACTTGCAAGAAAGTATCATGTAGATATTGCAAATTGTCGATATATACCAATTAGCCCGGATGATTTGCATACTTTATGCAACAAAGTCATTCAGAGATATATAGACAATTTAAGTGATGACGCTGAATTTCCAAAGCCAGCAGGTGGTTTTTTATTTCATGAAGATTTTGCCGATGGCGGGCATAAATCAACGGGATTTGAATTTTATTCAGCCCAGCAAATGCGGTGGGCTATTGCTAATGAGCGCATTTTGATGTCAAAAAAGAAAACACTTCAGAGTTGCAAAGGCGGTGTGATTTGATTGAGCCCGTCATCATAGGAAATGCCACTTTGTATCTTGGCGATTGCATGGATATATTGCCAACGCTGCAAAAGGTGGATGCGGTGATTACTGACCCGCCTTATGGAACGGGGACCAACAAAAAAAGCGGCTTACGTAAATCCGCCGTAGCCAAATCAGACTATGAAGGGTTTTTTGATAGCCTTGAAAACGTGATTGGAAACGTCATTCCGGCGATCGAAACTTGCATAGATCGTTTTGGTCGTGTGGTTTTGACATGCGGTTTTAAGTCTATGTGGCATTATCCAAAACCTTCTCACGTTGGAAGTTTTCAATACGGCGCAGGAACCACCGTAATGTCTTGCTGGGGACCGGCTTTATGGCAACCAATTTTGTTTTACGGCAAGGACCCAAAACAAGGCTCCCTGAAACCTGACAGTTTTCAAGGATGCAATGACAGCGACACAACTACTGACCACCCCTGCCCAAAGCCTTTGAAATCTTGGACAAGGCTTGTTGAGCGCGCTTCATTGCCTAACGAAACCATCCTAGACCCATTCATGGGAAGCGGCACAACAGGCGTAGCCGCTATCCAGCTAGGCCGCAGCTTCATTGGCATTGAACGTAATCACAAATACTTTGACATTGCTTGTAAGCGCATAGAGCATGCAGCAGCACAGGGCCAGCTATTTGAGCCTGAGGTAAAGACGCAGGTGCAAGCATCATTTTTATAAAAGCGCTGTTTTTTGCCCCCAAAAGATCAATTTGCAATCAATTACATGTTTTTTATACAAATTTGATTTTAAGAGGGCATTTTTTGAGTGTATAATTTTTTGACCCCTTGGCGGGGGATTTTAGGCAAGCCCAGGCCGGGACTCTGCTGGTGCCTACCAGTCCGCCAACACCGTAAGGTGAGAGTCTCGACCTGGGCTTTTTTGTTTTGGGGATGGCATGAGGTTAGTTCCAAAAAAATGGGCTGAATTCCAACACTACAAAGATCGAAGCCCGCCGTGGATCAAGCTGCATAAACACTTGTTGGACGATAGAGAATTTATGTGCTTGCCACTTGCTAGCAAGGCGCTAGCGCCCCTGCTCTGGCTGCTAGCGAGCGAGAGCAAGAATGGCGATTTCGACGGATCAATAGAGGAATTGTCGTTTAGGCTAAGGCTTACCAAAGAAGAGGTATCGGACGGACTTAAGCCATTGATTCATAAAGGTTTTTTCTTTGATGCTAGCACTATGCAAGCACCTTGCTATCAAGATGCTATCCCAGAGACAGAGACAGAGACAGAGACAGAGACAGAGACAGAGACAGAGACAGAGACAGAGAGAAATAGAAAGAGAGAGGGAAAGAAGAATACAAGCGCTATCGCGCAGCCTGACGGCGTATCAAATTCCGTTTGGCAAGATTTCAAGACTTTACGAAAAGCAAAAAAATCACCCATAACGCCATCCGCGATTGATGGAATACGCCGGGAGGCATCAAAGGCCGGGTGGTCGATTGAGGATGCGCTCATGGAGTGCTGCGTTAGGGGCTGGGTTGGTTTTAAGGCTGAATGGGTAGCAGGCAACCATTCTCGCGATAGAGAGCCAGCTTGGCGAAGAGAGGAGCGTGAGCGAATGGAGGCTGCGGTGCCAAGGCTGGCGGCTAGGAGCAGTGTAATTGCCGCAGAAACTTTTGAAGCGGAGGTAAGCAATGTCGTTTCCGTTTGCATGGGTTGATCGAATTTGGGAGAAGCTATCCGTGACTTATGGGGCTGAGTTTTTGAACCGATGGCGGGGGTTTGATTCGATTGCAATAAACGCCGTAAAGTCGGACTGGATGAGCGAGCTTTCGGGGTTTGAAAATGCTCCTCATGCGATTGCGTTTGCTTTGGCAAATTTACCAGAGAAGCCGCCAAACGTAGTCGCTTTTAAGGCCATATGCAGGCAGGCCCCATCGGTAGAAGCCCCAGCATTGCCAGGCCCCAAGGCAGACCCAGCAAGGGTGAAGGCAGAGCTTGCAAAGCTATCCGACCTGAGAGCTTCGACTGTGCAAAAATCGAATGGCAGGGACTGGGCGCAAAGGATTATTGAGAGAGTCAAGGCTGGGGAAAAGATCAGCCAGACGGTCGTGCAGATGGCGATGGCTAGCATGCGCGGTTACGAGCGGTAAAAAAATCCTTGCAAAGTCCGAAAATATGTAGTATAGTCAACCAATCGACTGCAACAAGGCAGTTGGCCGATCCGGCGGCTTCCGGGCATACTGGAGAAAAAAGTGAACATTGAAGAATTGACAATTAAACAGGTTCGTGAAATTTCTGCATTTTTGCAGCCAAATAAAAATGAGCAACATTTTTTTGAGATTGGTAAAAATTACATCATTAGGACAGTAACAATGATTTATACAGGAAAGCTTGTTGATGTTGGAGAGCAAGAAATTGTTGTTATTAATGCGGCGTGGATACCAGAAACAGAAAGATTTTCGCAGTTTGTGGAAAATGGGCTAGTTAGAGAATGCGAGCCTTATCCTGAGGGACGAAGGGTAATTATTGGGCGTGGATCAATTGTCGATGCCGTAGTTTTGGAAAAAGACCTGCCAAGGATTCAAAAATGAATGTGGCAAATTTGTCGCAGTCGCAGTCGCAGTCGATGTCGTGGTCGCTGTCGCGGTCGTGGTCGTGGTCGTGGTCTGGGTCGGGGTTTCAGTCGTGGTCGCAGTCGTGGTCGTGGTCGCGGCCGCTGTCGCGGTCGTGGTCGTGGTCGCGGCCGCTGTCGCGGTCGTGG
>JACCDO010657753.1_pt1 | contig 37047 bp, 26 predicted proteins | sample 7446101 | NCBI WGS metagenome assembly JACCDO01 (sample SAMN15323440, study PRJNA562643) | freshwater metagenome | isolation source: river surface water | place: USA:Blue River Watershed | collected 2017-08-16 | reverse complement strand
TACATATATCAGACGAGGCACGACGTAAATCAGATAGTTTCATGCTTAGTGTAAGTCGCGACGAGAACGCTGTGAATCAAAGTAGTAATGCTCCAGTGAGAACCTCTAGCTTACTACAGAAAGCTATTGAAGTTGTTGCGCTTAGTAATGAGGTAGATTTTAGCACTGCATTAGATCGTGTTTCTTTAATATCGGAGAAAGATAAGATGCTACATCATTGTGCTCATTTATTTACCTCAGCTGGCGTAGGGGAAGCTATTACGGATACATGCTCCTATAAACTATTGTCCATCTTGCAACAAAAGTGTTCCCGTGCTGACATTTTAGTCAAGATTAACTCAATGAATTCTCTATATTTATCAATAAGTATTCAAGGACAACTTTCAATTGACATTAATGATAATGCATCAACATCAGCATATATCAAGGGACTTATTCAGATGTATGCCGTAATAGATAGTGATAGTAGTAGTACCAAGATTACAGAATGGATGCAAATGCAAGTTAGATGGATTATATGGTCATTTGCAGCATACGAAAGACGAAATAATAGCTACTATGGTTCCTTACTAACGAGAGAGAATCTGCAACAAGCTTTGATGGGACGATATTTAATTTATATTGGCAAATTCAGTCATAGTAATAGTCAATACATATCAAAATCAACCAAACACTTTGCAAAAACAGGTTCCATGTCCGCATTGCAACGTTGTAGTGATATTGCAACCTTATTATCACCATTGATTGTAGTTTATTCGAAAAACGATGAGGTTACAGATGGATGGTGGTGGACCAAAGTGATTCTGGATGATGATTTACAATCATTAAAACGGCAACAAAAATTAAATGATGGTGATAAAATCATAATATTTAATGCCCACATTGATGTAACCGACAATTTTACAACGATGAAATTACGATTTAATAGTGTAAAAAAAGTTAAATCAAGTAGTAATTTAGGTTATTGTAAACCAGAATTCTTGTTGACAAAAAGCATCGCCATCAAATCGGTAGTAGACAGTGGAGGTCCGGTCCATTCCATTGCCGTTCGCGTGATTCATATTTGTCCGGTTATGACGGTACTTAAACCCATTCATTCCATTGAAAATTTATCTCACACTAAAACCGTTACACCTACAACAAATGCGTTATTATCTACCAAATTGATACTTAATACTATTGAAATACAAGAATTAAAAAAAATATTTGAATATCATTATAATAAAGCATGCGATAAATTGGATGGCCACGAGGATCTGAGTCTAGAATCATTATTAGACGATATTATTTGTGATGCTTGGACTAAAACGGTCATATTGAATTGTGATAAAGGAATGGATATTGGTAGTATCAATGAGCAACAACAAGCTTTACTTAGTAAAACTCAATACAAAATAAAACAACTTTATAATGATACTTTTAAGCGTTTAATAGATGATTTAACCAGTGCCTACAACATCGATGACAACATCTCGTGTCATGTAGATGTCTTAGTAGAATGTATTCATTCCAAATGTACCGCATGGTTGCGGATACCCATTGATAGTGAAAACAATATGGTTCATAGTTCATTATCAATTGGTAAATCGTTAAGTGTAACAAATGTTAACGTATTTGCTAGTAAATGTAAGAATCTGATACTTAATATATCCACAAATTCAACTATAACACACGACATAGCAGTAGATACACCTATTACACCACTCACGTATGACAGCAATGTATTACTTACACCAACTCCATTTCGCTATATATTAAATCATAAAATTGATATTTATAGTAAAGAAATAGGTTTTAATGGTGTTATAATTGATTTTCGTATCGATCCGCATGACGGGAATGTGCAAATACTACTGGTTGATAAAGATAAAATATTAATTAGTTTTCATTATTATAGTAAGAAAGAGCTAACTTCGCCTTCAACTGTGTTAAAAACTAATAAATCTATTGATTGGCTTGTTATTGGTAAAGAAATAGCCGTTAGTTTAGCATTAATACAAGATATTAATGCAAATTATGATATTGTTCGAGCTAGTCGATATGATCGCACCACTGTCACTCTTCATAACCAACCGGAAATAAATCACGATAAAAATTATTATGAGAATGAAAAACGTCGATATTATGCACTTCTTGAATCAAAATTAGTATATGATAACATTGCTGTCTCTAATGATGGTCATCAGACTGAAAATTGTATAAGAAATCATTTTTATAAATCCAAAGTATCAGCTCAAGTAATAAGTGATGGAAATGTCAAATTATCGGTGCAAGACGAATCTAATGACTCCTATTACATTATGTGTAGTGAAAATGACATCCCAAGCGAAATATTAACAGTTATTAAAACCAATAATGATAATTTAAGATATGATGGTGTATTTGCTCAACGTTTTGATGATTCGAATGAATCAGACTCAATCAATGTATCATACAGATTAATATATATAGAAGAACATCAAACCCTATGAAAAATATAATATGTACATTATTTTTACAATTGTAACATAGAAATCAGTACTCATATAACTTAATTTTATTCAAATGTTTGTCTTCACATTCTCGAGTTGCTCGGAAGTACATATATAATCCTGATTGCTTTGTTCTCAAACATCGAACCAAACCATTAAAGTTTTCATTAACTTCATCAATCCAATGCTCAGGTTCTTCGTATACTTCAATATATTCATTGTAATCGCGAAATCCAGCTGATTGATAACGAAATAAATTTTCAACTTCTTTAGTCCAATGTTTAGCTCTCGTCATTTTCTTGGGTTTTTTTAATAATAGTTTATTGGTATTTGTTTGTTTACCACTAATTATAGGTGGTAATACTACACTTTCAATAGTTTTTTTAATACTTTTAAGCTCATTTATTTGTTGTACATTTGGCTGCATATAATTTTGTTGCGACGTCAGTATCGACTCATTAGGATACGGAAATATACCTATGCTATTATTATTATTACTACTATTATTACTATTACTATCATTACCATTAACGTTATTATTGACTAATGCATCAGCGTCACTATCGGTTGAAGGCGTTATAGGCAACGAGAGCTCAGCAGTGGCAGCCTCGATCGCCGCTTGTATATCTTGCATATCATTTAGCGCAAATTCCTCACGTATGTCGTCATTAGTCGCCATTTCCCGGAAAAATTCACTACTCGGACTGTTAAATTTGACAACAATTTCAGCGATTTCAATGACAACGCCGTCAAACGGATATACCGGTACCCGGCACCGAAGCTACCTACGTACCATGTTAATAACGTTTTACAATTAATTCGTTTAATTGAATTGAAGAAGCTTCAATACTCAAGACTGTAGATATCATATTATCGAGAATTTATTTGTGCAGTTTAATAGTACTATATAAATCAATTCCGCAGTATCGTCTAGGGATTGAAAAGGTTATACCATAAGAAACGCAAAGTTAATGAATTTAACAATTAAAATATCTATACTTTTTGGTATATATTACTGATATTGCCTGCTGTTTGCAAAATATCTTTAGTTCCATTTGCTTTACTTTGAATATTCTCTGCTGTATAATTATTTATAAAAATTTCTCTGTACTCCGAATTAACATAAAATTTATGTTCTAACTTATCATTCCATGATAATATTGTTTGCGGAGGCTTCAGTTTTAATATTAACGACATAGTTAGAATAATAACTGAAATAATGATTGATAAAAATGAACATATTTTCATTTGTCCTATTTCAAGTAAACATAAACCTAATAAGACATAAATATACGATCGAAATACCATCGATTCTGCATATATTTTACAGTATAATATTAACTCGACAGGTATATAAAACTCAAAAGATATTAAGAGAAGTATATTCGTGATAAGCAACAAACTTGTTACAACAGAAAAAAATGTCAACTCACGTACCATAAAGATACAAGGTATGATAAGTAGCCCCAATGCAATTAATGTCAGCAGCGTCAACTATCATCAATGAACCAGTGAGATAAAAGAGTATCGTATATAGAGTAGCAATAAAGTCTAGTACCAAAATGTTTTTTTGCCTGTTCTCGTCCCCACTTGTGATCTCTGTTACCTCGTCACTTGTTGAAACCGGGGAATGAGTTACGCTAGCAGACCCCACCTTCGGTAGCTTAAATTTTTTCATTTCGTATTCTTTCACGCGTCAATAATTTACTATGACCTGCTGATAGTAGTGGAGAGACTTCGACACTTTTCTTCAACCGGCACAGAAATTCTTGCCGGTTATAATTCAATGCATTGATTTAGTAAAATAATACATCAGAAAATCGATTATCACTGCACAAGAAGTGACGATAGTGTCGGTAGTCGTTAAGATCGAATTGCTTACGTATGTATGAAGAAAAAAACAAATTTGAACACTTCCAAAATCAATTTGTTGTTGATTCAATTAAAAAAAGTTGAATCATCAATATTTGTTGCTTCTTAGGATATTAATCATATTTACTTCACGACACTCAACTGCTAACAGTATTTCTTATTTTGGTACCGGTTGAAGATTGTTTTCTCGGTTTTCCTTCGATTTCCATCACATTGCATTTGGATTTGCATTGAAATCAATCATTGCAAATAATTGCAAATAATTTCAAACAAATTACACTATAACGATTCAGTAAATATGCGTCGGTCGCGTCCAAGCAAGGAATGCACCGGCATGTCGGCTCTAGATCGAGACTGGTTTGAATCTTGCTATAAACGAGATAATAATACGAAGATAGTTTCTTTACTGGATAATAATGGTATTAATATTAATACGAAGAATAAAGATAACGATAATAATAATGCGTTGATGCTTGCTGTGTTTCGGAATAATCAACAATTAGTTGAACTATTATTAGCACGTAACATTGATATTAATAGTCGAAATGATTTAGGAGATACGGCATTAAGTATAGCGTGTGATAATTCAAAAGTTGAAATTGTAAAATTGATTCTCAGCCATAAAAAATGCAATGAATCTCTGGTAAATATGAAAAATTCAGATGGCAAGTCGCCCCTGCATATAGTTTGTGCGAGTGGTAATGTGCAACTTTTAGAAATATTATTGGATAATGAATTCGTCAACATTGATATTCAAGATAAAGATGGTTTGACGCCGTTGCATATTCTCATAGAGCAAGACAACATTGACCTTGTTAAAATACTAATCGAGTATGGTTGCAATGTAAATATTCCGGATAATGAAGGTACAGCAATTCTTTTCCATACATACATGCACATACTCATTAATTTACTTCACGTCCTTGTTCAATATAGGTAATTCTCCACTATTAGTGGCTTGCAGATACAATCGAAAAAAAATATTAAATATATTACTTAAAAATTATGCAGAAATCAATTGTGTTAACAAATGTAGAATGAATGGTTTGATCGTGGCTGCCATGCACAACAGCGTAGACATCTTAGCTGATTTAATAAAGTTGACAGACGAAACGGATTATCGCCAGTTTGACCACCAAGATATTAATGGTGATACAGCGTTAATTATGGCGTGTAAAAATAGTAACGTGGTCATTATAAACATGCTACTTGCTTGTCCATTAAATTTTGATATTCAAAATAAAAGTGGGGATACAGCGTTTACATGCCTTTGTAAATCTACCCAAGATATTAAATCTATAGAACTATTAGTAGCGAAAAGTGATGTTAACGTAGTTAATAATAGTGGTGACTCTGGATTGCTTATAGCGGTGAGACGGGATGATTATGTACTGATGAAATTGCTAGTTGAACAAGGTCAAGCAAATGTAAATATTCAAAATAATGATAAAGAAACACCTATAATAGCTGCTTGTGAAAAAGAAAACATTAAAATTGTGAAGTATTTAATACAAAATGGAGCGGATCCTAATTTACAAAATTCGATTGGATTCACCGGTTTACTTCACGCATGTCAGAGAAATCATACTAAAATTGCGAAATTATTACTTGCTAATAAAGCGAATCCCAACCTCCAGAACGCTGCCGGTTACACCGCACTAGTATGGGCTTCTATTAAACAGAATATTGAATTAGTTACTGATTTATTATATTATTCTGCTAATCCAAACATTCCGGTATCCAATAATTCCCGTTACACAGCACTGACGTGGGCAGTCATTAATAATAGTACAAATGTCATAAAAAAATTATTATATCACGATGCTAATCCCTATCTAGAAACAAATGATGGAAAAACATCATTTGATTATTTAAATTCATCTAATAAAAATGAAATTATTGATTATTATAATCGAATTTGCCGTTGGAATCGACGAAAATCTTTTTTACTATTTCTTGTTTTTGCGGATTATTTACCGTTAAAAAAGAATCATAAGGCCGCAGTGGAATTGAAGAAAAAATATGAAGAAGTATTAAGCAATATTCATTTAGTTCAAATTATTTGCGCATTTCTATAAACAAAATTGGAATTGATTCTTAATTAAATTACAAAAAATACAATTTAGAATATCAATTATCTTGAAATAAAGCCTCGTGGTTATCATTATCATCACTTAGTTTATATTTTTGCAGTGCTGCCTTGTACAAGGGATCAATGTTATCCATGGTTTTCGCATGCAACTTACATGTATCAATAACTTTATCTGTTTTACGTTTCTTATTACTTCCATTTTCATTCTCCATATTGTTATTAATACTATGTTTACCACCATTAATGGTTAATCTTAATTTTTTAAATGTACCTACTTGTCCTTCCTTTACTATGGTGATCGCATGACCACTGCGACCTGCTCTGGCTGTTCTACCAACACGATGTACATATGTTTTTGCATATTTTGGTGGATCATAATTTATTACTAATTTAATATTAGATACATCAATTCCTCTCGCCATATTATCCGAGGACACAAGAATGGAGATCTCGCCGTTATTGGTGTCCTTCATGAGTTGATCTCGTTGTGCAGATGTTAATGTACGAGACATTTCGGCAATTTTACCAGGAAATATCATATTTTTTGATCCATTATTAAAATTATTTAATAATTTTGCTAAACGATGAGTGGTATCTACCGACGAAGAAAATATTAGACATATATCACCTTTACCAGTACATACGACATGAGAGTATTTGGCCTGATTAATACTTTCCTCATTACTATGACCCGTTAAAGATTGAATACCAAATGCTTCCACTAATATTGCTAGTAATATTGATGGACGCGATTGTGCATCACATACTTTCATACTTTCACTTAAAGTTGGTGGTAATATAAAGCCACTTTCACCATGATTATTATTATCATCGTCAAGCTCATTACCATCTTTATTGTCATGTATATCTGATAAACCAGCACGAATAATTAAAGGATTACGTATACCTATTAGCGACAATTTCTTGGGATTATCAGTCAATGTAGCAGAAAACAACAATCTTTGTGGTGGCAGATTTGATCCCAATGATGAAAAATATTGTAAGGGATCAAATACTTGGGCATTCGGCAAAAGGGATGACGAAACACTGATTGAACTATAAATAGAAGTGAGTAAAGAAGACAAAAGAAGGGGAGTGAGTGAGTGAGTGAGTACCTATCACTATTAACTAATTCAGAAGAACCTGTAGATTTCACAAGTAATCTTACCCAATCATGATAAGCATTACCTAATAGTCTATCTGCTTCATCTAATACTATAAATCTTAAATATTTTAATGTGAATCCATTAGTATAATATATATGATCCAAAAAACGACCCGGGGTACAGACAAGTATATCACATGTATCAGATTCATAAACATTATCACTTGTATAATATTGCTTATTAGTGTAAAAATTATCAACAATATTATTTAATCCTCTTTTATCATAATTAAATGAACCAGATAAAACCTTTTGTTCCTCCTCAAATGATTTTTGACCACTTGCTAATATTATTTTTAAATCGGTGTCTTTAGCTAGTCGACATATTACACGATATACTTGAGCAGCTAATTCTCTACTAGGTAATAACACTAGCGCTCGTAATCTAATATTCGTAGGTGATCGCTCCATCAATGTTTGTACAATAGGAATTGCATATGCTAGCGTTTTTCCACTTCCAGTGGGTGCCGATACACAGAAATCTCGTGGTATAACACCATTTTTGGTATTGATTCGTAGTAATTTTGGTATTAATATTCTTTGCACCGGAGTAAAATACTCAATATTATCTGATTTTAATACGTTAACTAAATTTTTATGTATATTCCACTCATTTGTAGCAGCTTCTACACTAATTATTGGTGGAATTGTCGTCAAAACTTCATTATTTCTTTCCGTATCAAGAAAATCATCATCATCTTGTTGCCGTTTACGAAAATTACTTATTAGATTTGTTCCAACACTTAATAATGGAACCAAAGAAGATATCGACGAGGCTATCGGGGCAGATGTGGATGATACACCAGGTAGTGCGTCATTACTACCTGATGCGTCATTGGACACATTCAACTCCTCCATTTTGTTAAATTTGGTGGTACTTAATAATGGTAATTTTTTTGCAGGTACCGATATCCCTGGAGCCCTCAGGGGCGTTTCTAAATTACCAAATAGTGCTATTCACAAATAATTATATTATACTACATTATAAAGTTATACAAATTCGTCCGTTGATTAGAATGAGGTATCAAATTTATATGATATTCTTGGAATTTGAATAATTTTCTCATTATATTTTTTATTAGCCGCTACATTGAAATCATTAGCAATTTTACGATAATGATCTCTATCTTCCTTCGTAACTTCTTTCCACATTGACTCCGTCGGCTCACTAATAATAGAGTGTGTATTTAAATTATTATCAACAGGCAATGGGTTATATTGTCGTTGCATTAGTGTTGGAGGTGTCATATGACTTGTATTTGGTCGTTTTCCATATGAACTTCTTATTTTTTGTCTAGTTGGTATACTTTTAGAAGGAGGTGAAGGAGCAGTATTACTTCCTCTAGTAAATGATACTTCCTCATTCATATTAACCGGTTTAAATAATATTTTTTTTTCAATATTTACTTGATTTTCTGTGACTTTTATAAATGGTTCATCGGATATTATCGAGTCATCCATAATTGAATCCAGAGTTATCATGCCATAGTTGCTTAACGTCACATTCTGTAGCTTTGCTAATTCACTACTTTGTTCAGGTAAATAAGTATCCGTTACAGTTTGAATTGTTACCGTTGGTACTGATGGATTTGGTAAATCAATAATTTGACGTGAATTTTTTATTTTATTTTTACTAGCTAAATGTTTTACTTTTTTATTATAATATTTTTTAGCTAATAAGATATTTGTTTTATTGGAATGCTTCATAAATGCGGCCACTAGATCGGCCGCTTCTTTTTCTATTTTTTTTTTATTTTTTAATTCAATTATACTTTCACGTTTTAATAATTCATTGGGGTTGACAAGAATTTCTGATTTGATTTCATTTATTTTTGGTGTTTTTGGTACATAAAGAGGTATTGCAAACGGTAATGTTATCGGGGCAGTTATCGGGGTAGTTATCGGGATAGTCGATTTAATATTTTTTGAATTTTTAATATTTTTTTGCTTCATTATTAATTCCAATTCCTTCTTTAAGTGATATTCTTTCATTAAATTTGATTCAATTTCTATATAATTTTCAACTGATTTACGTTTTTCATCATATAATTTTTCTTTCCACGATTGTTGCTTATGAGTATCAATAAATGGATTTGGTGTTACTGGTACTGATGGTGAGTTCATATCATCGCATATTATCTCCGTGCTCTTAGTGTTGTCTAAGTACACATGAAGGTGTGACTTAGATGGCCGATATGTATCCGGTGAATGCGTTGAATTATATGAAATATCAACATCAAGAACATCATGTTTAACCGCAGTCCTGTTATCCTTCATGGAAGGAGTAATTGATCTCATCGGTGATACTGCACGATGCATATTATATTGCAATAGTTCAAGGCGGCTAGCTGTTCCTTGATCATTCATCTGATTTCTACTGCACCAATATAATAATCTTTCAGTTGACCAAAGTGATGACGTTCGAATGGAACGAAGATTAATTGGTGTGGATACACGAGTACGTACTTGATTCATTTTGATAATATTATCATTATTTAATGGTGTAATAGGACGACGATCATTTGGAGCAGTGACTGGTCGTTTTTTAATGTTACCTCGCAGTACAGGAGATGATCCTAATGATAAAACTAAACTTTCAGTGATAGTATCACCAGGTAGATGATTCACACTCACTACTTGGCTATCTTCGAGTGAATTCAATTGACTTTTATGCATAGAAACTATTGATATCGAACCGTTATCTATCTGATTGCTATTTACGAAATTATTTTCTATCCGTTGGAGAATTTCCAATAATAATTCTTTTACTTCAATACGATCTTCATCTTCGTCATCACCATCAACATCGTTGCCAACGACCTCGTTTTCAATCATAGAATATTGAGATTGCTCATATTGCTTTGTACTTTCACGTGTTAAGTCATCAAATACAGGATAGTGTCCCACCTGAGTGATGTCAGCGCTAGTCGTGTCATTATAGATACTATGTTTATTAATGGTGTGGACTATTGGAAGTTTTTTCGTGTATAATTCTATTTGCTTTGACAATAGAAACTCTCTTTTTACATCTTCATCGGCGATATTTTGATTAAATTGCTCCGCTTTCATCGATTCTATCATATACCGAAATCGGATATAATCTTGCATACTTGTCTCGTACGACTGTACAAGGTGTGGAATGCTGTCCTCTAAATGCACACATGATTCAATGCAATGTATAGGGTTTGCAGTATGCATTTTAGATAAAATATCACCTTTTTTTTCGAATAAATACGATTCCATTTGCCTTTCTGTCAGTAGTTTTAGTGACGTATGATTGTAAAATGAGTATGTTAACAGCATTAATGACGCACATCTTGCTTTAGCTTCAGCAATTGATGAAAATTGTAATTTTATAACGTTGTAAATGGTACCTTGGTCATCAAGCTGAAGGGGTGTTAGCTTCACATCGACGTCAGTAGTCAAAATATCATAGATTCCATATGCATACGCACTTCTATTTGCAATTGTAGCACAATTCTTAGCTAAAGGTAATGAAAAACATAACCACGAAGGAAAACCAATTCGATTTGTATTAACTTGTTTGCTCATATATCCACCTATAGATATGTTATCATACTGTTCTTGTAGCTTCATTATATCTATTTCATCTGAAAATGAATTGATGTAATCAGGATTACCCACTTCTTGCGTCGTTGGTACAGTGATACTAGAAGTATCATCATGATTGGAATAAAATGAATAAAATGATACTTTTCCTTCGCCAGAGATAATAGGAACACCCGCAAATTCAGGATAGCAATTAGTAGTCATTGGTAGAAGATACTGACTTCTTATTGCGATGTAATACAACCACGAGTCCATGAACAGCGTGGTGTTACCAATACCATTGACTTGACTGTGCACTGATCTAAGGAAATGAAGACGTCGTATAACTGTTCTATAAAATCGCCAAATTCTTTGAATTGCAATAGCAGCACGTTGTTGTAATAGTTTTGGTATCAATGCGCTACTCATATTCTTTCGTAATACATTATTTCTAAATCGTTTTTGTATCATTGTAGCCGCAATATGATTGAATACATATTGATCATGATATACGTATACCATTTGTTTCTTCGTTAAAGAACGGAAATAATCTTGTAATAAATCTTGATCTGGTATCTTTATTAAATATAGAGGTATAGCAGCATCTTGGAACTTGTCTACTGATCGCATCAATGATTCATTGGTTACAAAGCGGTTATATTCATACTTTATTCGATTTGGTCTTCGCTTGATTGTTACAAATTGTTTCCATTGCTTGAGACTTGCATATTGCACCATCTGATCCATTGATATAGTGGCTGACTCAGCTGACTTGTCACTTAAATGATGAAGAATATAACGATAATTACGTGCCAACTTACTCTTACACCTAATCATTACCTTGCATAAGCCAATACGATCCAATTTCCTGATTGTTACGTCTTCACTACCGCAAATTGTTCGATTATCAGTATTTATTGCGATGTTAATACCGTGCTTTTTGTTATATTTTTGCACAATATTATGTAGAATCTCTAATGCTTCATCATAATAAAATATAGGAACACATAATCCGTGATAATGATTCTTCTTATAATGTTGGCGTTCATAATATCGTTGGTAATACATTCTCTTGTACCATAATTGAATTTTTATGGCACTTTTACGTCGACGCCACCTGGTTATACCTCCTGTAACAAATTTATGTAATATTTTTAACAATATCCCCATACTTAAACTGCCGTTGGCATATCCAAGGAGATATTCTTGTTGTTGCTCTTGCAGAATTGATTTCATCTCATTCCGTAACCTATTTTTCAATATAAATGATCGACAATATGATTGAAATCTATTTATTACTCCATTTGAAGTGAAAATATGATAACGTTTTATTGCCAGGTAATGTTTACATGCTTTCTGAATTACAAATATTGGATTGATTCGATTAGATAGATTTTGACACAGCTTTATTACACCATCGATACGATTATTGTTATTATTATCACTACTTGAGTAAGCGATATGATATACGTGCATAGGTAATTTTATGTCCGAGATAAAATAATTGAATGATAAATTTGAGAATATATTATTGAGATGTTGATACTTTTCTCTATATAGCAATATATAACCGTCTAAAATATACAGCGATGGGAAAGCATTTATCATCGAGGAACGGTAGGAAACACTTGAGGTACTTGTATGAACAGGATTACCAGTTAGATGTAACACTAGCACACTGGTAGGAATCAATTCATTTAATTTTCGCAGCAAATTATCTGAATTAAACTGTCCAATTTTATTTCCTGATAGGTTCAGAAATTGTAAACTCTTGTTCAATTCTATGATACAACTAGGGATATCAGTCAAATTATTACGACTCAAATTTAAATACCGTAATGATTTACACATCTTCAGGTAATTACCTTGGGAACATATCAATTCTGACATATTATCCACATTACATTGTGACATTTCTAACTGTATCAGTGTTACGCTCATTCGTCTTAAAACATCGTGTAATTTAAGATTAATAAAATGAGTATTGTATATATAAACTTGTTGTTGTCCAATTATTATGACTTCCTCAAATAATTTATTGTGCACTTTATAGCTCACAGGAATCTCAACATCCATCAAACAAGTATCATTTGTTAAAAGCAACGAATTCAACAATTCTTGAATATGATTCTCTTCTTCTTCCTCAAAATTATGACTTGAACAAACAGGTATATTTGGTGTCTTAATGTGAATATGTTTTGCAGCAGGCGATTCTAAACTCTTTTTATCGCCCAACAGCGACACAATCGCCGTCTCTATCTTCGTTTTTTTCATTATAAAATGGTTATCATATCATTTCCCACACTTTTTCATTTTCATTTTCGTTTTTTATTTCTATCGCTGATTTTTACCGGCTTTTTTTCATCAAATCTATAATATTAAAAGATATATAAATAGATTAAACTAATTGTGTACAATTAATAAATGAAAGCAACAATTAAATTATTCAGTCGCATAAACGCAATTATTCTGATAAATTAAAAATTTATATCAAATTTTCCCCGGTACCGGCAATTACCAGTCCATACCGGCAGGAACGGTTGCAATTTTTGTGCACCAGTGAAAAAAAAGAAATTGTTAGTTATCATGAGTGCGGCGGATTTGTTGGCTCGATTAAATATCCAATGTCGTGATATTATTACATTTTACGAGAGTAATCGAGTCCAATCAAATTCTATAGCGATGTTAAATAAACTTATTGATACGAAAAATTATATTGATTTTCTTGATCTAGTTGAATCATACAGTCTTTCAATGCCATTCATAGATCATGATGAATTTACGAATAATATAGCTAAGGCGTGGACGTTGTATAGTGACAGGTAATTATTCTATATGTATATTTTAATTTATTGTCAGTTATCTAAAATAATAATTGTGTAGTGTAAATTTAGAAAGAAAAGCATTACTAAAAAAGATAAAAGCATTACAAGAAGATAAAAAAACTGACCCAGATGTTATTGCAAGACAAGAAAATTTATTAATCGAAGTTGAGGATAAAAAATTAAAAGCATTATTGGCAACAACAAGAGTAAGAGCAATGACAAAATTAAGTGTTGAATATTTTAAAATGGACCCGAATTTCGACTATAAAGAAAAATATGCACAACAAAAAAATGGTACTTAACATAACTTTATCTATATAATAATACTACTTTGCAGTCCTATCTGCCACAGATGCCGCCAAAATACTATGACGGTCCTTTTCTATTTGCCAAGGCTGCAGACATTAATCGATGAGCTAGGAACTTTAATATGAATAATAATTAACGCTATAATTCATACGCAAAAATGTTTATGATTTATTGTATTATTATTTCTCACTGTATATTAGAGGCCAGTTTCATTATACACTCACCCATCATATTTACTATAATTCATTAATAATTTATCATTATCACTCTACAGGATCATCATAAGAAGGAACGAAACATACATAACTGTATATTTGTAACATTATCACCATGTTTTATACGAATGTTTATTTAATTCCTATACTTTTTACTTCAACAACCAAAACCGGAACCCTGGAAATATTTTCCATGGAAAAAAAGTTCTTCCATGGAAAATTCTTGGTTAATAAATGTTCGGCATTCGGGGAGCTTGTGACTTGTTACAGCAACTCGAAAACATTAAAAAGAATCGAGCCGAACAAATATGCAACACTAAGGAAACTTGAGATGTTGATAATTTGCTCAAACAATAACTTCCTGAGTTATTGCAAAAAAAAATACAGGTAACTCTCTGGGTTATAAAAGTACAGGGTAACCGTCGGGTTAAAGTAAAACAATAGAAACAAACAAGTCAGCAAAAAGTAGTAACTAGGTCGACCAACCTAGTTACTACTTTTTACCATTCTATATTTTATTGACAAAAAATATACGGTATTCCGTATATGGCAACAAACGTTGCATCATATTATATTATAACCGAATATCCTAATCGAATCCTCTACACTTTAGATGATTCCAATAATTTTATCGTTTCATGCATCGGTCACTGTGAATGTATGCTTATGCTATATAAAATATTTCCTGCCATATGGATTCTCATCATTGATTGATGAATGAGACTCATTCAACAAGAACCAAACTGTATTGCCTACCGAAAAAATGTTATTTATAGGAATACATTTGGGACTTAACTCTTAAAAGATGGCTCACGTACATAATTCTGCAATTAACAACCTGTCATTAATACAAGTTATCTGCTGAACCTCTATACTCTATTTTAGTTTACAACAAATAACATTCCCAAGTTACAAAAATACAATTTAAACTTATTGATTTATTGACCATATCCAAATGATTGAAATCTGCTGTGATTCATGCATACTTCCTGACTAATTGAATTAGGTTCCGCATTGCATGACAAAAAAATGTACGGTACCATTTCTCGATTGAAATATCATGATTTTAATGCACTCAGTGCTTTTAATAGCATATTATCTGCTTGTTATCGAGGGAAATAATATTAAAAAAGATCGCTACGTAGCTAAAAGAAACAGACATTTCTCCTCGTCGACGGATATCTTTTCAATATATGATGGATATACTCGTAAAACAATAAATAATGACAAAAAAACAACTCAGTTTGTAATGACAAACTTTCTAAAGAATACTTTTTTACCAATAAATTATCCTGAATCAGTTCCGAGGGAATATACGAAGTATCAAATATTTAATTTAATACAGGATTTATGTTCGTATTTGCGATCTTTAATGGCTACTCAGAGCGTCTTGAAAGGTTTGGGAGTAGGCAGAAATGATATTACAGCATTGCAAGCGACTGTTAATTGGATATATCGTGACGGTGCTGCAATGATTGGAGGATTGATATTCACATCTATTGCATCGGGAAACTTTGGACAAAATATTAAATCTTATAGATTATTTGCAGATATTATAAACAATATTGGTATAACACTTGACATGATTGCACCGTATTTTGAGAAGCATTTTTTAGTATTAGTATGTATTGGCAATATTGCTCGCGCATTATGTGGTGTAGCCGCCGGAGCAGTATCTTCATCAATATTTGAGCATTGGGGGTCACAAAATAATAATATTCCTGATGTGTGTAGTAAGAATAATGCGCAGCATACATTAATATCACTGCTTGGTTTACTCGTGAGTGTTCAATTTGCAAAGTATATAAACTATAGTCCACAGCGACTTTGGTCTATTTATTCAATATTAACATTAATTCATATCTATGCAAATGTAGTATGTATGAAGACATTAGCATTAAGATCCCTTAACATAAGTCGGTATACTTTAATCATTCAAAATGTAATAAAGAATATCGATAATATTGAAGATTATTTGAAATCAACAACACAATTATCGCTAAAATATATAGCTGAAAATGAACCAATTTTACGGTTATTGTTGCCAAATGATCCACAAACTATTAAAAATCTAGGTAAAGATAAATATAAACTTAAAATTTGGTGTGATCCCATCGACTTAAAAAATATTTTTACTGCCGATGAAATCCAAGCCGCTATATATAGGTATAAGAATACATACAACAGCAAATATTTGATCTTACTGGATCGTAAAAAGAAGAATGCTTACGTCTGCTTCGATAATAAATCAGACAAAAGTGATGAAGCAAAGGCAGTTCTCGAGGTTGCTTTATTAGTTAATCAAGAGTACCCTGATGCAGATGGTTCTCATAAGTTAACGAATAAAATTTTCCCTCAATTATTTGCAAAGTTAAAGCAGTTAGGCTGGGATACGAGTAAAATATTATTTATACCATCCACTAATGCAAAGACTTATCATTTATCGTGATTTAGTAATTCTATTTTTCACTACGCTATTGTAATAAATGTATATAATCCTTTTGATATCGCATCGATCTTGTCTCTCTCCACTAACACTGTTATTCTGATCAATCACTCATCATCCTCCTCGAAATGAAGGATAACCTGTCTTCCCTTTATTCATTGACCCGCCTTGGCCATCTTTAATTACAAACCAAAAACCGGATAAATAAAATTGCAAAATTTGCAACTTCAAAAAATCAAAAATATGGTTCATCATTTAGTAATGAATATTTTCCCGTTGTTGTTGTCGGCGAGCCTTTTGGCGACCCTTACCACTGGTCTGACATGTCCTTCCTTCACTTTAACTGACGAAAGAAACTACGCACTTGATAATCAACGGCTAGTTGATGGACAGAATTTACTTTATGCAGTATTCGGAGATGATGATTACTTTATGAAAAATGTTGAAAATATTGCTCAAATATTCAAGATTGGTCATAAAATAAGTGTTAAGTGCTATAATTTTAATAAAGTTGATAATTTTCATAATCAAAATATCAAAAAATTTATTGACAATGCAGGTGGGAGCCGAGTTATGCTATTGTATAGTGGTGTAGATAGTGTAGTTAGTGATAATATCAGTACTTTGAATGAATTATTAAAGTTTACTGATTCCACAACTAGTTATAGTAATGTAATTAATGTAGTGTATTGGAATACTAAAAATAATAATGTTCAACTAGACTCGACTATTGATAACGTTAAAGAGTATATTGGTAATTATATCAATAATATTAACGAAAATATGAATGGACACGCAATTGCTGGTAGAATTCATGGAGTTGCGATACAAGATTGTACTGATGGTGAAAATAATAAGGATATGCATGATATTCAGGTGAATAAATCAATGAATATTGAAAGCTTTTGTCGCAGCTTTGATGATGCACGCGAACAAAACGATAAATTATACGAGAAATTGTATATTTTGGCAATCATTACCGGGATTGTGTTAGTATTATCGATAATATACACACTTTATTTAATATTGCATACAGAAAAGTCGAAAAAAACTAATACGAAGAAAAATAGTAATACTAGAGCTAATAATGGTGTTACTATCATTAAAGACAACAAAAGCAGTGCCCAGAATAGTCCAAGTAAATCTAGTTCCAAAGAATCTACTCCCGAAAATCATAATAATAGAAATATTGACAAAAGTCCAGTGAGACAAAGAGTTACTACCACAAAAAAAGCTGCGAACAAAAAAACTACCAATTCAAGCGAGACTCCAAATCGCATGAATACACGCAGCCGAGGGAAAAAGTCGGACTAAACATACCTTGTTCAATGCGCTCAATCTTCATATATAGATATATAGGATTGTAATACTTTATTGAAATTTTCGTGAACATATTTCTTACTACTCGCGAATATTCTGGATACTTTATTAACAAATTTTAATAACATTTTTCTTGCCTTATATTGCATATTTTTTATATTATATTGTGTATAATCGGTTGTAACACTATGGGATATTGGTACATCGTGATTATAGTCATGATCATAACAATAATCATCGTATGATTCATAACACACACCATCAACATGAATTAATTTACTATTTGATGTTTCATTTAAAGACATTTCTTGAGCCATTTTGGGTAATAAATGTTCAAAAACTACAGAATTAACATAGGTATTTTTACTGATATCCAAGTGATCAACTCCACTTACTTCAATAACAATGGTAGTATCACCATTTTTATTGGATTTAGAATAAAATATTTCAACCGATGGATCAACACTACCCCCATTATTACCACCCAGACGTAATGGATTCCATGTTGATTTATGTACAACCTCAGGACGAAATTCTTCCCATTTTACAATATCATCACCTTCATCAAGCCAGGCATGAGCATATGACAAACTTAAATAGGGAACTGTAATATCACCAGTATGATGTTGCTCACTATATCGCACAAATCTAGGTTTATTTCCTTTAGCGCCTCTTTGACGTTGTGTAGCAGCGTATATCTCACTTTTTACATCTCTTTGTGGAGCGTTTTTTCTTTTATATCTTTTATTTTCAATTTCTAGTTCAATCGTGGCAGTGATAGTATCTATCACATTTTCATGCTCAACATCATTTGCGCTACTGATGATGCAATCACTAGAGGTGTTGGTATAAGTCGCACTGCTTACAAGAGTACAATTATTAATGTCTTCATCATCAATAATTCCCGTAACGTCCCTAGTTTCTGTTAACTCATTAGTACTATTATTAACGGTGCTATTTTCTTTAGACCTCTTGGGTGGACGCTCATAATATATCTCATCTAAGATGGGAATATTGACATTTTTTTTATCATCCATAACTTCTGGCATTCTATAAGTATATCCTACTTCAGTCTGTAAATCAACACCATAAACCATCATTACATGTTTAATAGGTGGTCGTCTGTACAATTTGCCTAACGGCTGTAATGGGTCATTAATATACTGGCTTTGTAATGATTCATACTTTTCAATCATTTTATCATCATTATACATATTTCCTAACCATTTAAATATTTCTCCATTAGCCACATCATCAATACCAAATGCAATTTGTGATGCACCAGTAGCACTTTTTATTGTCACAATTGGTTCATTATAATTATAGGGGAAATTATTATTATTATTATTGGTAGAACGACTTTTTTTATCAATGGCAGATGATCTTGGATTAAGGAAATGTGTTGAATCATATGTAATTTCTAATTCTCTAGCCTGTGCCTCACTTATTGTTAAACCAAACGTATGACCACTGATTACAGATTTTAATGCACCTGGCGCCCCTAATAGAGGAGCCGCATAACCAATATAACCCCAAACATGTTTTCTTAACCACTTCTCCCAACCAATTGATGGTTTATTTACATACCTTAACCAATCACAAAAGTATAGAAATAAATTATTGCCCATAGAGTGAGCAATAACGATAGAAGGACGACGATGTTTTCTTACTGCTGTTTCAATTCTAAATTTTAATGTAGTAAAGAAAGAGTCTCTATCTTCTAAATGAATTGGTGACAATCGCCAGTCATATGGTGCCCCAATTATGTTATTAACGTCATAACCGAGATCATGTGCTAACATTTTAATCAAAGCAGTAAATATTGAGGTAGCTGGAGGAGTATAAATATTACCAGGTGATAATTCTCCAACAGCACTTAAACCTTCATCTGCTCTAACTTTACAATCTGGTGGATCGGTACCATTTTTGTTTAATTTTAAACAATTTATCCAACAGCTTTGATCATAAGTCATTGTTTCAATCATTTTTTGAAGGTTTAACCAAATAATATCCTGTATATTAATATCTGGGCCTCGACATGGTTTATGTTTCCAGGCCACTAAACGACTAGAAACTAATCCAGGTATCAGCAATATTGGAGGTCTTGGTGCATGAGACGGATTATCACGAATGATTTCAGCATTAGGTTCGCCATATAATATCCACTCTGGTGCACTGACAACTATGCTTGTGAAAACGATAAAGAGTAAAGAAAGGAACGAGCACCGCAGCATCGATATTGCTGCTGTGTCACAGTTACTGCACTCGGATAATTTCTATCGAAACGAGGGATTAGTGACAGTTATGTCGCTGTGCCGGATAGTGTCGCTAAAAGGCTACTTAGTTGTTAATTGTTGATCAATATTACTAACAAGGGTAGAAAACCCAAAAAATAATTCAACAGAACAGAAATGACAACAATGACCAACCGCAAAAGCCTTCATAGAAACTCCTTGATTTTTCTGTTTAATGAATTATTTAAAATATCGGATATATATATAGCAAATAATTACCAGAAAAGCACCCCCATGTTCACAGTTCTGTCAAACCCTTACCACCACTTTAAAGGGCCGGGTAGAAATGAAAATTTTTTGTGTTCGGTAGAGAAAAAAAAGTACACAGTAGTGACAAAGTTTGTGATTGTTTAATCTAATAACAAGCCAACTACACACCAATCTGGCCTAACTACACGGGTCTGTTGCAGCAATATCGTGGAAAAATCGAGGATTAAATTATGCTGTTTCTTTCATGGGTGCTGGTCATATGCGTGCTAACTGCAGTTGAAGCATCGATTGATTATGGTGCCTTACATGGTTCAAATATAAGAAAATCATCCAAAAGTACTTCAGTAGGTAACCCCGAATGGACTACTTCTGTTTATCCAGATGTAGTGGATCCTGGAGTAACTGGAACTTCTTATTTTGCAGCTGGTACAAATAATTTTTTCGATGGAGAATATGTTTATTATGACACAAATGATATCCCGTTTTACAATCACACTGTAACGTCATGTGATGTATCATATTTAAGTGGAAGACCACATAAATCAGGTGAAATAGCAACCATTAAAATTTCTGAAGGACAAAAAATTAGATTTGGAACTGATGTTGGTTTCAAGTGTACTTATTCCGGAAAAAATAGTCAAGGACAAACTGTTTCTGATCAGTGTGCATGCGTTGTAGAAAATGATTCTTCATATACGTATTATTCATCATCTTGTTCTACAAACAAAATTACGGGTGATGGTTTGAGTATATGCACTGGTTATGGTGGTGGTTTCTGGCCACCAGGTCCACCTTGCCCCGAGGACCAATCGAAAACAGAGGCTAACTTTAAAATTCCATTGCAGCCCAGAAAAAATGAGCAAACGGACAGTAGTAAACGGTGTTATCTACCTATGGCTCAACAAGGTTTCTTCGTCCACGGAGTGCCTTTCTACGGCTTTTCCGATGGCAAGTCATACAATGGAAATGGTAATTTTTAATATTAATAGCTACCAATAAATTTTCTCTATTTCTAAACGGCACAATTTCTAATCGATAATATACTAGGATACTTTCATAATATCGCACTTACATTTGAATATTATGATTTTGATATTTGTTATGGTCATGCTGCTGACGGTCAGTATCACCATCACACTTATAGCCCATGTTTGGCAGAACTATTAGGTGATCAAGGCTTAGGGCATTCACCAGTGTATGGCTTTGCTAAAGATGGATTTCCAATTTATGGTCCATGGCAAAGTAAGGGAGTGCTTGCTACTTCATGTTGGAAAACACGTGATTATACAGGGTTAAATACCGCGGAAGGTGGTTGGGGATGTAAAACAAGTTCCAGTGATACTTCAAGTTCGGGTAAACGCAAATGCACACTCGACGATCAGTTTAATCCAACAGAAACGGTAACCATAAGTAGCAGTTCTAATTATGGACCCGATATTACAGCATCAGTTAATAGTCAATCTGGTAACCCATTTACTATGATATCTGGATCGTATTTTGAAGATTTCTATTATGATTCATCTTGCACCAGCGAATCAACAGCTGCATTGGACCAGTATAATGGGCATAGTCACGATGATTTGGGTTGGCACTATCATTTGACAGTTAACTCAGCTGGTTTACCACAATTTCCATTTGGCATTGGTCCTCAATTCTATGGAATGTTGCCAGAAGAGTACGAAGACTCTTGTTGTAGCTCTGTAGTCAATGCACAATCGCCTACATGTTCAAGCACGGATTCGACTAAGTCAAATTATGATAACCAAGTGGATGGCACAACCCTTGCTGACAATTCTGTGCCGTCATATAGTACAGCTAGTTATAGTAACTATCTATCTCACACTAATCCATTTTGTTATTCGAGCACCACAACCGGATATGTTGAGTTACAAGGGTTTACCTCCGAAACATTAGATGAATATCAAGAAGCTGCATTGATTTCTGCATTTGCTGACGTCACTGGATTAGATGAGGTTGAAGTAACTGGTTTAACGATCTTGACAACATCCACTGTTACTACAAGTATGCTTCATATTGATGCGAGTACGTCGGAAGAGTCTGAATCATCCGATGTAGAGTCCACAAACAATCTTCGAGGCGATGCAACCACAACTGATCACCGCAATTTCAGTCCAATGGAAGAGTCGGAAACAGTAAGTAAGCGTAGGTTAGATACAACATATAATATGGTAATTTCAATTTCAGCTTCGCCAAATTTAGCATTTGATTCATTGCACGATGGTACCGCAGCGGCAGCTACCACGATATCATCGCTGGTAAGTGCTGTATCAACAGCATTTTCTAACTCAATTGGATCAGGTGTCACAACATTCACTGATGCAATTGCTAGTGCCTGTTCTAGCATCGATAATTGTGATTTGCCAACTTTGACATCTGAGGAGCGCAAGCCATCAGCCAAGCCTACCCAATCGCCAACCAAAAAACCAAGTGCCAAACCAACTGTCAAACCCTCAGCAAAAACGCCTACAGCGAAACCATCAAAGAAACCTACCGCAAAACCATCAAAGAAACCTACCAAGAAACTAACTAAAAAGATTTAAATAGATTTTTGTTGTTAATTGTAATCTTAGACAATAGTACTTTAAATATATCTTTTTTTCAATCATAATCCCTAATTGAAGTCCGAAAGTACGAGCGCTACACTTCAACTTAACTAAAAAATCTTGGTAAAAAGAATATAAAAAACGCACAATTAATTGGTTAGTAATAGAAAAAGTGCTATTAAAATAAGAATATTTGAAATTACAATACTAACAGAGAAGAAATGAGTAAAGAAAAGGATATTGATTGTAATATTACGAACAATGTAAGCTTCAGTGACGGGCAAAAAACAGTAGAAAATACACATTTACCTTCTAATAATCTCGCCGATAATGTTGATGATGCAAAGTTGAGTTTTGATGTTAAAAAAAGTGAATTGAATCCAGATGCGAATGCTTACACTGCTAACACGTCAATGTTTGATCCGTCATATCCATCATTATCATCAATCATCGAATCAGTGTATCCCAATTATAATCATAACCGTCTAAATACCAATTCTGCATGTAAGCCATAATGAATATTATTGGTTTTATATCTTCTGATCACTTTAACTTCGTTTTATATATAGGCGATGGCGACTTAACATCGAGACTAGGATTTCATTCCAATGTACCATCTGATAATTCAAGTGAATTCTATTGGAATAAAGAATGTGATCGTAAAGTTGTAGATTCTAAAAACATTAGTAGCAATTCATTGACTCCTCCAAGAATGAAACTTTCATCATTATTATCTCCGATTATTACATCTGGAGCTTACCATACTGAGGTGAATCAGCAAATTATTTGATTCATACCTTACTTACTTATTTATTTCTATTCGGCACATAGAATTTAAATTTATCATCGCAATTTAGATCAACATACTCATCCGGATCAACTAATAGTGGTAATAATATGCCATCACAATCATCATATTATTCATCACCAACATCGAAAGATAATTCAAGTATGTTCAATCAACAAGTTACATCACCTTCAATGTTTAATACTGCCAGTTTAAAGTCTCCGACACAAAAATTAACTCTACGAGAAATGCAGCAACAATCCCAATTAAGTGCAGATGGATTTATTTATAAAGTACACTTTAAACGTGCTCCAAGAAACTTCGTATTGGCTCCACAGGCTCCCCGTGCACTAAAAGCAGGTGATTATGTTAAAGTTGAAGCTGATCGAGGTGAAGATCTTGGATGTATCGTTGCCAAGATTGCTGTTAAAGAATTTAAAGAATTTCAACCAACCGCTGGTTATAGGGGACGAGGATTTAGTACTGGGCAAACAGAAAAGAAATTTTTACTTCGAACTGCCAATATTGATGAAATGTATCAATTATTACAAAAATTTCGTGATGAAGCAGAAGTGTTGCGTGTCATTCGAGAGAAGGTTGTTCAACGTATGTTACCGATGGCTATTTTAGACGCAGAGTATCAATTTGATCGTCATAAACTAGTTTTCTTTTTTGAGGCTGAGCATAGAGTTGATTTTAGAGAACTAGTAAGCGATTTATTTTCACTATACAAAACTCGTATATGGATGCAGCAAGTTGATACCACATCAATACCTGATGAGGATTATTATCCTTATATGCCTACAACACCAGACGACTTAGTACGCTCTGAAATATTTCAAAATTCGATTGCTGTGTTGAAAAAGAATATATTTACAACTGCTTCAGTACCAACTCCATCTGTAGACGCGCCACAATATTCAACGAATAACAATCAGAGTTCATCATCATATTACACTTTCGGCACCAATACCAATAGTAATAGTAATAGTAATAATAATTCAGGTCCCCAAATGCAAAGTGAATATGATTATTTAAATAATAACTTTTCATCTTTATCGATGAATGATGATAATGCGCATAGCAGTGGTGAGTATACTAATGGTCTGAATGATTATGGATTGGACTATTAAAAATTATAGTTAGTTTGTTAGTAAATCGTTACATTTCTATATACTTATTTCTATAATTGTCAAAAGTAAATAATTAAGCAATCGAAAAAGAAACTTGTTACGTTTTTAAGTAGTTTTATTTAATACAAAAAATAAGTCAAATATAACTTACGTATTAATACATCGTGGATTGTTTCATTATATACATAAATTCATCTGAACTAATTTCTCCATCCTGATCGCGATCAAATTCATCAATCATTGCTTGTAATTCTTCTTCAGTTAAATTCTCGCCAAGTTCACGCGCAACTCTTTTCATATTTTTAATAGTTATTTTTCCACTATGATCATCATCAAATAATTGAAATGCTTTTCTTATTTCTTCTTCAGGATCTCGATCAGCATATCTTTCAGACATTATTTCTAAGAATTGATCATAGTCAACAGCCCCGGCATTACCTGGATCAACTTCATGTACCATTTTGATAACATCAGGTTTTTTAACATCAAAACCAAGTGCTCTCATTAATACCTTTAATTCATGTAAATCAATTTGACCTGTTTTATCCGCATCGAATAACTCGAATGCCTCACGCAGCTCTTGCTTCTGATCCTCGCTGAGCTCGGGCTTACTCTTCTTTCCTCTGCTTGCTTTACTCATTTTTTTAATTATTTCTTCAGTTAATTTCAAAAGAAATTTGAAGCTGGTACCGGTTATAGTGAAATAAATGATGATTAACTTAAATCTTTAGTATGATAAAAGAGTAACTATATCGCGACTAGTAGCTCTAGTATTTTGATACCAACAATTCTGTTTATTTTATTGTAATTTTAGTTGAAATAAAATAATATTTAAAAGTCAAGAAATTCTTCGTGTGAGTTCAATCACCAATTTGATATACACAATTTCGTGATATGCACTATTTTAATCTTGTTTTACTGCATTGGATGGTGTGATTATAAAAGTTCCGTTTTGGGCCGTTAGTTTATCTTGAAGAACCATAGGCTGGATGCCTGGTGGTATTGATATCGTCTGTTGACATGAGTTTCTGTCAGTAAATGTTGCGATATTGGATTATATCTTGTACTTGCATATCCAATAATCAACAAATAGTAGAAATGGATGATAATGACAATATCAATGTGAATGATGAAATTGATGTTGCAAAAATAGATGATGTCGCAACTAGTTGTGATGATTTCATAAAAATTGATAATATAGTAACAGAATTAGAAGAAGATGTCGTCGTATCTAGTTGTGATTATTACACTTCAATAGATACTGTAGAGACAGAGTCTATTATTACATCGGATGCATTAAATATTGAGACAAATTTTGATGAAATGAAAGTGAATACTAATAGTGAAAATTTGGTTAATGACAGCGAAGATAATTTCAGAAACAGTATAATAGACAGGATTATACTACAAAATATTGACGGAAATAGAAAACATATTATAAGTAACAAGAATGTTATAAATACACAGCAACAAATTAGGGAAGGAGATAAAGAAAATAATCATTTCAGCAAGAAATTAACCCCCAATAAACAATCAACATGTGACAACAAAACGATATATACCCCACACACACAAATAAAAATGTTATATTCGCCTGATGTATCTCCCGAAGTAATAACAAAACATGAAAATTCACCATTAATCAATGAAATTAGTTTTAACATCGATGAATTGTTACGTCAAATATTTAATAAATTACGAAAAGATAAAGAAACGATTAATATTATGCAATTCATTAGTGTTTATAGGCGATTATGTAAGGCAGGAGAAAAAGGAAATTTGTTTAAAGAAATGACCCTGGCGAATAACTTCTCTAATAATGGGACAATAAGTGAAGAACAGTTTGTTAAAGGATTTAATGAATATATTTTGATCAATAATTATAATCCCAATACTGTGAAATTATTAGCAGAAGTGTCAAATACGTAAGATAAAACAGATATTGTTATTGTATACATTATATTTACAACTTTTTTCATTTTAAACATTTCAATCAAATCATTTGCTGGGTTTATATTAAATACTTTATACACCTTGGAAGGTGACTATTGATTACAATTCTTGTGTTTCAAATTACAAATACTGTAGTGAATGTGATGCTCTACAACAAAAAATCCCATCTGATTCATCTACATACGACAAGGTTTCCCACTTGTTTGCTCTAATATCAAAAAATTCTATATATGGACAAAACCCATTATTTTTTGATGAGTTCCACATACCATTTGATAAATAAAATCGTTCGTTAGGTCCTACACATCCTGCTGTATAGCCATGTGCATACCTACTTGGTGGTAGCTTCTCCATTTTAGGTTCTCTAATATCTAATCTTTCAAATGTTTTCAGGTGTATTTCACCATTACTTGAGCCGCCACAAATGTAAATTGAGTGCGGGTTAGTAGTTATCATTGAAAAACCACTCCTAGGTGTACTCATTGAAGGTAGCAATATACTCCGCAAATTTCCGTTGTCCATATCAAGTCTCTCGACACAAGATAGATAATCATCACCACCGCTATAGCCACCTGCAATAATTACTTTATCATCGTAGGTACTGATGCAAGAATGACCACATCTTTTTTTACTTAATTGACCGAGTAATTTGAATTGAAAATTATAACTAGTGCCATTACGATATTGATAAGTATCACTATAACAACTCGATCTTGAACATGCGTAAATATCCTGTGTTACCATTGCATTTTTATATGGAGTCTCACAACCCCCTGAAATAATAAAAACACCGGAACTTAAGGTAGTTGCTGCTTGATAGCACAATTCTTGTGAGTTATCACTAGTAAATATATTAGTAGCACTTAAGCATACGCTTTCATCTAAATTTCTCGAATCGATGACTAAAACTTGTTTCACAATACCAGTATTATCATCCCAACCACCAAAGAATATTAGTTCTCCGTCTAAAGTCATAGTTTTCGCTTGACAACCATACTGAAATTGAGACGAATCTTGATCAGAGTCTATAAACATAACTTGGGAGTTTTCGTTTTCATTTAAATCAATATGTGCTACATCGCTGCATACACTATCAAATGCACCACCAAATATTAATAATCTGTTTTTGTAAGTAACAGTGTTGTTTTTCATAACACTACCTAATCTCTTCCTACTAATAACACCTTCGCCATCAAAGTTTTCAGTTATTTTATACTGTCTATATACTAATTGTTGTGTACTCAAATCTTTTCTTCTGTTATCAAGAATCAAATAATCATTTTTACAATGTATTAATAGCTTATCCCATAATAATGACAATGGTGAACATAATGTACGAAATAATCTATTCACTGAAGAAATATTTACAATTAGTTCTTTTGGATTTAGAAATTCAAAAACTAATGAAACTAAATCGGGATTAATCAGAACAGAGTCACACATGTTAAAATTGGTACTGTATTTTTGCATAAATTGTCAGCGATGATTTCGGGGATTACCTCTAACTTAGATTTCGCATTTTAACCGTTAAAATTTAACAAAAATGTAAATAATGAGACAACGTAGTTATAATTACCTTGTTGAACACGTTATTGTTATCTAAATAATTTTAATTTCACCAACCTTATTCATCGGCTAGAAAACCACTCTCTATTATGTTCTTGAAATTATCTCTAGTAATTAACTAATCTAATGATCCATGAAGTTATTAATAATATAACTAACTAAGAAGAAAGTTGTAGCTCAACCAATCTCAAACCCTAGCCAATGTCCAGTGCGGATCCGGAAAATCTTCTTTAGAAGAAATCGCTAGTCTGGCAGTTACGTCAATACCAATCATTACAAGTAATTTCAATAGTTTGTTTTCATATAACAAGTAAGGAAAATGAGTAAATTTTTAAAGAAATTGGGTAAAGATATTGAAAAGGCAGCGCATAATGCTGCAAATCCAAAAGAATTAGAGGAATTGGATGATCTTGTGGAAGATGAGTTAAAAAAATTTGATAAGTTTTTAAAGGAACTAACAAATGATGGTACTCCATTGAATGAAGATCAAGCGGCTAAATTAGAAAAGGAGAAATTTGATGAAGCTGAAGATAATTATGAGAAAAGAGCACATAAGAAAACTGGTCGCAAGGCGGAAGATAAAGATGATAATATCTCTGTTCGTTTGAGACAATTACAACGTGGATTAAAAGCCAGAAAAGGTAAGATTTATGCCAAATTTTCTGGTGCAGTTGCAGATTTAAAATCTCAAGCGGCTGAAACTTTATCCAATTGTGTTGAAACATTACAATCATTTGAAGAAGATACTCGGGCAAAACTTCCTCTTTTAGCATCTTCAATTGAGGCTGAATATTCAAGCTTACGAAAAAATCTTGATGATCAAATCAATTCATCATTTCCAGATGGTATTCCTGGCCTTGATAACTATGATGATGATTTACCTGAAGGGACTCCTAATTACAAACAATTTATTCACAAACTGAAGGAATCTAGAGAGGAAATCTTGGCTGCAAATGAAGCAGCCAAAGAATCAGCCAAAGTTCAAATTAGAGATGGATTTCTTGATGATTTAAGAGCTGCAATTGCAGAAATCGATGAACTTCCAATTGGATTTTTAACTGAGGAAGAATCAGCAGAATTAAAGAACAGAATGAGAGCGGCTGTTAATCTTGATATTTAATTAAATTATATCGACAATATTATCGCATAGGTGCATAATATCATGACTTAATCGAGGATATTTATTATCCAGTAAAACTAAAAAAGTAATATAAAGTAACTGATCCCTGGGATCCTCAATTTTTCTTCAATTCTGAAATACTTTTATTACGTATTATTATGTTATATGGTACTTATAACGACGTTATGTAATCCTTGGAGGAACCGGATGCTTCCGTGTTCACTTTTTTAAAAATTGGAATTCTTCACTTTTTTAATAATTCGTCACAAAGAATGTATCGCCAAAAACATTAACACGAACACTCGACACTCCTCAAAGATGGCAAAGAAATCTACCAAAGGAAAGAGTGATAAGGCTACTGTAAGCAAGACGAAATCAAATGTTGCCAAAAGCGCCGCTAAAAATGACAGTAAAAAGAGAAAGGTTGAAGTAGAAGCACCAGTAGTTCACAAACCAGTTCTTGAAAAGAAAATTGATGTTGGCGATGATGATGATGATGATGATGATGATTACGATGATGATGATGATGATTACGATGATGATGATGATTACGATGATGATGAAGACGGGATGATGATGCCACCAGGTATGATCGAAGCAATGTTTTCAGGAGGAATGCCACCAGGTATGATGGAAGCAATGTTTTCAGGAGGAATGCCACCAGGAATGATGGAAGCAATGATGAGTCAGATGGTTGGTCATAATCATGGTGATCTTGATAATGAAGAAGAAAGTCGTGAACACAAGCTATTTCATTTAATGGAAGAAAATGATTTGCGTACAGTACAGGTATTCATCACTCAATCCTTATTAACTATGGTTACGTACATATTACTCATATATTCACTTACTTGCAAGGAATTTCTTAATGATAATCCTGACATGGAGTTTGATAAATGTACTTGTCAAGGAGTATCGTTAATGTCGGTAATCATCCAAAGAGATGATAGAAATACTTCTTTGGAAATGGTTAAATTGATTCTTGACAGACTGAATGTTGCCGACAAAATCCTACCTAGATTGATGACAACTAAATCTCCAACACCTCTTGGCAATATGTGGCCACTCCAAGAAGCTTGCACCATAGGAAATATTGAATTGTGTAACTATTTGATTGGAAAAATCAACGAAATGCCAACAAAATTTAATTATCAAATTACTACAGAGCAAGATGGTACCCCTAGATTTTCATTACTTAGTCTCTTTATCTTTGCATTTAGAGGTGATGACATTTTAGAGCATGGAACTAGTTCTTCGAATATGGTAGATGTTGATGATCAAATTAAAGTAATCAAGCGTATAATTCAAAGTGGTTGTCACAAAGAAATAAGAGATGTTTTGGGGAAAACATTTTTACATCACGCAGTCGCTTTTAGAAAACTAAATTTTATTGAGAAAATTCTTGCTGAATCATTTGATAAAAATGCTGTTGACAATGACGGTCAAAATCTATTCCATGCGTACATATCGGGAATCTGTATTAAGACTCAAAGTGATTCTGAAATTGACTCAACTATTAAATTGCTACTTCGTTATGGACTAGATATAAACAGTCTTGATAATTCTGGATTCACTGCATTATACAAAGCAATTTCGCAATCAAATTCAAATACAGAATCTATTATCACTCTGATGATAAGTAATGGTGCCAAGCCATTACAATCCACGTACCCTGCATCAGATGTGATTCAAGTTTGTCGATATCGATCAGTTGCTTTGGTTGAATTATTTTGTCGAAATGGGTGCTCTTTGCGTACCATTGAGAGTAAGTATGGTATAACTGTGCTTCATTCTGCTACAATGGGATCTAATTTTCCGGTATTGGAGTATCTTGTTAACGTATGTGGATTGGATATCAATACTGTTGACAGAGACAATGGCACATGTTTACACACTGCAGCGATGATAAAGAATCCAGCATTAAGGGATTCTACAATACAGCTTTTAGTAAGACTTGGTGCAAATCAAAATGCAAGAAATGCTATAGGCTTAACATATCAGGATATACAAACATCACGAACAAGAAACGGAAATGGTATGCGTATGCACAATCCACAATGTCCAGTGCAGTAAACTACCAATCGCAATTGATACGTACAAATGTAATCGTCCAAATCTAATAATATCAAACAACGTCTGACTTAAAAACGCATAAGGAAAGCAATAATTTGTCTAACTTGATGTTTTAAATATTGTAGTTACTATTTAACACGTTTCGACTCTCTTTTCTAGGGTACCGACATTTTTCGAACGAAATGGCTGTGGGTATGAATGATGTCACTGGAAAATTTCCAGTGGAAATACCTTCGGTTGACTAGTTGGTTGTGTAACACACCTAAATCATAGAAATAAAAAATTTCATTGGCGCCGCAGTAACTGCAATGAAATGTGGTCGTATGTGTTAATTATAGTTGTTATATTCGGGAGAAATGCATGTGCAATCATGCATCTTCTACCGTTAAGAGCTGTTAGAGTCAGTCCAGCAAACAATGCTAAAACAAGTAATATTACTCATGAATACCATCATCACGGTATTTCTATGCATTATTCGCCATCAAAGTCTATTGTATCATCATTATTATCTAGAAATTTGCAATTTTGGTTGCGAGCTATGCAAATATACAGTAGCTACAAGACATTTCAACTGCACAAAGTAATTAATCCTAATAGTCGCTATGATTGGGAGTATATACACGATTTAAACAGTAAACGAATGTTAAAATTGTGTCTGGACTTACGAGGATTTTATTTAAAAACAGGACAATTCTTAGGTACACGTCATGACTTTATGCCCAAGCAATATATAAAATTGTTATCAACATTGCAAGATAATGTACCGCCACTTAAAGGAAAAGATGTGATTCAATTAATCGAAGATGAACTAATATCATCACACCCAATAACTGATGTGGGTAATACATCAATGGTTAATAAATATTTCTCATATATTAATTTAAAAAATCCAATTGGTTCTGCATCAATAGCTCAAGTGCACTATGGTATATGGAAGCCAACTAATGAAGAAGTAGCCATAAAAATACAATACCCAAATGCAGAAAAATTAATGGTTAATGATTTAAAAAATTTAAGAAATTTAGCAGAATTTCTACAACGTACAGAATTAAAATTTGATTTATTAAGTGCAATAAAAGAATTACAAAAGCAAATCAAAAATGAATTTGATTTTATTCGTGAGGCAAACAATATGAATACAATACGGCCTCAACTTCTATCGTTAGTACCTCAAATTAACATGCCTACAGCTATATATGCATCCAAAAGATTACTAGTCATGAGTTACATTGATGGAATTAATTTAACACAATTAAAACAGTATAAAAATGATAATAACATACCAAATAATGTGATTAAACAACAAATAGGTTATAAATTGATGAATGTGTTAGCTTCATGTTGGGGGGAAATGTTGTTCAATATAAAGATTATGCATTCGGATCCACATCCAGGTAACATATGCTTACCAATAGGTAATAAAAATAAAAAAGATCGTCGTATTGGTATACTTGATTGGGGTCAAGTAAAAATTATTAATGACAATTTATTGCATAATTATTCATTAATGATTGAAGCGATAAATTCCAATAATGAAGACAGTATTATTGAAGCATTCTTTAATTTAGGTATTAAAGTAAGTAATCCAAATGATCGAAAGATTATTCCAAAACTAGCCGTTACAATGTTAGACACAAAAGTTGTACCCGGTTATATAATCGATCCATTTGATTCTAATAATGCATTAAAAACCAATGCTGTTACAAATATGCCATCTGATTTATATTTTTTAATACGAACAATACAAATTTTTAGAGGTATATGTGCCGGATTTGAAATAGATTATTCATTAGCAAATGCATGGTCTAAACATGCGAGAAATGTATTAAAATTTAAGTAATAAATTGCAGTTGAGCTGGTATTCGATTGAGCTGAAGGAAATCTTTTGTATATAACCCTTGGTAATATACACTTCCATCCTATAAATGGTATTTTATCAGTAATTATAATGTATTTTAGTGTAATGAACTTACTTTTATGACCACAATTTTCTCTGTGATTTCTTGTAATACTGATTTGGAGTGAGTTATTATTATCACTTTAATTGGAATATTTGCTATTATCAATTGTAAAATTTTATAAAATTTAGATCGTACTGATGGTATCACCTTATCCAGATATTCATCCATAACTATAATCGGGTTGAAATCATCATTATTATTGTTGATGTTGCTTTCACTGTTACTGCTTATGATTTTCATCAATACTGACATTAATTCAAACAGTATTTTTTGACTTTCTAGTAAATTATTAACTTTTTCATTTAATGGAATATTGATAATATTTATAATATTTTCGGTTAATTGGTTCGCACTTCGATATTTAGCAATAATATCACCAACAGTCTTATCACTATCATAAGATAAACTGTATAAATGGTCTAAGTATCCACATGATTTCATTAATTTACAAGATACTTCATCTGTAATCAATTTTGTACTATTACCATTACCAGTAGATAAATTTAATATAAGCTCTCCTTGATCCACATTCTCCATCCCTATAATGCACTTAGCTAGTGTTGATTTTCCTGATTTGGACGGTCCTATAAATGTAGTTATACTTCCTAGCTCGATATTAATATTTTTTAATACATATTTCGATTTTGATTTATCAATCGAAAATAGTAGTTTATTTTTCATAGGAAACGATTTATAAAGATTCCTAACCCCTGAAATATTATTTTCCAATGACAAACCCAATGATAACAAACAAAAGATACAAAGAAGCATTGTTGATCAATTGGTACCAAATATTTAGAACGTTTTTTCTTGTTGAGTTTAAATCGGCGATTCACTCATAAACATGTTTTGACCAGAATTTTCAACACCAGACATTTAGAAACATGTAATATGGCACGGCCAGCTTGGAAATCGCTTCCTAGAGTCCACAAATAACACAATTGGGTGATTTTTGATGACATCATTTAAAAAAAAAAAAAATTGAGAAAGTACCGGTCTGATACGTACGTGCCGTGACTGATAGTGCACTTGAGACCTTAGATAGGTGTAAATTATAATCAATATAGTAGATAATGATGTAGCACAAGCCAGTAGTGGAGAAGTGTAAAGTAAAACAATTTAATTATCTCTACACTTTAATATACATATAGAATTATGAAAGATCATACCAGGTACCATATGATGTAGAACGATCATGATCCTAACTTGAATAGTACTCAGGTTTACGAATCTAGCTAAGAAAAGGGGATATTGTAACTAATTTGCGACTCAATCTCTGCTATAAAATCGTATTGTGACCGGATCGAAGCTTATATTAGTTACCATCTTTTTTAATTCGAGGTTCCATTTCCATTTACTAGGTACTATATTCAGGAGTACATCTATAGGTAATGACACCTCCTATCAAGTATTAACTTTGGCGTACATAAGACACTTACACCTTTTACTATTGTATATAGCTTGTATCTTGCACTGGTTGTAAGTATCTGTCACACTTTTCAGAACTGCTTGTTGTATCGACATTTTCATTATTCGTTATCTAAATTATGTCAAGAGCGCGGTTCAAAATAGACAATGCAATATGCAGTAATAATTTTCTTTCTATTCTTTGTTTGATAACTACTAATAATTTCATTTTATATACTTTTATTCCATGACGTAATTCATAAAATGTACTATCACTTGAAGCATTAACTAAACTATTTATTAAATTGTAATCTTCGTCAATTGTAGTAGGGAATAAGTCTAGTATGTTTACTATAGAGGATTTCATATGAAGCAATAAATCTTTCGCCGAATTTATACTATAATCACCATTTAATAATTCGATTATTCTAGATGTTAATGAAAAACTAACGGCTTTAATGCGATTGTTGATAACAGTTTCATTGTTGCTATTGTTTGTATACGTATACCAATTAATCGATTGGATTAATACTTTTTGCACATCTGCTACAATTAAGGATTTATCATGCGTATCGATCCTATTGTTACTATTGCTGCTACTACTACTGTTATCATTCCAGTCAATTCGGTCATTAATATTACCTTCGATGATAAACCCGTATTGTGTGAATAGACGGCGATTACTATAACCATCACCATAGCTAATTGTTACTTCTTCACCTTTTTTCAAATCTCTGGAGGCAGTCAAATATATACATTCATTATAATGTTCTTGGTTATGAAAGTTACTGCTGCATCTTTCATTAGTTTCATCAGCATTAATCATTTGAAGTTCGGCATTGGGTTCCAGCGAATGATTACACATATCAATAATTGGTACCATCATGTAAAAATCTTTCAAAACATGAATACATCGTGATCTAATCATTGCAAATGACCAAATATAGGGATCTGGTATGCAATAATCATCGTAACCTTTGATAATACACTCATTGGTTATTCGATGAAACTGTTTTCCGTACAATTTATTACATATTTTATTCATTCTATTCTGTTGTTCTATCGCATTAACTTTAGCTTCTTCCCATTGCATTTCTTCTAGTAAATATGTATCAAATGTGAATGGAACTGTAACATCTTCGATTTTTGGAAGGTCTAAACTATAAGAGTCCCAAAACAATCCCTCGTTATGCAAGGAATTGCCTAAAGATGCTTCTGCTAATGCAATCGCTAATCGAACATCCCATGTAATACCTTTACTTTCAATAATTTCGGGTGTTAATGATTCTCTTAAATCAAATAACTTTATAGTTTCATCAGATTGTCCAGAAAGTCCATATATAGCTCCTGAATAGTGCGAAATCAAACAGTATTTCATTGGCATTGAAATTAAAATATCTCCTTTTTTAACATCTTTATTAACCACAATTGCTTTGCCATTTTGATGAAATCGATTCAATATAATGTTACTTGCATCTAATACATTACATTTAACAAGTTGAGCGAGTAATATGAAATTTAAGACGTAGATAATCATCAAATTAATGCTTTGAGATCCTTAATGTGGACTTTTTTAAAAGTTTTTTTGTGGGTGCTCAGTGGTGTGGAAAATACCCTGTCCTTTCCTTTTAAGAAACCGGTCTTAATTAGAAATCAGTGTTTTTTTGAGGGCCGGTTTCTTAAAAGGAAAAACATTAAAAATTTTTTTAAAGAAC